>Ga0187778_10003366_pt1 | contig 10767 bp, 9 predicted proteins | sample 1015_Q2_SP5_20_M_FD_132418 | JGI IMG/M metagenome (GOLD analysis project Ga0187778, IMG submission 132418) | Tropical peat soil microbial communities from peatlands in Department of Meta, Colombia - 1015_Q2_SP5_20_MG | ecosystem: Environmental > Terrestrial > Soil > Wetlands > Peat | place...
CGCTGCGTCTCGTTCGGAGTCAGGAGCGGCGTGTAGTCGTCGGGCAGAGCCCGCTCGAGCTCGGCGTAGTCGCCGATCCCCGGACCCGCGAGATCCGCCGTCTTGTCGGTGGTCGTCATGGCGCTCTCCAGTCGCTCGGCCCTCTCGAAGCAGATGTCGGCCGCCGGGTGGACGGGCTCGGCGGACCTGCGACCTCTCGCAGCGGAGACTCCAGCGCGGCGAGCAGGTTCCACCGCTCGTCGACGTGGGATTGGATCGTCTCGACCTGTTCGGGCGAGAGGTGGCTGAAGCGGCCCTGGGCCTCGAGGAACTCGCCGACCGGTCGTGGCCGCTTCGGCCGGAACGTGATCCTCCACGCACCGTGGTCGCACTCGAGCAGCGGGAAGTACCGCGACTCGACGGCCAGCCTCGCCAGTTCCGTGGACTGGCTCGTCGGGTATCTCCAGCCTGGTGGGCAGGGGCCGAGGACGTGGAGGAAGCGGAAGCCCTGCACCTCGGCGGACCTCGCCACCTTCGCCCTGAAGTCCCGCAGCATGGGCACGGAGCCCAGCGCGAGGGTCGCGACGTACGGGATCCCGTGAGCGGCCATGATCCGGGCGATGTCCTTCTTCTGCCCGCGCCGCGGCGCCGTCGTCGGGGTCGTGGTCGTCCAGGCGCCCTCGGGCGTGGCGCCGGACTTCTGCACGCCCGTGTTCATGTACGCCTCGTTGTCGTTGAGGACGTAGATCAGGTCCTCGTTCCGCTCTGCGGCGGCCGAGACGCCGGAGAACCCGATGTCACACGTGCCGCCGTCGCCGGCCCAGACGACGACCTGGGTGTCCTCGTGGCCGCGCAGTCTCAGCGCCGCCTTGATCCCGGATGCCTCGGCCGCGGCCGAGGCGAAGGGCGTCAGGTGGACGGCGACGCCGAACGCGTTCGTCGGCCAGACGCCGGCGATGATCGTCCAGCACGACGCGGGGATGACCAGCACGATCTTGGAGCCTGGTTTCGCCGCCGCCAGTCCGTCGAGCACGTGCCGGACGTTGATCGCGGGCGCGCAGCCCGCGCACGCCGCATGGCCGCAGTGCAGAAGCTTGTCCTCGGAGACGATCTCGTCCAGCCACTCCGGCATCACGACACCCCCTCCGGGATGTACACGGGCAGGAGGCTCGACCGCCCGCCGCCGGTGCGCGTCTGCTCCAACGCCCAGCGCAACGCCCGAGGCGTCACGTCCTGCCCGCCGAGGCCGCCGACGAAATCCGTCGCGGCCTTCACGTGCTTCAGGTCGAGGGACTTGACATCGGCGCCCAACGGCCCGAGCGACCCGAAGGCGGGCGCCCGGTCGACGACCGAGACGTAGGAGACGCCGGCGAGAGCGGCAGCGAGCTCCGCCGCCGGGAACGGCCTGTACGCGTGGACGCGCACGAGCAGGAGGTCGTCGTCGTCCTCGAGCAGCTCGAGCGCGGTGTCGCCGATCGTTCCGATCGTGACGAGTGCAGCGGCGGCAGCTCGATTGCCCGCGAGCTCGAGCGCACCAGCCTTGTGGCGGCCGAACCGCGAGGTGAACTCCGAAGCGACTGCCTCGATCAGTCCTCTCGCGCCGTCCATCGCGTCTGCGACGCGCCGCTGGAAGGCGACGTAGTCGTCGGGCTCGGTCATGGCCGAGTAGTTCCGCGGCAGCTCGGGGTCGAGCAGCCACTCGTCCGGCGCGCAGAACGCCGGCAGGAAGGCGTCCACCATGCTCTGCTCGGGGACGTCGACGACTTCCGACGTGTGCGAGAGCAGGAAGCCCTCGGCGCACACCAGCACCGGAAGCATCGCCCACTCGGCGATCCAGTAGGCGCAGAGGATGCTGTCCATCACCTCCTGCGCCGTCGCGCAGTACAGCTGGATCCAGCCGGTGTCGCGCTGGCTCATGCTGTCCGAGAGATCGGGCTGGATGCTCCACGGTGCGAGCACCGCCCTGTTGATGTCGACCGCGACCAGCGGGACGCGCTCGCGCGACGCTCGATGAAGCTGCTCGTGCGCGTACAGCAGCCCCTGCGACGACGTGGCCGTGAAGGTTCGAACGCCGGCTCGCGAGGCGGCGATGACGTAGCCGAACATGGAATGCTCGCTCTCGAGGTTCGCGAACTCGACGTCGTCCCGGCCCGCCACGAGACCAGCCAGGCGCTCCACGATGATCGTCTGCGGCGTGATCGGGTAGCAGCCGACGGCGCGCACCCGCGCCAGCATGGCCGCGTAGGCAGCAGCCTCGTCGGAGGTCAACACCATGCGACCATGCGGCAGAGTCGCGCTCATGTCCGGACCTCCTCCATCCTGAGCGCGTCGCGCACCGGGCACACGACCTCACAGATCCCACAGCCCTTGCAGTAGAGCTCGTCGATCGCCATCGCACCGCCCCTGCGGGTGATCGCGCCCTCCGGGCAGAAGAGCGCGCACACGCCGCACGCGGTGCAGCCGTCCGTGAGCACGGGCCGCTCGAGCGACCACGAGCCCGTGTGGTTGCCGACCGAGTCGACGGTGCTGCCCGGGAAGAGCGCAGTGCTCGGCCGCGGTTCCCGAGCCCGACCGCGGTCTGGCACAGGTTCGAGCCGGGCATCGCCCGGCCGCCGTCGCTGTCTCGTGCACCGCGCGTAGCCGTCCCCGGCGGCAACGACGTTCATCTCACCGGCGGCGCCCAGCCTGGCCGCGATCGCCTGCTCGAGGAAGCCCAGGCCGTCCGGGAGGAGCAGTCTCACGCACGCACCGAGCACGGCGACGTTGCCCATCGGCCGACCTTCGGACGAGACGACGTGATCCTCGCGCGCGATCCGGGAGGCAGGAACCCGGGCGATGTCGAAAGGCCCCGCGAGAGGGAAGCGCCCATCGCGATTCAGGATCACCAGCCCACCCGGCTTGACGGTCTGGAGGGTCTGCGGCGAGGGCGGAGAGGGAGAGACATCGACGAGCACGTCGCACTCCCGCACCCTGTAGCGGCGGTGGATCGGCGACGTCTCGTCCCAGCGGAGGAAGGCCGAGATCGGCGCCCCGCGTCGCTCCGCTTTGAATTCGGGGAAGCTCTGCACCCAGAACCCCGCGCGCGAGAAGGCATCGGCCAGAAGCTGGGACGCGACGACGACTCCCTCGCCCCCCCGACCGATGAAGAGCATCTCTCTCACCCAATTGCTCCCTCGAGAAGACAACCGAGCTGCTCCAACATTCGGCGAAGTCGGTGGACGCGACATCGGTGGTTTCACGCACCCCCATGCACCCAAGCCGCAAACAGCTATTCGAGCGATACGGCCTCAGCTCGGGGCCGGGTCGTCCCGCCGGGCGGGCGTGCATAGAGTCCCGCGTGTCGATGGTCACCCTCGCCTCGGGTCTGACACTGTCGTATGCGGACCAGGGTGTCGGGCCCGATCCCGCCGTCGTGCTGCTTCCCGGACCGACCGACTCGTGGCGCTCCTACGAGCCCGTCCTCGAGCTCTTGCCCGGCGACGTGCGCGCCGTCGCCGCTTCGTTGCGCGGGCACGGGGATTCCGACAAGCCCGCCACGGGATACGCGGTCCAGGACTTCGCCGCCGACATCGACCAGCTGCTCGATGAGCTCAGAATCGAACGGGCAGTGCTGGCAGGCCATTCGGGCTCCTGCCTCGTTGCCCGGAGGTTCGCTCTCGATCATCCGGGGCGGGTCGCGGGACTCTTGCTGGAGGCGTCTCCGGCAACGCTGTATGACGATCCGCGACTGCTCGGCTTCGTCGAATCCGTTCTCTCCGGCCTGGACGATCCGATCAGCCCGGACTTCGCGCGGTCCTTCGTCGCCGACACCTCGTCCGAGAACGTCCCGCCCGATGTGGTCGACGTGCTCGCGGCGGAGGTCCTCAAGGTCCCGGCACGTGTCTGGAAGGAGACGTTCGCCGGGCTCCTTCGCTACGACGACCTAGCCGAGCTGCCGTTCCTCGAGGCGCCGACGCGCCTGGTCTGGGGCGACGCCGATACCCTGGTCACCCGGGAAGAGCAAGACCACCTCGCGAGCTCGATTCCTCGAGCCGACCTGGTCGTCTGTCCCGGCGCCGGACACACCCCGCGCTGGGACGACCCGGTCAGCTTCAGCCGCGACCTCGCTGCCTTCGTGCGTCGGATAGGCCGCATGTGAGGCAATGCAGGCGTCGGCCGGAACAGACCGCGGTTGCTTCCGAGTGAGATCAGGCACAACGCCGCCTGCATGCGGCATTCGCGCTGCAGACATCGTCACACCGACGGTGGCCACGACGACACTCCCTGGGTCGTGAACGCATCTCGCACTCACGAACGCGAGAGTGCGCGGGGAAAGCTCGACCGCTGTAACCCCCCGCGACACCCAGCACCGCGGGCCTTCGTTCAGGACGGCGCGACCGGGGAAGAGGCGAAGAGGAGCTCGAGATAGGCGCGGAGCTGATCGAGCTGGCCGCGGACGAGACCCGGGTCGCCGAGCGCTCTCACCATGACGTACGAGCCTTCGATCGTGGTCGCCGCCTGGTCCGCGATCGCGTCGAGATCGACCGGACGGCGGGGCGGGTAACGCTCGGCTACCCGTTCGAGCCTGGTCCGGATCGTGCTCCCCCAGAGGCGGAGAGCCTCGGCGATCAGCTCCTGCGTCGCGTCGTCGACGAGCTCGCGTTCGTAGCAGAACGACGCGAGGAGACAACCGGGGGTCGTCCGCATCCCCTCCTCGGCCTCGTCCGCGAGCAACCCGAGAAAGAGCAAGAGCTGCTGCAGCGGGTCGTCGCTGAGACGCTCCGAGCGTGCAAGGAGGGAAGCAAGCAAGGCGGCGTCCTCGGCTGCGTAGCGCTGGACGAGCGCCCGGGCGAGCGCCTGCTTGGTCGGGAAGTGGTTGAAGAAGGCTCCCTTGGTGGTGTGCGATCCAGCTATGACCTCGTCGACGGTCGTCGCCGAGAAGCCGCGCGCGATCACCAGCATCTGGGCGGCGTCGAGGATCCTCGTCCGGGTCGCTGTACCGTCACGCGCCACGACTCCAGAATACCTACCGTACGGTCTGTTTCTTGCGCTCCGTCCCTCGAATAACCCTCGCGTAGGGATCTTGCAACAGACTATGTGGTCTGTTATGAATCAGACCGCGTGGTCTGTTATGTCGAGCGAGGAGGCTGGCGTGGCTTCGAGGCAAGTTCGGTCGGGCAACGCAAGTGGTTTCGCGAACGTCGTCCACGAGTCCGGTGACGATGCCTACGCCGACACCTGCACGCTCTTCAACAGCGCGATCGAGCGCCACCCCGCCTACGTCGTTCGCTGTCGAGACGCAGCGGACGTCGTTGCCGGGATCCGCTTTGCGCGCGAGCCGGGATTGCCGCTCGCGGTCAGGAGCGGCGGGCACTCCGTCTCGGGCGCGTCGCTCTGCGACGACGGCGTCGTGCTGGACGTCCGCGGGCTCGACTCGGTGGAGGTCGACCCGGACGCCCGGACGGCGACGGCCGGTGGCGGCGCCCAGACCGGTGCGGTCGACCAGGCGCTCCAGGTCCACGGTCTGGCGACGACGCTCGGCCGCGTCTCGACGACGGGCGTCGCCGGCTTCACGCTCGGCGGTGGGTCGGGCTGGCTGGAGCGGCACTTCGGCTTCTCGATCGACAACCTGCTCTCGGCAGAGCTCGTGACCGCCGACGGGGACCTCGTCACAGCGGACGAGGAAAGCAACGGCGAGCTGTTCTGGGCGCTCCGCGGGGGCGGCGGCAACTACGGCGTGGTGACGTCGATGACGTTCCGCGCGTATCCGCTCGGCCTCGCCACGTCGGGCCTCGTGCTCTATCCCGCGGCCGACGGCGCCGAGGTCCTCCGGGGCGTCCGCGACTTCATGCTCGAGGCGCCCGACCACATCTCGATCGCGTTCGCCTACCTCTACGGGCCCGACGACCCGTCGGTCCCCGAGACCCTCCGCGGGCGGCTGATGGCGGCATCCTGGATGTGGCACGTCGGCGACTCCGAGGACGCCGAGTCGGAGCTGCGGGAGGTCCGGTCGCTCGGCACTCCACTCGCCGACTTCGTCGAGCAAGGCCCGTACGCCGATCTGAACTGCGCCATGGACGACCCGCCCGGCTATCGCAACTACTTCAGCGCCGACCACCTTGGCCAGTTGACCGACGCCGCGATCGACGTCATCCACGAGCACGCCCACGGGCTCCCCGAAGGGCCAGGCTGGACGTTCCTCGTGCCCTGGGGCGGGGCGGTCTCGCGGCCCAACCGGCCGAGCCCGCTCGCCAGTCGCGACGCCGCCTGGGTCATCCACCCGGGCGCCTTCTGGAGCGACCCGGCCCGCGACGACGAGGCCGCTGCCTGGGTGAGGGGCTACAAGGAGAAGCTGCGGCCGTTCACGACGGGAGGCGTGTGGCTGAACTGGATCGGAGACGAGGGCGACGCGCGCGTGCGCTCCGCGTTCGGAGACGAGAACTACCGCCGGCTCCGCGAGGTCAAGAGCGCCTACGACCCCGACAACGTGTTCCGCTCCAACCACAACGTCCCGCCGCTCGAGTAGCGGCACGCCCGGGCTCGACGGGTCAGAAGAGCGTCGGCGCCGCGGGCGGTGGCTCGATCCCGCCCGCCGCCGGGATCCCGGCGTCGTCCAGCAGCCGCCGGAGGGTCGCCGCGCTCCTCGGGGCGAAGTCGTCCTTGTTGTTGTTGAAGAGCGCGTACACCTCGTCGGCCTGCTCGGTAAGCCGGCCGATCGGCTCGACCCATTCGGCGAGCTCCTCCGGCTCGTACATCCAGTCGAAGCGATCCGACGACTTGCCGCCGCGGATGTTCCACGTCCTCCAGTTGCGGCCGTGGAAGCGGACGTACGCGACCGAGTGGGTCGCAGCTGCGACGCGCGGGACGACGTTCGAGGCGCGCGTCGCCGGGGCGTCGACCGAGACGTACGCGAGCCCGTGGCGCTCGAGGAACGAGAGCGTGTCCTCCTGCTCCCACGGCTCGAGCCACGAGCGGTGGCGGAACTCGATCAGTGGCACGAGCGGGTCGAGCAGGTCGCGAACGTGGCTCAGCTCCTCGAGCGCCGCCTGCGACTTGACGAAGCGCGGATGGTACTGGAGGAGCACGCCTCGGAGCTTCCCCGAGAGCTCGAGCGGCTCGACGGCGGCCCGGAAGGCGGCGAACGCAGGCGCCTGCTCCGCCGGCTCGTGCCCGGTCATCGAGGCGTGCGCCTTGAGGTGGAAGACGAACCCGTCGGGCGTGCGCTGCGCCCAGCGCCCGGTCACCGCCGGGTCGGGCAGGGCGTAGAACGGCGAGTCGACCTCGACCGTGTCGAAGCGTCCGGCGTAGTAGCCGAGGCGCCCTGCGGGCGTCGAGACGCCGCGCGGATACCAGTGCTTGAGCAGACCTTCGTCGGCGAAGCTGCAGGTGCCGAGGCGAACCGTGGCGGCCATTGGCCGCGAGCATAGGCGAGCGGACTTTGTGGCTCAGAGCCACAAAGTCGGACAGGCCCGAAGCGGACGGACCACGAGAGAGGGGCGCCGTTCGGGCGCCCCTCTCGTTGACGTTCCTGGGGCTCGAGCCTACTTCTTGTGCGCGAGCCCGCTCTTCGCCGTGAACCCGTTGGCGGTCGGGTTCACGCACGGGATGCCGTTCAGCTGCGGCGTGAGCAACTGGCAGAGCGGCGGCGCGGCGATCGGGGCGCCGGTCGCGATCGCCTGGAACGAGTCAGCGCTCTTCGCCTTGTAGGAGAAGGTGCCCTTCGCGGTCGTCCTCACGGTGGCGAGCTTGCGGAGCTTCGCCTTGCCCTTCGCGCCCCAGATCTGGACGACGGCGGCCGGCCTGGGCTGTCCACCCTGCGTCACCACGCCGGTGACGAGGGCGCCTGCCCCGGACTTCTTCGCCTTCACCGTCACCTTGCCCTGCGCCACGGCCGCCGGCGAGGCGACGGTGCCGGCCGGGTTGGGAGCGCTGTTGTCGGCGAGCCAGGGCGTCCAGAACGCGACCCAAGCGCCCTCCGGGACGGCCCCGAAGACGCCGGTGATCGAGAGCGCGGCGCTGAGGAACTTGGCGCCGAACGTGTTCGCTGCGCTGACGACCGGCGCGGCGAGGCAGAAGACGAGCTTCGCCGGGCCGAGCGCCGTCTCGGCGCCCGCCGTCGGGATCAGGTACGCCGGCAGGTTGATCGTCTGGCCGGCGGCGGCGAGCTGCAGCAGCCAGACCGCGGTCGGGGTCGCTCCCTGCGTGCACGCCGCCTGGATGTCTGCGGTGACGGCGCCGGGTGGTGCGACGATGATCTTGCCGTCGAGCGGGAGCAGCGCGCCGCCGAGCGCGACCGCCTGCACCTGCGCCTTGACGGTGCCGATCTGCGTGCCCGGCACCTGGTTCGCGGTGATCGTCGTGCCGGCGGGCACGTAGATCGACGCGACCGCGGTCGCGTCGTCGCTCGGGCTCGCGGAAGCGGTGATGTTCGTCACCGCGCCGGCGTACGAGACTCGCAGCGTCGGCGAGGTGTACGCGGCGAAGGCCGCGGCGACCGCGACGAGCGCGACGACGGCTCCGATCGCGAGCACCGCGAGGCGGATGCTCCGGTTCATGTGAGGTGTCCTCCTGTCGATGTCGGGACTCCTTGTGTGTTCGACGTGTCCTGTCGTGCTGCGGTTGCCAATCCTTACAAAGCGTCGCCGTCAGGAGCGAGCCGCGACGAGCGGTCCCGCCTTGACCCACTGCTTGTTGTCGTAGCGGTAGAGGTAGACGTTCGCGAGCGGGAAGTACTGCGTCGGCGTCGTCCGGATGACGATGCCCGGGAGCAGGAACGGGTTGTTCGGCAGGTCGAGGTGCTGCGCCGCGTGGAGCAGGCTCGCCCGGGTGAGGTTCTTCCCGGCGGCCTTCAGCGTCGCGACCATCGTCCAGGCGACGGTCATCCCGTACCAGTTGTAGACGTCGCTGACACGCCCGGACCGGTCGTACGTCTTCATGATCGTGCGGTAGAGCGCGAGGGCCGGATCCCTGGCCCAGATCGGGTCGTCCGGGTTCTTGACGAACGCGATCGACAGGGCGCCCTTCGTCAGCTCCGGCGCGTTCGACTGCGCGATCGCCATGATCCCCGGCTCGATCGAGATCGACGCGATGTAGAGCTGCGGCTTCCAGCCCAGCCGGTGCGCCGCGACGATCGCCTGGATCATGAACTTCGGCGTCGCGAAGAGCATCAGCGTGTCCGCCCCCGACGCCTTCAGCTGCGCGATCTGCGACGAGACGTCGGTCGCCGTGTACTCGTACGACTGCGAGGCGACCACCTTCGGCCCCTTGCCGGCGATCGCCCGCGAGAGCCCGCGTGTCATGTCCTTGCCGAGGTCGGTGTTCTCGAGCAGCACCGCGATCTTCGCCCTCGGGTTGCGCTTCACGATGTCGCGCCCGTAGACCGCGCCCTCGCCCCGGTAGCTCTGGAGGAAGCCCATCGTCCACGGGTAGCGCGCATAGCTGCGGCCGATCGCGTCCGAGCCGTCGCCGACGAAGAGCTGCGGCACCTTCAGCGCGTTCAGGTAATCGCGGATCGCGAGGTTGTTCGCCGTGCCGACCGAGTTGAAGATCGCGAAGACGTGGTCCTGCTCGACGAGCTTCCGCGTCAGCTGTACGGTCTGCGCGGGGTTGTACCCGTCGTCGTAGTAGATGTAGGTGATCTTCCGCCCGTCGACGCCGCCGTGGGCGTTGACGTAGTCGAAGTACGCCTTCGCGCCCGGGCCGACGGAGCCGAACGCCGCAGCCTCGCCCGAGAGCGGGACCGTGCCGCCCAGGACGATCGAGGTCGGGGTGACGCCAGGGTCGGAAGTGCGTGCGGCGAGAGCTGCGCCTGAGACGAGCGCGAGCGCAGCGGCGCCCGCGACCAGATGGAGCTTCATCGTGTCACCGGTGCCCGCAGCACGGGGACCCGCAGCCTGAGGTCGTTGTCGCGCGTGAGGCGTGCACCGCTCGGCAGGGGAAGTCCAGGTACAGCAGGTCGGCGGGATCCTGGGCGAGGGACCGGCTGCCGATCGTTACCGAGACGCGAGAGCGTGAGAGGGTCGCCGACGCGTGTCCCGCGTAGCCGGCGAGCGCCGACAGCCACGACGAGCCCGAGCAAGCCGCGGACTGCACGGAGAGGCACGGGGCCGAAGGGTAGAGGAAAGGCGGCCAGGTTGTGAAGCCGCGACCAGGCCGTGAAGCCGCGGCGCTGCCATGACGGAGATAGGGACAGACTGAAGTCTGTCCCTATCACTGCTAAGAATCCGCGGGTGGACGGACGGCCGATCGGTGTGTTCGACTCCGGCGTCGGCGGGTTGACCGTCCTCCACGAATGCCTCGTCACGCTGCCGCACGAGGACGTCGTCTACCTCGGCGACAACGCCCGTCTGCCCTACGGGCCGCGCCCGCTCGACGAGATCCGCCGCTTCGCGCTCGAGATCGGCCGCTACCTCGAGCAGCAGGGCGTCAAGCTCGTCGTCGCCGCCTGCAACTCGGCGACGGCCGCCGCCCTCCCCGACCTCCAGGTCGAGCTGCGCGTCCCCGTGGTCGGCGTGCTCGCGCCGGAGGCGCACGCGGCGGTGCTCGCCTCGCGCAACCGGCGGATCGGTCTGCTCGCGACGGAGGCGACCGTCTCGAGCGGTCGCTACGACACGCTCGTCCGGTCACTCGACGCGGGCGCAGAGGTCTTCGCCGTCGCCTGTCCGCGGCTCGTGCCGCTGATCGAGGGCGACGACCCGTACGGGGAGGAGACCGCCGACGCGGTCCGCGAGTACGCGGCGCCGCTCAAGGACGCCGGCGTCGACACGGTCATCCTCGGCTGCACCCACTACCCACTCGTCAGGCCGGTGC
>Ga0187778_10003367_pt1 | contig 10767 bp, 7 predicted proteins | sample 1015_Q2_SP5_20_M_FD_132418 | JGI IMG/M metagenome (GOLD analysis project Ga0187778, IMG submission 132418) | Tropical peat soil microbial communities from peatlands in Department of Meta, Colombia - 1015_Q2_SP5_20_MG | ecosystem: Environmental > Terrestrial > Soil > Wetlands > Peat | place...
AGCCGAACTCAGCATTGTCTATGCCAAAGCTCGTCAGCTGGTGCCTTCGCCAAGAGCCTGGATTCAAGAGGGGCTCGCGCACTACGCGCAGGCGGAATTCATCGAAAAACAAAAGGGCAGGCAGGCTGCGCTCGATTATCTGACATCTCACGCAAAGGTCCTGACTGATGATAAGGAGATCGCAGCTAAGCCGGAAATCCCAGGCTCGCCTCGCTCTCTAATCAATGCTCCTGACGACTTGTATTTGCAAACCAAGGCCACGTACGTGTGGTGGATGCTCAAAGACATGCTGGAAAATCTTCCTGTAGATGCATTGCTCGAATACCGCGCATCCGAGGACAAAGATCCTTCCTACATGCCGGATCTCATAGAAAAGCAGAGTCACCGCGATCTGCACTGGTTTTTCGACGATTGGTTGTACCACGACCGAAGTTTGCCAGACTTTCGGATCGGTTCGGTTTTTTCAACTCCAATGCAAACTGGTGGGTTGCTGGTGACCATCACAGTGGAGAATTCAGGCGGTGCGGGAGCAGAAGTGCCACTCACTATTCAAACTGAGAAAGAAGAAATCAGAAAGCGGATTGAGGTGCGTGCGAACTCCAAGGCGGCGATACGCGTTGAGACTCAGTCCGCACCTCAACAAGTCACGGTGAATGATGGCAGCGTGCCGGAAAGCGATCTAAGTAATAACACTTACAAACTAGAAACCCCCCATTAAGTAAGGTCGAATGCTCCGCATGTGTAATCTAATCAGTGGAGCTGCCGATTATTCTTTCCATGGAGTGATCCTCAACTGGAGGGCATAGTGGCCTATATTCAATTTCTAGGTGCAGCCGGCACGGTCACTGGGTCAAAACACCTGATCAACACGGGCACCGACTCAAGCGGGAGGAGCGGATTTCAGGCATTGATCGATTGCGGCATGTTTCAGGGACCGAAAGAATGGCGTGAGCGCAATTGGCAAAACACTCCCATTCCAGCGAACGAGATTGATGCGGTTGTGCTCACGCATGCACACATTGACCATTGCGGCTGGATACCGCGCTTGGTCAAGAACGGCTTTCGCGGGCCGATCTATGCCACTCCAGCGACCATTGATTTGTGCGGAATTTTGCTGCCGGACTCCGGCCATCTGCAGGAAGAAGACGCGGAGTTTTATAACAAGCACCAGAAGTCAAAGCACAAGCCCGCGCTGCCGCTTTATACGTTGGAGGAAGCGCAGAATTGCCTGCAATATTTTCGGCCCGTTTCCTCAGGCGCCGTCCAGCAACTGTGCCCGGAGTTAAGTTTTCGTTTTGTGCCGGCGGCGCACATCCTGGGCTCGGTCATGGTTGAACTCAGCCTGCAAACCAATGGGGCAAAGCGTCGATTGCTTTTCACCGGAGATATCGGACGAGTGCGCAATGAGAATACTGCACCCGGCGAGGTCGTACGCTCCGGCCCGGCGGAAGGCGAGAGCGCCGACCTCCTGGTAATGGAATCAACCTACGGCAATCGCCAGCACCCCACCGATGATCCCCGGCCTGCACTGGCAGCGCTGATCCGACAGACAGTTGAGCGTGGAGGCAGCGTCATCGTTCCCGCATTCGCAGTCGAGCGCACGCAAAAATTCCTTTTCATATTGAAGGAACTGATCGAATCAGGACGGGTCCCGCCAATTCCCGTGTATTGTGACAGCCCCATGGCGATTCAGGCGGTTGAAATCTTCATGAAACATTCCGAGGAATACAATGAAACGACGCGAAAGCTCGTCAGCCAGTACGGCTCGCCCTTGGAGTGGTCTGGCTTTCAGTTTGCCTTGACCCCAGAACAATCGAAGCGGATCAACGATTCGAAATATCCCTGCATTATTATTTCTTCCAGCGGAATGGTTACCGGAGGGCGCATTCTGCACCATCTGGCGCAGAGGCTGCCCGATCCCAGGAATACGGTCATATTCATCGGATTCCAGGCGCAGGGCACGCGCGGTTTTACCATTAAGAGCGGCGCGCCGGAGGTTAAAATCTTTGGTGAAATTGTTCCCATCCGTGCGCAGGTGACGGCCTTCGAGCAATTCAGTGATCACGCGGATACGCCGGAGTTGCTGCAGTGGCTGCACACGTTTTCCAATCAGCCAGGAGTTACCTACCTGGTGCACGGAGATCCAGCGGCCTCATCACAATTGCGCGATACGCTGGCGGAAGAACTGGGTTGGAATGTAAAGGTGGCACAATGGATGGAGAAAGTGCAGATAGGATAGAGATTTTGTAATTTGGTCATCGGGTAATTTGGTAAGTTTGCGGGAAAGCGTCGGTTACAAATTACCAAATTACTCAATTCCCAAATTTTCTATGACTGAAGCGGAACTGAAGAAGCATATCGAAGACGCGGAGAAAAGCCCGAAGCAGATCGCCGCTGCAGTTTCGGGGCTGACGGACAGAGTATTGCGCTACAAACCGGCGCCGGAGAAGTGGTGCATCCTGGAGATTCTCGCTCACCTGGCGGATATGGAAATTCTCTATGCCTACCGCATGCGGCAGATGCTGGCGGATAAGAAACCGGTAATCGCGCCGATTGACCAGGATGCCTGGGCAAAGAATCTCGGTTACTTGGAATCTTCGCCGCCGGAATTGGTGGCGCTTTATGGGTTGAATCGTCACGCAACTTTGAACTTGCTACGCCGAACAAAGCCAGGCGACCTAGAGAAGTCCGCCGAGCATCCGGAACTCAAGCGGCCGGTCACTCTCGCGGAATACGTCGGTATGATGTCCCGCCACGGCCCAAACCATCTGGCGCAGATCGAGCAGTTAAAAAAAGAAGCAGCCAGGAAATAATGCTTTTGGGGGAACGGGCTATTCACGATAACCAGCAGAAATCAACGACTGGCGGAGCACACCCGTGTCGTACCCGCACCATCGACTTTTGCTGTCCCGGAATAGAATCCATAAGCATCCACAAACCAGATGAAGCAGCCATGCGATGAAGGAATAATCCTCGCTGGAGCTCCGGACGCCCCATGTGCGGAGAAATTGCGCCCGTGGGTACTTGCAGCAACGATTCTCGGGTCAAGCATGACATTTATCGACAGCACCGTCGTCAATGTAGCTTTGCCCGCTCTTCAATCTGACCTTCATGCCACCGTGGTGGATGTGCAATGGGTGATTGAATCCTATGGATTATTTCTTTCTGCGCTGATCCTGGTCGGCGGCGCTCTGGGAGACGCTCTTGGGCGGCGCGCTATGTTTGTGCTTGGCGTCGCCGGTTTCGCAGTTGCTTCCGTCGGCTGTGGCTCTTCGTCAAGCATCAAGAGCCTGTTAATGTGGCGCTCGGTCCAGGGGATTGCTGCCGCATTCTTGGTTCCGGGCAGCCTGGCAATCATCAGCTCATCCTTCGACGAAAAGTCTCGGGGTAAAGCGATCGGGACGTGGGCTGGGTTCACAACCATCACTGCCGCTTTCGGGCCGGTCCTTGGAGGATGGTTGATCGAACATGCATCTTGGCACTGGATATTCTTCATTAACGTGCCCGTCGCCGCTCTTGTTCTTGTCATCTCCATGTGGCGCGTGCCGGAATCTCGAAGTACCAGTCCAGGAAGCGTAGATTGGCTGGGCGCAGCGATCACCATTGCCGCATTGGCGGCACTCGTCTACGGATTTCTGGAATCGTCCATCCTGGGTTGGACGGATCCTCGCGTAATCGCCAGCTTGGTCTTCGGGGTTGGGCTGCTGGTTCTTTTTGTATTCGTCGAGAAAATGCTAAGTGCACCGATGGTGCCAATGAAACTGTTTCAGTCCGCAAGCTTCAACGGCGCAAATTTGCTAACCCTGTTTCTTTATGCCGCCGTGGGCATTTTCTTTTTTTTGTTTCCCTTAAATTTGATCCAGATCCAGAAGTACTCGGCCACCGCCACCGGTGCGGCTGCACTTCCCATGATTCTGCTCATGTTCCTACTATCGCGCTGGTCTGGTGGACTCATAGCCCACTACGGTCCAAAGTTTCCGCTTATTGTAGGTCCGCTGATTGCGGCGGCGGGTTTCCTTCTTTTTGCTGTGCCTGTGGCAGGCGCCCCATACTGGACCGCCTTTTTTCCAGCGTTTGTTGTTCTGGGGCTGGGCCTGGCCATGAGTGTCGCGCCCTTGACAACTGTGGTCATGAACTCCGTTGAGCAAGAACGTGCCGGGATAGCATCAGGAATTAACAACGCCGTGGCCCGAGTCGCAGGTGTATTAGCAGTTGCGGTGTTGGGTGCAGTCATGACAGCAGCTTTCGCTCACTCCTTGCGACGCTCGCTCGCCGGCATGAACTTGAATGTCGGCATCGTTCACCTGCTTGAATCCAATGTAGCCAAACTCGGCAGCCTCGACGCGCCATCCGGTGTGGATCCGCAGACTGCAGCCATGATTCGTTCCGCCATCGCGGAATCATTTGTCTTTGGTTTTCGTCTGATTATGGTTCTTTGTGCAGGACTTGGCATGGCGAGCGCCGCCGTCGCATGGCGCAGGATACCTTCTCAAAACGCTGAAACAGCGCCGGATCTCGGCCGGGTTGCGGCCGCCGATTAACGGCAGCGGCGACTGCTGCCCTTTCCTCGAACAGCACAATACCCGCCGGTGCGTTGACTAGCCAATGCCGCGTCCGTAAGATGAAGCGACCAGAAGAGCCAGCCAGCTCTCGGGGTGATCACGGTGACGCAAGATTTGCCCAGACAATTGAAGCTGCTGACCACTGGCGCAGGGGAGCCCAAAGAGCTGACCAAGGACGTGCAGACCGGGCAACGCACTCGCTGGAAGCAGCTCATGCCGTCCGATCCCGCCGGGGTCGAGAACATCGGCCTAATTCTGTTGACGCCTGACGCCACGAATTGTGTATACGGATATCACCGCATGTTGGCCGACCTTTACCTGGTCGAGGGATTAAAGTAAGTGGTTTTTGAGAAGGACTGCAGGTTAGTGCAGTTTCGCGGATTCTGGTGATGAGCCATCGTCCTGCCTCAATCAAGGCCGAGGTTAAGGTTAGACTTCCGCTCCCCGGCGTGCTGATACGACTGTTAGTTCTGAATTCGTCGAACTTAAGCGAGAGTGTATGATTCTACTTCGCGTTTCAAAGTATGAAGCAGCCTAGAGACGGGAAGAATTACCGGAACCGATTCGGTGCAGAATAGATAAGCCCCCTTTCGGAGCGGAACCCTTACGTGAAAGGTCAATCGTATGTTGTGGAAGGCTGATCCGACTTTTTATCCTTCTCCCAAACTTGCCGGCCAGGCGCCAGCGGAAAAACTCGCGTATGTAGCGGCTTTAAATGCCAACGGAGGCACGCAACCGGACGCGCTGGTTGTGGTGGACGTGGACCGGGAGTCTAAGGCATACGGCAAGATCGTCGGGCGAGTGGACATGCCCAACGCCGGCGACGAACTACATCACTTCGGCTGGAATGCCTGCAGCTCCGCGCTTTGCCCCTATGCCCCACACCCTCACGTGGAAAGGCGATATCTAATTGTGCCGGGACTGCGCTCGTCGCGGATTCATGTTCTCGACATCAAACCAAATCCTAAAAAGCCGAAGATCGTAAAGGTCATTGAGCCGCAGACCGTGGCGGACCGCACTGGCTACAGCCGCGTGCACACCTTACACTGCGGTCCCGACGGCATCTACCTGAGCGCTCTCGGCTCGCCTGGCGGCGATGGCCCCGGCGGAATATTTGCCCTCGATCACTACACATTTGAGCCCCTGGGCAGGTGGGAAGTTGACCGCGGTCCCCAATACTTTGGGTATGACTTCGCCTGGCATCTGGGATACGACATTGCGGTCACCAGCGAATGGGGCACCCCGAACATGGTCGAGAACGGAGTGAATCCAGAGCTACTGTTGGCCGGCAAGTATGGACACAGCCTCCACTTCTGGGATCTCCGCAAGCGGCGGCACCTTCAAGCTCTGGACCTAGGTGCAGAACAGCAGATGGTGCTGGAGCTGCGTCCCGCGCACGATCCGACGAAGGCTTACGGCTTCGTTGGCGTAGTTACTTCACTCAAGGATCTCTCTAGCTCGATCTGGTTGTGGCACAGAGCGAATGGTGGATCAAACGGAAAGTGGGAGATCAAGAAAGTGATTGAGATTCCCGCCGAGCCGGCCGACCCAGATCAACTGCCTCCACTCCTCAAAGGTTTCAAGGCGGTGCCCCCGCTGCTTACCGATATCAATCTTTCTGTGGACGATCGTTTTCTTTACGCGTCGTGCTGGGGCACGGGAGAAATGCGACGCTACGACGTCTCGGATCCGTTTCAACCAAAGCTGGTCGGCTCGGTTCACATTGGCGGGATCGTCAGACGCGCACCGCATCCCGCCAAACCAAACCAACCGCTGAATGGCGGCCCACAGATGGTGGAAGTCAGCCGCGACGGGCAGCGCGTTTACTTCACTAATTCCCTGTACGCTGCCTGGGACAAGCAGTTTTACCCTGATGGTATCCGCGGCTGGATGGTTAAGCTCGATGTGAATCCTCGTGGAGGCATCGAGCTCGACCGGAAGCTGTTTGTTGACTTCGGCGATCTGCGTGGACATCAAGTGAGGCTGCAGGGCGGCGATGCGTCGTCAGATTTCTACTGCTATCCATGAAGCATAGCTGGCCCTGGGCGGTCCTTGCTCTGCTCGGGGCCTATCACGGCCTGAATCCGGCCATGGGTTGGCTGTTTGCCCTCGCCTTGGGGTTGCAGGAAAAATGCCGTTCGGCAGTCATGGGTGCCCTGCTCCCGATTGCCGCTGGCCATGCCGCCGCGATCGCTCTAGCAATTCTTGTCTTGCGTGCCTTTCAGCATTTCATTCCGATGAGTGTTTTGAAGTGGAGTGTTGCAGCCATTCTCTTTATCCTTGGCGCTTATCGAATGTTCCGGGCGAGCCATCCCCGAGGATCTGGCATGAGAGTAGGGGGAAAGGATTTACTGGTCTGGTCGTTCCTCATGGCATCGGCTCATGGCGCGGGACTGATGCTCATGCCAGTCTTGCTTTCCCAACCGATGCTGGGGAAGGCGCAGACCACGATGGAAGCTGGCGCGGTTGTTTCACAGTCTTTGCATGCATCCTTGATTCTGCTGGCCGTGCTGGTTCACACCGCAAGCATGCTATGCGTGGCGGGGATTCTCGCGTTGTTGTTCTTTGAAAGCTACGAGAAGCTGGGACTTCGATTGTTGCAAAGCGCGTGGTTTAACTTCGATCTGCTGTGGGCGATGGCGTTATTGGTGGCAGGATGTGCGGCTCTGTTGTCTTAGTCACTACGCGTCCGCTTTGATTGCTGATCAGTTCACTTGGCATGTTATCGTCGAGTGCCGAAACGGTAATCGTATACAGATTCCACCGGCGAGAATTCATACCGAATAAGGACTAGATCTGGTAATCGATATCTTCCATGATCCGCCGTAGCGAAGCAGAGAGCGGCTCTGCGGCGACTCCCGTGCCTTCCAGTCTTTGCACCCGCTCACGCAACCTGTTCACCTCAGTCGCCACTGCCGCCAATGCTTCAGACAGAGGATCGTTGATCTGCTTGGGATCGGTGATCACCACCCGCTCGCCATTACGGAAAATGATGTGGCCGGGAACTCCTACTACGGTGGAATGCTCTGGCACGCTTCGCAGCACTACCGAACCTGCGCCGATCCGGCAGTTTCGCTCCACCGTAATATTGCCGAGGACTTTCGCGCCACCGCCGATTACCACGTTGTCTTCGATTGTGGGATGACGCTTGCCCTGTTCCTTACCGGTGCCGCCGAGAGTCACACCCTGATACAAGGTCACATCGTCTCCGACAATCGCCGTCTCACCGATGACCACTCCGAGTCCGTGATCAATGAACAGCCGCCTGCCGATCTTGGCGCCGGGATGAATCTCGATTCCTGTTAGGAAGCGTGCGACTTGTGAGAGCCATCGGGCAAGGAGCAAAACGCGGTGCTCCCACAGCCAATGATTGATGCGGTAGAACCACACCGCGTGCAGCCCGGAGTAGCACAGAAATACTTCCAGGCGTGACTTGGCGGCGGGATCGCGCTCCAGTACCGTGGCCACATCCTCGCGAATTATGGCGCCGAAGTGACGCATGGCTCTGGTATCGCCGCAGTGGGTATCTGCAATGCCTGGTCTCGCAAGGCTTGAAAGAGAACGCTCGTTAAGTAGCGTTCACCGAAATCGGGCAGCACCACAACCATCAGCTTTCCCGCGTTCTCCTTTCGGCTTGCGACCTTTAGCGCCGCGACCACCGCCGCTCCAGACGAAATGCCAACCAGCAGACCCTCTTCCTTGGCGAGGCGACGCGCCATGTTAATCGCGTCATCATTAGTCACAGTCACAATTTCGTCAATGTAGTCGGTGCGCAGAATGCTGGGCACAAAACCGGCGCCGATACCCTGTATCTTGTGTGGCGAAGCCTTTCCCCCGGAGAGCACCGGGCTGTCCGCCGGCTCGACGGCCACAGCTTTGAAGGAAGGCTTTTTCGGCTTGATGTATTGACAAACACCGGTGATGGTTCCGCCTGTGCCGACTCCAGAGACTAAGATATCGGCACGCCCCTCCGTGTCATTCCAAATCTCTGGACCGGTGGTCTCCAGGTGAATTTTGGGATTCGCTGGGTTGTCGAACTGCTGCGGCATAAAGCCGTTGGGTGTCTTGGCCAGGATCTCCTCGGCTTTAGCTACCGCGCCCTTCATCCCGTTCGGACCTGGCGTGAGCACGATTTCAGCACCGAAGGCTAGCAGCAGCACACGCCGCTCCAGGCTCATGGTTTCGGGCATGGTCAGGATCAGTTTGTATCCCTTCACAGCGGCGACGAAGGCCAGGCCAATGCCGGTATTGCCGCTGGTCGGCTCTATCAGGACAGTCTTGCCGGGTTGAATCTTGCCGGCGCGCTCGGCCTCGGCGATCATGCTGACGCCGATGCGGTCCTTCACGCTGGCGCAGGGATTCTTGCTCTCAAGCTTCGCGACCACCTGGGCTACACAATCTTTGGTTACCTTGTTGAGCCGCACCAGCGGCGTATTCCCGATCAACTCTGTGACATCATTTGCGACTTTCATGGTGAGCGTCAGTCTCCTCCCTCGCCCGATTGAAGACAACGGAGGCAGTAGCGCCTCCTCTAATCAGAAGCCAATGAAAACCGGCTTGGGCTTATAGTTTGCGATGGCCACGTCCGGCCTGCAGACGCAGCAGGGCCGTGACCAGCGCGTCGATGTCATCGCAAGTGTTGTAGAAGGCCAGCGACGGGCGAACTGTGCTCTCAACTCCCATGCGACGCAGGATGGGCTGGGCGCAGTGGTGGCCCGCTCGCACGGCGATGCCTTCCTGGTTGAGCGCGACACCGACATCTTCCGGTCGAACGTCATCGAGAACGAACGATAGTACGCCCGCTTTCTCCCGTGCCGTGCCAATCAGGCGCAACCCGGGCACGGTAAGCAGTTTCGCTGTCCCGTAGTTCAGGAGATCGTGCTCGTATGCGGCGATGTTTTCTCTCCCGACCTCGTCAACATAGTCGAGCGCGGCTCCCAGCCCCACCGCGTCCGCGATGTTGCCGGTCCCCGCCTCAAAACGCGCCGGAGAGCCCTGGTAAGTGGTTTTTTCGAACGTGACATCGGCAATCATGTTGCCGCCGCCCTGCCATGGCGGCATCGTTTCGAGCAGGTCGACTTTTCCGAAGACCACTCCGATTCCCGTCGGCCCAAAAACCTTGTGCCCAGAAAACACGTAGAAATCGCAGTCGAGGGCCTGCACCTCCACCGGCATGTGAGAGACTGCTTGCGCACCATCGACCAATACACGGGCACCGTAACGGTGCGCAATCTCGACCATCTCATGTGCAGGAACGATAGTACCGAGAGCATTTGACACTTGACTGAAAGCTATGATGCGTGTGCGCGGGCCGAGAAGCTTTTCATACTCTTCAAGAATGATTTCCCCGCGATCGTTCACTGGTGCCACGCGAAGGCGTGCACCCTTCTCAGAGCAAAGCATCTGCCAGGGAACGATATTGGCGTGGTGCTCAAGCCAGGTGATTACGACCTCGTCACCCTCGCGAACGTTGCGGCGCCCCCAGCTCTGGGCAACAAGATTGATACCTTCGGTCGCGCCGCGTACAAAAACAATTTCGCGAGTTGAGGACGCGTTCAGGAAGCGCCGTGACTTTTCGCGGGCGCTTTCGTAAGCATCTGTCGCCCGGGCCGCAAGCTCATGGGCAGCGCGATGAATATTGGAGTTCTCGTGTCGATAAAACTCGGAAATACGTTCGATTACGGCATTCGGTTTCTGGGTAGTCGCTGCGTTATCGAGCCAAACGAGAGGCCGACCATGTATTCGCTCTTCAAGAATAGGAAAGTCGCGACGGATGAGCTTGGCATCGAGTGGACGCTTACCGACTCCGAGTTCGGCTGGCGCAAGATCTGGCCGGAACTCGAACGCCTCGACTCCGGAAGGCGAGGTAGCAGCCGCGGCTGTTTTCTGGGTTTCCGTGCCAGGGGCGGCCAGGTCAGCCCCAGACAGATTGCCTGAGGCAGGCGCTGTCAGAGGCGGGATCGTTTTTCTTAGATCTGCCTCTGTGGATGGGATGGTAGTAGAAGACGACGGCGGCGCCGGGGCCCCGGGAACGGACTGCACGGCCGGCACTCCGGGGAACGAAAACAGTTCGCTCAATGATGGAAGGGAAGCGGCGCCCGGATAAGCCGCTTTCTCTCCAGCCGCAGAAGAGGTGGGCGCAGTAGGCGGTTCCGTCGCTCCAACGCCAGGGACTTGCGGTGTGATCCCTCTCACGTCGTGTACC
>Ga0187778_10003368_pt1 | contig 10765 bp, 8 predicted proteins | sample 1015_Q2_SP5_20_M_FD_132418 | JGI IMG/M metagenome (GOLD analysis project Ga0187778, IMG submission 132418) | Tropical peat soil microbial communities from peatlands in Department of Meta, Colombia - 1015_Q2_SP5_20_MG | ecosystem: Environmental > Terrestrial > Soil > Wetlands > Peat | place...
GCTCTCATTCTCATTTTCATGGGATTTGGCGTTGAAGCCGCTGTTGTGCCGTTACACATGTGGTTACCTGACGCCCATCCTGCGGCCCCTAGCCCCATGAGCGCCCTACTCTCTGGGATTATCATTGAAGTTGGAAGTTTCGCATTTATACGACTTCTAGGCCCAATTCTAATCCTGCCCGCTTACGTGATTATAGCTCAGCCGATACTTGCGGCTGCTGCTGTAGCAACAATGTTCGTCGGCAATCTGTCAGCGTTACAGCAGGATGATTTGAAGCGGCTACTAGCCTATTCGAGTATAGCGCAAGTCGGCTACATTTTACTCGGAATCGCGACGCTAACCCCAGCGGGCTTCTCAGCGAGCATATTCCACATCTGGAACCACGCACTTCTAAAGGGGATGTTATTCCTCCTCGCAGGAATCGTTACCTACCAAATTGGCACTAGAAGCTTGACTGAGATGGCCGGGTTGGGAAGGAAACGCCCGATACTTGCAGCTCTGTTCGGGCTCAGCGCGTTGGCTATGACCGGCGTCCCACCCTTCGGCTTATTCTGGAGCGAACTGCTGATAATCTTCTCAAACCTGGCAGTCGGGTCGATTATCCTAGACGCGGCGGTTGTTCTAATGCTAACCAACCTGCTCATCTCAATAGTGTACTACTTCCGAATAATACGAACCATCGCTTTCGCAGCACCAAGCAGCCACATAAACGGAAACGGGGTGACCGAAATACCGAAGCTCCTGCTGATTCCGTGCATAATCCTAATCGCGCTCAGTTTGATTACAGGCCTTTACCCGAACCTTTTCTACCAACCAGCAGCAAATGCTGTTAATGGGCTCCTAACCGGTTTCTCATGGTGATCTATAATGAGTGAAGGAAGGGAACGAATAATCAAAGATGTGGAAACCCTCGACGAAGCAGTCAAAGCCGAGAAAGATGTGGAGTCAGGGTACCACGGTGTCATCGACGAGAACATATCGTACTGGCTAGCCGTCGAAGAGGATATCGTCGATAGCTACACGAAGTTGGCCAAGAAAAGCAAGAACAGAAAAGTCAAAACCACCCTCAAAAGAATTATAGACGACTCCAAGAACCACATTCGAATGCTAACCTCAATACGCAAAGCCTTCAACAAAATTATGGCGGACGAACACCGCCACGCAACACTGCTACAAGAGTTAGCCGAAACAACGCACAAATGATTCATGTACTGAGAAAGTCGAGCGATTTAATTAATTTCTATCTTTGAAAGAGAAAAAAAATCCGTTCCATCAAACTCACAGCGTGCTCGTTTCTTTTCTGTCAAGTAAGATGTTGATTATTCTAAAGGTCAATCCCCACACTATGTTTCCGCCGTAAATGTAAGCCTCAACAATCAGTTTTCCCTCCTCAACCTTTACTTCGGTTCTATTGACTTCGCTCATGTCCAAGATGCTGAGAGGTACCCAGAATTTCTCTGCTACCTCCTCATTCGACTTAACAACCACGCCTGTTTTCAATTGGAAGACAAAGGGTGCAACCTGGACTCGGCGCGTGCGGGCGTACACTAATGGAAGTTGCCCAAGTAGTTCGTGCTCCCGCAAATCGATTCCGACTTCTTCATGTGCCTCCCGGATCGCCGTTTCTAGGAAGTCTCGGTCGCTTGAGGCCCTGTGGCCGCCGGGGAAAGCTATCTGGCCTGACCATGGGTCTCCTACCCGTTCCGTTCTCTTGATGAGAAGGATTGAGCATCCTCGATCCTTCGGATTTATGATGATTGCAACGGCCGCTTCAGGGAGTCCTTCACCCGATCTAGGAATAGGTCCTCCCTCTCTCCGAAGACGCCCTTTGAGGGACTCAAGATCAAAAGTATCCGTCGAATATCCACCTCCCTGCTGCATTGGTGCGTATTCTATTTGAACGGGGGGCATTTGAGGGCACCTCCATAAGGATGCGGGCCACCGACAAGGAATATCTCAGATGAATTCCATTAGATGTGGCACCAGCTGATTTTTCAAACAAACATAGACGAAAATTCAGCTCCGGTCTGGTATTAACAGAGCTTTCTATGTAAGCTCAACGGGGGAAGAATTTATCAGGCGAGCGCCGATTCACGCCCCCGATTGCCAAGGAGTTCTTTGATTTGCCAAGCGTCGACGACGCATTAAGTCGGCTTGAGAAATCCCGTAATGATATCGAACGTTTCATGCTAGAGATGCTGAAGATTAAAGCCGTAAATCCGGATGGCGGGGGCAAAGGCGAGTATCAACGGGCACTCTTCGTCCAAAAATGGCTAGAAAACCTAGGGTTCAAGGTGACGCGCTATGACATTCAAGATAAGCGAGTGCCGGAGGGCGTCCGCATAAACTTAACCACCATCCTTGAGGGTCAAGACAAGAGTAGGACCCTCTGGTTGGCTGCACACTTAGACACCGTTCCCGAGGGCGCCCGGGAACTCTGGGCAACCGACCCCTATGACCCAGTCATAAAGGACGGCAAAATATTCGGGAGAGGTTCTGAGGATAACGGCCAAGCCATTGGCTCTATTTTGTTCTCCGTGAAGGTGTTGAAGGAACTTGGCCTTAAACCCAGAATCAACCTCGGAGTCGCATGCGTGTCCGACGAAGAGTCGGGCAGCAAATACGGCGTTATTCCGCTAATGGAAGAGAACGTGTTCAAACCTACAGATGTAGCCATCGTCCCAGATACTGGAAGTCCGGACGGTTCTCAGATCGAAGTCGCAGAGAAGAGCATTCTGTGGTTGAGGATTACTACGAAAGGCCAGCAAGTTCACGGCAGTACTCCCGAGAAGGGGCTTAACGCAAGCAGAGTCGGAATGAAACTAGCTCTACAAATGGACGAATTGCTGCACGCAAAGTATTCTGCCAGCGACCCATTGTTTGACCCCCCAGTTTCGACTTTCGAACCCACTAAACGCGAAGCGAATGTAGCTAATGTTAACACTGTCCCGGGCCTCGATGTGCAGTACTTTGACTGCCGGGTTCTTCCAAGATACCCACTAAAGGTCGTGATGGAAGACGTCGAATCCTTGAACTCGAAACTGCAAAAAGAAACAGGTGCAACGGTTGAAATTTGCCCGATACAAAACGAAGATAATACTAATCCTACCCCAACGAACAGCGAAATTGTTCAGAAATTGAAGGCGGCACTCAAGGTGATGCGCGGCATAGATGCAAAACCTATCGGCATAGGAGGTGGAACCGTAGGACTGTACTTCAGGCGCAAGGGAATCGAAACGGCCGTCTGGTCCACACTAGAAGATATGGCCCACCAACCGAATGAATATTGCAAGGTCGACAACATAGTCAATGACGCGAAAGTCTTCGTCCATGTCGCAATGAACTGACTAAGTAACTATAAGTGCACTCAGGCGCGATTGCAAATCGTTGAAGTTGCCCCACTTGCAACTCACAGCCAGTATCGCTGGGCCCTCCGACTTTCAGCTGATCGCAAAGCTCTGCAGGCGTGCGGTCGGTCCTCGAGACTATGTGCTCTCGATTCTTAGAGAAACAATTGGGCGTGGAGGTCTCTTTCTTGCGTGGAACAATTCTGAACTTGTTGGTATGACGAATTTTGAGAAATGCGTAGATGGAAGCGGCTGGTTAGGCATGGCACGCACAGACCCAGTCTGGCGCCGAAGTGGCGTTGCGATTTTCCTTCAAGAACATATAACTGCCCACGCCAAGAAACGAGGAATAACAACCATGAGGTTGGTGGCTTCCTCTAGAAACACGCCTTCGATAGGAGCAATCATGAAGGGCGAGTTCAAACAGGTATGTGAGGCCGCCCACATTTACTACCGTTTCAGAACCCCCGGTAAGAACTCGGCCACTCTCCCTTGCAGCCGAGTGTCGAAAGCTCAACTTGACACTTTTCTAGAATCAGATTACCTATCTCAAATGAATGGATATTTGGCTTACAATCGGCGCTTCGTCAAAGCAAACAAACCTCTCCTCAAAATGATATTGCGAAGAGGAGAACTATACACCATGGGAAGGACAGCGTTTATTCTAACTCAGCCGGTGAAAATGTTCGGCGAACGTGCAACGAATTTGAGCCTTCTCATTGGCAAAGTAACCGATTCCTTTAGGCGTTCGAAGGATGCAGCAAGGGCGCTTGGTCTTCGATTCATGGGCGCGTACATTCCGTACAACCGATATCAGGTGAGAACAGCCAGAAACCTCGGATTCAGGACAGAACATTGGGGACACCACTGCCTGGTGTTCGAAAGAAACATACTTTGAACCAATTGCAATTGCCCGGAGGGCGGCTAGCGCGGCGGGGTAGGGTTCGCGTTAAAATTGGGAGTGTTGTTCATGCCGGTGGTGTTTAGGTTCATCGCTTAACGCGAGTTCCTTCAATCTTTCATCACCAAATATGCTCTTGATGTAACCTGCGACCGAAGCAGGTACGAGCTTCTCCCAACTTTCGCCGCGGACTACACGTTCGCGTATTTCGGTTGACGAGTACGTTTCCCGGTCGTAGAAGGGTAGAGGTTCAACGCGGAAACCTGCTTCTTTGAAGAGGCGTGAGGTGACAGGTTCGTTCGAGAAAACAATTTCGAAGCGAGGCGTTTGGGAGACGAGGTGTGAAACCCAGAGGTCGTGTACTCGAAGGTCACGGACTGGGATCAGGTAATACTTGGACGGGTCTATCTTAACCTCATCTAGGGCGAGGCGGATCATCGTAACCCGTTCGCCAGCTGTGAAGGGGTTGTGTAACGTGTGGCTGAACTGAGCGCTGCCTATCGCTATAATAACTTCAGGAATTTTATTCAGTATATGTTGGACGCAGTGCAGGTGACCTAAGTGGAAGGGTTGAAAACGGCCGATCAACAACCCGCGTTGATTGTCCAAGCTTCAGCTATCCTAGGTTTGTTTCGTCCCATGCCTTCAACCGCCTATTAAGAGAACACTTTCACACACAACCGCGTTCGCGAGTCCGTGCTGAGATGGTTGGCCTGAACGGTTCCAGGTCTAACCGTTTAGTGAAACGTGATTTTTGCTCTTGTCTTACTTCATTCAGGCTTCCAAAGTGATTCTGTAGAAACTCTTTCGCCGCGAAACACTACACCTTCACGCTCAAGTAACCCGCGCTTGACATAGCCACCTTCAGAAGGTTTTCGCCCAGGCGTACCGTAGTTTCCAACCTTCAACGAGGCTGGTACGACCCTGTGACATGGGATGATTAGTGGTAGTGGATTAGTGGCCACAGCAGTCCCAACTGCACGAGCATAACGCTTCCCGCCAACCTTCTTCGCTAAGGCACCATATGTTGCCACCTTGCCGCTAGGAATCGCCTGCAGGAGAGAGTACACTCTTCTTCTGAACTCGGAAACGTTCGATAAGTCAAAGGATTTGATCTGCCCGGTAGTTTTCCCAGAATATACTCCACAGATCTCTTGGAATATGCCCGGGTCCACTGATGCGTCAGTTTCAATTTGAGAACGCGGAATCGTTCCCATAACGGACTTCTCAGCGTCTCTCTTACTTCTGTCCGAAAATGCGCATCCCACCAATTGATCCCTTTCATTAACGGCCAAACTGAACCAGACGCCGTCTTTCTGTTGGGACGTAACTCGGATCATGCCGCACACACCACTAGCCCCCCTTTATGTTTCGGTGCGTAGATAAATTGTGGGCCGGCGAGGGACGATTAGTTTCATTAGCCTCTCAGCCTGATTACACAGCCCCATCAATCTCCCTGGGTATTGATGGGCTTGAGCTCACTGCAAGACCTTGAGTGGATTCAGAAGAGAACAGGCCTAGACCCAGCGCAGAACCATGAATCCCTTTCTTTCGTCACAACAGCATCCTCCACCATGTGCATGCAGTGCCGCGGCAGCCGCATGCTTTGCGGAAAGGCCTCCTGCCCAATCTTATCAAAAGCAGAATTGCTAGTCAGGCATCTTCCGAATTTGGGAAAATTAGAGATCGACGGATCGAGCCCTCCCGGCGCTTTTGTTGGTCATGTTGGTTACCCGAGAGTTTACGTTGGTCCATTAATTCCACCAACTAAAGGTGACACGCGCCTTCTTGATACTCCTGAGCTTTGGCTTGGTAAAGATATCCAAACGATTATTGATTTTAGGTTCAGTTTGATTCGCGGCAAATCGTTGGTCGACGTCCACGACGCTGTTGACCCTGACCCCTACTTGCTCGACCTACACGACCTAGCGCTTTCATCTGCGTCGGTTGATGTTGATGCTAAGTTTCGTAAGAAACCGAGGATGGCTGTGACTCTAAGTGACGAAACGCAGCCGTTCGGACCGTCGGCGCTGATTGAGAAATTACAGGTCTCGCCGAGCACGGGTGAACGGCGGCTTGAGGCGGTGTATTATGATGGGGATGAGTTGGCGGTGGATGGCATGTTCGATCTTTACAGTGATGGGGTTGAGGTTTCGCGGATACAGCGCACTCTAAGCCTTGGCATGTTGGGTGTACAGAAACAAAGAAAGATTGTGCCAACGCGCTGGAGCATCACAGCAGTCGACGACACACTCTCAAAACGGTTGCTTCGAGCGGTGAAGAATTATCCCCCCATCGACAAATACCAGGTTCACACCTACCGGTACCTCGATAACGTGTACGAAGTAATAATGTCGCCCAGAAATTGGGAATACGAGTCAATCGAAGCCTGGTTCCCAGGAACGGCATGGAACGAAAACGGAACATTGCCCGCAATTATGGGGGACCACGAACCAAACGAGGGGAGGACGACCTACGCCTCCATTGGAGGCTGTTACTACTCCTGCAGGTTGGCCGCGGCTGAAGCACTCGAGAAGGTGAAACGGCAAGCTGCAGTCCTAGTTCTGAGAGAAGCACGACCAGGCTACATACTTCCCGTCGGCGTTTGGAACGTAAGGGAGAGCGTGCGGGCCGCTCTAAGAACACAGCCAGCAACCTTCGACAGCTTCCAACAGGCGCTACACTACGCGTGTAGCAATTTCATAATCCCTCAAAAAACCTGGATTGGGAATAGTGTGCTCATTCGTAACGAGATTTTTCAACGCCGGCTCAGTCAATACTTTGCCAATTGATTTCTTGCGGATCAGCAAGAGAAAGAATACTCTTTTCGTGAAGGAGCCATCTAGTGACCTTACGGAGGTCGCGGACTATTGATTGAGATTCCAGGCGATATGCTTGAGGGGGGAGGCCAGATTGTTCGCACAACCGTTGCCTTGGCTGCTCTTACGCACAAGGATGTCAGAATCACGAAGATTCGAGATAATCGACCAAATCCCGGTTTACAGGCGCAACACGTCATAGCGGTTCGAGCCGTAGCAGCTGTCGCAGGTGCGGAAACTGAGGGCCTTTTTCCAGGTTCCAGGGAGTTGGTGTTCAAGCCTCGTCGTCATGTCACGGGCGGGTTTAGTTTCAACGTGGGAACCGCTGGTAGCGTTCCGCTAATCTTGCAGGCTGTGATGCCCTCGGCCGCCTTCGCTCCGGGTCAAGTTGAATTCGAGCTGATCGGGGGAACCGACGTGCCTTGGAGCCCAACGGTCGACTATGTTCGATTAGTCGAGCTTCCGGTACTGCAGTTGATGGGTTACAAAGCAACTTTGGCGGTTCACCGAAGGGGACATTATCCAAAGGGAGGCGGACGCGTTACGATGTTGGTTGATCCGCCGAGAACCTTGAAGGCGGTTAACTTGCTTGAACGTGGTGTTGGAACAGATGTGAAGGGCATTAGCCACTGCGTGAAACTTCCCAGCCATGTCGCGCAGAGGCAGGCAGCCGCCGCGAAAGAGACGTTGAGTGTTAGGGGCATTCGCGAGGTAAACATCGCCATTGAAACCTATCCATCAACCCAAGACCCGCACCTCGCTCCGGGAAGCGGGATAACTTTGGCCATGAATTTCGCAAACGGCCCTATTCTCGGCGCCGATAGCATTGGTGAAAGAGGAAAACCTGCTGAACGAGTAGGTGACGAAGCCGCAAGTAAATTGCTCAAAGAGCTCGATTCCAAAGCCGCCTTAGACCGACATATGGGTGACATACTCATCCCATACATGGCTGTAGCCGTAGGACGGTCAGAAATTGAAGTCTCCGCAATTACGACGCACACATTGACCAACGTCAAGGTGTCCGAGATCCTTGCCGGCGTTAGGTTCCAAGTCCAAGGATCGCCGAATGAACCTGGAAGAATCAGCGTTGAAGGAATCGGCTTGAATACCTGATGTTGACGGGCGATTTCAAGGTGTTTAGTACGAGCATTTCGGGGATTCTGTCAAGTCTTGGATTGTGGACTTATCTCCCAGTTTGAGAAGACATTTCCCGGTACCGTTTTGCTGGTACATGGTCTACGCCTGAAGATTGGACCTCGTGGGGTGGGGGATACTACCTTCGAGGAAGATGGTTGGCACGATGGTATGTCATCAATCTCGGCTTAACGGTCGTATTTTTCGGGTTAGCCCTATATCTCAGCCTGTACAGTTGAACCTTGTACCAGAACGCCATTCTACTGATAGTTCAAAAAAGAAGAAAAATGCGGGAAACAACCCGCATTAGTTCGGACACTTACGATACGTACTCAGTTGTGTCCCTTGCCTCACGACCCTCTATTTTCATCTTCACCTTGCGTTTCCTAGCCAACCCAATTCACCTCCAACGATTAGGCCCGCATTAGGCGCTCTGAGTATTTAACGCGACTTGGAGCGGAAATCAAAAAGGACGAATGTTCCACATTTCTACCAAGTAGATGCTTATGTCTTGTCTCGTGTTGAGTTACTAGTACATTCCAGATTGTGCAGAATCAGGGCTTGCAGGTCTACAGCCGTTGTATGATTTCGGCGTGTGCGCGGCGTGCTGCGCAGCTTGTTATTCGGGCCTTTACTTTGTCCCCTGGCTTTCCGTTTTTTACGAAGACGATGCAACCGTTTACGCGGGCTACTCCTTCACCTAAGCGTGAGGTCTCCTTGATTTCCAAATCTACTTGGTCACCCGGCTTTAGCTCATGCCAAGTAGCGAATCGGCGACGCTCCTGTTCATGATGCCACAGACTTGCACTTGTATCAAGCTATCCCTAGATTGTGATGGGGGCGGACGACTTGATCTCCGACATACGAGGATGCGATGGTTTGAATAGTTGTTTCGGTAGTTCATAACGGTATATTCGTAAACGGCAGGTTGGAATCTATGGAACGATCTAGCCCGACTCCGCGTCTTTTCGGGTTGGTTGGCTGGATTATTGTAGCGTTAGTTTTCGTTGGCGTGACCGTTTATGGGCTGTCTGTTTACTTAGACTGGGTCGTTTTCCAGTCCATGTATGCCTCCAAGGCAGGCCTCGACTGGTTCGCGATAAACTTCTATCACAATAACACTTTCATCGTCGCTGGTGTTCTCGCGCTCCTCTTCATCAACCCGGTTCCTGGGAGGAGCCATCTCTTCGAGGGGCTTTCAGCGTTGGGTGGAGCCTTCGCGCGTGTCAGGGGGGAGGAAGAGTCAGTCTCGCTTGGCCCTGGCAGGGTTGCGTGGTTGTTCTGGCAGGTAGCCAAGTGGGCCGTTGCGTTCTGTATTATTGCGAGTGCGAACGGGATACCAGGCCTTGGCAACTTGACGATGGTGGTCACTATGCTGCAAGCTGGGCTGGGTAACTGGGGCCAGGTCCTGAGGGTCTTTCAGCTCCCGTTGGTTCCTGCTTCCGGAACTGAACTTGTTGCGTTGATGCCTACTATGGAAGTGCAGTACAACCTCATCTTCAACATCGTCTCTGCGATCGTATTCGTGGCAGTCCTCAGACTCATTCTGATGTTCGTCCGCGATTTTGCTCGACTCAAGACGAATTCATGGGGAAGGGATCTATTCCTCATTCTCGCTCTAGCTGTGCTGATGGCGGTCTTCGATGCACCCTACTGGTCAATGAACATTGCGACGCCCAACGACTACCTGATCGCTATCACCGTTTTCTTTAGCTTATTGACCATCGCGGCCTCTTTTCAGTTCGGAGTCATTCGACGAACAATAGGCATGGCGCGTCGCAAACGATGGGTCGTCTACCTCTTGGCACTGTTCTTGTTCGCCATACTCATTGTAAACTTGGGTTTCGTGGTAGGCTACTCGCTAAACTGGAACAACAACTGGGTTGACTATGAATGGGGGCCCATGACGATGAAGGGGATTCAAGTCACACGATGGGCAGCAGGCATAGAGAACGTAACGACGGAACCCCTCTCAAGCCTCCCCGCCGGAAACACCAGCACGATCGTATCGCTTGTTCGACAATGGGATCACGACGCATCCTACACGAAAATGAAAAATCAGATTGGCGTCAACTGGATGCAGCTGAGCGATTCGCAGATAATTTACCTCAACGGACACGAATACTGGGCAGCCCCTACAACAATCAACTATCCAGCCAACGACTGGATCAGCCATCACCTCATCTACACTCACGCCGCCAGAATAGTACTGATCGACAGCCACACGGGCGACTACGTTTCCGTCCAACAGGCATTCGGAGTCAAGACGGAACCCTCAATCTACTACGGTGAGAATCTCACTGACGACGTCTACGTGCACATTACAGGAGTTGAGGAAATAGGAAACGCGTCTTACACAGGACAGCCTGACTATGTTCTCTCGGGCTGGCAGAGGACCCTATGGTTCCTCGTGAAAGAGGGTCAAGTCGGCTTCGCCTTCACTCCTCCCCAAGACCAGATCATGATGCTCCACGACCGAGATGTTCATCAGAGAATCCAAGACTTCCTCATCAATGGACTGACGACCGACCGCGCAACCTACCTCGTCACAGACGGAAACCGAA
>Ga0187778_10003369_pt1 | contig 10765 bp, 6 predicted proteins | sample 1015_Q2_SP5_20_M_FD_132418 | JGI IMG/M metagenome (GOLD analysis project Ga0187778, IMG submission 132418) | Tropical peat soil microbial communities from peatlands in Department of Meta, Colombia - 1015_Q2_SP5_20_MG | ecosystem: Environmental > Terrestrial > Soil > Wetlands > Peat | place...
AAAGGAGTTAACGCGGTGTGGGTGCAAGAGAGGTCCCTTCGAAAGCTCAGGGCAAGCTCTTCGACTCGCTGCGCTCGCTCAGGATGACTATCCTTGTCGGATAGTCAGTTAGACGTACCGCGAGGCGCGAGGACATGGCGTCTGGAGGGCGCAAAAAGAATATGCCCCGGTAACTTAGGTAGCATAGCACATTTTCGGTATTTGTCAATACATTTATAAATGGAAAGTTTACTAGGAGATAGCGGAACCCTCAGCAAACGGCAACACCCGCGCCCTGAAAACCGCAGAGATGCGGCACCCAAGATGTCCTTGTGGCTCGGGCATTGCGCCACCCGCCGGCGCCGTCCCGGGAGCCTGCCTCAGGACACCGGTTAGTCATCCTGCTTGTACCATGTGAAATTCTTGCCGTCCCAATAGATAAGGCCGCTCGCGCCTCCCGTCTTGCGGACGGCCAGCGCGTCGCCAAGCAGCTTCGGGGGAGGCCCGGCGCCCGCCCCTTGCTTCACGGGCTTTTGGGGGTAGAGCTCCCACGTATAGATGGCGCTCAAATCCTTCTCCACGCTGCTGCCAAAGGTGAACGGCTGTCCCGCGCTCAAGACAAGAATCTTTTTTTGGGTGCTTAGCCAGATCCCAATGCCTTTTAGATGATCCCTTATTGACTCGATTGGAATCGCGTAATCCGGTCCGCTGTCACCATCGAAGTCCCCCACAAGATAAAGTGGCTGAAGACGGAGGTTGATGCGGTATGTGTCTGCGAAAGGGCCAAGCGCGAATTCCTTGACCACGTCATCGGGTGGATTCTCTTCCTGGCCGTGGTGGTCGCTGTATTTTGCGTCCCTGTTCCGGCAACCGAGCCCGGCGGCCGAGATACGGGCTTCCACGCTTGTTTTTCCGGATCCCACTCTTGCTCCCCGACAGCGTCGAAAGCCCGAATGGTTATTCTCCTGTCGAAGTCTCCGGACAGACCGAGCCGTTGTCTGGTGGCGTTCCAAAAGTTTTCAAAAAGTGATGGCCGGTAAAGAGTGCCTTCGAACAAAACAGGAATGGAGCCGTTTTCGTGGTCTCGGAATATGGGGTTCAATTCTTCGACATGATCCTGGCGATCGAGCTTTTCCCAAAAGATCATGACTTCACGAGGACACGAAGGGTTAACCAACACGTAGCCATGGGGCTGAATTGATGTGATAACCGCGTAGCTCATAAACCGCCTTGATTCAAAAAGCTCGGGATTGCGGGCGAGGAGACAAAAATCTGCGGTTACAGGGGTTTGGTTCGTCATGCGGATATTGGGAAGGACCAGGCTACCAACGAAAACGCCCAGTAGAAAAAAACATGCGGTCAGAACGTATCGGCGCATTCCGGCTGACATTTCGGGTGGACCTATCCGACAGTCTTGCATATCGAGCCAGTAAGTCAATCCGACTGGCTTCGCAGCGCGGGAGGCGGTACCTCACTTCTGCCTAAGCGCAAAAATTGAAGGAGGGGAGCTGAAGCTCCCCTCCTGAGACCTGAAGAAAGAGTAGAAAAACTACTGCACGGTGACGTTGTCGATGGTGGCGGTAGCGAGCATGGTGTTGCTGTCGCTGCTCACGGCCAGGCCGATGTACACGTTCTGGGCCATGGTGATGGTCTGCGTGGGACCGATCTGGGTCCAATTCACGCCATCGGGCGAACCGTAGCCGCTGAAGTTGTTGCCGCTGCGCACGACTTTCACCCAATACGGCAACGATGCGGTGATGGATTGACCGGTGGTGCTTCCGCCGGTGGTGGCGCGGTAAGCATCCCAGATGGCGGCCTGGCTGAACGCCACGTACATGTGCGTGGAGCTGGGGTCGAGGGTCTCGCGGATCATGACGCCGGAAGATTCCGAACTATAGCCGCCGGACAGACTGACCAAGCGGGCCACGATGGTGCCGTCGCCGGACCAAGGCTGGTAGACGAAATTCATGCCATCAGCCGTGAACCAAATGTACTGGCCGGAGGCGTTGATGGTGAAGACGCCGCCGGAGTAGCTGGCACTACCCGCCAGTCCAACAGGGCCCACGTCCAGGTCGACCCAGGGACTCGGCAGCGAGCTGACGGTAAAGGGAACGCCGTTGCTGTTGGTCATGCTCGGGGCAACAGTGACGACCAATGGACCCGACGTCGCTCCGGTGGGAATGGTGATGGTGATGGAAGAGGCGCTCCAGGAGTTGATGGTTACCGGAGTGCCGTTCAAATACACGGCGCTGCTGCCCTCGGTGGCCCCAAAATTGGAGCCGGTGATTGTGACTTGCGTGCCCACGGGGCCAGAAGTGGGAGAGACGCTGGAGATACTCGGCGCCGGGGCCGCGATGGTGGAGACGGAAACGTTGTCGAGCGTGGCGGTGGCCAACAAAGAATTGCTGTCACTGCTCACAGCCAACCCAACGTACACGTTCTGGGCCATGGTGATGGTCTGAGTCGCGCCGATTTGCGTCCAGTTGAGGCCGTCGGGCGAGCCGTAGCCGCTGAAGTTGTTTCCGCTGCGAATCACTTTCACCCAATACGGCAGAGTTGCCGGGATGGACTGACCGGTGGTGCTTCCACCAGTGCTGGCACGATAGGCATCCCAGATGGCCCCCTGGCTGAAGGCCGCGTACATGTGCGCGGAGCCGGGGTCCAGGGTTTCGCGAATCATGACGCCGGAAGATTCGGAGCTGTAGCCGCCTGACAGACTGACCAGGCGCGCCACGATGGTGCCGTCGCCGGATAAGGGCTGATAAACGAAGTTCATGCCATCGGCCGTGAACCAAATGTACTGGCCGGAAGCGTTGATGGTGAACACGCCATTGTTGTAAGCGGCGCTACCGGCAGGTCCGACAGGACCCACGTCCTGGTCGCCCCAGGGGCTCGGCAACGGAGTGGCAGTTACTGTAAAGATGACGGGATTGCTGCTGGTCATGCTCGGCGCGACGCGAACCACCAGCGGACCAGAAACAGCACTCGAAGGAATGGTGATGGTGATGGAAGTGGCGCTCCAGGAATTGACCGTGACGGGAGCGCCACTCAAAAACACAGCGCTGCTGCCCTGAGAAGCGCCGAAGTTCGAGCCGGAGATGGTCACCTGAGTGCCAACCGGGCCGCTGGCCGGAGCGATGCTGGAGATATTGGGAGCCGGCGCTGCGGCAGAGGAGACGGACACGTTGTCGAAAGTGGCGGTGGCCACCATGGAGGTGTTGTCGCTAGCAACGGCCAGGCCGATGTACACGTTCTGAGCCATGGAGATCGTTTGGGTGGAGCCGATTTGCGTCCAGTTGATGCCGTCGGGCGAACCGTAGCCGCTGAAGTTATTGCCGCTGCGAACGAGTTTCACCCAATAGGGCAGCGTTGCCGGTGTGGATTGCCCCGTCGTGCTGCCACCGGTGCTGGCGCGATAAGCATCCCAAATGGCGGCCTGGCTGAAGGCCGCGTACATGTGCGTGGAGCTGGGGTCGAGAGATTCGCGAATCATCACGCCGGAAGATTCGGAACTGTAGCCGCCCTGCAAGGTGACGAGGCGGGCGACGATCGTACCGTCACCGGACAAGGGTTGATAGGCGAAGTTCATGCCATCGGCCGTGTACCAAATGGCCTGACCGGAGGCCGTGATAGTGAAAACGCCGTTCGCATAGCTGGCGCTGCCTGCTGTGCCGACAGAGCCAACATCCTGATCGAGCCAGGGGTTGGGGAGCGGAGGCAGAACGGCGGCGGTCACGGTGACGCCGACAGTGGTGGTATGCGACAAAGTGCCGGATGTTCCGGTGATCATGACGTTGAAGCTGCCCGTGGGGGCCGTGCCGCTGGCGGCAAAAGTGAGCGTGCTTGTTCCGGTGGTGCTGGCAGGGATGAAGGAGGCGTTAACGCCGCTAGGCAAACCGGAAGCGGTGAGGCTGACGCTGCCAGTGAAGCTGTTCTGCGGCGTGACGGTAATCGTGGTGACTCCGCTGGAACCCTGAGCGAAACTCAAGCTAGAAGGCGACGGGGACAACGCGAAGTTCGGGGGAGCGTTGACGGTGAGTGTAATTGTGGCTGTGTTTGTCAGCGTTCCGGATGTGCCTGAAACCGTGACTGTCGCCGTTCCCAGAGCCGCAGCGCTGCTCGCAGTAAGTGTGAGGGTGCTAGTGGTCGAGGTGCTTGTCGGAGCAAAGGAAGCGGTGACGCCAGAGGGCAAGCCGGATGCGGACAGGGCCACACTGCCGGAGAAATTGCCTATTGGAACGACGCTGATAGTGCTCGTGCCGCCGGTAGCGCCCTGGACAATCGTCAGGCTGCTTGGGGAAGCGCTGAGGCTGAAACCGGCGATGGGAGTGACGCCAGGCCAGTTGTTGACCAAATTGGCGGCATTGACGCTGCCGATGCCGCTCGCGAAGTCCCATCCAGTGTTGGTGCCATAGGCCGGGGCGAAGGAAGTATCGGAGGTGGAAAGCACGCCTGCGGTGCCAGAAGGCAGATAACAGTTGTGCGTGCCGGTGCAATTCACGTCCATATCGCCGAGGGTCACATCATAGAAGACGCAAGCGTTGCCGGAGCTTGGAGGATTTGAAGAGTTGCAGGAGCTGTTGCCCGTTGAGCCGTATTCCGTGGCGGCAAGCTTGTAATAGGTGGGGTTGGGATTGCCCTGGCGCGCACCAGCCCGCTGGTTAATGAGGGCTTGAATGCCGGCCATGATCGGGGAGGCGAAGGAAGTACCGCCGGCTCCCGACCAGCCGCTGGGGTCGCCCGTGCAAGCCGCGCCGCCGTTCGTCGTGTCCGACCAGCAGAACACATAGTAGTGGCCCCAAAGTCCGTCGGCGGCGAAGAGAGCCACGTCCGGAGTATCACGAACGCCGTCGTGAGGATTGCCAAGCACGGATTGCCAAGAAGGCTTGGGCCAACCTTTGCAAGTTCCGCTCACGACGCCGCTGATGGAAGGAGTACCGCTAGCACAGGCGCTGGGAGCGCCGCCTCCGGCGACAGTGGTTTGCAGGTAGGGACCGATAGAAGGGTCGTTGCACAAGCTAGTCGATCCATAGGTTGGGCTGTAGCCTTCGTAATTGGAGAGCAGCACACCCGCGCAAGAGTCGTTCCAAGGAATCTCAGGGATATACGAAAGTGCAGACCCGTAAGTCGGCGAATTGGTGGAATTCCAATAGAGGCCATTCGTGCCGGAGTATGTATCGCTAAAGTCTGTGCCACCGACGGCGACGTTGTAGGGAGTCGAAGCAAAGGCGTTGGCGGCAATGCCGCTGGTGGCAGCCGAGACGCTATTGTCGCAACCAGCGGCGCCGCTATCTCCCGCGGCAGCGAATACCGAAACGCCTTCCGCCACGGCCTGCTGGTAGGCGGAGTTATAGGAGGCGTTGGCGGCAGCACCGTTGACCGCTTCGCACTGGCCGTAGCTGATGCTCATGATGGGCGGAGGACCAGCCTTGGCGTTGAGGAGGTTTTGAACAGCGATCAGGCCGCCGAAGGTGGTGTTGGAGTCCTTACAAGAAACCATGTTGATAGCAGCGCTGGGCGCCGCGGCGCTGGCCCACTCGCCATCCAGGATGGCTTCCGCATCGTTGGGCGCGATCACCCCTGGCTTGGCGCAGTTGTTGGCGCCCTTTGGAGGGGCTGGATGGATCGCGGTGATGGTTGCGCCGGTGTAACTGGATAAGCCAAAAGCCGAACGGAAAGTTGTCCAGTCCGAGAGGCTGAAAACGTCGGTGTCTTCAATAAGTGCAATCGTCTGACCTTGGCCCGAATTCCCAGAATTGAAAAGTGGATTCAGGTTGTAAATGGTGGCGAGGTCCGCGGGAACAACCGCGTAGGCAGTGCCGCCGTAAGGATCGGGAAACGTGAATTGCTTCTTCTCGTGCATCTGGTGCATGGCGCGAGGAGAGAAGTCGTGGAGAGACACGATGCCGACAACGATGGAGGAGAGAGCAGCCGGAATCTGTGGGTCGCTCATGTTGGCGATGTGCTTTTCGCCGTTGACCTCGAGGTTGTGGATTTCGATGTGAAAGGCTCTGGCAACGTCACGGGCAGCGCCGGAAAAATCGATGACCATGCCGCTGGGATAGACAACGTTGACTTGAAGGTGGTGCCATTCGAGCCAGTCGGTGATTTTATCGAGATCGCGGTCGGAGGGGCCGAATCTTTCCCCAAATTCGCGCGGACTGATCCAGGCCTGAAAATTAGGCGAATTTGAATCCTGGAGGTTGTTTAGGAATTCCTGAAGTTCCTGCTCCCTTTCTGACGGGCGGGCCAATTGGAGCAGCATATGGTCGAGCCAAGTGTCATCGCCGACGCGGCCGCGGTCATGATCGGCGGTGGCCTCGGGACGCGTATTGCCGCGTAACGGGACGAGTTTTCCGTCGTCAATATTTTGGGTGACTAGCGACCGCGCGTTACTGCCGGTAGCGGACTGCGCTTCAGCAGAAATGAAAGGAAAGCAACATACGAAGACAGCAAGTGCGACCGAACGATACTTGGATAGGCCAAACATTGAGGGCTCCATTCCCTGGCGCAAAAATTCGTCCTGGTTCAAGAACTCGCCCGCGCAGGGCTGTGTGGGACAGACAACAGCCCAATAAAGTTATCCGCAATTGTTAGCGGAAAATGAGGCGATAAACAACGGCCCAAAGGACAGGTTTTGGACAGCAAAAAACTGACCCAAAGTTTCGAGAATTTTGGGTCTTTCGGCTTAGTACTCAGAAGTCGAAGCAACCTAGGAAACTGAGAGAGTGGACGGCGGCACAGAGCGAAGTGAGCAAGAGCAGAGATTCATGATCGCTGGATTGGCTGATAAACCCTGCCAGGGCAATAAGTTGCTAGTGAGGACATGATGCAGAGAAATCCCTGACATTTTGTGGCTTGGCGTCGTCTATTCCACAGGAGCCAGGAATGGGAACTATGGGACTTGCGCTGCCGTGGAAGGCTAGAATCTCTTCCATGCCGCGCGAATGGGGGACGCGAGTGGAACCTTCCGAGCACCTGACCGGTGGCCCCGGGCTGACGTCTGTGGGTGCCATCAGCGAGGATGTCGCACTGGCCGCTGCCTGTCAGGCGGGAGATCTCCGCGGCTACGAGCGGCTGTACGCGTGGCAAGGCACACGGATGAAGAACCTTGCGCGGAACCTGCTGGGCAGCACCGCCGATGCCGAAGACGCGGTGCAGGAGACGTTTCTGAAGGTGCAGCGCAGCATTGCCAGTTTTCGCGGGCAATCGAGCTTCGTGACGTGGACGTTCCGGATTTTGGTCAACACCTGCTACGACGCGCGGCGCAGCCGGATGCGCAAAAAAGAAGTGCAAAACGAGGATGACGAGGAAACGCCGAAGTTCGAGCCACGCGCCCCGGGCGCACATCCCACGTTACGGATGGCGCTCGAGCGGGCTTTGGGCAAACTAACGCGGCATCAGCGGGACGTTTTTCTGTTGTATGAAGTGGAGGGATTCCGGCACGCGGAAATCGCGAGCATGCTGGATATAACAGAAACAGCTTCGAAGAACACGCTCTTCCAGGCGAAGAAAAGCCTTCGCCAGATGTTGGAGCCGCCGCGGAGCAGTTCCGCGGAGGCAAGGTGAACGATGATGAATGTGACTTGCAAAGATCGAGAACGAATTTTTGAGGACGGCACGGCGAGCGAATGGGAAGCACTCGAGTTGCATGCCGCGTCTTGCGCGCAGTGCGCGGAAGAAATTGCTGCGTGGAAATCACTCAGCGTCGCCGCGAAAGAGCTGCAGGATTACTTACCCAGCCCGGAGCTGTGGCCGCGAATCGAGCGGGCGCTCGCGGAACAGGCAGCGAGCAAGGCAAAACCAAACGGAGCCAGGAACTGGTTTTCGTTTTTGCCGAGCTTTTCGCTGGGCTGGCAAACGGCGCTGGCAGGAGCGTGTGTCCTGTTGCTGACAGTTTCGTTGGGTTGGGTGTACGTTCACAAGGCAACGCCACCAGGTGAAGAGGACAAATCTCTGCTGAGGAGCAGCGCACTGAAAGAAGTGGAAAGCGCAGAGGCCGCTTATGAGAAGGCTATCGATAAGCTCGCGGCAGAAGCAAAACCCGAACTGGATGAGCCGGCCACGCCGCTGCTGGCAAGTTATCACGAAAAACTGCTGGTGCTGGACAGCGCGATTGAGGATCTTCGCGCGCAGGCGGGATTGAACCCCTCGAACGCGCAATTGCGCTACCAGTTGCTGGCCATGTACCGGGAGAAAGAACAGACACTGCAAGAAGTTTTGGAGGCGAAAAAGCAATGAATGCGATGAGACACAGTTGCTGGAGAGGGCTGCGTGCTTTCGCCGCGATGGCGGGATTGCTCTCCCTGTTGTCTTTTTCAGCGGCGAGACCCGCGCTGGGGGCAAGGCCGGAAGAACAAGTTACGAAGGATTTTCAGAGGACGCTAACGCTTGGAACGGGACAGTGGGTGCGCGTCGAAGACAAATTTGGGGGAGTACGGGTTCACGGGGAATCGGGGCGCGATGTGAAAATCTCGGCTACGATTCGGGTGCAGGCCAGTTCACGAGAGGAAGCACAATCTTTCGCGGATAAAATCCAGATCGACGTGCAACAGTCGGGCGATGGAGTGAGCATCAAGACCATCTATCCCGACGAAGGAAGAAAGTGGTACATCCGCATCGGGAGAAGCCCCTCATACACGGTGAACTATGACATCGCGATGCCTTCGGATGCGGCCCTGAACGTGAGAAACAGCTTCGGGAGCGTGGATGCAGCGGGAATACATGCAGCGGTGGATGTCGAGAACAGCCACGGCTCGGTTGTGGTGCACGATACAGGCGCAACCCGGCTGAACAACTCTTTTGGCAGCATCGAGGTTAATGGCGCCACTGGAAATGTGACGGTGACGGACACCAATGGAAGCGTGCAAGTGTTTGAGGTGAAGGGCACGCTAGAAGTGCGCAATCGATTTGGAAGCATCACGACAAAAAACATCCAGGGTGCTGCGGATATTTCAGGTGGGAATGGCACAGTTACGCTGAGCGATGCCGGATCTGCAACAATCACGACGTCCTTCGGAAGCGTCGACGCACGCAACGTGCGCGGCGATCTTTCAGTGCACGACAACAACGGGAACATCGACGTCGCCACGGTTTCGGGAGCGGCAGACATCACTGACAGTTTTGGCAACGTCACACTATCCGATGTGCACGGTCGGGTGAATTGCAAAACGAACAATGGACGGGTGAAAGGCAGTTCGCTGGCAGGCAGTTCCGTAACGGTTCGCGATTCTTTTGCGAACATCGAACTCGAAACGATCAATGGGGCGCTGGACGCGGAAACATCGAACGGCAAGATCACAGTCCGCGACGCGCGCGGGAGCGTAACGCTCAAGACTTCGTTTGGATCTATCGACGCGTCGAACATTCCCAAAGGGATCAGCGCCACGAGCAGCAACGGGGCAATTACGGTCAGTGACATCGGCGCGGACGCGTATGCCAAGACGAGTTTTGGAAGCGTTCTAGCTGAACGCGTGAATGGGAACTTGACCGTGGAGGACAGCAACGGCTCGGTGACCGCGCGCAACGTGAAAGGCGACGCCCGCGTGAACACCTCGTTTTCCGGCGTTACTCTGGATTCGATTGGCGGGCGAATCAGCGTGGATAATCAGAACGGCGCGATTTCGGTGACGGCAACGCGTCCTTCCAGCGGGTGCCGCGATATTTCGCTCAAGACTTCGTTTTCCGCGATCCACGTGCGAATTCCCGAAGGCCTGGGATACAACCTTTCCGCGCATACGTCGTTCGGGAGAATTAATTCGGGGTTGCCAGTGACTTCAAGTGGGAATATTGGCGGGGACAATCTGACGGGAACGATTGGAAACGGCGGATGCCAGCTTCAGTTGACGGATTCGAATGGAAGCATCGAGATCGCCAAAGCCCAGTGACCGGCGACTCGTGACGCAAGCGAAACGAAGCTGGAGGATGCGGGGTTGCGTGTCGGAGTTTGGGCGCAGAGTTTTCACGTTTACTGCGGGTTGGATCTCTGTTCGTGGCGCGCGCGGTATAAGGCAAACGCTTTCGAGAGCACGCGCGTGGCCGTTTCCGTTAAATGAAATTGGGGCAGCTCTTCTTCGCCCGCAAAGGTGACGTCGGTGACGTCGCTGCCAGCACGCGGTTCGCCGCTGATCCGCTCGCAAAGATAATCGGCGATGACGTAATGAAAGCGGGGCTTCTGTTCTGCTCCGGAAATGGGAGTTCCGTTGCCGTGGTAAATCCGGTCGAACACTTCAATCAACTCGAGAACGCGAACTGAGACTCCTGTTTCCTCAAAAAGTTCGCGAGCTACGCCTGACTCCAGCGATTCGCCGAGTTCTAACGCGCCTCCGGGTATCGACCATTCGCCCAGCAGCGGCTCGCAACCGCGACGGATTAGCAGGGCACGGCCTTGATCGATGACTACGCCGCCGACGCCGACAACGGGTCTATCGGGAAACTCTCTGGAGGAAGGCATGCATTCCTTTCCCGGACGACGCGGTGAGGCAGGAACAAGACCGCACACCGCACGGAGGTTGAAATTGGATGTCACGGTATATAATACGCTGCTGGGGGTGGGCTGGGGTGCCACCCTGCGTGAACGACCGTACGGAGGATGGAGCCGTGATTCGTTGCCCTGAATGTTCCGCCGAAATCGATGTAGATGAAGACGAAGTCGAGGAAGGCGAGATCCTGAGCTGTCCCGAGTGCGAATCGGAACTCGAAGTCTCTCAGACGCACCCCGTCCATCTAAACCTCATTTCTGATGATCTGGATGAAGAAGAGGAAGAGGAGGAAGAAGCGAGCGAGG
>Ga0187778_10003370_pt1 | contig 10765 bp, 8 predicted proteins | sample 1015_Q2_SP5_20_M_FD_132418 | JGI IMG/M metagenome (GOLD analysis project Ga0187778, IMG submission 132418) | Tropical peat soil microbial communities from peatlands in Department of Meta, Colombia - 1015_Q2_SP5_20_MG | ecosystem: Environmental > Terrestrial > Soil > Wetlands > Peat | place...
GACTACGTCACCAAGCCATTCTCCATTCGCGAGCTCCTCGCCCGCGTCAAGGCCGTCTTGCGCCGCACCCAGGCCCTTCCGAAGGACCAGGAGAGCTACACCTTCGGCGACGTCGAAGTGAACTTGCGCAGCTATCAGGTCCTGCGCGGAGGCAAGCCGGTCGAGTTTTCCAGCAAGGAGTTCGAGCTTCTCAAACATTTTTTGTGCCATTCCGGCGAAACCATGAGCCGCGATCGCCTCCTCGACGAGGTCTGGGGCTATGAGAATTTTCCGACCACGCGCACTGTGGACGCCCACATCGTGCGCATTCGCCAGAAACTCGAACCGGTTCCTGACCAGCCCCGTTTCTTTCTGACTGTGCATGGAATTGGCTACAAATTCGTGGGATGAGAAGAAAATGATGGCGCTTACCGAAAAAACACAAGACTGCTCGCGAGAGCCGTTTGCGAACCTGGCCAGCACAGGTTCGGGCCTGCACGCCGCGGTTAGTGAACGCGTGGAGAGCATCCATTCGCTCCGAGTTCAACTGGACGCTCTGCGGCGGGAACACGAGAGACTCCAGCAGGCCGTCTTTGAAGCGGCACAAGTGCAGCGGCGCCTGTGCGCCCCGCGCGAACTGACCTGGGGCGAATTTGAGATCGCCGGAGAAATTTTTCCCGTGCGCCATCTCTCGGGCGATTTCTTCAAAGTCATGGAACTCGATTCCGCCCTTGGATTGGCCGTGGGAGACATTGCTGGCAAGGGACTGACCGCGGGCGTTTGGCAAACCCACTTGATGGGCTTGATTCAACGCTGTGCGAGACGCCACTCGAACCCGGCGGAAGTCGTGCGCGAGGTGAACCACGAGCTGTGCCTGAACAGCGTCGAGGCGCCGTTGACCGCTCTCTTCTTTGCCCGGCTCGACTCGCAGAGCAACAAACTCGAGTTCTGTAATGCCGGCCTGCCTGCTCCTCTGCTTCTGCGGCACGACAAATCAGTGGAACTTCTCGAGGCGGGCGGCCCGATGCTTGGCGCTCTGCAAAGCGCGAACTTCGAAGCTGGCAGTGTCCAGTTGAATCCCGGAGACATGCTGGTCGCCTACTCCGACGGCGTAACGGAATGCCGCAATCCCCAGGACAACGAGTTCGAGACCGCCCGCCTCACAGCTGTTGCGGGAGCGGTCTCAGGCGCGACCGCAAGCAGGGCTCTTTTCTCGACTCTCGGTGCCGTGCTGGACTTCGCTGAGGCCTGCCCGCCCGCAGATGATTTGACGTTGCTGGTTGTTCGTCGCCGCTCGGGAATTCCCGGTGAACGAACTCGCTCGCGTTCCAAGGATTTTTTGGCTCCTCATCCGAGGCTGGCTCCAACTGACGGGTCGAAGCCTGCCGACGAGAGAGGACGTGGCTCCAAATAGCTGAACTGGTCACACACGGACCCGTGAATTGCTTCCCGCGAATCCGGCACTGGTGGTGTGTCCAAATCGCAAGGGAGAATGCCGATGGCAACGATCTCAAACTCGATGGTGATGGAAGAAACGAGGCTAGGCACGAGCCTGAGTCTGGCCCTGCACATTTGCCCTGAAGTTTTGAGCGCCATCTACACCGATCACTATCGCCACGTTCTGCAAGTCTGTCGCCGGTTCTTCCGGCAAACAGAAGACGCTGAGGATGCGGCCGCGGAAGTCTTTTTGAAGCTGCCCAGAGTCCTGGACCAAAAGAATCAGGCAAAGCCTTTTCGCCCCTGGGTCTCGCAAGTGGCGGGCCGCCATTGCATTGACAAGCTTCGCAAGCGAAAACGCGAGACGCGTTCTTGTGTCGCCGGCATCGAAATCAACACTGTTCCCGACAGATCGAATCCTTCTCCTCTCTCGCAAGTTCTGCGCAACGAAGCCCAGCGCCACCTGCGGCAGGAGTTGAATCGCCTGCCCGAGCACTACAAGCTTCCACTTGTCATGCGTTATTACCGGCACATGAGCTATCTTGAGATCGCGCAGAGGCTTAATCGCCGCATCCCAACGGTCAAGACGCTCATCTTCCGCGCCAAACTCCGCCTCCGCCGCAATCTGAAGGCTCTACACCGGTCCGGCTCCTGCCGCGAATCAATGGACGCATGCAATTAGGAGGTGGGCTTGTCCGGCACGGGCTCGCGCGCCAAAAAGTCGCTGATGAACCGCTGCCCATACGACGCAAGCAATTGCTCAATCCGTTCGTGCGAAGCCGATTTCAGCACGAAGCCCGCATGGTGGTATTTCGTGATGCGCTCGGCAATCTCCGGATCGTTGTACGCCGAAGTGTCCGGCTCCTGCTGCCGCGCCAGCGACACGATTACTCCGGCATAGTCCTGGCGCGTTTGCGGCAACTGGTACGGCATCTTCCCCGCCGTCACCTCCAGATGCGCCCACTCGCGCCACAAGTTGATTCCCGTGGCAGTTTCGACCAAATTTGAGATGTACGCGCCGCCGACGCGCGCCGCAATTTCCAGAAAATATATGTGCCCGTCCGCATTCGCCCGCAAAAACTCCGCATGCGTCACGCCGCGCACCAGCCCCAGGTCTTGGATCACCTTCTGATTGACTTTTTTCAGTGCCAACGTGTCCGCAGCCTCGCGCGGCACCGTACGCGTGGTGAAGACGCCGCCATGGTGCGAAACATCGAGCGGCGGCGCGCCGTAGCCATGTGCCTCCGCAAACAGCACAGCCCGTTCGCTCACGACGCTATCCACATGAAACACGTTGCCGGGAATGAATTGCTCAAGCAAATACTCCGATTGCCGGTCGCCCAACTGGTCTAGCCACTTCCAAAGCTCCTCCGCCTTCTCGATCTTCTTCATCCCGATGCCCGAAGCCTGCGCGCGCGGTTTCAGCAGCCACGGGCTCGGCACGCGCGCCATGAACTCGCGCAGGTCGTCGTAATTCAGGATGTGGATGAACTCCGGCACAAGTACGCCACATTCTTGCGCCCGGGCGCGCATGGCCAGCTTGTCGCGGAAATAGCGGATGGTGGTCTGGCCGATGCCGGGCAGCCGCAGGTGCTCGCGCAGGCCCGCCACGTTTTCCATGTCGAACTCATCGAGCGCCACGACGCGGTCAATGTGGCGCGTGCGCGCCGCGTAACTCACGGCGTGAATCAGGTCCGCTAGCGGCAATTCGTCCGGCATGAAGAACATTTCGTCAATCGAGTCCTGCGGCCAACTGGCGTTCCGCAACTTCTCCATGGTGAGCAGCAGCACCGTGCAGCCCATGCTCTTGCAGGTGCGCAGGAACTCCTGCCCCTTCTCGTAGGAGCTGACACACAGAATCGTAATCGGCCTCGCGTCGCTCATCGCTCGTCGCTCCGGCACTTCTCCCTGGGCCGACCGCACCCTCATCGCCCTCGCCGCACAGCCGGAAATGGCCCCGCGCTGCGAGATTTCCTCACTCTTCCGCGACTGCGCGGATTATATACGCGATTCCTCCGAACTTGTCATCCCGAAGCAATCCGTATTGGATTGCCGGAGGATCTCAGCCAAATGAATCTGCATAGCTCTACCCGCAGGCACCTCAAAGAAAATGCCTGGAATTGACATAGCCATCTTATATGGCTATAATCGGTTCATGAAAGTCAGCGTCGCGGATGCCAAAAATAAGCTTCCGGAATTGATCAAGGCCGCCGAAAACGGCCAGCGCATTACCATCTGCCGCCGTGGCAAACCGGTCGTGGACCTCGTGCGAACGGCAAAGCCTGAGAGCAAGAAACCGAAATTCGGCACGCTGAAGGACAAGGTGATCATCCACGACCCCGATTGGTGGAAGCCGATGACCGACGAGGAAGTGGACGCTTTTCTCGAGGGGCGCTATTGAGTGCGGGTCCTCATTGATACCATTGCGTTTGTCATGGGCGTGAAGTTCCCAGAGCGCCTGTCGCGATCGGCGCTACATACAATGCAAAACACCGACGTTGTGCGCGAACTCAGCGCGGTTTCGCTGACGGAAATAGCCACTAAGGCCGCCATAGGCAGGCTGAAGTTCACGAGAGAAGACGTGCTGCAGGGCGTGGCCGATCTTCAGTTGCGCCTGCTTCCATTCACTCCGGACCATGCGTGGGGTCTGTTCGACCTGCCGCTCCACCACCGCGACCCCTTCGACCGTCAAATTATTGCCCAAGCCTTGGCAGAAAAAATCCCCGTCGTCACCTGCGACCAGCAATTCCGCCTGTACAAGGCACTGACCGTTATTTGGTAGCTCCATCCCTATCGGAGAACCCTCGTGATTCCCCTCAACTTGTCATCCCGAAGCAATCCGTATTGGATTGCCGGAGGATCTCAACCATCAAACCATGCCCACGCGTTCCGTAGAAGAAACACCACCCTTACCGCGCCGGAAACAGAAACTCCAGAAACGGCCCGACCCGCTTCCCCCAAGCCGCCTCATTGTGCTCCCCGCCCTCGATCCGTTGGTAGTGCAGGTCCTGATCGAGCCGCCAGCCCTTGCGTACCAGAATGTCGCGGAACCGCTCCACGTCGTCCACAATGCGCGCCCCTTCGCGCGTCCCCACATCCAGCCAGATGCGCGGCAGGGGCTTCACCGGAGCTGTCGCGGCAAATCGCAAGATCGTGCGCTCGTTCCACCACACCGACGGCGAAAGCGCGGCAATCTTCCCAAAAATCTGCGGCTGTCGCAGTCCGAGATACAGCGACACCAGCCCGCCCAGCGATGAACCGCCAATTCCGGTGTTTTCCGCTCCCTCAAGGACGCGATACTTCCCCTGCACCATCGGCCGCACTTCTTCCAGCAAAAACTTCGCGTACCGATTGGCACGTCCGCCGCCGAGCCGCGGCGCGCGCGTCGGCGTGTACTCGCCCAACCGCTGCTTCCCCGCGTTGTAAATCCCCACGATGATCAGCGGCTCGGCCCGGCCTGCGCGAATGCACTCGTCGGCCGTGTGCCCCACATGCCAATCCATTCCCGGAATGAACGAAGTTGCGCCGTCAAAAAGATTTTGCCCGTCGTGCAAATACAGAATCGGATATCGCTGCGATGAATGACGCTCGTATCCCGGCGGGAGATACACAATCAAGTCCCGCTGGTTGCGCAGGAAGCGCGAAGCAAACTGCTCGTGTTTGACGAGGTGCGGCGCGTTCACGGAGCGATGACGGCCAGAAGATCTTTGGCTTCGACGTGTTGCCCCGGCGCCACCAGCAGCTTGCTGATTTTGCCGCCGATGGGCGCGTAAATATTCGACTGCATCTTCATGGCTTCCAGTGTCAGCAGTTTAGCACCGCGCTCGACCGCGTGGTTCAACTGCACCGCGATGCTGCTGATCAATCCAGCCGTAGGCGCTCCCACCTGTCCCGGAATTTCCGGATCGGCCTTCGGATGCGTGCGTTCCTGCACGCGCAGCGCTCGATCGCGCACGTTGACCTCACGCGGCTGCCCATTCAATTCAAAAAACAGCGTTCTCGTCCCGTCCGGGTGCGCCTCGCTGGTCGTCAGGAACTTCACGATCATCGTTTTCCCCGCTTCGATGTCCACGGTGATCTCTTCGCCCGGCTTCAGCCCGTAGAAAAACGCCGGCGTCGGCAGCACGCCCACGTCGGCATACGCCTGGCGAAACGCATTGAACTTCAGGTAGACCTCCGGATAAAGCAAGTAACTCAACAGCGCGTCCCGCTCCACCCCATGCGCCACCTTTTTCTCGAGCTGCGCCTGCTCAGCCTCAAAAATCACCGGAGGCAAGCTGGCCCCCGGCCTTCCCTTCAACGGCGCTTGCCCCCGCAGAATGATCCTCTGCAACTTCGTCGGCCAGCCGCCCGGCGGCACTCCCAGCGCCCCCGAGAACATTTCCACGACTGAATTGGGCAGCGATATATCGTGCTGCTCTCCGAGTTCCAACAAATCCACGGGTTTCATTTCATTGGCCAGTAAGAACAGCGCCATGTCTCCAACCACTTTGCTCGACGGCGTCACTTTCACGATGTCGCCGAAAAGCTCATTCACTTCCGCGTAAGTCTTCTCCACCTCACGCCACCGGTGGCCCAAGCCCATCGCGGTCGCCTGTTCCCGCAGGTTCGTGAATTGCCCGCCGGGGATCTCGTGCTGGTAGAGCCGTGCCGAGCCCGCCTTCGGTCCCGAATCGAATGGCAAATAATACGTGCGTACGGTCTCCCAGTAATCGGAGCACTCGTTCAGCGCCTCGATGTTCAGCCCCGTATCGCGCGGCGTGTTGCGCAGCGCCTCCACTACGGAATTGAGGTTCGGCTGGCTCGTCCCGCCGCTCATGGAAGCCAGCGCCGCATCGGCCACGTCCACGCCCGCATCCGACGCCTTCAGCACCGCGGCCGCATTGACTCCGCTTGTGTCGTGCGTATGAAAGTGGATCGGAATGCCAATCTCCTCGCGCAACGCTTTCACCAGCGCATAGGCCGCATACGGCTTGCAGAGCCCCGCCATGTCCTTGATCCCCAGAAAATGCGCGCCCAGCTTTTCGAGTTGCCTGGCCATCTGCACGTAATATTTCAGCGAATATTTTGGACGGCGTCTGTCAAGCATGTCGCCGGTGTAACAGATGGCCGGTTCGCAGACTCCTCCCGCCTCCAGCACTGCGTCAATCGAGACGCGCATGTTCTCGATGGAATTCAGCGAATCGAAAATGCGAAAGATGTCGATGCCTTGCTGGTGTGCTTCGCGCACAAACTCGACAATGACGTTGTCCGGATACGAGGTGTAGCCCACGGCGTTCGCGCCGCGCAGCAGCATCTGAAAACAAATGTTCGGGATGCGCCGGCGCAATTCGCGCAGCCGTTGCCAGGGATCCTCGTGCAGGAAGCGCATCGAAGTATCAAACGTCGCGCCGCCCCACATCTCCAGGCTGAATAGATTCGGCAGCCGCTGCGCCACCGCGTCCACAGTCGCCAGCAAATCGTACGTCCGCACGCGCGTGGCCATCAGGGACTGATGCGCGTCGCGGAACGTCGTGTCCGTCAGCAGCAGCCGCCTTTCTTTGCGCGCCCACGCCGCAAATTTTTTCGGCCCCAGCTTCTGCAGCAATTGCCGCGTGCCTGCGGGCGCAGCGATCCCCGGAACCTCCGGCAGCGGCGCTTTCTCAATTTCCTCGGGGACTCGCTTCCCTTTCACTTCCGGATTGCCATTCAAAATGACGTCGCCCAGATAAGACAGCAGCTTCGTGGCGCGGTCGGCGCGCCCCGTAAAGCGAAACAGCTCCGGCGAATCGTCGAGAAACGACGTAGTCACTTCCCCGGCGCGGAATCGCGGATGATTGACCACGTTTTCGAGGAACGGAATGTTCGTCTTCACCCCGCGAATGCGGAATTCGCGCAACGAGCGGTCCATGCGCTGGCAGGCTTCCGGCAGATTGCTGCCCCACGCCGTCACTTTGACGAGCAAGGAATCGTAGTACGCCGCCAGCAGCGCTCCTGCGTACGCCGTCCCGCCATCCAGCCGAATGCCGAAGCCTGCGGGTGACCGGTACGTGGAAATCCGCCCGTAGTCCGGCGCGAAATGCTTTTCCGGATCTTCTGTCGTAACGCGGCACTGCAACGCCGCGCCGTACAGCGGCACCTTCTCCTGCACCGGCAGCGCCAGCGGCTCTTCGTGCAGTTTGTTGCCCTGCGCAATCAGGATTTGCGAGCGCACAATGTCAATCCCGGTCACCATTTCCGTGACCGTGTGCTCCACCTGAATGCGTGGATTCACCTCGATGAAATACCATTTCTGTGAATCGACGTCGTAAAGGAACTCGACCGTCCCCGCGTTCCTGTAGCCTGCTTTTCGCGCAAGTTGCACTGCCGCGTCGCAAAGCTCGCTGCGGACCTCCTCCGGCAGGTTGGCCGCGGGCGCCACCTCGACCACCTTCTGATGCCTGCGCTGCACGGAGCAATCGCGCTCGTACAAGTGCAGAAGATTCCCATGCTCATCGGCCAGGATCTGCACTTCAATGTGCCGCGCCCGTGGCAGGAATTTTTCGAGGAAGACCGAAGCATCGCCAAACGCCGACTTCGCTTCGCTTTGCGCCTCTTCCAATCGCGTCGCAAGCTGCCCGGCATCTTGCACAACGCGCATGCCGCGCCCGCCGCCCCCCATCGCCGCTTTCACAATCACCGGAAATCCAATTTGGGCGGCGATCTTCTGTGCCTCTACCGCAGACGATACGGGTTTCTCTGTTCCCGGCAACGTTGGAACGCCCGCCGAAACCGCCAGCCGCCGCGCCGCAGTCTTGTCGCCCAGCAATTGCAGCAATTCCGCCGTCGGCCCCACAAATGCGATGCCCGCCTTGTCGCAGGCTCGCGCCAGCGCAGAATTTTCCGAAAGGAAGCCATATCCAGGGTGGATGGCGTCAACCCCATGATCCTTGGCAATTGCGATGATTCCCGCGATGTCGAGGTAGGCTTCCACCGGCCCCTTCCCCGCGCCGACCTGGTACGCCTCATCTGCTTTGAAGCGGTGCAGCGCCAGCCGGTCTTCTTGCGAGTAAATCGCCACCGTGCGCAGGCCTAACTCATTCGCCGCCCGGAAGATGCGGATGGCGATTTCGCTGCGGTTCGCAGCCAGGAGTTTCCGAAACGGTCTCTGTTTCTTCATGCGAAGGGTCAGTCTGCCCCGTCAAGGCAGTCCGAAACTTTACATTGTTTCATGCGAAAAAACACTCAGCCGACCATAATTTTGATTTGTCCCTGCGGAATTTCAAATGCGCGGCCTGGACGAAATCACAGCCACTAGCAGGCTGCGGAAACGTCCTTTGGATTGTCATCCCGAGCAAAGCGAGGGATCTGCTTTTCGCAAAAAACAAAGATAAAGCAGATTCCTCTCCCGCTCCGCGTGCTCGGAACGACATGTTTGCAGTTCTTCTGCGCGTCTAGCGTTTGAGCAGCGGCGTCGCAAATCGAATCGGCACGCCAAAATTCGATCCGCCAAATCCGCGCACGATGGCGAAGGTCACTCCAATCACGCCGCCTTGCCGGTTCAGCAGCGGCCCACCCGACCCCCCCGACGTTGTCTGCGCGTCATACACAATCTTGTCCGGCAAAACGTCTCCCACATGGCCTTGCGTCACCAGCGGCCGGATCAGTTTCCTCTTGGCTAGCTCCGCCAGGACCAGCTTCGGATCGCCCCCGCTAATTTTCACGATCTGGCTCACCGTTTCGTCGCCCGCCCGCGCCAGAATCGCATCCAGTCCAGTCGCGTAGCCCACGCTGATCAGCGCTTCGCCGCTCACCGCCGCATCCTTCCGGCCGTCCAGCTTCAACACCGGCCGCTTCACTTCCGAAAGGTCTCCGTGCACTGCCGCAAGGTCCGCGTCTTGTGAAATCTTCGAAATTCTTACGGCAATGCCGTTTGCTTCGCCCGGAAAATACGCCATCATCTCGGCGATGACGGGTTCCAGCCCCTGCTGCAGCGCGCTGCCCAATTCCTCGTTCTGCCACCACGGCTGCACGACGTGGTGGTTTGTCAGGATCGTTCCTTCGCCGGCGATAAATCCAGTGCCGAAGAAGTCCGCGCGCAACTCGGGCGCGCGCCCCTCCGTCGTGTAAACCGTATTGCCTTCGCTGTCCTTCAGCGGTGAACCATCGCTGTTGATGCCGCCGTAGCGCAGCCGCCTTCCCGACTCTTTCTCATTGAACGCCACCGAAACATGCAGCAGGCACACGCTGGGGGCAAAATCGCGTATTACGCTCTCCGCCGCCTGCGAGTTTCCTTCAATCTTGCTCAAGCGGCTGGTGGTCTCATCGAGCTGCCGCCGCAACTCGTTGACGTCGCCGCCGTCCGGCGCAGACAGCTTCTGTCGCAACGCTTCCGACTTCTGCTGCAACTGCTCTTTCTGTTGCAGCACATCGGCATTCGCGGGATCCTCGCGCAACCGCCGCGTCGAAGCGAGCAACTGCTCCTCGTTCTGGACGCTGTGTTCGAGCTGCGAGATTACCAGGTACGCTCGCCGCGTCTCCTTCTCCGCTTTGTGCGAATACAGGAAGAAAATCGCGGCAATCACCAGCGCCAGCCCCATCAACGCGCCCACGCCGATTTTCAGGATGCGCTCGAGCGAAAACGCGTCCCGCGTCATCTTCTCCGTCACCGCCAGCGCCTGAAACGCCGTCTGCGCCACCTGGTAGCTCTCTTCCGAATTGCGCAGCTTGCGGCCCATCTCAGCGAGTTCCCGCTTCTCCCGTAATTGCGCGCGCACCCGCGCAAGCAGCTCCGCGTCGTCCCAAGGCGCCGTCAGCACGTCATCGGCTCCCATTTGCAGGGCGCGTGCCCGTTCTGCGGGCCCGCCTTCTGTCAATACGACGACGCGCACTTGCGACGTCATGCTGAGTTCTTTCAATTCGGAAAGCGCGTTGCCCGCCCGCGCGTCATCGAGATTCATCGCGAGAAGGCATAGGTCAGGTGTACCCGCCAGCGCGCTGCGAAATCCCTCTTCCACGCTGGCGACAGCTCGCGCTTCATACCCTGCTTCCCGCAGCAGTTTCTGCAGCGCCTCGCGGCGGTTCAACTGCGTTTCGACAATGACGATGGTTTCGAGTGCGGGCGCCACGGGTGGGTCCAGTCCGAACTCCTCTCAAGCCCCTCGACATCGAGGCCGGACAGTCTACCTTAGACTGACGTCAATTTCACCCATCTTAGGTACACACCGCGTCCTCTTGCGCGGCTCTGTAGTATAGGCCCTAAAGCGCGCGGAAAATTTCCACTTCATTAGAAGGCGCGGGTTTCAGCCGCTGAGGACTCCGCATCCGGCTTCTTCCGCGACCTGTTTGGAGTGTCCCGTCGTCCCAAGGTAAAGCTCATGCTACCGCGCTA
>Ga0187778_10003372_pt1 | contig 10762 bp, 5 predicted proteins | sample 1015_Q2_SP5_20_M_FD_132418 | JGI IMG/M metagenome (GOLD analysis project Ga0187778, IMG submission 132418) | Tropical peat soil microbial communities from peatlands in Department of Meta, Colombia - 1015_Q2_SP5_20_MG | ecosystem: Environmental > Terrestrial > Soil > Wetlands > Peat | place...
AGCTTCCGCCACGCTCGCTGAAAATCACGGCCCACATTCTCTCCGCCGAGCGGTTGTGGCTGGAGCGCATCCGCTCCGAAAAGCAAACCTATCCGGTTTGGCCCGACTTCACCCTCGAGCAATGCCAGCAGGAGGTTGAGCATTTGGCGCAGTTATGGGCGGCTCACCTTTCGTCCCTCCATGAAGAGGACCTCGGACGGCGTCTGGACTATAAGAACACCAAGGGCGAAACCTGGAGCAGCCAGCACCTGGACATCCTGATGCATGTCGTGCTGCACTCCGCCTATCACCGCGGTCAGATCGCCACGGATATGCGGGCTGCGGGTTTCACCCCGGCGTACACCGATTTTATCCATGCCGCCCGGCAAGAGTTTGTAGAATAACAATCCTGTCGCGGGCCGGAGCGGCGTCCGAGAGATTGCGTCCCTTATGGCAATCAACACGGGGCAAGTGCGGGATGAAGATACGGGTGCTGCCGGCGGCGATGTTGGCACGGGTGCATCCAGCACAGGTCGGTCGTGGCAGCGCAGCCTTGCGCTGGTGTTATGTTTGCGGCTTTATTACTTGGTTTTCGCAGCGGTGATTGCCCTTGTGCAGCCGGTGAACTGGCGATTGGTGCATTCGAACGCCCTTACCGAGAACCTTCCGCCGCCAGCGCACACCATGGGTTATCTCCTGTTCGGTGTTTGGCAACGCTTCGACACGCTTTGGTATCTGCGCATCGCTGCGCAAGGTTACGACCGGCCCGAGGCCAGCGTCTTCTTCCCCCTCTACCCGACCCTGATCAGAGGTGCAAGCCGGTTGGTTTCACCCATGGCAGCCGCCTTAGGGATTTCCACGGTCGCCGCATTTTTTCTCTTCTGGGGCTTGCGAGAATTGCTGGTGACCGATCTCCCGCCGCGGCTGGTCGATCACAGCCTTGTCCTCTGCGCGGTGTGGCCGGCAAGCTTCATCTTCTTCGCTGCATATCCTGAGTCTTTGCTCTTGGCCTTGATCGTCTGGTCCCTGGGAATGGCCCGCAAAGAGCGCTGGCTGGCCGCCGTTCTACTGGGTTTCGCCGCGTCCCTGACCAAAGCAGTCGGCTTGGTTGTCGTCGTACCGTTGTTGGTCATGGCGCTGCGCCGCCCGCGCAGAACCGCTCTGCTCGTAGCCTTGGTTCCGCTCGGTTCCGCTTTGTTTCTTGGCTGGCAGCATTGGGCGGGTCACGTCCGGCTCAGCACCGCCTACGCGAACTACTGGAGAACCTTTACGGCGGCGCCGTGGGTTACCTTGTGGACCAGTCTGGGGGTCCTGGTCCGTCACCCGACTCCGATTCTGGTCTTGAACCTCGCGTTCCTACTGACCGACTGCTTCCTGATCGTCCGGAGCCGGTTAAGGATTGAATATTTGTTGTACGCCGGAGCGGCGGTATTGCTGTTCTTGTTGAAAGAAACCACCCCGCCATTACAGAGCATGATGCGTTATCTGTTAATCGTGTTTCCGGTTTTTGTCGGCGCAGCTCGCTTGCTTCAGAAGCCCCGCTGGCAGAGGAAATTTGGCGTGGTAGGGATGGCTCTTTTTGTTGTGAACTGCGGCTTGATGTGGCTCTTCTTGGGGTGGTCCCTCGTGCTCTAAGCATCGATCTACCTGGTCCCCGAGACGGTTAACTAACCTGGGACCGACCGCAGGTGCGAAAAGACACCAACTGCTTGACGGATAGAATTCAGACGTGCAGTCAGTGAAGTCAACTGCTTTGCCCTGGCTCGTGCTGGCCGGGTCGCTCCTGGTCTCGCTCGGGTTCTGGCGCTGGGCCGATCATGTCCTGGTACCCGTCTACACGGCAAATGCGCAGGCCCGAGGCTGGCCCATCGGAAACAATTCTGACCTTTATCCTATCTGGTTAACCGCACGAGAAGTGCTCTTAGAGGGACGGACACCTTACAGCGCGCAGCTCACGGCGGACATCCAAACGGGCTTTTACGGAAAGCCGCTGGACCCTCGGAATCCCGGTGATCCTGCGAACCTGCAGGCTTTCGCCTATCCCCTGTACGTGATATTCCTTGTGGCCCCTACTGTGACCCTGCCGTTCGGCACCGTAGTCCAGATCTTTCGCGTGCTGTTGTTGCTCAGCACGGCGTCCTCGGTGCCGCTTTGGATGTATGTTCTGGGAATGCGTCGGACCCCGCTCCTCACGGTCTCGATCATGGTACTGGCCGTGAGCAACTTCCCAGTCTTGCTTGAAGATCGACAGCAGAATCTAAGTGCGCTCGTTGTGCTCCTGCTCGCCTGCTCGATCGCTGCCTGTGCTCGCAACTGGCTTACTATGGGTGGGTTCCTCATCGCATTATCCACGATAAAGCCGCAGCTCTCCGCACTTCTGATTGGGTGGCTGCTCCTGTGGGCCCTCAGTGATTGGCCTCGACGAGGGCGGCTGGTGTGGAGCTTTCTGATTTCATTCCTAGGCCTGCTCGCGGCTGCCACCGTGGTCTCTCCTCACTGGGCGTCTGGATTTTGGCGGGCTGTGCGCATGTACCGGTCGTACCTGAGTCCCTCCATTCTTCAGATTCTGCTTCCGCCGATGCTGGGAAGCGTGGCCATCGCTGCGCTGCTGGTGTTCTTAGGAATCGTCTGCTGGAAAAGGAGGAAAGCTCGCATTGGCTCGATCGAGTTCGCCTGGACACTAGCGTTGCTTGTGACCGTGACGGTGACCATAACGATAGGGTGGGCCCACTATCAGCTTCTCCTCGTGCCGGCGCTGTTGCTGTTGTCGGCTTCTGTGGATGCCAGGCATAGCAAAAGCTTCCTCACTCGCGCTCTCACCAAAGGAACCTTCGCCTGCCTGCTCTGGCAATGGGGGACCGCGTTCTGCCTCGCACTGTGTTCGGTTTTCGTGCCGGCATCCCGCCTGCGGATGGCCGCCGAACTTCCGATCTATACCTCACCGGCTCTGTGCCTGCTTGCCCTGTCCGCGGTTGTGGCAGCCATCCTCTCGATGCCATCGGTGGGAAAGGCCGTGCCGGAACTTGGGAGACCGGCGTGAAACCGAGACTCGACTAAGTAGGCTTGGATCGTCTCCCTCGTTCTCCACGGCCGCAATTTTCGCGATCGCCGGGGAATCCCGCAGGTTCCGGTCCGCAACCGGCCGGGATACATGGTATTTTTGATTAGTTTTCCCCCGCTCGGAGTCATGAGAAATCGTCTGACGCTTTGGACTCTACTGATTCTGTTGGCCCGAGGCGCCTTTGCCGCCGAGCCCTCGCCTCCCCATTTGCCGGAACCGGTGAGCAACAACGCTGTTGCCATGCTGAAGATCCGTGGTCACTTCCAACTCTTTTCCTTGATGGGAATCGGTCCCAACAAGAGCTGGGATGCGATCACCAATCTCGGCTACGAAGTGGATGTCGTATCGGGCAAGTCACAAACCATCCATGCCGTGCCAGGCACCGCAGGCCGAATCGGGGCCATGGCGGCGGGGGCTGACGGTCGCATCTACTTGCTCGGAGGATACGTGATCTACCAGGGCGGGGGCATGGCGGTGACGGATGCCAATATGTATCAGCCCGAGCACGACCGCTGGATACGAATTGCCGATGTCCCGATCGCCGTGGGCGACGCGGTCATTGGCGTCTATCGCGACCGCTACATTTACCTGATGGGGGGGAGGACCAACGATCGTCTTCTCTCCGACGTTCAGGTGTACGATCTGGACAAGAACCGATGGTCGACGGCTACGGCGATGCCCGGTACGCCGGTATTCGGTCACGCGGGAGCTCTGGTGGATGACACGATAGTCTATGTCGATGGAGCCCGCAGAAATGCGAGCGCCGGCCCAAGATTTATTGCCTCCGACGAATGCTGGAAGGGCAAGATCGACCACCATGATGCGACCAAGATTGAATGGACCAAGTTGCCGAATCACCCCGGCAAGGCAGGGTTCCACACCGCTGCTGGCGGCGCGGAGAAAGACGCGAGGGTGTACTTCGCAGGTGGCTCCGATAGTCCTCATGACTACAACGGAGTTGGCTATGATGGCAAACCATCGGAGCCTTCGCCGCTGACCTTTGCCTTCAACCTGCGCACCGAAAAATGGGAATTGCTGAACGACAACACCCCCAATCCGACCATGGATCATCGGGGCTTGCTGGTGACGGCCGAAGGATTAGTGATTCTCGGCGGAATGGAAAAAGGTCAGCAGGTCACAGGCAGGATCGTTCTCTTGCCCAAACCCGTAAAACCCTATCTTCAATAAGCTCCGCGAGGAGGTTTCGCAATGTTGCCTATCGCGCTCGGGCCAACACCAGGGTCACGTCGTCCGGCTGTTCGTTGGCACCGATCCAGTTCTCCACCGCGGCGGTCACAATCTCACTGATGCGGGGCAGGGGGAGGTCGAGGTTTTCGCGCACCAGATCCACCAGCCGTTGCTCGCCAAACTCGCCGAAATCGTTCTCCGGTTCGGTAACTCCGTCACTATAAGCCAAGAAAATCTCGCCCGCTCGAAGCGTTGCCGCGCTCTCTTCGTAACTCACCGAATCGAATAGGCCAACCACCGTGCCTCCGCACTCGAGCCGTCGAAAGCCGCCATCGCGACTCAGGATGATGGGCGGCAAGTGTCCACCATTGCTGTAGGTGAGTTTCTGCTCGGTGGCGTGGTAAATGCCGAAGAATAAGGTTGCATATTTTTCCGGCGGCGTACTGGCAAACAGTTGATGATTCAAGAGCGTGAGCAAGGCGGCCGGAGACACCTCGGGACCATGGAATCCGGAGCCCAGTGGCCCGCTTACCTCCGATCCTACCGCTACCGCGACCGGTTCGCGCAGAGCGGGAATGTCTTGCAGGCTATAAGCGCGCACCGCGGAGTGAATCGTGGCCATCATCAGGGCGGCGGAGATTCCCTTGCCGCTAATGTCTCCGACCGCCAGAACCAGCCTTTCCGAATCCAGCTTGAGGAAGTCGTAATAATCCCCGCTCACCGTCCGCGCCGGGCGGCAGAAACCGTGGACTTCCAGTCTCGCCAGTTGAGAAATCTCCTTCGGGAACAGCTGAGACTGAACCTCCTGGGCAATCACCAGCTCGTTTTCGAGACGCTGCTTTTCCTTCTGCTCCTCGATGAGTTTCTCGAGCGAGGCGGTCATCGAATTGAACGAGTTCGCCAGGGTGGCAATCTGATCGTGGGATCGCACTGGAATCCGATGACTGAAATCGGCGCGATTGATGTGCTTGGTCGCCTCGTAGAGCTGAGCAATGGTGCTGGTTACGGTACGAGTCAACTGCGTACCGATAATCACCGCCAGGAGCTCGATAAGGGCGAACAGAATCGCCATCGTCAGCAAAATGACCTCGACTCCTTGCGCCAGATCCCCTAGAGCCGCGAACAGGCGTTGGTAGAGTTTCGAGAAGCGAGTCTGGACGTTGATTAGCGCCGGAGCGGATGTAGCGCCCGTGTTCCAATCGACGACCGCAATGGTGGTGGGAAACGGCACTGGCCAACGGTCGAAGATGCGGGTCGCAGGCGGAACCGTTCCCGCGCTGAAGGTCGGCGGCCCCAGCTTGCTCATGTCCAGAACGTACTCGCCCTCGGGCCTTGTGACCCTGACTTGGATCCCTTTGTTATCCTGCGACTCCTCGGTTTTCTGCAGAGTCAGTCCGGTTGCGTACAGCGAGACCGCCCCGAGATCGGTGGCCAGGTCCTGCAACATGCGCTGATCAAAAGGTTGGCTCGAGAGCACGGCCAGCTCCTTGCCACCTAGGGGCAGCATCTCAACGACACGAAGATAGAGCTTGTCGTGATCACGCACCACATTGCGAAAGGATGCGTTCAAGGAAGGGAGGGTGGGTGGCAAGGCACTCTCGCCTTCCGGAACGCTGTTCAAAATCAACTTCTTGTCCAGCCAGGCACAAATCTGGCGGTCCGCCCAAGGCTGGCCGCGACGCCGCAACACCTCGAGCACGGCCGGGTTGTACAAACCGCGGTCCAGTTCCGCCGCCAGTTGGTGGGCGAGCAGCGAGTTGGCCGCATCCAGGCTCTTCAACTCCGCATTCAAGCCGGTGGTCACGATGAAGGTGGCAAACTGGCCGGCAAACAGGTAGAACGAACCCAGTGCCAGGGCAACCAGCATTAGAACCGGAATTACCCCGATGAAGACATAGGTCACGATGAGCCGGTTTCGCAGGCGCCAGAGAAGTTTCGCCTTCAACCAACGAAAGCCCAGAATCGCCAGAAGAATGATTACGATGAAGCTGAGAAAGCTGACCCACCCCTCAAGGCCTTGTCCCCAGGAGAGCTTGAAGAATTCGAAGAGCCTCTGGAGTACAAACAAAAAGACATCGAAAGCCAGCAAGTAACACGCGATCCATGCGACTTTGCTGGTGGGTCGGAGGCGGTCTCGGGCCGACTGAAAACCGGGATTGGAATTCAGGGACCGCATAAGGCTCTTTGAATTATAGATGTCCGACGAATCGAGCGTCCTTCGAAGATCGTGGGTGCAACCTGAGGCAGAGTTTGGCCTCCACCCGCCGGTATCGAGCCTTGCAGAGGTCTTTCGGAACCGGCGAACCGGCAGCGAAAAAGCCCTGGGAATGGAGGGGCCAGTGCTCCCGGCAGTGCATCTTCCCTACCGGGCCTACGGTGCTATTCCCAATTTTCGACAAGGATTTACAATAGGGCGTCATCAGGATCGGCATGGCCACGAAAACTTACACCAAACCGGTTGAGGAGAAATCTGCCGCAACCTACCAGGGGCTCTCCCGCGCGCAGTTGGTCGAAGCCTACCGGATCATGTACACCTCCCGCCGCATCGATGATCGCGAGATCCTGTTGAAGCGGCAGCAGAAGATCTTCTTCCAGATCTCGGGTGCCGGACATGAGGCCATTGGTGTAGCCGCCGGGTTCGTGCTGAAGGCAGGTTACGACTGGTTCTACGCCTACTACCGCGATCGCGCGCTCTGTCTGTCTTTAGGGGCAACTCCTTACCAGATGTTTCTGCAAGCCGTCGGCGCTGCCGCGGATCCGAGCTCTGGCGGGCGGCAAATGCCCTCGCACTGGAGCCTTCCCAAGCTGAACCTGGTGACACAGTCATCCCCTACGGGCTCGCAGATTCTCCAGGCGGTGGGTTGTTCGGAAGCGGGACGCTATTTCGCGGCTCATCCCGAAGCCGCCAAGAAGGCAACCGGCGATTACCGTGAATTCAAAGAGGTGCGCTCCTACCCGGATGAAGTCACCTACGTTTCCCTGGGCGATGGCACGACCAGCGAAGGCGAGTTCTGGGAAGCCCTCAATACGGCCTCCAATCGCAGACTCCCGCTGGTATTTGTCGTCGAGGATAACCAGTACGCCATCTCGGTACCGGTCGAGGTACAGACGCCTGGCGGCAACATATCCCGGCTGGTTGCGGGCTTTCCGAACTTCCACTTCGAAGAGATCGACGGCACGGATCCGGTCGAAACCTACGCGGCCTTGGTGCGATCGGTCGACTGGTGCCGTCGAGGCAACGGACCCGCGTTCCTCCATGCCCATGTGATTCGGCCTTACTCCCACTCGCTGTCGGATGATGAACGCCTGTATCGACCGGAAGCCGAGCGCCAGCGCGATGCTGCCCGCGATCCCATCTCGCGCACGCAGATGTTTCTGCTGCGGGAAGGTATTCTCGACGAAAAGGGAATCAATCACCTGGAAAAACAGGTCGACGATGAACTGCAGGCGGCCGTCGACCAGGCGCTCGAGGCAGAGCGCCCGAAGCCCGAGACCGTCACCCGCTATGTGTATTCCTCGGATTTGGATCCAACCTCGGCAAGGTTCGACACCCAGCCGGTGTTTCCGAGCGGAGGCGACGGGAAGAAGTCCGCACCCAGGACCATGGCGGATCTGATCAATGCGACGCTGCGCGATGAGATGCACCGCGATGAACGCATTGTGATTTTCGGAGAAGACGTGGCGGACTGCAGCCGCGAGCAGTATCTGCGAGAAAAGCTGGTCAAGGGCAAAGGTGGCGTGTTCAAGCTGACCGCGGGATTACAGTACGAATTCGGAACAGATCGGGTATTCAACTCGCCGCTCGCCGAGGCCAACATCGTGGGCCGCGCCACGGGAATGGCCACCCGTGGACTCAAGCCGGTTGTCGAGATCCAGTTCTTCGACTACATTTGGCCGGCCATGATGCAACTGCGCAACGAATTGCCCCTGATTCGCTGGCGATCGAACAATGGCTTCTCGGCCCCAGCCGTGATCCGCGTCGCCATTGGCGGATATCTTACCGGAGGCGCCATCTATCACTCGCAGTGCGGCGAAAGCATCTTCACTCATATTCCGGGGCTGCGAGTTGTGTTTCCTTCGAACGCCCTCGACGCGGCCGGTCTGCTGCGGACGGCCATTCGCTGCGATGATCCGGTCCTGTTCCTTGAGCACAAACGGCTGTACCGGGAAACCTACGGCCGTTCACTCTATCCCGGACCCGACTTTATGGTTCCCTTCGGGAAGGCGAAAATCGTTCAGGCCGGGACGGATGTCTCGGTGATCACCTATGGGGCGGTCGTTCCCCGGGCGCTGCAAGCCGTGCAGAGACTCGAACGCGAGCACGGAGTCAAGGCCGAACTGATCGACTTGCGTTGTTTGAACCCCTTCGATTGGGACACCATTGCGGCTTCCGTATCGAAGACCAACCGGGTGGTGGTGGCCTATGAAGACTGCCAGAGCTGGGGCTACGGCGCAGAAATCGTCGCCCGGATCGCGGCTGAACTATTCGATCAACTCGATGCACCCGTGCAACGAGTTGCCGCCAAAGACACCTATGTCGCCTACCAGCCGATCCTGGAAAATGCCATTCTGCCCCAGGTTGACGATCTCTTCCGGGCGATTCATCAAGTGAGCAACTACTGATTCAGGCCCCGAGGCCTGCGGCTTGAAGAGGCGGACGAACCCATCCTTAAGGTTGCTATAGACCACTCATGGCGAGGACTCATACTGGAACCTGTATCCTCTCGCTTCGTGTCCTGACAGATACCGGGTGTTGTATTCGAGCAGGTACTCCAGGTGCGGGTCATCGAGAGGGAACGATTTCCCTGGATAGGGGTACATCCCCATGTCGCGAAACGGCAGCGGCTCGACACTGGTGAAGTCGTAGGAATAAAAATCCATATCCTTCTCATAACCGTGAGCGGCATAGAAGTAATCCCTCCGCCAGCCCTGAGGCAATGCCGGAAGGTGCGAGGGATCAAACTCCAACGCGACTTCATCGCCCGAACCAAAAACTACCAGTTGGTCGTCGAATTCGGTTAAAAGCGGTAGCACATCACCGTATCGCGTGTACAGGCCCGCGGGACGAGTATACGGCCCCGTGGCACTCGCCTTTTCGTAAACGTAATTCACCCTGCCGGGCGGCTGGCCCTCGATCTTCAAGGGAAAACCGTGAAAGCGAAGGGTGGCATGGACCAGCGGAACCTGGTGAATGTTTGCGCTTTGATTCTGGCGCGTGCGCTCGATCAGAATGCTGTCCCAATAAATCTCGAGGTTCGTCCAGATGCGAATCCGCTGGCTCCCGTTCGGCAACTTGCCGGTCAGATCTGCGGTTATCGTGCGAGGTCCGCCTGCTGGGAAACCCATGTCATCGACTACGCGTACCCATCTGCCTTTGGCATCCAAAGCCTCCACGTACGGTGCGATGGGCTTGAGACCCGACTGATCCGCTGCGTACATGCCGGTAGCGGTGAAATATTCGATTTCTCCGTGCATCAGCAGCCAGAGTGGACCGCCGCGGTAGGGTTCGCCCAAGTCGAGCTCCAAGCTGTGCAGTTTCGTGAAGCCCGTGAAGGGTAACCGTCGGAAATCGCCAACATAGCGATGGGCCAGCAGTGCGGGCAGAGCATCGTGCCCGTGCTCGTCGAGGACGCTGGCCGGGGGACGCGCATCGTGACTGAACACGACCTTGAAGGCAGGGTAAGGAGGATTGCTCGCGAAATACTCATTCGGGTAAACCTCCAGGTCGGCAGGATGGTCGACGGCGAGAAGCTGCACCTGGTCGAGATACACAGCTTCCTCGAGAGGCTCCATGAATCGGAAACTCAACCTTCCGTCCTTTTCACCAATCGTATGGCGATCGATCTTCACGTACTCGGTGGGACGCGGGAGGTTGCGCTCGCCCGGGGCCACCCAATGGCCAACCACACCCGCCCCAAGCATATCGGCCACGAACCGGTACCGCTGGCCATCCCAAACGAACAGCGTGGGGCAAGAGCTGCCGCGGCGATCGATTTCCATGAATTTGTGGGCGTTGCCGCCGGCGACTTCCACTTCATCCTGGAGCACTCCGGTCGGCCACAGCATGCGGACGACATCGGCTTCCCGTGCCTGCCCGAGTCCGACCGTGAGCGCCAGCGAGTTCTGACCTAGATAGCCTGAGGATCCCGCAATCTCAAACTTCTGCCGGTTAGCACCGGCGAAAACCTCGACTTTGGTTCCGATCGCACTCTTGTTGTCCGCCAGTCCCTTCAGAGAAAGGCGCAGCCAGTGATTTTGATTCCCGCCCTGGTTTCGCAGCAGAACCGCCGGACCATGATTTTGAGTGATCAACAGGTCCGTCGCACCGTCGCCGTCGTAGTCCCCGGTAAGGATGGCCCGGGGATTCTTCCAATCTATCTGATCGAGTCCGACTTCCGCCGTCACGTCTTTGAAGCCGTCCGGCCCGCGATTGCGGAACAGCCGCACTTCGCCTCTGCCATCGGCCGTTTCGCCGACGGCAGCGAGGTCGACCCAGCCGTCGTTGTCATAATCCAAGGCAGCGACACCATAGGC
>Ga0187778_10003374_pt1 | contig 10760 bp, 10 predicted proteins | sample 1015_Q2_SP5_20_M_FD_132418 | JGI IMG/M metagenome (GOLD analysis project Ga0187778, IMG submission 132418) | Tropical peat soil microbial communities from peatlands in Department of Meta, Colombia - 1015_Q2_SP5_20_MG | ecosystem: Environmental > Terrestrial > Soil > Wetlands > Peat | place...
CCGATGGACGCCTCGCAGGCCGGCGAAGGCAAGCTCGCCTTCACGGTCCGCGTGCCCGTCGGCGTGGTCGGAGCGATCTCGCCGTTCAACTTCCCGCTCAACCTCGTCGCGCACAAGATCGCCCCCGCGCTCGCCGCGGGTTGCGCAGTCGTCCTCAAGCCTGCGTCGCAGACGCCCCTCTCCGCGCTCCTGCTCGCTGAGCTCGAGACCGAGGCGGGTCTCCCGGCGGGGTGGCTCAACGTCGTCGTCGGCCCGTCGACGGAGATCGGGGACGTCCTCGTCGACGACGCCCGGGTCAAGCTGATCACGTTCACCGGCTCCGGCCCGGTCGGGTGGAAGCTCCGCGAGCGCGCCCCTCGGAAACGCGTCAACCTCGAGCTCGGCAACGCGACGCCGGTGATCGTGGAGGCCGACGCGGACATCGAGTCGACCGCGGCGAAGCTCGCTGCGAACGCGTTCTCGTTCGCGGGACAGAGCTGCATCTCCGTGCAGCGCATCTACGTGCAGCAGTCGGTCTACGACGCGTTCAAGGCCGCGTTCCTCCCCCGGGTCGAGGCGCTGAAGGTCGGCGATCCGGCCGATGACGACACGGATGTCGGGCCGCTGATCTCCGGGTCCGAGCGCGACCGAGTGCAATCGTGGATCGAGCAAGCCCGCGCGAGCGGGGCGACGATCCTCACCGGCGGCGAGTTGGACGGAGCGCTGCTCAGGCCGACAGTCGTCGAGCGACCGGCTCCCGACACGCATCTCGCGTGTGACGAGGCGTTCGGGCCGGTCTGCACCCTCCAGCCGTACCAGTCGCTCGACGAGGCGCTCGAGCTTGCGAACGGGACCCGCTACGGGCTCCAGGCCGGAATCTTCACGGCGTCGCTCGCGACCGCCGCGAAGGCGGCCCAGACGCTCGAGTTCGGCGGCGTCACCGTGAACGAGGCGCCGACGTTCCGCGCCGACCAGATGCCGTACGGCGGCGTCAAGGACTCGGGCAACACGCGCGAAGGGCCGGCCTGGGCCGTGCGCGAGATGACCGAGGAGCGGCTCGTCGTCCTGAACGTGGGGGAATGAGACACCGTCGTGGGGACAGACTTACGTCTGTCCCCACGCCAGCTTCCATCCCCACGCGCCTCCTCCTCGCACTGACGCCGCCGGCTTTGGGAGATTGGCCTGCGGGCGGGTGAATCGCCCTTCGGCCGCGACCATCCACCCCGAACGACCGTCTCACGCTGGGGCTATCCTCATTCCCCGATGGGTCTCTTCTCCCGACGGCCGTCCGCACCGACGGCGAGCGAGCTCAGGCGCGAGCGGCACGCTCTCTTGCTCCTCCGGGAGGACCGGCTGCGGGATCTCGGCGGGCTCGCGCTCGAGATGTACCGGCGCGACCGGTTCAACCCCGATCTGATCGTCGAGCGCTGCTCCGAGCTCGTCGCGCTCGAAGCACGCGTCAGCGAGATCGACGCGCTGCTCGCCGCCGCGCGCGGCATCCGGTCGCGCCCGGGGACGATCTGCACGTGCGGGGCGCCGATCCTGATCGGCGCGCGCTACTGCCCGAGCTGCGGCCGCGAGCTCGTCGAGGCGGATGCCGGCGTGCGCAAGCCGGCCGCATGAGCGCTTCTCGGCACCGCGCGTGAGCGAGATCGGAGCTTGCCCGCGCTGCGCCGCAGCGGTCGCGCCGAGCCAGGAGTACTGCGTCGAGTGCGGTCTGCGCCTGCCGCGAACGGGCCGTCTCGGTCCCACGCCCATGCCCGAGCGCCGCGTCGCTCTCCCGCTCCTCGTCACCTTGATCGCCGCCGGAGGCGGAGGGGCCGGGGCGATCCTGCTGACACGCGACGCACACGGCGCCCCGCCGCCGATCGTGGCGACCGGGGGGAGTGTCGTCGCCACCTCGCCGTCGACCGCCAAGGCGCTCGCGACGTGGCCGGAGCGCACCGACGCCTGGTCGATCGTCCTCGCATCGATCCCGAAAGCCGAAGGCCGAGCCCCCGCGAAGGCGATCGCCGACGAGGCGCAGCAGCGGGGTCTCGCCCGTGTCGGCATCCTCGACTCGGACCGCTACTCGAGCCTGCACCCGGGCTACTGGATGGTCTTCACGGGCGTCTACGAGACCGAGCCGGATGCCAACGGCGCGCTGCAGCACGCGCGTGCGGTCGTCAAGACGGCACGCGTCCAGCGGGTCACCGGCTGAACCCGTCGCCCGGAGAGACAACGATCGTGCCGGAGTTTGTAACACGGCCGAAAAACGGCTAGACTGCCCGCCGGAGGCCGAGTTTCGGCCCATCTCGCCGGCAACTCCGGCCCACAGCACAGTGGCTTCGACACACACGGTGTCTTCTCCGGCTCCATCGTCTTCGGGAGAGCGAATCCGCATGGAAGAGCACGTTGCGCACCTTCAGTCCTGCATGTACCAGTATTCGCGGGCCATCTACCGCTCGGTGAAGGACCTGATCGACCCGTACGCGCCGGAGACGACCCAGCTCGAGTACCGCCGTGTCGTGCTGAGCGAGTGCGAGCAGACCATGGCGCGGCTCGCCGCCGACCCGCACTACTTCGCCCGGCCCGACCGCACGCTGTTCCAGGACATCCGCCGCTACTTCCCGATCACCGCGCAGGCGCAGGTCGCGTGGACGGTACGGGAGGGCGTGTCGGCCGCGGTGTCCTTCATCGACGCCCAGATCGAGGCGGGTGCGTTCGACGGCGGGATCGCCCGCTGCCACGCGACGACCCGCAAGGGCAAGGCATGCCAGCGAACCCCGCTGCCGGGCCGGGACTACTGCCCGTCGCACCAGCACCTCGAGCGCACGATCGTCGCGGCGTAGACACAGCGACCGGGACGGACTTCAGTCTGTCCCCGTCTCCGTTGTGGTTTCACGAGCGATAAGCTCGCGAGACGATGTCGCACGACTCCGACAAGCTGATCCGGCAGCTCTCGCTCGTCGCCTTCCTGATGGCGGAGCGGCGCCCGCTCACGGCGCGGGACGTGAAGTCGAACGTCGAGGGCTACTCGGAGATGTCCGACGAGGCCTTCGCCCGCCGGTTCTACTCCGACCGCGCGGAGCTGACCGGGCTCGGCGTCCCGCTCGCTTCGCAACGCGACGAGTTCACCGGCGAGGAGCTCTACACGCTTCGCTCCGAGCACTACTTCCTCGACCGGCTCGACCTCGACGACGACGAGCTCGCCGCCCTGCAGACGGCGCTCTACTGCCTCGAGGGCCAGTTCGCGTACGCCGAGCCGCTGCGGCTCGCGCTGCAGAACCTCGCGCTCGGACGTCCCGGGTTCCAGGAGGCGCCGACGAGCACGGCCGAGCGGGTGCGCGTGAGCGCGCCCGACTATTCGCCGGAGCTCGCGGGCCGCCTCTCGAAGCTCGAGAACGCGATCTCGAAGCAGCGCACGATCAAGTTCAGCTACTGGTCGCCCCAACGGGACAAGGTGTCCGAGCGCACGGTCAACCCCTACGCACTCCGACTCGACGAGGGCGTCTGGTACGTCGTCGGACAGGACCTCGGTCGGAGCGCGGTGCGGACGTTCCGCGTCTCGCGGATCCGCAGCGACATCCGCTTCGCCACGCGCCGCGAGCGCGACTTCCGGCTCCCGGCCGACTTCGACGTCGAGGCCCACCGCGTGCCGAAGCCGTGGCAGATCGGCGAGACCGTGGGCACGGCCAAGGTCGCCGTCCAGGGTGACACCGCCTGGTGGGTCAGCCGGACGCTCGCCGACGCCGGCACGCTCGAGGACGGCGTCTTCGAGACCGAGTACTCGCGGCTCGAGCCGCTCGCAGGCTGGATCCTCCGGCAGAACGGCCGAGCGGTCCCGCTCGAGCCCGAGGAGCTGCGGCAGGAAGTCGCCGACGGTCTTCGCCGCCTGCGCGAGGGACACGAGGGCGACCTGCCCGAGCTGGCCCGCGCACGGCGCTCGGACAGGGCGGTGGCGGGGGCGGAGCGGCCCGTCGGCCCGATCGCGCCCGAGCGGTTCGGCGTGCTCCAGGCACTGCTCGCGCACCTGCTCACGGCGTGCGGCGAGCGGCGCGACGCGATGCTGGCCGGCCCCGACCTGGCAGCGCGCTTCTCGATCCCGCTCGAGGAGCTGCAGGACCACCTCTCGCTGCTCAACCTCGTCAACTTCGGCGGCGGCTGCTACACGGTCTACGCCGAGTACGACGAGGAGACGGGAAGCGTTCGGGTCGACAAGGAGCTCTACGGCGACGTCTTCCGCAAGCCGCCCAAGCTGACGCCGCTCGAGGCGCGGGCGATCCGACTCGCGATCGAGTACGTGGGCGCGACGATCGCGGCCGAGGCGCATACGCCGCTGGCCCGTGTCCGCCGCAAGCTCGAGGAGACCTTCGGTCAGTTCGAGCTCGCGCAGACGCCGCAACCGCACGTTCGCGACGCCGAGGAACGGCTCGTCCGCACGCTCAGCGAGGCCGTCGAGAAGCACCGTGTCGTCGAGATCGAGTACCTGAAGGAGGGCGAGGAGGCGCCGACCGTCAGGCTGGTGGAGCCGTACTCGTTCGAGCGGGAGCTGCCGGTGTGGCGTGTCCATACCTGGGACCGCACCGTCGAGGCGGCTCGCACCTACCGGCTCGACCGGATGCGCTCGGCGAACCTCACCGACGAGCGCTTCGAGCCTCGCGCGGGCTTCGACCCGAGCTACATGACCGAGCCGCGGATCGCCCGCCTCTGGCACTCGCCCGAGGTCGCGCGCTGGAAGGTCGAGCGTGGCGCGCGGCCGTTGACGGACCACGCCGCTCTCTCGGAGCTCCCGTTCAAGACGGAGGAGTGGCTTCTCTCCGAGGTGCTCGCGGATCGTGGCGAGACGGTCGTGCTCGAGCCCGCAGAGCTGCGCCGAACGGTCGCTCGGCGGGCGAAGGAGCTCGCAGCCGACCTCGGTCTCAGCCGCGTTCGCGGGGCGAGCGCGGCACAGCGAGCCTGAACGTCGCTCCGCCTCGCGCGGTTGGCTCGAGCACGAGCGTGCCGCCGTGGGCCTCGGCGATCGCCCGGGCGAGCCAGAGCCCGTAGCCGGTCGAGCCGCTCCCGCTCACGCCTGCGGCGAAGACGTCGACGTCGGACGGGACACCCGGCCCGTCGTCGTGCACCTCGATCACGATCTCGTCGCCGACCGCGCCCGCTCGGATCGACACCGACGTTCCGTGCCGCAGGCCGTTGGCGACGAGGTTGCCGACGGCCTGACGAAGGCGCGTCACGTCGCCGATCACCGCCACCGCGTCGACGCTGCCCGTGACGTTGCGACCGAGGAACGGGCCGACGAGGTCGCTGAGCGGGAACTGCTCGAACCGCAGCGAGAGAAGGTCGGGATCCGAGAGCAGCCGTGCGACGTCGCGACCGGACGCGACCGCGAGCGCGGCGAGGCGGCGCACCGCGTCGGGAGGCAGATCGCGCCGCTCGGCCCGCTCGGCGAGTGCGACGAGCGCCGCGACCGGGCTCCGCAGCTCGTGGGCGACGACGCCGAGCCGGTCCGGCGCGCTCACGCCGAGCCGGTCCGGCGCGCTCACGCCGTGCGCCCCGCGAGCTGCTCGAGCGCCCAGCCGGCCGTCTCCCGCAGCATCTCGTCGTCGCTCTCGGCGTAGCGCTCGACCGCCGCGGCGTCGGCGGGCCGGCCGACGTTGCCGAGCGCGATCACCGCGTTCCGGCGCAGCCAGCGAGCGTCCTTTCGCGGCACGTAGAGGCGATCCAGCTCGCCCACGAGCTCCGAAGCGTCTCGTTCCAGCCAGTCCACGAGGGAGACCGTCGGCATCGCGTCCGACCCGGGCTCGACTCTCGCCCGGCGCTTCTCGACGCCGCGGTTCCAGGGGCAGACGTCCTGGCAGACGTCACACCCGTACACCCGGTCGCCGAGCTCCTCGCGGTACTCGAGCGGGATCGGCCGCGGCGCTTGCGTCCAGTAGGAGAGGCAGCGCGTCGAGTCGAGCACCCCTGCCTCGACGATGGCCCCGGTTGGACACGCGTCGATGCAGAGCCGGCACGAGCCGCAGTCGAGGTCGAGCGCCGGCGTCGGCTCGATCGCGGCCGCCGTGATCAGCGTGCCGAGCACGACCCACGAACCGTGGGTCTTCGTGATCACGACGGTGTTCTTGCCGTAGAAGCCGACGCCCGAGCGAACAGCACCGCCGCGGTCGACGTGGTCGTTCTCGTCGACGAGCACGCGGTAGGCCGCGCCGAGCCGGCGTCCGAGCTCGGCGAGTTTCTCGCGGAGCTCCGCGTAGGCGTCGCGCCACGCGTAGCGGGCGAGACGCCCCTCCCCCGGTCCCGGCTCGCCGCCCGGCTCGTAGTAGCAGAGCGCCGCCGAGACCACGCTGCGCGCGCCGTCGAGCAGCAGCTCGGGATGGCAGGAGACCTCGGGCCGCGCCATCGTGAACCGCATGTCCGCGAACAATCCGGCGTCGCGCCGCTCGCGGATCTGGTGCTCGGTGTCGGCGTAGGGCGCTGGCACCGCGGCACCGATCCCGTCCAGCCCGATCTCGTCCGCCAGCTGCGCGAGCTCCTCGCGGGTCATGAGAGGATGATGCCGGTGAAGGCGGTTCGCATCCACGAGGACGGCGGCCCCGACGTCCTCCGCTACGAAGAGGTGCCCGATCCGTCACCCGGTCCCGGCGAGGTGCTGATCGAGCTGCGCGCGGCCTCGCTCAACCACCTCGACATCTGGGTCCGGAAGGGCCTGCCCTCCGTCCCGAAGCCGCGGATCCTCGGCGCGGACGGCGCGGGAGTCGTCGCAGCTCTCGGCGACGGGGTCGAAGGCTTCACGGTCGGCGAGCGGGTCGTGATCAACCCGGGCCTGGAGCACGGGGCGACGATCTCGGTCGTCGGCGAGCACACGGAGGGGACGCACTGCGAGCTCAAGGCGATCGCCGCGGAGCAGGTGTTCGCGCTCGACGACCGGCTCTCGTTCGAGCAGGCCGCGGCGTTTCCGCTCGTGTACGAGACCGCCTACCGCATGCTCGTCACGCGCGCGCGGCTCGTGGCCGGCGAGTGGGTGCTGATCTGGGGGGCCGGCGGCGGGGTCGCGACCGCGGCCTTCGAGATCGCCCGCGCCCTCGGTGCTCGCACGATCGTCACCTCGGGGAGCGAGGAGAAGCTCGCGACGGCCCGCGAATGGGGCGCCGACCTGACGGTCAACCACGCCGACGGCGACGTGGTCGCGGCGGTCAAGGAGGTCGGTGGGGCGCATGTCGTCGTCGAGACCGTCGGCGAGGCGACGTGGGCCCGCTCGCTCGCCGCCGTTCGTCCCCTCGGCCGAGTCGTCGTCTGCGGGGCGACGTCCGGACCGAACCCGCCCGCGCAGCTCCACCGGTTCTGGTGGAAGCAGCTGGACGTCCTCGGCTCGACGATGGGCACCCGGGCGGACTTCCTCGGCGCCTACGACCTCGTCCGCGACGGGCGCGCGAGGATCCACATCGACACCGTCCTCCCGCTCGGCGAGATCCGCGCCGCCCACGAGCGGCTCGAGGCCGGCGAGCAGCTCGGCAAGATCGTCCTCTCGATCCCGGGCTGACAGCGAGGAAGCAGGCCGCGCGTCAGTAGCCGAAGCCGAGGATGAACTTCGCGTCCTCGGACATGAGGTCCGGCGTCCACGGTGGATCGAACGTGAGCTCTACCTCGACGGCATCGACGCCGGGAAGCGACGCCACAGCGTCGTGGATTCCCTCCTGGATCATCGGGCCTGCAGGACATCCCATCGACGTGAGGGAGTGGACCACCTTCACGGTCGCGCCGTCGATCTGCGCCTCGTAGAAGAGGCCGAGCTCCACGATGTCCATCCCGAGCTCGGGGTCCTCGACCGCGTGCAGCGCCTCGACGACGTCGTCCTGCGTGACCACGGATCCAGTCTAGCCGGCTGCGGCCGGCCGGCCGTCTGCCGCTAGGACGCGCGCACGAGCCGATCGGCCCGGCGGAGCACGACGTCGAGGACGTCGCCGACCGCGTCGTCGAGCGAGCCGCTCTCGATCACCGGAACGTCGTACCGGCCGGCCCGTTCGATGATCACGTCCTGAATCGACCGGATCTCGGGGAGCCGCTCGAGGTACCGCTCGAGGGGCCGCAGCCCGTCGGTCGAGACGTCGCGCACCCAGAAGCGAGCTCTGTGCAGCTCCTCGTCCTCGACGCGGAGCACGACGTGGACGAAGAGCGCGTCGCCGCGTTCCGCCCGTACCATCCCTGGGACGAGGTGCACGCCTTCGAGCACCATCGACCAGCCCTCGGCGAGCGCGCGCTCGACTGCCGCCTCGACCCCGACGAGGACGTTGCGGGTCTGGTCGAGGAAGCCGAGCAGCGCGGCGTCGCCCGACTCCTCCTCCTCAGCCTTCGTCAGAGCGAGTCGCGCGTCGAAGCTCGAGTAGTGGACGGTGGGCATCAGCTCGCGCGAGAACAGCGCGCGCATCGTCTGGCGGATGAAGTCGGTCGACGTGACGCGCGTGACTCCGAGCCGGTGGGCGATCTCCGTCGCGACGGTCGACTTGCCCGTGCCGGTCCCACCGCCGACGAGCAGGACCATCGGCTGGTCGAGCTCGCGCAGCAGCTGCAGGCTCCTCAGCCTGCGCATCGTCCGCTCGGCCTGGGACGCGCCGAGCACTTCGGTCGCCAGCTCGGCGAGCTGGTCGAGCTCGAGCCGGTCGGCGTCGCGCGCGATCAGGTCGGAGTCCGCGCGCTGGGCGAGCTCGTAGGCCCGCGTCGGCGACAGCCCCGTGGCGGCGAGCGCACGCGACATCAGCCCCTTCGACCACGGCGGCCCCTCCTCCCCGCCGAGCGGCAGGGCGGGCAGGTAGCGCCGCTCGTTCACGCGAACGCTCCGACGACGGCGGCGGCCTCGTCGGCGAGCCGGCGCACCTCGGCGTCGAGGTCGCGCTCGCCGGGCAGCAACACGATGTCGTTGGCGGCGAGGACCACCTCGGCGCCGCGTTCGAGCGCGGCTTCGGCGACCACGTCGATCGCCGCCGCCTTGAGCTCGACGACGTACGTGTCGGCGTCGCACCGCGCCAGCTCGTCACGGAGCCGGGCTCGGTCGGCGAGCGCGCCGGAGATGTGTGCGACCTCCGCGCCCCAGCCGTGCACGGTTTCCGCGATCTGCGCGTGCTCCGCCGTGCCGAAGTACGCAATGCGACGGCCGGCGACGGCCGTCAGCGGGCGCGGGCGCAACGTGGTGGCGACGATCGGAACCCCCGGTCGGACGAGCAGCTCGATCTCGCGTCGCAGCACCGCGGTCTCGGAGTCGCTGCTCGCCATCGTCAGCACCACGAGGTCGGCGAGCCGGAAGCGGTACGGATTGAGATAGCCCGTGGAGACGTGCACGGCCTGCCGGGCGCTCACGACGAGCACGCGCCGGCCGGCGTCCACTGGAGGCAGCGCCGCGCCGCTGCCGTCGAACACGACGAGGTCAGGGCCGAGACCGGCTGCGAGCCGAGCTCCCTCGACGACGTTCGACGTCGCCGTCGCTCCGCCGAGGCCGCCGCCGGCCCGCCGACAGCCAACCGTCACGACACCGCAGAGGATCGCGGTCTCGAGGTGGTCGGAGGCGGCGTGCCGCCCGCGGCGCGAGAGCGCGACGAGGTCGTCCACGGTCGGCGGCGTCGCGACGACTTCCGGCTCCGCCGGCCCGCCGCGGCCCATCGCGACGACGACGACCGACCGGTCGCGGGAGAGCGTCCGCGCGATGTGGCCCGTGAGGGCGGTCTTGCCGACCCGCTTGCCGGTGCCGATCACGGCGAGGGACGGCAGCTCGAAAGGCTCGAACACCGGCGGCTCGAAACGGAAGTCGGCGCCTTCGTACGGCACGCCGAGTGCGAGCGCGCGGGACGCCAGCGCCAGCCGTGCGGGCGGGCTCAGGACCGGCTCGTCCGAGAGATCGAAGACGACGTCGGGCTCCTGCTCGGCAAGCGCCGACTCGAGCGACACGGCGCACGGCACGCCGTAGTCCTCGCCGCCGCGCAGCTTCTCGGTTCCGCCCGCGAGCACGACCGCGACGACCTCGAACGGGAGCTCGGCGAGCGCGTCCCGGACGACGTCGGCGTAGTGCTCTCCGTCGATGACCACGACGGCCCGTCTCACGTCCGCGCCGTCACCTCCCGGACGATCCGTCCCGTGTACTTCTCGTACTCGAAGGTGTCGGTGGAGAACTGGATGATCCGCTCCTGCCCGTGGAACGGGTGCCGGCGCCAGATGTCGACGTGCCTGCCCGTCACCTCGATCACGTTGTAACAGGGTCGGGTGTGCCCACGCAGCCGGAGCGACGAGACCGTTCCGGTGTTGACGACAAAGAGGTCTTCCAGCCGCCACGCGTACGGGACGTGCTTGTGGCCCGAGAGCACGAGGTGGACGCCCGCACGCTGCAGGCACTCGATCGCGTCGCCGGCGTCGTAGACGACGTTTCGCTCCCGGCCCGTCCCGGGTACGGGCAAGAGGTGGTGGTGGAGCACGAAGACCCGCAGCTCGGACGGCTCTGCGGCGAACTGCTCCTCGATCCACGAGTAGCGGCCACGTCCGATCTGGCCGTGGTCGAGGTCGGGCTCGGTCGAGTCGACGGCGACGACCGTGACGCCGTTGCGCCGGAGCACGGAGTTGCGAGCGCCGAAAAGCTCCTCGAAGTGGACGTAGCCGACGTTCCGCGAGTCGTGGTTTCCCGGGACGACGACGACCGACTCGCACTCGAGCCTGTCGAGGTACTGGCGGGCGAGCAGGTACTCGTGCTTGAAGCCGAAGGTCGTCAGGTCGCCCGAGCAGACGACGATGTCGGGCTGGAGGTCGTTGATCTCGCCGATCGC
>Ga0187778_10003376_pt1 | contig 10759 bp, 6 predicted proteins | sample 1015_Q2_SP5_20_M_FD_132418 | JGI IMG/M metagenome (GOLD analysis project Ga0187778, IMG submission 132418) | Tropical peat soil microbial communities from peatlands in Department of Meta, Colombia - 1015_Q2_SP5_20_MG | ecosystem: Environmental > Terrestrial > Soil > Wetlands > Peat | place...
GCAGCTGGCGCTGTCGGGCGCGCTCGACGCCGCCCCCCGGCGCGAGGCCCGGGCGCTCGAGATCCTCGCCGGACTCGCCGCGCGCTACCTCGGCTATCCCAACGCCGACAACGCCCTGGGCCCGAGCCACCCGTTCTTCTCGACCTACCTCGAGTCCATCTGGGTCCTGCAGCTCGCCGCCGCCGCGTCGCTGCTGAGCGACCGGGGACGGCTGCCCGGCGACCTCGAGCGCGATCTCGTGGCCGGGCTGTTCCGGCCCTCCGCGGAGACCATCGCCGATTTCGACGAGCCGGGCTCCAACCGCCAGGCGTGGAACGCCGCGGCGCTGTACGCCCTCGGGTCGGTGCTGGACGACGCCGCGCTGCGCGAGCGCGCGGCGCGCGGAAGCTCCGGCATCCTCGCGACGTTGGACGGGGGACTGCGCGCCGACGGGCTGTGGTACGAGGGCGAGAACTACCACTGGTTCGCGCTGCGCGGCCTGGCGTGGGGCGCCGAGATGCTGCGCGCGGCGGGCGAGCAGGACCTGTGGACGGCGGACTCGCCGGCGGGAGCGAAGTTCCGCGACGCGTTCTGGGCGCCGGTGCTCACGGCGCTGCCGGACTTCACCTTCCCGGCGCGCCGCGATTCCAAGTTCGGCGTATCGCTCCGTCAACGCCGGATGGCCGAGCTGTGGGAGCTGGCGCTCGCGCGCACGGGGAGAGCCGAGCTCGCGGCCCTCCTGGGGCACGTGTACGACCCGTCGGTCGCGACCGTCGAGGAGGGCCGGGGCCTGATCACCGAGGTCGAGCGCGCCGAGCCGCCGACGGGCGTGCGGCGGTCCGACCTGGGCTGGAAGGGGCTGCTGTGGGCGCTCCCGGCTCTGCCGCCGGCCGCGGCGAGCGCCTGGCCGCCGCCGTCGGCGCACCTCGAGGACACCGGGCTGGCGGTGTTCCGCCGCGACGCGGGCCGCACGTACGCCAGCCTGGACTACGGCGAGAGCGGCGGCGGACACGGGCATCCCGACCGCCTCAACTTCACGCTGCACGCCGGCGGCGTGCCGTGGCTGGTGGACTTCGGCACGGGCCCGTACACCTCGCCGACGCTCGGGTGGTACCGCTCGACGCTGGCGCACAACGCGCCGCTGGTGGACGGGCTGTCGCAGGGGCCGGCGACGGGCGCATGCGTCGGCTACGAGGAGCGCGGCGAGTACGGCTGGGTGTGCGCGCAGCTGGCCGAGGGCGCGGCCTACGACGGCGTGGGGCTGCAGCGCACGGTGGTGGTGACGCCCGGATACGTGCTCGACGTCGTGCAGATGGCCAGCGGCGTCGGCGAGCGGATGCTCGCGCTCCCGTGGCACGGCTGGGGGCGGGTGGAATCGCACCATGCGGGGCTCACCTTCGTCCGCGACGACGGGACCCTGCACGTGTTTCTCGCGGGGCGGCAGCCGTTCCAGGTGCAGATCTCGAACGCACCCGGGCCGCCGGTCGCGGGCGCCGAGGGCGAGGACCTGCAGTTCGCCATCGTGGTCTCCACCGGCGAGGAAGTGACCCTGGCCGCCTGCGCGGCGCCTCGGGGCGGCGTCGAGGAGCTGGAGTGCCACAAGGGGTCCTTCGTGGTCCGGCTCGACGGCGGCGGCATGCACTCGCACGCGCCCACGGAGCACGGCTGGCGGATCGACCTGGGGCGCGGCGATCCGGTCGAGCTCGGCGGCGCGCGCGAGCCGCCCGAGGAGCCCGTTCCCGCCGCCCCCGCTCGGCCCGAGCAGCGGGTCGCCGTCGCGAAGAGCCTCGCGGTGCGCGAGCCCCCGGCGCTGGACGGCACGCTCGACGGCTTCCGCCTCGACGCGCCGCTGCTGCTCGACCGGGCGGACCAGTTCCGGCGCGCGGAGGAGGCGTGGGCGGGCGTCGACGCGTTCTCGGCCAGAGCCTGGCTGAACCACCTGGACTCGACGCTGTATCTCGCGGTGGAGGTCACGGCGCCGGAGCCGGCGTTCCGTCCGCGCGGCGAGGCCGACCCGGAGTGGGACAACGAGAACCCCGACATCCACTCCGACGGCGTCCAGGTGTACGTGGAGGGCGTCAGCTTCCACGGCTGGCTGGTGGTGCCCGACGCCGGGGACCCGTCCGCGCTCAAGGTCTCGGCCGTGCACGGCACCGACGGCTCCCCGGAGATGCTGCACGGCGCGTGGGAGGCGACGGAGCGCGGCTACCGGATCACGTGCGCCGTCGAGCTGCCGGACGACGTCGGGGACTTCGGCTTCGATCTGTGCGTGAACCGGTTCCGCGAGGGGCGGGAGCGGCGCGTGGGGCAGCTGGTGTGGTCGGGCGCCGGCGGCCAGCGGCTGTACCTGGCGGGCGACCGGCCGCTGTCGCACCGCCTGCCGCTGGTGGCGGTGGTCCGGTGAGGCTCGGGTGAGCGACGCCGGCGACCTCGAGCGGCGCGCCGCCAGGGCGGTGGCTGGCTTCACGTCCACTCGCTCCAAGGGTCCCGACGCGATGTTCGGCGGCCCCGGCGGACCGACGCACCTGGTGCGGACCGGGGGCGCGCGGGTCGAGACGGCGGACGGCCGTGAGCTCCTCGACTGGACGATGGCGCTGGGGGCGGTCGCCCTCGGCTACGCGCATCCGCGGGTCGTGGAGGCGGCGGCGCGCGCGGCGCGCGACGGGGCGGTGGGGCCGCTGCCGCATCGGCTCGAGGTCGAAGTGGCGGAGCGGCTGTGCGCGGCGTACCCCGGCGCCCGGCTGGCGCGCTGGTTCAAGACCGGCGCCGAGGCCGTGCAGGCGGCGGTCCGGGTCGCGCGCATCGCGACCGGCCGCGAGCGCGTCGTGCACGTCGGCTATCACGGATGGCTCGACGGTCCGACCGTCGGCGCGGGCGTGCCGCGCGGCACGGCGGCGATGTGGTCCGCGGCGCCGTTCGACGACCTCGCCGCCCTGGAGGAGCGGCTCGGCGGCGAGGGCGCCGCGGCGGTCGTGGTGGAGCCGGTGATCGAGCGCGCGCCGTCGGCGGGGTACCTCGAGGCCGTGCGGCGCCTGGCGACGGACCGCGGGGCGGTGCTGGTGTTCGACGAGATCAAAACGGGTTACCGGCTCGCCGCCGGTGGCGCGGCCGCGCGTTGGGGCGTGCACCCCGACCTCGCCGTGCTGGGCAAGGCACTGGCGAACGGCTACCCCCTCGCGGCTCTGCTGGGCCGCGCCGACCTGATGGCGCGGGTGCGGGAGACCTGGATCTCGTCCACGCTGGCGACCGAGTTCGTGGCGCTGGCCGCGGCCGGCGCGGTGCTCGACGTGTGGGCCGAGGTCGACGTGGCCGCGCACCTCGCCCGCGTCGGCGCCCGGGCGCGGGACGCGCTCGCGGTCCGTGCCGCGGAGGGAGGCTGGACGGTGGAGGGCATCCCCGAGATGTGGTTCCTGCGCTTTCCCGACCCGGATCGCGAGCGCCGCTTCCTGCTCGGCTGCGCGGGCCACGGCGTGCTCCTCAAGCGCGGCGCCTACAATTTCCCCAGCCTCGCGCACGGCCATACGGAGATCGAGGAGACGATGCGCGCCGTCGCCGCGACCCTGGCGGAGCTCGACCGGTGACCGGGGCGAGGGCGCCCCGCCCGCTGGTGGACGTGCACGCCCACTTTCTCCACGAGGGCTGCGGGCGGACGGATTGGGCGGAGCGCAACGCCAGCCGGCTCGCCGCGGGCGCGCGCATCGGCATCACGGTCCACGTCGCCTCCATCCTGGGCAGCTTCGGGCACACCTCGCCCACCTACTTCCCGTCGCCCGCCGACGTGGCGGCGGGGAACGAGGCGATGCGGGGGATCGCGCGCGCCCACCCGGGCCTGGTGCTGGGCTACGTGACGGTGAACCCGAACTTCGCCGACCACGCCGTCGCGGAGATCGAGCGCGGGCTGGCGGCGGGAATGGTCGGCGTGAAGCTCGCGGCGAGCCGCCGCGCGAGCGATCCGCTTCTCGATCCCGTCGCCGCGCTCGCGGCCGAGCGCGGAGTGCCGGTGCTCCAGCACATCTGGCAGCGCCGGGTGCGCGAGGTACCGGGCCAGGAGATCTCGGACGCGCTGGACCTGGCCGCGCTGGCCGCGCGCCACGACCAGGGCCGGTTCATCCTGGCGCACGTCGGGGGCGGCGGCGACTGGGCCCACTCGCTGCGGGCGCTCGCCACCGTGCCCAACGTGTTCGTGGATCTCTCGGGGAGCGGCGTGGACCGCGGGATGCTGGAGCTGTGCCTGGAGTGCGTGGGGCCGGACCGCCTGCTGTGGGGCACCGACCTCACCATGGACACCGGCTGGGCCAAGCTGCGCGCGCTGGAGGCGATGGGCCTCGACGGCGAGGCACTGGAGGGCATCCGATGGAAGACCGCGGCGCGGCTCTTCCGGCTCAGATGGTAGACCACAACGCGCTGGTCGGCGCGTACCCGTTCCGGCGCCTGCCCGATCCGACGCCGGAGCGGCTGGTCGCCGAGATGGACCGGCTGGGGATCGCGCGGGCGTGGGTCGGCCACGTGCCGAGCATCTTCTACCGCGACGTCGCGGCCGGCAACGACGAGTTGCTGCAGTGGCTCCGTCCCCACCGCCCGCGGCTGGTGCCGGTGCCGGCCGTGAACCCGGCGTACCCGGGCTGGCAGCGCGAGCTGGAGCGCGCCCGCACCGAAGGGTGCCCGGCGGTCCGCAGCTACCCGACCCACTACGGATTCGACCCCGCGGGTCCCGAGATGCGCGCCCTCACGGCGCGGTGCGGCGAGCTGGATCTCGAGCTGGTGCTGACGGTGCGGCTCGAGGACGGACGCCAGCGCCACCGGCTCGACGTGGCCGGCGACCTGCTCGGCGCGGACGTGCGCGCGGCGGTGCGGTCGTCTCCCCGGGTGAGGCTCGTGGTGACCAACGCCGATCGCGCCCTGGTCGAGGAGGTCCACTTCGGCTCGACGCCCGACGAGGCCGCGCGCCTGCGGTGGGACGTCGCCTGGCTGTGGGGACCGCCCGACGATCAGCTCTCGGCGCTGTACCGCACGGTGGGCCGCGACCGCTTCGTGCTCGGGACGCACTTCCCCTTCCGGCTGCCGGAGGCGGCGCTCGCGCGCGTGGCGCTCGCCGGGTAGCGTGGGCGCCGTGGTCCGCATAGCTTGCGCGGCGCGCGTCCCCCGTCGGGACGCGCGCTCGCGTTGAACGAGGTGGGTCGCGTGGTATTCGCGGAGCTCGTCTTCCCCGGCTGGAATCCTGTCGCCTTTCACCTCGGCCCGCTGGCGGTGCGGTGGTACGGGCTCGCCTACCTGGCGGGCTTCCTCGTCGCTGGCGCCCTGCTCGACAAGCTGGTGCGCGACCGGTTCCTGCCGCTCACCACCGCGGCCGTGAGCGACCTGGTCGGGTGGCTGGTCCTGGGGGTGCTGCTCGGCGGGCGCCTGGGCTACGCGCTGTTCTACGAGCCCGCGATGCTGCTGCGGCCGCTCGACCTCATCGAGGTGTGGGAGGGCGGCCTCTCGTTCCACGGCGGCCTGACCGGCGTCCTGGTCGCGTCGGCCGTGTTCGCCCGCCGCCGCGGGATCGCCTGGCGCCGGCTGGCCGACGGCCTGGTGCTCGCGGCGCCGGTCGGGATCCTCCTGGTGCGGATCACGAACTTCCTCAACGGGGAGCTGTTCGGCCGCGTGGCGCCGGCCGGCCTCCCGTGGGGGATGCGCTTCCCCACCGATCCCGCGGCGGCGGCACTCTCGCCGGAGCTCGCGCGCGCGGGCAGCATGAACTGGCACGACGCCTACGCCGCGCTCCGCGCCAGCGGGGAGTGGGCGGCGCTGGCGCCGCACGTGCCGCTGCGCCATCCGTCGCAGCTGTACGAGTGCCTGCTCGAAGGCGCCGTCCTCGGCGGGATCCTGTGGACCGTGTACCTGCGCCGCCGCGCCACGCTGCGGCCGGGCACCATGGCCGCGCTGTTCCTGCTGCTCTACGCCGCGGCGCGGTTCCTCATCGAGTTCACGCGCCAGCCGGATCCGCAGTTCGTCTCGCCTTCCCATCCGCTCGGCACGGTCCTCGGTCCGTTCTCGATGGGACAGGTGCTGAGCCTGCTGCTGGCGGCGGGCGGCGTCGTGCTGCTGCGATGGCGGGCGGGGGACGCCGCAGCGGGTCGGTCGCCGCCCGCGTCCCGGTCCTGAGGCGCGGCCGGGCGGCGCGCCGGGGAATCCGCGTCGCGAGGCCGGCGCAGCGGCCCGCCGCCCTTGTGAATAGTTTCACTCGCTGCTAGAATGCCGCGTCCTTTCCCCATACGACGTCAGGCGGCGTCTCACCCTCTGTCCCGGGCCTGGATGACGCGTACGACCTCCTTGATCGCCGGCGGCGTGCTGCTCGGTCTGACCGCGGCACTCGCCGGCGTTTCGTTGGTCAGGGGTCAGGGCGCCGGGACCCGGGCGCCGGCGGACACCGCGTTCAGCGCCCTTCCGCGCTCGGCGGGCGCGGGCTACTCGAGCCTCGACGGCGTGCGGCCGGGCGGCGACTGGCCGGCCCTCCCCGGGCGGCTCAAGGGGCCGGTGCAGCCGATCTTCTACCGGCACGACATCCACGCCGGTCAGTACCGCATTCCCTGCCTGTACTGCCACAACAACGCGGCGAACTCCTGGACGGTGAACCTGCCGTCGGAGAGCACCTGCATGGGCTGCCACTTGGTGACGTCGGCGCCCGACACGGCGGGGAACCCCAACGCAGACATCGCGAAGCTGCGGGACGACTTCACCAAGGGCGTCCCGATACCCTGGGTGCGCATCAACAAGATCCCGGAGTACTCGCACTTCCCGCACATGCGCCACGTCGCGGCCGGCCTCGCCTGCCAGACCTGCCACGGCAACATCCAGCAGATGCCGCGCGTGTTCCCGGTGCGCAACGTGAGCAGCATGGGCTGGTGCACCAACTGCCACATGGAGCGCGGCGTGACCCGCGACTGCACCGCGTGCCACTTCTAGGCGAGCGTCGAGGAGCGTGATGGAGCGCAGGCGGTTCCTGCAGGTGGCTGGCGCGGCCGGCGTCGGGGTGGCCGCGGGATGCTCGCCGGTGTCCGGCGAGCGCCTGCTGCCCTACGTGAACGAATCGGACCAGCTGACCCCCGGGATCCCCGAGTACTACGCGTCGACCTGCCGCGAGTGTCCGGCCGGGTGCGGCATCGTGGTGAAGACGCGCGAGGCGCGCGCCATCAAGGTGGAGGGCAACCCGCAGCATCCGGTGGGCCGCGGCCACCTGTGCGCGCGGGGCCAGGCGGCGCTGCAGGGGCTCTACGACCCCGACCGGGTCCGGCAGCCGTACCGCCGCACCGCGCGCGGCCTCGAGCCGGTGGCGTGGGACGAGGCGATCCAGGCGATCGGCATGTCGCTGGGCGTGGCCGCGACCTCCGGGCCCGATCGCGTGGCGCTGGTGACCGGCGCCGAGACCGGCCCGCTCGACGCGTTCTACGACGAGTGGCTGGCGGCCTTCCGCTCCCGGCGGCGGCTGCGCTACGAGGCGTTCGCATACGAGCCGCTGCGGGAGGCCAGCCAGCTCACCTTCGGGGTGGCGGCGGTGCCCGAGTACGATTTCGCCGCCGCGCAGTACGTGCTGTCGTTCGGCGCCGACTTCCTGGAGACGTGGCTCTCGCCGGTCGAGTACACGCGCCAGTTCGCGGAGGCGCACGGCTGGCGCGACCGGCGGATGACGAAGTTCGTCGCGGTGGAGCCGCGGCGGGGGCTCACGGGCTACAGCGCCGACGAGTGGATCGCGCCGAAGCCGGGCACCGAAGGCCTGCTCGCGCTCGGCATCGCGGCGAGCGTGCTGCGGCACGGGAAGGCGGAGCTGTCGGGCGCCGAGGCCGACCGCGTGCACGGGTTCCTGTCGCGCTTCACGAGCCGCGCCGTCGCCGATGCCGCCGGCGTGGCCGAGTCGGTGATCGAGCGCGTGGCGCGCGAGTTCGCGGCCGCCCGCCCGAGCCTGGCGGTGACGGGGGGAGTGGCGGGCCAGCACCGGGCGGCGACTCAGACCGCCGCCGCCGTCAACCTGCTGAACTACGTGGCGGGCAACGTCGGCCGCACCGTGCGCTACCACGGCACCTCGCCGTGGGACCGGGTGTCCCGCTACCGCGACGCCGTCGCGTGGGTGGCCGCCATGCGCGCGGGCTCGATCGACGTGGCGATCGTGCAGGGGCCCAACCCGGCCTTCACCCTGCCCAAGAGCGCCGGGTTCGCCGACGCCTTCAAAAAGGTCGGCCTCAAGGTCGCGCTGGCGAGCCATCTGGACGAGACGGCCGAGCTGTGCGACTACGTGCTGCCGGACCTCACGCCGCTCGAGCAGTGGGGCGCGGTGGAGCCGGCGGCCGGCGTCCGGAGCTACGTGCAGCCGGCGATGACGCCGGTGTTCGACGACGCGCGGCAGGCCGCCGACGTGCTGCTGGCGATCGCGGCCAAGGCCGGGAAGCCGGTGGGGCGGGGCGCCACCGGCGCCCGGGACCTGGTGGCCGCGGGACAGGCGCCGGCGGCGCTGGACCACGCGCTCCAGCGCGGCGGCACGTTCGCCGCCGCGCCGGCCAGGCCGGTGCGGCTGGCGCCCGACTTCGCGCGGCTCCCTTACCAGGCGCCCGCGTTCGACGGCGACGCCGGCGCGCCGGTGCTGGTGGTCTACCCGTCGGCGGCGCTGTACGACGGGCGGGGCGCCAACAAGGGGTGGCTGCAGGAGCTTCCCGACGGCGCGACCAGGATCGCCTGGCAGACCTGGATCGAGGTGCACCCGCAGACCGCGGCGCGACTCGGGGTGGCCGACGGCGACGTGGTCGCCGTGACCTCGCCCCACGGCAAGGTCGAGGCCCTGGTGTACGTGTACCCGGGCGTGCGGCCGGACGTCGTCGCGATGCCGATCGGTCAGGGGCACACGGCGTACGGCCGGAACGCGAGGGGCCGCGGCGCGAATCCGCTCGAGCTGCTCGGCGCCGACGCGACGGACGCCTCGGGAGCGCTCGCCTTCTGCTCCACGCGCGTCACGCTCGCGAAGACCGGGCGGTCGGTGCGCCTCGCCACCACCGAGGGCAGCCCGCGGCAGCTGGGCCGCGGCATCGCCCGCGCGGTGAGCACGGCCGGTGCCCTCGCCGGCCGCGTCGAGCCCGGGCCGGAGGCGGCCGTGACCGACGCCGAGCGCGCGGCGCTCGCCGCGGCGGCGGCGTCGCAGCGCGCGCGCGCCGAGATCGGCGTCTACGCGCAGCCGCACCCGAAGTGGGAGATGACCATCGATCTCTCCCGCTGCACCGGGTGCCAGGCCTGCGTCACGGCGTGCTACGCCGAGAACAACATCCCGGTGGTGGGCGAGGAGCAGGTCGCGCGGCACCGCGGGATGGCGTGGCTCCGGCTCGAGCGCTACTTCGAAGGGGACACGTCGGGCTCGGACTTCCAGGTCCGCCAGATCCCGATGCTGTGCCAGCAGTGCGAGGCCGCGCCGTGCGAGCCCGTCTGTCCCGTCTACGCCGCGTACCACACGCCCGACGGCCTCAACGGCCAGATCTACAACCGCTGCGTCGGCACCCGGTACTGCGCCAACAACTGCCCGTACAAGGTCCGCTACTTCAACTGGTGGGACTACGGACGCGACGGGGATCCGTACTTCGCGTTCGCCGAGCCGCTCAACTGGCAGCTCAATCCCGACGTGACCGTGCGGACCAAGGGCGTGATGGAGAAGTGCACCTTCTGCGTCCAGCGGATCCGGTTCGCGCAGAACGACGCCAAGGTCCGCAAGCGGGAGCTGGCGGACGGCGACGTCACGCCGGCCTGCGCGCAGACGTGTCCCGCCGACGCGATCGTGTTCGGCGACGCCCACGATCCCGCGAGCCGCGTGAGCCGGCTCAAGGGCGACGCGCGCGGCTACCACGTGTTCGACCTGCTCAACACCCGGCCGGGGATCACCTACCTCGAGCGGGTGATCGCGGACGGCGAGGCCTAGGCCGATGGCCACCCTCGCCACTCCCGTCGCGGCCGCCCCGGTCCACGCGGACGCGCCGCCGACCTACGCGGAGACCACCCGCGACGTCATCGCGACGCTCCAGCCGCCGGGCCGGAAGTACTTCGCGGGCATGGCGCTGATCCTGGCCGGCCTCGCGTTCGGCGCCTTCTGCTGGGGCTACCAGCTGCGCTACGGCCTGGGGGTCACCGGCTACCAGCCGCCGATCTTCTGGGGCTCCTACATCACCACCTTCGTCTTCTGGGTGGGCATCGCCCACTCGGGGACGCTGATCAGCGCCATCCTGCTGCTGTTCCGCTCCGGGTGGCGGACGGCGGTGTACCGCGCCGCGGAGATGATGACCGTCTTCGCGGTGATGACCGCGGGCCTGTTCCCGATCCTCCACCTCGGCCGGGCCTGGTACGCCTACTGGGTGTTCCCGTACCCGAACTTCCGCGGGGTGTGGTCCAACTTCCGCTCCCCGCTGGTGTGGGACGTGTTCGCCATCTCCACCTACCTCACCGTGTCGGCCACGTTCCTGACGATGGGGCTGATTCCCGACGTGGCGGCGGTGCGCGACCAGGCGCGGGGCTGGCGGAAGAAGCTATACGGGATGCTCTCGTTCGGCTGGAAGGGATCCGACCGCGAGTGGCACCACTTCGGGCGGATGTACCTGTACCTGGCCGGCTTCGCGACCCCGCTGGTGCTGTCGGTGCACAGCGTGGTGTCGTGGGACTTCGCGATGGCGATCGTGCCGGGGTGGCACGCGACGATCTTCGCGCCGTACTTCGTGGCGGGCGCGATCTTCTCGGGGTGCGGGATGGTGATCACCATCCTCGTCCCGCTGCGGAA
>Ga0187778_10003378_pt1 | contig 10753 bp, 8 predicted proteins | sample 1015_Q2_SP5_20_M_FD_132418 | JGI IMG/M metagenome (GOLD analysis project Ga0187778, IMG submission 132418) | Tropical peat soil microbial communities from peatlands in Department of Meta, Colombia - 1015_Q2_SP5_20_MG | ecosystem: Environmental > Terrestrial > Soil > Wetlands > Peat | place...
CTTAACGACGTTAACTAAACACTGTTAACTTAGGAATCGCTGTTATGGGAGCCCAGAGTATGGGAACCAAGGAAAGACGGGAACGCGAAAAGTCCGAGACCCGGGACAAGATTCTCGACGCCGCCCGCGAGCTCTTCGCGAACGAAGGCTACGAAGGCGTCTCGATGCGCCGTGTGGCAGAAAAGATTGAGTACTCTCCCACGGCCATCTATGTTCACTTTGCCGACAAGAACGAATTGTTCCGCGAGCTCTGTCACCAGGACTACGCCCGCCTGGCAGAAATCTTCCAAAGCTCGGTGATGTCCTCCGACCCGATCGAGCGCCTCAGGCAGATCGGCGCGATTTACATCGACTTCGGCATCCGCTATCCCAATCACTACAAGTTCATGTTTATGACGCCCCATCCGGGGCACGAGCTTGACGATCAGGATCGGGAAATGCACGGCAATCCAGAGAAGGATGCGTACGCGTTCCTGAAGTGGGCGGTGCAGCAGGCGATTGATGCGGGCTGTTTCCGACAGGAGTTCTGCGACGCCGACGCCGTCTCGCAGACGCTTTGGGCTGCGGTACACGGAGTGATTTCGTTGCAAATCGGCAAGGGATGCGATGCCTGGGTCGAGTGGCGTCCCATCCAGCAGCGCGCCGAGATGATGCTCGACATGGCTCTCAATGGACTCTTATGTGAGTCCGGCAAGGAGGGCCGTTAAGTCATGCCGCCTCTCGCACAACGGAATCTGTTCCACGACAAGGTCCGCCTGACGGTCACGCTGACTGGCATTGTGTTCTCCGTCGTTCTGATCGTTGTCCAGATCGGGCTGTTCATCGGCTTTACGACGGCGACGTCCAATTTGATCGACCATTCGAACGCAGACCTTTGGATTACGTCCAAGAATGTCCCTTACGTCGAGCAGGGCGTCGCTTTCAGCGAGCGCAAGCTGAATCAAGTGCGCGCCGTCTCCGGAGTCGCGGATGCGCAGAAGATCATCGCTCACTGGACGCAGTGGAAGCGCCACGATGGCGGCCAGGAATCGGTGCAAATTGTCGGCATCAACGTCGATGATTCGCTCGAGCGCCCGTGGAATCTGGTCGAGGGCCGCGTCGAAGACCTTAAATCTCCCGACGCGGTGATCCTGGACGAACTCTACAAGCAGAAGTTAGGCGTTTCCCGGGCCGGCGAGGTATTCGAGATCGGCGGACATCGCGCGCGCGTTGTCGGTTTCACGCGCGGCATCCGCTCGTTCACGACTTCGCCCTACGTCTTCACGACGTTCAAGAACGCGCAGAACTTTACCGCAATGCGGGAGGACCAGACGTTGTTCATCCTCGTGAAAGTCGCGCGCGGAGCGGATCTGCAGCAAGTCCGTCGCGAGCTGCTCGACCGCGTCAAGGACGTCGATGTCTTGACCACAGCCCAGTTTAGCCGCATGACGACCTTTTACTGGATGTTCACCACCGGCGCCGGGGTCGCCGTTCTGATTGCCGCGGTTCTTGGTCTGGTCGTTGGATTCGTGGTGGTCGCGCAAACAATCTATGCAACGACGATGGACCACATCCGCGAGTTCGGCACGCTCAAAGCCATGGGAGCGCCCAACCGCTACGTCTATAAAGTAATCATCCAGCAAGCCGCGATCAGCGCCGTCATCGGCTATGCGCTGGGCATGGTCGTCAGCGTCTTCGTGGTGCAGGGCAGCGAGAAAGGCGGAGCTGCCATTCTGATGCCGGCGCCGATGGCCGTGGGGATGTTTTTCTTGACGCTGCTGATGTGCATCGGCGCGGCGCTGGTTTCGATCAACAAAGTAACCCACATCGATCCGGCAATGGTGTTCAAGGGATAAGCGCGCGAATAGGCGGGCGCCTTCGTCCGTATATGCAGCGGCAGCGGCGCTCGAGTCAGGCGAGAGTTGGGGCCAAGGCAGATCTTAAGGGGAATCGAATATGCAGTCCGCAATCCAAGTCCGACAGCTCACCAAGAAATATGAAGAAGGTACGACCGGAAATCTCGCCCTGCGCGGCGTCGATCTGGATGTCCACCCTGGAGAGCTACTACTGCTGATGGGGCCGTCCGGCAGCGGCAAAACGACTCTGCTCTCAATAATGGGATGCATCCTCACCGCGACTTCCGGGAGTGTCCGCGTGGCCGGCAAAGAAGTGGTCGGACTGCGCGAAAAGCAGTTGCCCGCCTTGCGCCTCGAGCACATCGGCTTTGTGTTTCAGGGATTCAACCTGTTCCCGACGTTGACCGCTGGCGAAAACGTAGAGCTTATGCTCGATCTGAAAGGGATTTCAGCCGCCAAGGCGAAGAAGCGGGCCGAAGAACTCCTCGAGCAGGTCGGCCTGGGAGAGAAGTACAACAGCTTTCCCGCTGACTTGAGCGGAGGCCAAAAGCAGCGGGTGGCAATCGCGCGCGCGCTGGCTGGAGATCCTGGAATCATCCTCGCCGACGAACCGACGGCCGCGCTCGACTCGCACACCGGCCGCAACGTGATGGAGATGATGAGCGACCTCGCTCACAAACGCGATCGTGCGGTCGTTATCGTTACACACGATTCCCGCGTCCTGAATTTTGCGGATCGTATCGTCAAAATAGAAGACGGAACCATCGCCGGCCCGGAGGAGGCGCAGATGCTTCCGCCCGGACCGCCCGTGCACAGCCTGCCCCAAGCCGCAGTCAGCTTGGCCTAAGTCAAATTGTTGGATCTCCCACCTGGGTGGGGAAGTGGAGAAGTTATGAGCACGCAATTCTCAATTCAGAATCTTAAGAGCCGCACGATGTTGATCGTCGGGCTAGGCGTTTTCCTTCTGACTGCTTCGTTGGTTGTGGCCTCTCGCCGCGCGCATGAATCAGGCGAGGCTTCAAAAGTAATCCCGGCCAACCATGAACCGCAATTGATTGCCGGCCCCGGCCGCGTTGAGCCGGCTTCTGAGGACATCAAGATTGGCTCGGAACTGAGCAGCCGCCTCAAATCGGTGTATGTCGAAGAAGGAGACACAATTCACCGCGGCCAGGTTTTGGCCGAACTGGAAAACGCAGACTACCGGGCCCAAGTCGAGTCGTCGCAAGCAAACGTGGTGGCGAAGGAAGCGGTGTTGCGCAAAGTGATCAATGGTGCCCGGCACCAGGAGCGAGCGGAAGCTTGGTCCTCGGTGAACGAGGCGAAGGCTGTTATGGAAGACGCCAACTCGGAACTTCGCAGGCGGCAGGAGTTGTTCTCCGCCGGGGTCGTCTCGCGCGAAGAACTCGACCGCTACGCCCGCGAGGCCGACGTGGCCAAAGCGAAGTACGATGCTGCTGTCCAGCAGCACGCATTGGTCGATGACCGCGCGCGCGAGGAAGATCAATCGCTCGCCGAGGCCGATGTAAAGCTTGCGCAGGCGCAGCTCGAAGAAGCGCAGGCCCGCTACGGGAAGACATTCATCTGCTCGCCCATCGACGGCACCGTGCTCCGCAAGCACCATCGCAGCGGCGAGAGCGTCTCGAATTCGTCTACCGTTCCTGATCCGGTGCTGACCATCGGCGACCGCAACACGCTTCGCGTGCGCGTCGACGTGGACGAAACCGATGTCAGCAAAGTAAGTGTCGGTCAGCGAGCCTTCGTGACCGCCGACGCCTTCGGCACGCGGAAGTTCTGGGGACACGTGGTGCGCGTGGGCCAGCAATTGGGTCCGAAGAACGTGCGCACGGACGAGCCGACAGAAAAGGTCGATACCAAGATCCTCGAAACTCTGGTGGAACTCGATCCGGGCTCGCGCCTGCCCGACGGCTTACGAGTCGACGCGTTCATCGTGCCGGAAGCTGGGGAAGTGGCGCAAAACCGCTGATCGCTAACTATCTCCAGGCCGTTTCCAGAAGCGGCGCAGCCCAACCGATTCATTTCGCCGTGAGGCGGAACAGTTCTCCTGGTGGCTGACGTCGTCACGCTCCGGATTCGACTGCTCCTCGGCAATGTGAAGAGGCGATCCGGTAAAATATTAGTTTCACCGGATTATCTGCTTGGCCGCTGATCTTATTCTGACTGCGTTTCTCTCGGCATACACCGCCCCGAAGGGTATCGGTCCGTACATTCGCCGGCATTTCCTCGACACCACTTTCCGGGGCATTTACCACGCCAACGCCTTTGATCTTGCGCTGCTGATCCCTTATTTTGTCGTTCTGACTGTGCTCGCAGGCTATGGCGCGCACCGCTACATCCTGGTTTATCTCTATTACAAGCACCGGAAAAATCGCACGATTGAACCAGCCTCGACCTTCGCAGAGCTGCCGCGCATTACCGTGCAATTGCCGATCTTCAACGAACAATACGTTGTCGAACGGCTGCTGGAAGCGGTCTGCAAACTGGAGTATCCCCGCGAGAAGCTTGACATCCAGGTTCTCGACGACTCGACCGACGAAACCGTCGAGGTGGCTCGCGGCCTGGTCGAGCGCTATGCCGCGCTGGGCAACCCCATTACCTACCATCACCGCACCAACCGGCACGGCTTCAAGGCCGGTGCCCTGGCCGAAGGAATGCAGTCCGCGAAAGGCGAATTCATCGCCATCTTCGATGCCGACTTTACGCCGCCCGAAGATTTTCTCTTGCGGACCATCCATCACTTCGCCGATCGCAGGATCGGTATGGTGCAGACCCGCTGGACTCACATCAACCGCAGTTATTCTTTTCTGACCCAAGTTGAAGCCATCCTGCTCGATGGCCACTTTGTCCTCGAGCACTCCGGCCGCGCCCGCACCGGACTATTCTTTAACTTCAACGGCACTGCCGGGCTGTGGCGACGCGCCGCGATCGAAGAAGCCGGAGGCTGGCAGCACGACACTTTGACCGAAGATACCGATCTCTCCTACCGCGCCCAGCTCAAGGGATGGAAGTTCATCTATCTGCAGGATGTAGAATGCCCCGCCGAACTTCCCGTGGAAATGACCGCTTTCAAGACCCAGCAGGCACGTTGGGCCAAAGGGCTGATCCAAACCGGGAAAAAGATTTTGCCCCGTGTGCTGACCAGTGACGCCCGGTTGCACACCAAGATCGAAGCCTGGTATCACCTGACCGCAAACATCAGCTATCCGCTGATGATCATGCTTTCCGTGCTTCTGCTGCCGGCCATGATCATTCGCTTCTATCAAGGCTGGTTCCAGATGCTCTACATCGACCTGCCATTGTTCATGGCGTCGACCTTCTCGATCTCGAGCTTCTACCTGGTCTCGCAGCGTGAACTGTACCCGCGACGCTGGCCGCGCGCCCTACTGTATCTGCCGTTTCTCATGGCGCTCGGCATCGGATTGACCATCACCAATACGAAGGCGGTAATTGAAGCCCTCATCGGCAAGCAAAGCGCCTTCGCGCGCACTCCGAAGTACAGTGTGGTTTCCAAGGAAGACAAAGTCGGCGCGACCAAATACCGCAAACGCCTGGGATGGGTCCCGTGGCTCGAGCTCCTGATCGGCACGTATTTTGCCGCGACCATCTACTACGCAGTGGAGAACGAAAACTACATCACCGTTCCGTTCCTCATGCTCTTCGTCGTCGGCTACTGGTATACCGGTCTCATGTCTCTATTGCAGGGCCGCTTTGCCCGCGCTTCGCGCAGAGCCACCACCCACACCAAGCCCTTCCCAGTCGGCGTCTAAGAACGTATTGCGCTAATTGGATGACACTGTGCCGCTCGTTACCAGAACGATCTGCTGCTCATCGCCAGCCTTTACCATCTGGAAAAAACTGCGCAGCGGATTGTAGTATTTCGTATCCAGCCTGAGGATATTGATGTCGAGCTTCCGGGTCAGATGCAGGACACCCTGGTTGTTCTCCGCCGAAACGGCATAACCGACAACGCGGAGGTCCTGATTCTGAGGTTTAGGAAGGTTTGTGATCTGCCAGTTTGCGGGGATCTCCACAGTCAGATCGTCCAGCTCCTGAGACAGGAACTCGAAATAAATCGGGTGGACTCGTCCGCTGTATTCGAAGACGTGTTTTTCGGCTCCGCTGAAGACGCCAACTGGGAACAAAGCACGGCGTCCCGAGAGTGCGGCCCAGGCCGGTACCTTCAGGCTGAACTCGGCCACCACAGGTACCTCCGAGTTAGTCCAATCCGGCTGCTTGGTAAGCTCCACTTCGCTGCCAACAGGGATGTATCCCTTGACCTCATCTTCGAGAGCTTTCTTGCGTGCGGTGTCGTCTTCGTTACGCTCGTCCACGCGCCATCGCAAGCCCTCGAGTCCCGTGAACGTGACCACCACTGTCCCTTCCAGATCGCCAGTAGGAGATAACTTCAACACCCCTTTGCGTTGAATTTGTGAGGCTGAGCTCTCCGGCAGACTGGTTTGCACCCAGGATCCGCCGTCCTTGTCGAGGCGCAGTCCCGGTACTGCGGTTTCGTCCCAGCGCAGCATTCCGAACGGTGTGAAAGCGGCCCCAGGATCCAAATAGAGATCTTTGCCGTTCAACTCGACCAGGATCAAGTTCGAGTCGAGCCTGTTACTTTGCATGCTCTGGGGATTGAAAAGGAAGTTGCGGCGGTTTGCCACCAACACCGGATAGGCCTCGAATCCCGCGGCTCGCACCATAGCCAGATACAGCCACGTGAGCTCCCAGCCGCTGCCCGCGCCGTGCTTCCAAACGTCTTCGACGTTCTGGTTCGGATTTGGGTTCTCCCGGTGCTGTTCTTGCTCTGTTTTCTGCACTTCGTAGCTAGTGTTGTGGAGCTGCTGGACCCGGGCGTAGATCTTTCTGAGTTTTACTTCCGGAGAGTCCGAGGCCGAAACGATCTGCGAGACCGGCTGCTCCATGGAGCCGCGCCGGCCTAGGAACTTTTCCACCAGGCCGTTGCGGTTCTTGCCCACAGTCTTCCAGAATTGGTTCGCATCCGGCTCAAACGGGTCACTACTGTAGATGAAGTCCACGCGCTCCTTGAGCTCATTCTCCGGCGGCATGAAGTCCTCGGATTGAAAGGCCTCGATATTGGCGACCTCTAATTCCACGACATCCCCCTTCTGCTTGGGCGAAGGGGACCCTGGCGGCAAATGTTCGCTCCACCGAAAACTGACGGGATAGTAATTACTCTGGAAGAAACGCAAAGAAAACTTCGCCTTCTTGGTGAACTGTTCCTGGCTCAGAACCCAGTTGGAGAAGAAAATGAGGCCTTTCCTGAAGTTGATCGTGTAGTAATACTCGATGATGCTTCCCACCTGTACGTCGGGCATCGAAAAAGTCTTGGCGATGTATCTGAGTCTTCTTGTTTTGACGATGGTTTTTTCGAAGATCTGGCCGCTGAAATTAACGATGGAGCCGTCGGGCCGTATGGTGCGGGCGTTGATGTTGGCGATGTTCCCCACTCCCTCCGAAAGCGGGATTTCGATGTCTCCGTACTTGCGTCCGGCTTCGGTGAGAATCTTAACGCGGAAGTAGTTGTGTTCGAACCGGTCGGCGCTCATCAGACCGACAGATGTGCTGTGACACGTTATTCCGCAGTCATCGCGGTAGACTTCGCGGTACAGGATGACCGCTGGCGCCCCGGGAGCAAGCGGTTCGCTCGTCATCTTCAGCTCTTCCTGCGAAACCGGCTGGAATTGAATTCCCGCATGCGCTTGCGCGGCCAAGACGACAGCCATCGCTAGCGCGCCGAATACGATGATCAGACGACGAAGAATCACGGTTGCCGACTCCTTGATATGAAAGGTGTGACAAAAGATGCCGCAAGGCGCACGCCGCGGCAACGCAGTAATATACACCCCATCATTTGGAGAAAACCGTGTCTCAATCAGGTCTTCTGGCCTTTGCTTGACCACTCGTTCTACAATCCATTGGCTGAAATTCTCCGCATGTTGGCCCGAAGTGTTCAGAGGAGGATGCCATGCTTCGCTCGCATAAAATTCTCCACTCCGTCGCAGTTGTCGCCATTTCACTCTTTGTCCTCAGTTGTGGTGGCGCCCACGATTCCGACGAGTTCTACGTTCTGGTTTCGGCGAACCTGCAGATCTCCTATTGGAAGACCGCCGGCACCGGCTTTTCCAACGCCGCAGCGCAATTCAAGGTGCGCTCGGATTTCGTGGGTCCGCAAACTTTCGATCCCAAGGCCGAGCGCGATGCCCTTGATCAGGCAGTGCAGAAAAAAGCTACCGGCATTCTGGTTGACGTAACCGATGCAGCGCTGCTGAAGGACAGCATCGACAAAGCCGTCGCAGCCGGCATTCCCGTCATCGCGATCGACTCCGACGCGCCCGCGAGCAAGCGCTTGTTTTTCATCGGGACGAACAACTATCAGGCCGGATTCACCGGCGGTCAGCGGCTCGCGCAGGAACTTCACGGCAAGGGCAACGTCGTCATCTTCACCATGCCAGACCAACCGAACCTGCAGGACCGCCTCCGCGGATACAAAGAGGCGCTGGCTCGTACTCCCGACATCAAGATCACGCGCATTGTGGATATCCAGGGCGATCCCAGAATCGCATTCGACACCACCACCCAAATCGTCGGCAAAGAGCGTGACAAAGTCGATGCGTTCGTCTGCCTCGAGGCGCAGTCCGGCAATGAAGTCGCCAGCGTGCTCAATAGCTATCACATCACGGGAAAAACTGTAATTGCGATGGACACCGATCAGGAGACGCTCGATTGGATCCAGAAAGGTGTGATCGCGGCTACGATTGCGCAAAAGCCTTACACCATGGCCTTTGTCGGTATGCAGATGCTCGACAATCTTTATCATCACAAGCCGGCATCGCTGGAAACGGATTGGTCGAAAGACAGTTTCGCGCCAATTCCCAGTTTCGTCGATACCGGCTCAGGCTTGATCGACAAGAGCAGCCTGGACGCGTTCATTCAAGCCGGTAAGACTTTGGCCGCGCCCAAATAGCGCTCTGGGCGACTGGCCACATTCTCGCAGGCGCAGTTCCCAGTTCGTCTCCGAGATACGCTCGCGACCAGCAACCAGAACAGTCGTACGAGAAAACTCGTTCGATAAGGAACCTTGATGCGCAAACTTCTGCTGACTCTGTGCGGCTTGGTGTGTTTGTATTCGGTCGGCATTGCCCTTGATCGTCAACCCAATGCCGATTACCGTGCTCGCCGCGAGGCTCTTGCGAAGAAGGCCGGTGGCATCGTGCTTTTGTTTGCTCCGCTTGAGCCTGCCGAATCTCTCTACACATTTCGCCAGGACGACAACTTCTACTATCTCTCGGGAATCAGCGACCCGGGAGAAGCTCTCCTCATTGCTCCCGCGCAGGACGCCAAGCAGAATTCTCCCGCTCGCCCCTACTTTGAGGCTCTTTTTCTGCCGCCTCGCAACCCACGCATGGAAAGGTATACCGGTCCCAAACTTGGCGCCGACAATCCCGACGCTCCCAAAATCACCGGCTTCGACCGCGTGGCTGACATGAGCCATTTGCCCGATGAACTGTCAAAACTGATCTTGGGCGGACCTCCCATCGTCTACACCGATCTCCCAACCGAAGGTGAAACCTCACCGAGTGCAGGCCCCCTCGGTTTCTTAAAGCGAACAACTGCCGTCCTCTTCTTTCAAGACGTCAAGCCGATGATCTCATCGCTCCGCATGGTGAAAGATGCGGGCGAGATTGCTCTGCTTCGCAAAGCGGTCGATGCCTCCATCTCCGCGCATTTGTCGGCCATGACGGCTGTCAAGCCCAACGTCACCGAATACGAGATTGCGTCCCTCCTGCAGTACGAGTGGGGACGCCGAGGTTGCGAACGCGCTGCATATCCTCCCATTGTCGGCTCCGGGCACAATTCCACCGTTCTGCACTACTCAGAAAACACCAACACCATGAAGGCAGGCGACGTAGTCGTCATCGACGCGGCGGGAGAATATTCGATGTACGCTGCCGACATTACTCGTACTCTGCCGGTGAACGGTCACTTCACCCCCCGGCAGCGCGAGATCTACGACATCGTGCTCGGAGCGCAGGAAGCGGCCATGGCTGCATTCCAGTCCGGCAAGTCGCTGCTTTTCGGAGACTCCGATGCGTCCCTCACTAAGGCCGCCAAAGACTACATCAAGTCCCACGGCAAGGATCTTCATGGCCAGCCGCTCGACCAGTACTTTACTCACGGTGTGGGTCACTACCTCGGATTAGACGTACACGATGCCGGCGACCACAAGACGCCGCTCGGGCCCGGCATGGCCTTCACCATTGAGCCGGGGATCTATATCCCCGAAGAAAATATCGGCGTGCGTATCGAGGATGATTTCCTGGTCGACTCCGACGGCAAGCTGATCAAGCTGAGTGCGGCGCTGCCCTCCAGAGCGGACGAGGTGGAAAAGGCGATGGCAGGGAAGTGACGGAATTGAGCCATTGACAGATTAGCCATTCAGCGATTCAAAATCGCGCTGACAGCTCTTTTCAATCGCTTAATGACTGAATCGCCGAATGACCTGATTCCTAGGAAACATATTCGCGGATGTACTCATCCTTCGTACGCGCCAGCTGCCGTATATCGCCGTCAAAGGTCACCTTGCCGTCGCGCAGAATCAGAAAACTCATCGGAATGTTGCAATACTGCCCTCGCGGCAAAGCCAGCACCGTGTTCGACTCTTTGTCGAATTCATGCGTGGCCATGGTGAACGCGTCCTGCAGGCGGTGCGACACCAGCAGGGAGCTGGTTTTGTATACATCCCGCTGCTTCATGATCAATTCGATAATCGTATTCGACGTGACCGGATCGAGTCCTCCCGTGGGCGAATCGTAGAGCAGCAACTCCGGCTGCGTGATCATGGCGCGCGCAATCGCTACTCGCCGCCGCATTCCACCGGA
>Ga0187778_10003379_pt1 | contig 10753 bp, 11 predicted proteins | sample 1015_Q2_SP5_20_M_FD_132418 | JGI IMG/M metagenome (GOLD analysis project Ga0187778, IMG submission 132418) | Tropical peat soil microbial communities from peatlands in Department of Meta, Colombia - 1015_Q2_SP5_20_MG | ecosystem: Environmental > Terrestrial > Soil > Wetlands > Peat | place...
CTTGCGCCGGACGCGGAGCGAACTGCTGGTCCACGGCGTACCCGACCTCGGGCAGTCGCTGCGCTCGCTTGTCACCTTGGTCGCGCAAGTGAGTTGTCCCGTGCTGGTTGTCCGGGCAACGCGCGGCGAAACTTAAGTTCGTTCCCAGACAGCGAAAACATGCCTGCGAGCGTTCTCCTTACCGACCTCTACGAGCTCACGATGCTCCAGGCGTATTTCGAGCAGGGGATGAACGCGACCGCGGTATTCGAGTTCTTCGTGCGCAAGCTGCCACCTCATCGAAATTTCCTGATCGCGGCAGGGCTCGACCAGGTGCTCGACTATCTCAGCGAATTAGGCTTCGACGCCGAGGACCTCGGTTGGCTCAAGCAGAGCGGCCGTTTCACGCCCTCGTTCATCGCGTCGCTCGCCGATTTGCGCTTTACCGGAGACGTCGATGCGATGCCCGAGGGCACGGTTTGCTTCGCCGACGAACCTCTCCTGCGCATCACCGCGCCGCTGCGCGAGGCGCAACTGGTGGAGAGCCGGGTCATCAATCTGCTCCACTACCAGACGCTCGTGGCAAGCAAGGCGGCACGCGCGGTACTGGCGGCACCGGCGGTCCTCCTCGTCGACTTCGGTCTTCGCCGCGCTCATGGTTCAGAAGCCGGGCTGCTCTCTGCGCGAGCGAGCTACCTCGCCGGTTTCTCCGGCACCGCTACCGTCGAGGCGGCGCGGCGGTTCGGGATTCCAGTTTATGGGACGATGGCACACTCGTACGTGGAAGCGCATCCCGACGAGACAGCGGCGTTCGAGCGCTTCGTGCGCGCTCACCCGGAGAATGCCGTGCTGCTGATCGACACCTACGACACCGAGCGTGCCGCGCACAAGGTGGTCGAGCTGGCGTCCAGACTGGCCGCGGAAGGGCTGACCGTCAAGGGAGTTCGCATCGACAGCGGCGACCTCGGCGAGCACGCCCGACGTGTTCGAGCGATTCTCGATGCCGCCGGCCTGACCGCGATCACCATCTTCGCCAGCGGCAACCTCGACGAGTACCGCTTGGCCGATCTTGTCGCACAGCGCGCGCCCATCGACGGTTTCGGCGTGGGCACGCGGATGAACACGTCTGCCGATGCACCTTACCTGGACGCCGCCTACAAGCTGCAGGAGTACGAGGGCAAGGCGCGCCGAAAACGCTCCGAGGGCAAGGCGACATGGCCTGGACGCAAGCAGGTCTACCGGTGCCACGACTCGGCCGGCCGGCTCGGGAGCGACATGCTGACGCTCGCATCCGAGCAGGCACCGGGAGCGCCGCTCCTGCAACCGGTGATGCGCGCAGGGCGACTCGTGACGCCGCGTCCCACGCTGACGGCGACGCGCGAGCACGCCAGGGCGGAGCTCAAGCGCTTGCCCGAGAGGTTGCGCGCGCTGGAGGAGGCCGAGCCGTACCTGGTCGAGATATCCGCCCAAGTTCGTGCGCTCGCGCAGCAACTCGATGCTCAGGTGTGATCGGAGCGAGGAATTCGCGCGGCGAGCCGGAGTGCGTTCTATTGCGCGTGAGGTTGATCCCCGTCAACGCCTTCGATGCGCATCTTGGTAGACTGTCTTTAGGGTTTGCGAGCATCGGCACGGGCATGATGCTCATAGCTTGCTAGAGGAGGTCGCCATGACAGAGCGTGGTTTCTTTGCGCCTTTCACGCCCAATGTTCCGCTACCGTGGAACACGAAGGCGGGAGGCTTCGATTACGCCGAGAAGGCGTATCGTGCATGGTTCGAGACGGCCGGACGCATCCAGTGCGATGCCATGGAGTTCGTGCGCCATCGGTTGGAAAAAGACGTAGAGGCAGTTGCCGATCTCGGGAAGTGCAAGACGGCCGTGGAAGCGTTCGGCGTCCAGTTCGAGTATGCGCGAAACGCTTTTGCCGACTTCGTGGGCGAGGGGCAGAAACTCGCCGCGATGCTGGGCGAAAGCATGTCCGTCAGCGTGCCCACCGAGGTCGCAAACGAGCCGAAGAGCACGCTGCGCAAAGGCGGGGCGCACCCGGCCGGCCATTGAAGGGTCAAGCGTCGCTTAGCCGGGCGTCGGATCGCGCGCGGCAGCGGCCAGCGAGGCAGCGATGTCGACAGGTGCTCGCGAGGCACCGGTACAAGTCGCCGCCGGCGGTTTGAGGTTGCCCGGGGAGTTGGCCATCCCGGCCCAAGCCGCCGGTGTAGTGCTGTTTGCCCACGGGAGCGGCAGCTCTCGGAAAAGCCCGCGAAATCGTCGCGTTGCGCGCGAACTTACGAGCGCAGGCATCGGGACGCTGCTCTTCGACCTGCTGACCGTGGAAGAAGATCGCGACTATTCCACGCGTTTCGACATTCCGTTGCTTGTCACCCGACTCGCTGCGGCGACCGACTGGCTCGGGCAGCAGGCAACCGCTCACGACCTGACTTTCGGCTATTTCGGCGCCAGCACGGGTGCCGCCGCGGCGCTCATCGCGGCAGCGGGTCTCGGTGGGCGCATCGGCGCGGTCGTGTCGCGAGGCGGCCGTCCTGACCTTGCCGGCGCGGATGCGCTTCGGCGTGTCAGCGCGCCTACGCTGCTCATCGTGGGCGGCGAGGATCGCGAGGTGCTCAGCTTGAATCGCAGGGCGTATGCAGGGCTTACGTGCCCCAAAGCCCTCGAGATCGTCCCCGGAGCGACGCATCTGTTCGAAGAGCCCGGTGCTCTCGAGCAAGTGTCCGCGCTCGCCGTCCAGTGGTTTCGGCGGTGGCTCGCACCCGTTGCGGAACCGCGTGCGCAGCGTGGAAAACAGGCAAGCTGATCAGCTCGCGCGGGCGCTACTGAATTCCAGGCTGGCTTGCCGCGGACTCTGCAGGTGCGCGCAGCAGTGCCACGACCTCCTCGTCGCTTACTTGCGGGAAGTAGCGATAGAACTGCCCCACGGCGTAGAAGAATGCGGGAATCTGCAGGCAGACGACCTCATCGGCATAGGCTCGCACCTTGTCCAGCGCGTCGTGCGACGCGACAGGCACCGCACAGACGAGCTGCTGCGGCCTTCGGGTCCGCAGCGAGTGCAGCGCAGCGATCATCGTGGAGCCGGTTGCAAGCCCGTCGTCGACGACGATGACTGCCCGGCCCGCAGGATCGCGCGCCGGCTGGGCGGGGGTGTACTCCGACCGCCGGCGGCGCATCGTGTCGAGCTCCGCGGCGATCGCCTCCTTGATGTAATCAGGGGTCGCGCCGGCTTGCTCGGCGTAATCGGCGACGTAGGTCCAACCGGTCTCGTCGACTGCGCCGATCGCGAATTCCGGGTTGCCGGGCGCCGGTAACTTGCGCGTGAGAACCACGTCGAGGTCCCCGCCCAGCCGGCTGGCGATCACCTTTCCCATCGGCACCGCGCCGCGCGGGATGGCTGCCACGAGCGGGTTGCGGCCCTTCCACTTGATCAGAGCCTCGGCCAGCTTTTCGCCCGCTTGTATTCGGTCTCGAAAGATCATGGCAGGCCTCCCGGTGATTGGCGACGGGGAGAGCCGTGTGCTCGACATTACGGCGGCGGTGCGGCGCATGCCTTGACCAGGATCAATCGAGCGTCGGCCGGGTGTTCTATGATGGGCTTGCGGTTCGCCGCCGGCGCAAGCCGGGGAGGCGAAACGTGATGCCAGGTTCAGCCAAAGGACGCAATATGCCGATCAGCGAATTCTGCAACCCGAATGTGGTCTGCGCCCAGCGCGAGACGACCGTTGTCGATGCCGCGCGTCTCATGCGTCAGCACCACGTCGGCGACGTCGTCGTCGTCGATCAGGTCGAAGGTCGTCGCGTGCCGGTGGGGATGGTGACCGATCGCGACATCGTGGTCGAGGTCGTCGCGGCGGGCCTCGATTCGAAGCTGCTCAAGCTTGGCGACATTCTGACCGAGCCGCTGGTAACGGTCGGCGAGGACGAGGGATACGCGGCGACGATCTATCAAATGGTGGAAAGGGGCGTGCGGCGCATGCCGGTGGTCGGCGCGAACGGCAGCCTGATCGGGATCATCACCTTCGACGACCTGTTTCGTCAGCTCGCGACTCCGCTGGCGGAGCTCTCCGAGCTCGCCGGACGCGAGCGGCGAGCCGAGATGCGCAAGCGCCAATAGCTCGCTCGACCCTCCGTCGCGCTTACATCTCGGGCGGCATTCGCGCCGCGGGCGACAACTCGGGTTTCGGGCGTTCGGCGATGATGCAGTCGGTGGTCAGGATCAGGCTCGCGATCGACGCCGCGTTCTGCAATCCCAGCCGCGTGACCTTGGTCGGATCGAGGATGCCCATTGCGGCCACATCGCCGAACTCCCCGGTGGCGGCGTTGTAGCCGAAATTGCCGGTGCCGGCGAGCACCCGCGCCGTGACAATCGCCGGTTCCCCGCCGGCGTTGGCCACGATCTGACGCAACGGTTCCTCGAGCGCGCGGCGGACGATCTTAACGGCGGCGTCCTGGCCCATTGACTTTCCCTCCAGCGCGTCGAGCGCGTGACGGGCGCGCAGCAGCGCGACCCCGCCTCCCGCGCCGATGCCTTCCGCCACCGCGGCGCGCGTGGCATGGAGCGCGTCCTCAACCCGCGACTTCTTCTCCTTCATCTCGGTTTCAGTAGAGGCGCCGACTTTGATAAGCGCCACCCCGCCGGCCAGCTTGGCGGCGCGCTCCTCGAGCTGCTTGCGATCGTAGTCGCTGGTGGTTTCCTCGATCGCCTGCCTGATCTGCGCGATGCGCGCCTTGATCTGCTCGGGCGCACCGGCGCTGCCGATCAGCGTCGTGTCGTCCTTGTCGACCTCGATGCGTTGCGCACGGCCGAGGTCCGCAACCGTCGCCTTCTCGAGCTTGAGGCCGGTCTCCTCGGAGATGACCGTGGCACCGGTCAAGATTGCGATGTCCTGCAACAGCGCCTTGCGCCGGTCCCCGAAGCCCGGCGCCTTGACGGCGCAGGTCTTGAGGACTCCGCGAAGAGCGTTGATCACCAGCGTTGCCAGCGCCTCGCCGGTGACGTCCTCGGCGATGACCAGCAGCGGTCTGTTCTCCCTGGACACCTGCTCGAGCAGAGGCAGCAGGTCGCGAATGGACGAGATCGGCCGATCGTGCACCAGCACCAGGGCGTCTTCCATGACTGCGCGCTGCCGGTCCGCATCGGTAATAAAGTAGGGGGAAAGAAAGCCTCGGTCGAACTGCATGCCTTCGACGACTTCCAGCTCGTTGGTCATGCTCCGACCGTCTTCGGCCTTGATCACCCCGTTGTCCCCGACCTTCTCCATGGCCCTGGCGATCATCTCCCCGATCGAGGCATCACCGTTCGCCGAGATCGTTCCCACCTGGGCTATCTCCTGTGATGTGCTGCAGCGGCGAGAGTTGCTCTTCAACTCGGCGACCACCGCTGTGACCGCTGCCTCGATTCCCCGTTTGAGCTCCATCGGGTCGAGGCCCGCGGCGACGTATCTCATACCCTCGTTGACGATCGCCTGTGCGAGTACGGTGGCGGTGGTGGTTCCATCGCCGGCGGTCTCCGACGTCTTCGCCGCGACCTCCCGGGCCATTTGCGCGCCGAGATTCTCGAACCGATCCTCCAGTTCGATCTCCTTGGCCACGATGACACCCGAGTTGATCGCCGTCGGCGGGCCGTAGGCGCGCTCCAGGATGACCAGGCGACCCTTCGGGCCGAGCGTCACCCTGACGGCGCTGGCGAGCATGTTGAGTCCGGCGCAGACCTTCTCGCGCGCCTCGTGATGGAACTTGAGCATTTTGGCAGCCATGGTCGCTCTCCCGCGATTTGCCCGGCGATCCGCTACCCGGAGCTGGGAGGCGAGTTCGCCCGGCGCCGGACAGCGATTGGCGCGCCCTTGTGCACAGCAGGCGGGGCGCGCCCTACTGAACAATCCTATAGGGACTTGGAGAGAGCGGGTTGACGCACGTCAATCGCGCGCGCCAGCGCTGCGCATCGACGCAGCGTGTAGCCCGGATTGAGCGCAAACGAAATCCGGGGCGGCGCGTCGAATGCCAGCTCCCGGGTTTCGGCTTCGCCTCAACCCGGGCTACGCTTCGGTTGCGACGATTCGCTCCAGGCCGCCGCGATCGAGGAGCTTGACCACGCGCCCCTGAACCTGGATCAAGCCATCGTGGTGAAACCTCGAGAAAAGCCGGCTCACGGTCTCCAGCTTGAGCCCTAGGAAACTGCCTATCTCCTCGCGCGTCATCCGAAGAACGAACTCGCACGAAGAATAACCCAGCGCCTGGTAGCGCCGCGCGAGATCGAGCAGGAATGCGACCAGTCGCTGCTCGGCTCGCATGGTTCCCAGCATGAGCATGATCCTGCGGTCACGCGCGACCTCGCGTGACAGCAGCCTGTACATGTTGTGCTGGAAGGTGGGGCTGCGGTTCGCGAGGCGCTCCAGCTCGTCGAACGGTAGCACGCACAGCTCGATGTCCTCGAGAGCGACGACCTGGCAGAAGTGCACGCCCTCATCGATGCCGTCGGTGCCCAGGAGCTCGCCCGGCATGTGGTGGCCGGTAACCTGCTCGTGGCCGTCTTCGGTCAGGATCATGGTCTTGCAGGAGCCCGAGCGCAGCGCATACAGCGCGGAAAAGCGATCGCCTGCCCGATAAAGAGTCTCGCCTTTGCGGACGCGCGTGCGCGTCATCCCCAGGCGATCGAACTCGCACATCATTTCCGCTTCGAGATCGGCCGGGACGCAATGCGACTTCAAGCTGCAGCCGGAACACGCCAGCACGCGGCGGCTGACGTCCCGCAGCACGGGTTTGAAGGTACTGGCAACGCTGCCAGCCGAGCGGACGCTGTCCAATGCGGCTACTGCTCCCATGGCGCTCCTCCGTGTGTCCACAAATGCTTCCTTGTCGTATCGCGACCTCACCGGTCCAAACCGGCGACGAGTTCGCTGATCCTTGCAAACTCCGTGCTCTTGTCCAGGAAATAACGAGCACCGGCCGCTTCACATCTGCGCCTGTAGGGCGGGTCCGCATGGTTGCTCAGTACGATGAACGTTATCTCTGGAAACTCCGGATGCAACTTGCTGAGAACCTCGATCCCTGAGCCTCCCGTGAGCTTCAGGTCGAGGATCACGCAGTCGGGCCTCGAGCGGCGGATGCCCGCGATCGCTTCGCTCGGCGACTCCGCTTCGCCCACCACGGTGATTCCCTGGGACGCGAGCATCTCGACCAGCCGCTCGCGGATCGAAGCGGAATCCTCGACGATGTATACCCGGGTGCGGACCGTTACTCGCATGCAACGAGTATGTTCGGCAGCGAGGCCTGCCACCATCGGCAGCGGCTGAATCGAGGCGTCGGGGAATTCCGAATCCGAGGGTAGGAAGCGGCCTCGGAGGGGTAGGAAACGTCCTACCCTACGGGCTTCAGGAAGCGGCGTCCTCGTCGGTCAGGCCATGGCGCATCGCATAGCGAACCAACTCGGCCTGGTTGGTGACGCCCATCTTTTCCATGAGCCTCGCCTTGTGCGTGCTCACGGTCTTGACCGAGAGGTTCAGTTGCCCGGCGATCTCGGAGATGCCTTTGCCGGAGACCAAGAGCTGGAAGACCTGGTATTCGCGATCCGACAGCGACGTGTGGGGTGGACCGTCGGTGTGCGGCATCGCACCCAACGCGAGCTGCTCGGCAACGGTGGCGGTGATGAACGCGCCTCCGGCAGCGACCTTGCGGATCGCCGAAACCAGTTGCGTCGATGCGCTCTCCTTCGTGAGATAGCCGGAAGCGCCAGCTTTGATCGCTCGCACGGCGTACTGATGCTCCTGATGCATGCTCAGGACCAGCACGCGCAGCTTGGGCCTCTCGCTCTTGACCTGCTTGATCAATTCCATGCCGCTCTTTCCCGGCATCGACATGTCGAGCAGCAGCACGTCGAACTCGTTTTCGCGAACTATCTGCATTACCTCGTGACCGTCGCGCGCCTCCCCGACAACCTCGAGGTCGGCCGTGGCCTGCAGGAGCTGCTTGAGCCCCTCGCGGACGATGGTATGGTCATCGGCGATGACGACGCGGATCACTGGGTCAGGGCCCCTTAGTCGTCAAAGACGGCGTGGCGGAGCGCCGTCGGTGGAAATTGCAGAACACGATGAAAACTGTTCGTCTTCGGATGCGGTCGGCGCCTCTTTTGGGTACTTAGGTATGCCCGGCGCTCCGATTATAGGCGGGAAGCGTGTTCGTGCGGACGATTGCCGCAGCTTCCGGGTTTGCCATGTGCGGGTTAAGGCGCTGACAGGTACTCCGCCAACGCCTTCATTTGGTCTTCGGTGAGAAGGCGGGCGACCTCACGCATGGGGCGGCCCCTGTCGTTGTGCCGCGTGGCGGCTTTGAAATCGTGAAGCTGCTCGTGCCGCGACCCGGTGCCGTGACACGCTTCGCAGCCCTGCCGCTCGCGCGCGGTTTTCGGATTGAGTCGAAAGACCTTCGCATGCCTGGTGTGCGAGTAGTGCTGCGCATCGTCGACGTGGCAGACGATGCACTTCGCGTCGCCGACGTAGGTCGCGTCCTGCGCGAGACAAACCCCGGATGCGACGCGGCGAGCGCGACGAGGGCGGCGGTCGCAAGCGCACGCGCGCCGGTGAGGCTGGAGATGCACAGGGGTAGTGGCGAGCCGCCACCCCGGGAGCCTCCCGCGCAAGACGGTGGCACGACGAATTGCTCCATGGCCCCCTTCCGCCCACGCCTCCCGCTCGGGGAGGTCTGTGTGCTAACAGCTTAAAGGGCCGAACTCATTCCACCATCGATCACAGGGAGCTGACCAGGAACTGTAGCCCGGGTTGACCCCGGACTTGATCCGGGGGAAACCCGGGAACGAGGCTTCGGTCCTGGGTTTCGCCCTCCGCTCTACCCAGGCTACAACTACTCGACCCCGCTCCAGCGAGCCGGGCGCGAAGGGCCGACAACGCAGCGCGGCGTGTCGCGCGCCAGTTGTTGAGGACCCCTCTCACTACTCACAGCGCCGCTCCTTGTGCGGGCGATGTGGAATGCGACGTCGCGTGTCGGCGTCAAGCGCTGATTCGCGGCCGCTCGCATCCCCGCGACACGCGGGGCCCCTGCTCGCTGCTCACAGCGCTACACTCATCCCGCCATCGATCACCAGGAGCTGGCCGGTGATATAGTCGGACGCGCTCGAGGCAAGGAATACCGCGAGTCCTGCAATCTCCTCGGGATTTCCCCACCGTCCCGCTGGCGTACGCTTGCACACCCAGGCGTTGAACTCCGCGTTGTCGATGAGGGCGCGGTTCATCTCGGTTGCGAAGTATCCGGGCGCGATGGCGTTGACCTGGATGTTATGGGGGGCGAGTTCGACCGCCATGCCGCGCGTCAGCTGCCGCACGCCGCCCTTCGCCGCCGCATACGGCACCACCGTTGGTCGCGCCAGCTCGCTCAGCAGCGACGCGATATGGACGATCTTGCCGCGCTTTTTCGCGATCATCCCGGGCAAGACGGCTTGCGAGACGACGAACGGCGCGGTCAGGTTCGTGGCGATAATCTCGTCCCACTGCGCCTGCGGGAAGTCGGCGAGCGCGCCACGGCGCTGGATACCCGCGTTGTTGAACAAGATATCGACGCTGCCGAGTTCCTTCTGGATCGTTGCTACGCTCTTACGCACCGCCGCACGATCGGTGACGTCGAACACCGCGATCGACACCCTCAATCCCTCCGCGCGAAGCTTCTGCGCAGCACCCTCCAGCATCTCCTGCTTGCGGCCATTGAGCACAACCGCAGCTCCAGCACGCGCGAGTCCCTGTGCGATCGCGAACCCGAGTCCGCGGTAGGCGCCGGTGACGAGTGCGACTTTGCCGGAGAGATCGAAGCTCGAAGCTACCAACGGCGGGCCCTCTTTCGACGTCGAGCATTATGGCACGCGCGGGCATCGCCTCGCGTCCGCCGACTCGAACAGCACTGTCATGGTCACACGTCGCGCGGTCGCTCACGCCGGATGAGCGCCATCGCCTGCTTGAGCGTCCGCTTGCGAGTCTCGGGAATGCCGCGGCCGCCGCGATTGAGGTAGAACTGTATGAAGCGGTTGATCGAGGTCGCCGGCTTGCCCCGGTTGTGCTTGCACAGAGTGTCGGCGATCTCCTGCGCCGAGCCGGTCATCGTGCGCTCGGGAACCACGATGGCCGTGGTCTTGACGTCCTGCACCCAGTACTTCGGGCGCCTTGCCTGCCGGCGCTTGGCACGCGCCATGAGCGAGGGCTACGCCGCCACGGGCATCACCGGCGCAGTCTCTGCCGGCCGCGCTGCGCGGAACGCCGCGACCAGCTCGGTTTCCTTCTGCTTGGCGGCCTTGAGATGACGCTCCTTGACGTGGCCGAAGCCGCGGATGTGCTCGGGAATGCCGGCCAGCTCGATCGCGATCAGGTGATTGTGAGCCGCAAGGCGCGGCAGCATCTCGTCGATAAGCGCTTCGTAATCGGTGATGAGCTGGCGCTCCATGCGGCGCTCCGGCGTTCGGCCGAAGATGTCGAGCGCCGTCCCACGCAGGCCCTTCATCTTCGCAAGCAGCCTGAAGGCGCTCATCATCCACGGCCCGTAAATCGTCTTGGACGCCGCTCCCGTCGCCGCGTCCGGTTTGTTGATCAGGGGCGGGGCGAGGTGGAAGGTGAGCTTGTAGTCGCCTTCGAACTGCGCCGCGATGCGCCTGGCGAACTCCCCGTCGCTGTACAGCCGTGCCACCTCGTACTCGTCCTTGACGGCGAGCAGCTTGAAGTAATAGCGAGCCACGGCCTCGGTCAGCGCCGTCTTACCCGGTAGCTTCGAGGTCTC
>Ga0187778_10003381_pt1 | contig 10751 bp, 7 predicted proteins | sample 1015_Q2_SP5_20_M_FD_132418 | JGI IMG/M metagenome (GOLD analysis project Ga0187778, IMG submission 132418) | Tropical peat soil microbial communities from peatlands in Department of Meta, Colombia - 1015_Q2_SP5_20_MG | ecosystem: Environmental > Terrestrial > Soil > Wetlands > Peat | place...
CCCGACCATGACCACGTCCTCCGGCCACTCGTTCTTGAGGATCTCGGTGAGGCGCGCCTCGTCGGCGACCGCGCCGGCGCGGGCCAGGGCCCGCGCCAGCTTGGTCGTGGCCTCGCGCACGCTCCGGGCTTCGAGCGGCACGACCACGCGCCGCCGGTCGAGGAGATCGGCGAGCGTCACAGCTTCGGCTTCACCAGCGACACGACGTCGGCCGGCCGCTTCATCACCGCGATGCCGGCCTTCTCGAACGCGGCGATCTTCTCGGCCGCGGTGCCGGAACTGCCGGAGATGATGGCGCCGGCGTGGCCCATGCGGCGGCCCGGCGGCGCGGTCTGACCGGCGATGAACCCCACCACCGGCTTCTTCATCTTCCGCTTCACGAACTCGGCGGCGTTCTGCTCGTCGGTGCCGCCGATCTCGCCGATCATCACCACCGCCCTGGTGGCCGGATCCGCCTCGAACGCGGCCAGGCAGTCGATGAAGTTGGTGCCGATGATCGGGTCCCCGCCGATGCCCACGCAGGTCGTCTGGCCGAGGCCGGCGCGGGTGAGCTGGTAGACCACCTCGTAGGTCAGCGTGCCCGAGCGGGACACGACGCCCACCGGCCCGCTCGCGCAGATGTTGCCCGGGATGATGCCGACCTTCGCCTGGCCCGGCGAGATGATGCCGGGGCAGTTGGGGCCGATGAGCCGCACACCCTTCTCGCCCAGGAACGGCCACACCCGCGTCATGTCCAGCACCGGCACCCCTTCGCTGATGCACACGACGAGCCTGACGCCCGCGTCGGCCGCCTCGAACACCGCGTCCGCCGCGAACCTCGCCGGCACGTAGATCACCGAGGTGTTCGCGCCGGTGGCCGCCACCGCCTCGGCGACCGTGTTGAAGATCGGGACCTTCTCCTCGAACTTCTGCCCGCCCTTGCCCGGCGTCACGCCGGCCACGACCGGGGTCCCGTAGGCCATCATCTGCTTGGTGTGGAACGAGCCGTCGCGGCCCGTGATGCCCTGCACCACCAGCCGGGTGCTCTGGTCGACGAAGATGCTCACGCCGCCGCCCCTCCCTTCGCCAGCTTCACCGCCTGCTCCACCGCGGCGTCCATGTCGGTGAGGGCCCGCATGCCGACGCCCTCGAGGATCTTCACCGCCTCCTTCTCGTTGGTGCCCGTCAGCCGGATCACCAGGGGGCGGTCCACCTTGAGCTGCCTGGTCGCGGCCACGATGCCGTTGGCCACGTCGTCGCACCGCGTGATGCCGCCGAAGATGTTGAACAGGATCGCCTTCACGTTGGAGTCGGCGGTGATGATCTTGAGCGCGGTGACGACCTTCTCCGGGTTCGACGAGCCGCCGATGTCGAGGAAGTTGGCCGGCTCGCCGCCGTAGAACTTCACCAGGTCCATCGTGGCCATCGCCAGGCCCGCGCCGTTCACGCAGCAGCCCACGTTGCCGTCAAGCTTGATGTAGGTGAGGCTCGCCTCGCGGGCCTGCACCTCCATCGGGTTCTCCGCCGCGACGTCGCGCAGCGCCTCGACGGCCGGGCGCCGCTCCAGCTCGTTGTCGTCGATGTTCATCTTGGCGTCGAGCGCGACCACCTCGCCCTGCGGTGTCACCACCAGCGGGTTGATCTCCGCCAGCGAGGCGCCCGCGTCCACGAACGCGCGGTACAGCTTCTGGAGGATGTCCGCCGCCTGGCGCACCTGGCCCAGGTCGGAGTAGAGTCTGAACGCGAGCCCCATGGCCTGGTGCGGCAGCAGGCCGTAGCGCGCGTCCACCGTGGTCTTGAAGATCTTCTCCGGGGTCTTGGCGGCGACCTCCTCGATGTCGATGCCGCCCGCCGGGCTCACCATGAACACCGGCGAGTGGCTCACCCGGTCCACGATCACGCCCACGTAGGCTTCGCTGGCGATGTCGGTCGCGGGCACCACCAGCACCTTGGTGACCGTGAGGCCCTTGATCTGCATGCCCAGGATCTGGGAGGCGACGCGCTCGGCCTGCTCGGGCGTGGCGGCGAGCTTCACCCCGCCCGCCTTGCCCCGCCCGCCCGCGTGCACCTGCGCCTTGACCACGACCTTCGCGACGCCCAGCCGCTCCATCGCGCGCTTGGCTTCCGCGGCGGTCGTCGCCACGATGCCCGGCGGCACGGCGATGCCGGCGCGCGCCAGCAATTCGCGGGCCTGGTACTCGTGAATGTTCATCTGTCCTCTGGCAGAATGGTGGTGCCCGTCTCGCCGCGAATCGCGGCCAATCCCTGGCTCAGCTCCGCGATGATCGCCCGGCCGCCCGTACGGGCGAAGGCGACCGCGGCCTCGACCTTGGGGCGCATGCTCCCCGCCCCGAATTGCCCGGCCGCCTGCAGCCTTTCCGCTTCGGCGGCCGTGATGCGGCGTATCGGTGTTGCACGCGGCGTGCCGTAGTCCCGGTAGACCGCATCGATGTCCGTGAGGATCAGCAACAGGTCCGCTCCGAGATCGCGCGCGAGGATGGCCGCGGTGCGATCCTTGTCCACCACCGCGTCGACGCCCTCGGTCCGCAGCACCGGGTCGCGGTAGACCGGCGGCCCGCCGCCGCCCGCCGCCACCACGATCGTGCCCTGCTCCACCAGGCGCCTGACGATCGGCGCTTCGACGACGCCGATGGGGATCGGACTCGCCGTGAGCCGCCGCCACCGCCCCAGCGGATCCGCCGCCATCGCGATGCCCTGCGCCTCGAGGCGGGCGCGGCGCTCGGGCGACAGCTCGTGGCCGATCGGCTTCACCGGCGCTTCGAGGGACGGATCGTTCCGGTCGACGAGGGTCTGGGTGATGACCGTCACCACCTCGCGGCCGATGCCCGCCCGCTCGAGGGCGTTCTGGAGCGACTGCTGGATCATGTAGCCGATCCACCCCGCCGTCTCGGCGACCAGCACGCCGAGCGGCAGCGGCTCCACCTCGTGGGCGGCGAGCTCGTTCCTGGCGAGCGAATCGCCGACCTGGGGGCCGTTTCCGTGCACGATCGCGATCCGCCATCCGTCGCGCGCCAGGTCCACGATCGGCGCGAGGCTCTCCCGGGTGTGGCGGAACTGGTTGGCGATGGTGGCGCGCTCGCCCGGCGGCGCCAGCGCGTTGCCGCCCAGGGCCACGACGAGGGTCTGTCCGCTCACGCCGCCTCCGGCCGGGGGGCGAAGCTAGGGACGACGCCCACGGTCCTCAAGGCCGGCGCGGCCCGGTGTCGACGCCCAGCGCCCGGCGCAGGGCCTGCCAGGCGCGGCCGAACTGCGCCCAGTCGCTGCGGCGCGCGGCGGAATCGAGCGCCAGGAACGCCGCCCGCGCGTCGGCCATCGTGATCGACGCGCGCCCCTCCGCGGCCGGCGTCTCCCTCGCGGCGGCGAGCGCGCGCACCGCCGCCGGCGGGTCGTCGCCCACGCCGATGCGTCCGGCCGCCAGGACCGCGACGGACCTCGGGATCAGCGGCGCGTTCTGGCCCGCCGAGGCGAACAGGAACTGCGCGTACGCCACCGTGCCCGCGGCCGGGAACGCGATGGGCTGGCCGCGCCGCACGCTGCCCTCGGGGCCGGTGGCGGCCGCGGCGGCGCCCACCACGCCCGGTGACAGCGACATCCGGCTCTGGGCCGCCGCCGGCGTCGGGAAGCGGTCGGCCGGCAGCCGCAGCAGGCGCAGCGCCAGGCTGCCGTCCGGCCGCGCGGAGCCCGCCAGCATCCCGACCAGCGCGTTGCCGCCCACGTCGGCGAACGACAGCAGCCGCCACAGCCGCGCCGGCTCCCCGCCGAGGTCGAGCAGCGCGAGCGTCGCGCGAGGAGGTGCGGGCTCGGTGCCCTTGGGTCCGTTGGCCGCGGGCGGCGCGAGCACCCACGGTCGAGCGGTGGTGCCCGTGTCGCCGCGATGCCGCGCCAGCATCTGCGCCTGCGCGGCGAACAGTGCCTCCGGGTAGCCGAGGTGCGCGCGCACGTCGGCGGCGAGACTGTCGCTCGGCAGCGCCCGGGCGCCCGCGACGGCGGCCAAGCGGGCCGCGAACGGCATGTCGGGCGGCCGGAGGTACAGCCGCGTGGCCCCGCTCACCGCGTCCACGGCGACGACGTACGGCGCGCACAGGAAGTTGACCTCGTCCCCGTTCCAGCTCACGTGATCGGCCAGCGGGAAGCGCGCCGAGGCGAGGTAGCCGTCCGCGAGCCACAGCACCCGGCCGTTGGCGAGTACCGCGCGTGGCGGGTCGAAAGTGGCGAACGGGTAGAGGCGCGCCAGCCGGTCCGGCACGTCGCGCCAGATGAGCAGCCGATCGGCCAGGCTCGTGCGCCGGTCCAGCAGCGGGGTCGCCTGCAGGGCCCAGGCCAGCAGCAGGCGGCGCAGCCGGCCGCCGAGCCTGAGGCCGGCCGGCGATCCCGGAGTCTCCGGCTCGTCCGGCCCGACGACGGCGGGCTCGGCCCCATGGGCGAGGTAGCGGATCCTGCCCGCGGCCCGCTCGACCGGGGTGAGCGAGCCGAAGGCCATGCCCGGGGGATTCAGAGCTCCGAAGAACCGCAGCTGCCCGAAGGACAGGGCGCCGGCCGCCACGGCGAGCGGCTCGCCCGCCGCCGAGAGGGCGCCGCGGTGCAGCGTCGCCCAGTCGACCCTCCGGCCGGCGCGCCGCAGGGCCATCACGTCCGTCTCGGGCACGGCCAGCGTCGCCAGCACCGGCGGCAGGCCGCCGCCGTCGTAGCGCTCGAGCGTCGCCGTCCACGCGACGTCGCGCGACGAGTCGCCCAGCGAAGCGTCCAGGGCGGCGTCGAGCAGCCCCGGCTCGTCGTCCCAGGGTGACAGTCCCTCGAGGCCCCGGCGCAGCGCCTCCAGGCTCTCGGGCGGCACCGCCGAGGCCGACGGGCCCGGCTCGTCGCGGACGCCGGTGAGGATCCCGAGTCCGGCCCGGGAGTAGCGGTCGGCGTACTGCGCGAGTCCGAGGGCGACGGCCGGGTCGGGCTTGCCGCGCCACGCGTCGGAGAGGTAGGGCGCGATCCAGCGCCCCAGCAATGCCGCGATCGCCAGCGTGGACCACATCCCCAGCAGAATGCCGGGCCGGAGACGGCGCAGCATGGCGGCCGTGCCCGCCGACACCACCAGGGCCAGGGCGGCCAGCGCCGTGGACGCCGGGACGCGGATCGCGCGATCCGCGACCGCCAGCGCGCCGTTCGCGCTGCCTCCGCCGGCGACGATGCCGTAGGCGTCGAGCTGAAACCCCCAGGCCGTGACCAGGGCGAGCAGCGCGGCCAGCGCCAGCAGGTGCCCGCGGGCGTGCGGCGTCATCCGCAGCCGCCGCTCCGCCAGCGTGATGCTTCCGGTCATCGCGTACAGCGCGGTGGCGACGAACGCGCCGAACAGCACCATCAGCAGCGCCGCGAGGTGCAGGGTCTCGAGCAGCGGCAGCCTGGCGAGATAGAACGAGGCGTCGCGCCCCAGCACCGGCTCCACGACCCCCAGCGGGACGGCGGCGCGGTACAGCGAGATCAGGTCGGGGAGGTCGGTGAACGTGGCGGCCGTCACCAGGCCGAGCAGGACCGCGAGCCCCAAGGCGATCCACCGCAGCACCCGCGGCGGCACGGCCTCGGCGATCTCCAGGTTGCCGACCCGACGCGGGAGGTGCACCGCCCCGATGGAGCGGTAGACGGCGAGCGTCTGCACGGCGTACCAGGTCGTGGCCGCCGCCGCCACGGCGAGCTGCCACAGGGTGTCGCGGATCAGCCTGTCCCTGTACAGGCTGCCCAGTCCGAGGTCGGCGTACCACGAGGCTTCGGTGAAGCGGATCGCCGCCCAGCGGCCACCGAACAGCAGGAGCAGCGCGGCCGCGACGGCATAGAGCACGACGCGCCGGCGGCTCATGGCCCGAGGCCGCCGACCCCCTCGGCGCGCAGGACCTGGTCGGCCTCGCGCCGGATCGCGGCCAGGGCGGGCTCGCTCCTGGCCTCGAACCGGAGCACCAGGAGCGGCTGGGTGTTCGACGCGCGGATCAGGCCCCAGCCCTCACCGGTGCGCCAGCGGACGCCGTCGATGGTGACCGTCGGGTAGCGCGCGGCGAAGTACTTCGCGGCCGCCGCGACGACCGCCGTCTTCCGCTCCTCGGCGCAGTCCACCCGGATCTCGGGCGTGGAGACGTACTGCGGCAGCGCGGCACGGAGGGCCGAGAGCGGCTTCGGCTGGCCGGCGACGATCTTGAGGAGCCGGGCCGCGGCGTACAGCGCGTCGTCGTAGCCGAGGTAGTCGGGCGGGCCGAAGAACATGTGGCCGCTCATCTCCCCGGCGAGCACGGCGCCGGTCTCCTTCATCTTCTTCTTGATGAACGAGTGGCCGGTCATCCACATGGTCGGCTCGGCGCCGGCGCTCTCGAGCGCCTCGACCAGCGCGTCCGAGCACTTCACGTCGAAGATGACCTCGCGGCCGCGCCCGAGGCGCCGCACCAGGTCGGCGCCCAGGAGCGCCAGGATCTGGTCGCCGAACAGCACCGTGCCGCCCTCGTCCACGGCGCCGATGCGGTCCCCGTCCCCGTCGAAGGCGATGCCGACGTCGGCGCGGACGGCGGCCACCCGCGCCTGGAGGTCGCGCAGGTTGGCGAGCACCGTCGGGTCCGGGTGGTGATGCGGGAAGCTGCCGTCCGACTCGCAGAACAGGCGGTCCACCCGGGCGCCGAGCGATTCGAGCGCGTCGGGATAGGTGAGGCCCGGGACGCCGCTGCCGCAGTCCACCACGACGCTCAGCGGGCGTGCCAGCGGCCCGATCCGGGTGACGATCTCCGCCCGGTAGGCGGCCAGCACGTCGTGGGTGGCGTGCGAGCCGCGGCCGGTGGCGAAGCGGTCGCGCTCGATCCGGGCGCGCAGCGCCTGGATGTCGTCGCCGGCGAACGGCAGGCCGCCGAGCACCATCTTGAAGCCGTTCATCTCGGGCGGGTTGTGCGAGCCGGTGACCTGCACGCCGCCGTCGGCCCGGAGGTGGTGGATCGCGAAGTACAGCGCCGGCGTCGGCACCAGGCCCACGTCGAGCACCCTGGTGCCGGCGCCCGCGAGGCCCTCGACCAGCGCGGCGAGCAGCGACTCGCCGCTCGGGCGGTTGTCCCGCCCGACGGCGAGCGTCGCCGGACGGCCGAGCCGCTCGCGCGCCTCGGTGCCCGCGGCGGCGCCGACCGCACCGGCCACGTCGGTGGTGAGGTCGGCGCCGACCGTGCCACGGATGTCGTACTGGCGGAAGATGACGGGATCGATGCGCATCGCGGTGGGTCTCCGGCCGGCCGCGCGGCCGGCCTCCCTAGTTACCGACCGGGACGGGTGCCGTGATGGTCGGGATCCCGGCCGGCAGGAACGCGTGCGAGCCGGCCCGCGCGGCGGCGAGCGCCGCGTTGGGCCAGAACCCGAACACGAGCAGCGCCGCGACCATCACCGCCAGCGTGACCCCGGCGAGCCGCGGCACCAGCATGCCGGCGTGCGCCAGGTCGTGGCTGCGCGGCTTCATGTACATCGCCATCACCACCGGCAGATAGTAGCCCGCCGACACGACGCTGGTCAGCACCAGGATCGCGGCGAGCACGTCGTAGCCGCCGCCCGTGGCGGTGATCAGGATGTACCACTTGCCGATGAAGCCGGCGGTGCCCGGGAACCCGAGCAGCGAGAGCATGCACACCGTCATGCCGAAAGCGAGCCACGGGTGCGATTCGGCCAGGCCCGCGAGGTCGTCGATCAGGACGTCGCGCTCGCCCCCGCGGCCCTTGAGGGCCAGGATCGCGAACGCGCCGACGGTCATCAGCGTGTAGAACAGCAGGTAGAACAGGAACGCGGCGGCCCCCGCCATCGAGCCCGCCACCAGCGCGGTCAGCAGGTAGCCCGCGTGCGCGATGCTCGAGTACGCCAGCATGCGCTTGACCGACCGCTGGGCCAGCGCGATCAGGTTGCCGACCACCATCGTGACCGCGGCCAGCCACCAGATCACCTGCTCCCACACCAGGTGCACGCCGATGAACCCCTCGAGCAGCACCCGCACCAGCGCGGCGAACGCCGCGGCCTTCACCGCCGTCGACATGAACCCGGTCACCGGCGTCGGTGCGCCGTCGTAGACGTCGGGCGTCCACATGTGGAACGGCACCGCCGCCACCTTGAAGGCGAAGCCCACCAGCAGCAGCGCGAGGCCCGCCAGGAGCATCGGGTGCCCCTGCAGGTGCAGCGGCGCGATCTGGGCCGCGATCAGGCGCAGCTTGGTCGTGCCGGTGGCGCCGTAGAGCAGCGCGATGCCGTAGAGCAGGAACGCGGAGGCGAACGCCCCGAGCAGGAAGTACTTGAGGGCGGCCTCCCCGCCCACCGGACTGCGGCGGTCGATGCCCGAGAGCACGTACACCGAGACCGACATCAGCTCCAGGCCGAGAAACAGGACGAACAGGTCCTCGCCGCCGGCGAGGAGCATCATGCCGACCGCGGCGAACAGGATCATCACGTAGTACTCGGGGATCCGGATCGCCTCGCGCTCCAGATAGTCGACCGACAGCAGCACCGCGAGCGCGGCGGCGAGCAGCACGATGAGGTCCACGGCGAACCGGAACGGATCGACGGCGAGGCTCGCCGCCATCCCCCCGACGCGCGCTCCGGACGCCCACAGCCACGCCGTGGCCGCGGCCGCGAGCGCGATGCCGCCCAGGGCGAGGATCGCGGACCGCCGCTGCGCCCCCGGCTCCCGGTGGTGCCAGGCGGCGTGGAGCAGCAGCCCCATCGCCCACACGGTGAGCACCACCTCGGGAAGCGCCGCCACCAGGAGGCCCCAGGCGCGATCCAGATCGAGCAGCATGGCTACGGAGTCCTCGCGCCGGCCGCGGCGCCCTCGCGCGACGGGGACGCCGCGCTCGCTTGGCGCGCTGCCTCAGGCACCGCCGCGTCGGCGACCACGCCGGAGGAGGCTCCGTCGGACGACGCCGACGGCCGTCGCGCCGCCCGCTGGGAACCAGGGGAAGCCGCCGTTGCCACCGCGGGCGCCGGCCGGCCGCGCACCGCCGTGATGAACTGCCGGGCCGACGGCTCCATGCGCCGCAGCACCGGGCCGGGCGCGAGGCCCAGCCACAGGATGGCGACCACGAGCGGGACCAGCACGCCCCACTCGCGGCCCGTGAGGTCGGTGAGCGACCGGTTCTCGGCCTTGTCGAGCTTGTAGTAGATCACCCGCTGCAGCGCCCACAGCAGGTACGCGGCCGCGAAGATCACGCCGGTCGCCGCGATGCCCGCGGCCACCGGATGCGTCCGGAACGTGCCGAGCAGCACCAGGAACTCCCCGACGAAGCCGTTGGTGCCCGGCAGCCCGATCGACGACAGGCTGACCAGCGTCAGCACCGCGGCGTAGGCCGGCACCACCCGGGCGATGCCGCCGAAGTCGGCCACCAGCCGGCTGTGGCGGCGCTCGTAGATCATCCCCACCAGGAAGAACAGCGCCCCGGTCGAGATCCCGTGGTTGATCATCACCATCAGCGCGCCCTGGACGCTCTGGACCGTGAGCGCCCAGATACCCAGCACCACGAACCCGAGGTGGCTCACCGACGAGTAGGCGATGAGCTTCTTGAAGTCGGGCTGTACCATCGCCACCAGGGCGCCGTAGATGATGCCGACCACGGCGAGGGTCACCACGATCGCGCTCACCGTCCGCTGCATCGCCACCGCCGGGAACAGCGGCAGCGCGAACCGCAGGAAGCCGTACGTCCCCATCTTGAGCAGGATCCCCGCCAGGATCACCGAGCCCGCGGTCGGTGCCTCGACGTGCGCGTCGGGCAGCCAGGTGTGGAACGGCACCATCGGCACCTTGATGGCGAAGGCGAGGAAGAAGGCGCCGAACAGCCAGAACTGGGTCGAGACCGGCAGGGTGGCGAACCGGAGGATGTGCTCGTAGGAGAACGAGTACAGCCCGCCGGCCGCGCGGCCGGCGTTGAAGAACAGCACCAGGATCGCCACCAGCATCAGCAGCGAGCCCAGGAAGGTGTAGATGAAGAACTTGATGCTGGCGTACAGCCGCCCCTTCCCGCCCCAGATCCCGATGATGAAGTACATCGGGATCAGCATCATCTCCCAGAACACGTAGAACAGGAACAGGTCGGTGGCGACGAACACGCCGAGCATCCCGGTGGCCAGCACCAGCAGCAGCGCGTAGTAGCCCTTCTCGCGGCGGGTGATGCCCGACCAGCTGCCGAGGACGGCCAGCGGCATCAGGAACGTCGTGAGCAGCACCATGAACAGCGAGATGCCGTCGATCCCGACCCGGTAGGCGATGCCCCACGCCGGGATCCAGGGCAGCCAGCCGCCCACCTGCATCCCGGGCATCGCGGGATCGTACGCCCACCACAGCCCGAGCGAGACCACGAACTCCACGACCGCGACCCACAGCGCGATGCGCTTGGCCGCCGGCGCCGGCGCCGGCCAGATGGCCAGCGCCCCGGCGAGGGGGACGACCAGCAGGGCGCTCAGCGCCCAGCGGGCGTAGTGGAGGGATGCCAGGAGCGCGATCACGGCACCCTAGCGGAGCAGCGCCGCGAGCACGGCGACGACCCCGACCACGAAGAAGAAGACGTACGTGCCCACCTGCCCCGTCTGCAGGCGGCTCCCGATCCACCCGAGCCCGCGTGCCACCGCGGCCGAGCCGTTCACGCCCGCCGTGTCGATGACGCCGGCGTCCAGCCCCTTCCACAGGACGACCCGGGCGAGCCAGACGACCGGCCGCACCACGACGGCGTCGTACAGCTCGTCCACGCGGTACTTCTCGAGCAGCAGCTTGGCGA
>Ga0187778_10003382_pt1 | contig 10747 bp, 8 predicted proteins | sample 1015_Q2_SP5_20_M_FD_132418 | JGI IMG/M metagenome (GOLD analysis project Ga0187778, IMG submission 132418) | Tropical peat soil microbial communities from peatlands in Department of Meta, Colombia - 1015_Q2_SP5_20_MG | ecosystem: Environmental > Terrestrial > Soil > Wetlands > Peat | place...
GCGCGCCGATAAGGGCGAGCGCGCCGAGCAGCCCGGCTTTGAGCCCGCGAGTCACTTGTCGATCGCCTCCTGCACCTTGGCGAGTTCGACCAGGGCCTCGGTCAGCTGCTGCTGATAGTCATCTGGCGCCATCGCGGCCTTTTGATACTTCAGCATGTCGATTTTCTGTTCCAACTCTTCTTTCTTCGCGAGCAGTTCGCGTTTGGCCGGGTCGGCAAAGGCCTTCTGTTCGCTGCCCAGCCGGATCAGAGTGAAATTGGAAAGAAAAAGTCCCTCACCAGTCTCCGTCGACGCTGCGCGCACTGCTTCGTTCTTTCCCGTATCTTCGAAAACCGCATGCTCGGTCGCCAGGCGCTTTTGCGAGTCGTAAAATGCAGCCGTTTTCGCCCTGGCGTAGTTGAACGCTTCGATCGCGCTGATCGCATCATTCTTGTTCACGTCCGAGGTCGGATCGCGCAGCGCCTCTACCCAATAGCGCGCAAACACCGTGGCGTTTTTCTCGGTGCCGCTCTTTGTCGCGGAGATCAAGGCGCGCCCTGCCCTCGCGAGCGCGGCGACCGAACCTCCACTCGCGCTTGTCGTGTTGACGATCAGCTGTCGCTTCGCCGGAATGCGATCGCACCAGGCGGCTAGCTCCGAAGCCGAAACATCGGGCCCTGGCAGATTGAATTTATATTCGACGCCGTCGAAGCTGCCGTGGCCAATCAGTGTCAACACGAGGTCGTCCCCGGGCTTCGCCTCGCGGGCCACACTCGCCAGCGTGTCTTCAATCTTCTCGCGCGTCGCGTTCGCTCCCGTCAGCGTAATCACATGCACGTCGCCGCCAGATGTCTTCAAGATGTGCTCGAGGTCATTTGCCTCGGCGGTGAACCGCTGCTCGTAATCGGGCTCGCCGCCCAATCCCGAAATCGTCACGAAATACGTGCTCGCTCGCACAGAGAGCGCTAGGAACAGGAACACCACAATGGCCCCGACGCCGCGCAGCGCCTTCATACGATCCCCCAGCGGCGCCGCAGCAGCCATTCGGTCGACCGGAACAGCAGCAGCGTCAGGAACAGAATGGGCATGTCCCACAGCTCTTTGGTCTCGCGCATCGTGATCCCGGCTTCCGAATACGGAATTTCGTCGGCAAGTTTGCCCAGTTCCGCCGGGCGCCAGTATCGCCCGCCGGTCTGCTGCGCGAGCCGCTCCAGCAGTTCGCGATTCTGCTCGGTGTGAAAATTCTCGGCCACTCCGTCGGCACGCTGGAATGAGACCACATCGCTGCCGAGCATCTGATCGCCGCTTTGTGCGGTTATCTCCGCGACGTATGAGCCGGCCTTATCGGCGGTCCAATCCGCTCGAAATCGTCCAGGCGTGTCAGGAACCGGACTCATTTCGACAGTTGCCGAGATGCCGCCGGGGCCGATGATTTGCGCCTGGACCTTTGCGTCTGGCGCGGGCTGATATTCCTTGTCGCGCACATCGGCGAAGAGCTGCACGCGGCCGTCATCGAGCAGATTCTGATTTGAGGTCGACGCCACGACGCGCCCCGGCGTATCCGCCACGAGCCAGCGCAGCAACTGCTGCCAGAACACTAGATGGCTCGTATCGCCGAGCGGCATGCTCATCTGCCATCGCCAAGTTCCCGAAGTGGCGAGGACCGCCGTGCGTCCGCGGCCGTAATTCTGCGTGATGAGCATGGGATATTTGTGTCCGCCCGCGCGCATCTCGGCGAGCACGGCTGCGCCGGGCTTTGGTGTGCCCGCTTCCTGATAGTCCATCAGGTAGGGAAGCCTCTGCCAGTGCTGGGCGTTCGCCTTGGGATCGTCAACAAGCCGGCAAATCAAACTGTCCGCGCCGACCGAAGTCAGCTCGGCGTACGCCGGCGCGCGATGAAACGTATCTTTGTGCGTGGGCAGCACGACCGGCAGCAGATCGACGAGGCTCGATCCGCTCCACACGCCATCCGCAAGCGAAGAATGCCCGCCGAGCCACAGCAGCCCGCCTCCGCGCCGGTCAACGAACTCGCGCATCAGGTCCTGTTGTACAGGCGTAAAGTAACCTGCCTCGACTGATCCGATGATGATCCCGGAATAGCCGAAGAGATCTTCCGCGCGCGTCGGAAAACCGTCGGCCAGCTCTTTCGGATCGCTGATTCCTTGACGATAAATCTTGTTTTCGGTCGTCCTAAGCATCGACGCGATTTGGATCGTCTTGTCGTCATCTTCGGCGCGGCGAATGAACTTGTATTCCCAGCGCGGCTCGCCTTCGACGTACAAAATTCGCCGCTCGCCCGATTGCACGTCCAGCAGCCGCGTAACGCTGTTGTTCAGCTTGTTGCGCTCATCTGGCTGCGGTTCGATCGAGAATTGAAGCGATTTGGCGCCCGCCGCGCCTGCGTTGAAAAGCACGTTCTCGGTCTGAACCTTTCCGCCGCCGGAAAACGTGATTTCGCGTGAGGAAAGAATTTGGTTGCCGTCGCGCACCGTTAGCGTGCCTTTCCGCCCGTCGTAGCCATGCTCGTGGAAGCTAACTTCCGTAGAAACGCGAGAGTCGGCGAGTGCGCGCGGCGCAAGCACTGCGTCGTCCAGCTCGATATCCGGAGAAACCACTTCTGCACCGAAACCGACCGTGTGCACTGGAATTTTCCGGTTGCGAAGCGCCGCAATCGTTTCGCGGTCGATGCCGCCGGAATTGTCAGACCCGTCCGTGAGGAGAACCACCGCACCGATCGGCAAGTCGCTCGTCTCGGCCGCAAGCTCATCGAGCGCGTCTCCGATGTGCGTCGCGGGCGCGCTCGCATCTCCGAAATCCTGAAGGCTTGTCACTCGGGCCGCGTGGGTATCCAGACGGTACAGCCGTGTCTGAAACTTCCCCTGTAATTGCGCGAGCACGCCGTTCTGAAGGACTTGCTTGGCTCGCTGCTCGCGCGTGACGCCGTCTTCTGCGATTCCCATGCTGCGCGAATCGTCGACGAGCACGGCAATCACGTTCTGCTGCGGTTTGAGCTCCGCAATCAGGATGGCCGGCTGCCACAGCAAAACCAAAATCAAGCAAACGACTGCAGACTCGAGCAGCCAAATCAGCGCCGCCTGCCAATATTTCAAGCTCTGTGACGTTAGTCTGACGCGCGAATAGATTCGCCAGCCCAGCGCCACTGCCGCGGCGATCAGAAGTATCACCAGGATCCACTTCGGCCATGAGCTCAGCAGGACGAAATTTCCCTGAGAGAAAACTCTTGCCGGATACCTGAAGAAGAATTCAAACATTGTTTGCACAACCGCGAGCTCCGTTCGCGGCCTCGAGCCCGCCTGTTAGTGCGTCATGCCGTACATGATGTAGTCGAGACCTACACGAAATGCCATCGAAGCAAATCGCTCCGGATATCTCGGATCGTCTGCCCACTCCCAGGCGTCGCCGAGATGCATGTTGTGGCAGATGGCGACCATGATGCGGCCCTTGTCGTCGCGAATCGCCCGCCACTTCGGCACGTAGCCGTCCTTCTCATACGTCCGACCTGTCCATACGTACTGTTCCCCCGGCACTTGGAAGCGCACGCCGATGTCGTACAAGACGTCGAAAATCTCGTCGTTGTCATTGAGATCTTCCACGGGCCGATCGGGGAAGACCATCCGCATGCCCACCATGAAGCGGTCCCAGTCCGCTGTCCCGTGAAAATCGTCGACCATCAGAAATCCGCCCTTAAGCAAGTAATCGTGCAGGCGCTTTGCCTCCGCGTCCGTAAACGTCCAGTTCGCCACTTGAACGGCGTAGACCCACGGGTAGTTAAAAATGTCATCGCTATCGAGGTCGACCACCTGTTCGGTGGGGCGCGCTTCAATTCGCGTGAGCCGCTTGAGCGCCATCAAGAATTGCCGGTCCGCTTTCGGATAATCGCGCGACCAGCTTCCGCCATAGCCGTATCCGTAGTCGCCAAACCCGCTGTAAACGTCGGTTCTCGATCTGTACCGCAAGCGCGACCAATAGAATTCGGACGGCGCTTTGCTGGCGGGGCCGGAATCGTCGTAGGAATAGCCCTGCGCGAAATATGGGTTTTGCGCCTGAAGCCATGTTGAATTGCCCTGGAAAGCAACTACACCACCGGCCAAACCGAGTGGGAGGACGAACGCGGAAATGCGCCGAAGAGATCTCACTTGATTCGATCCCTCAGAGCCATCGAGCGTAACAGAATGGAATCGCCGCCTTCAACTCGCGCCACGGCGGAGACTCTCGGCAGCCCTATCAAAAACCTTTGGTCTTCGAGCGCTCCGCTTGACTTGTACGAGCCAATCCGGCGTGAGACGATTTCGATTCCAATGACATCGATGCTCCATCCGCGGAGGGAGTTGTGAAGCGGCGGCGGTTCCTCGAGCTCGGAGGCGCGGCGCTGCTTGGCGGCTTCTCCGGCCCGCGCGCTTCAGCGCAATCGCAGGTTCAAAACGCAATGCCGATGCCCCCGCAAAGCTCCGCTGCTGCTAAACCGGAGAACACAGCGCCGGCGGACTTCGCGCTCCGCATCGCCCCCATAGCTCTCGAAATCGCTCCCAGCCGCTTCATCAGCACGATCGGATACAACGGTTCGTCTCCCGGGCCTGTGCTGCGGATGCGTGAAGGCCAGCCCATCGCGGTTGATGTGATCAACGATACCGACGCCGCGGAGCTGGTGCATTGGCACGGACTGTTCGTTCCGTCCGATGTCGATGGCTCCGAAGAAGAAGGCACGCCGATGGTGCCGCCGGGAGGCCGCCGCCGCTACCAGTTCACACCGAAGCCGGCCGGAACGCGTTGGTATCATTCGCACGCAATGGCCGGCGCCGATCTCCATCGCGGCACCTACACCGGACAATACGGCTTCCTAATGATCGACTCGGGCAGTAATCCCGGGCAATTCGATCAGGAACTCTTCCTCGCCCTCCGCGACTGGGAACCGTTTTTCACCGACCAGATGGAAAACGAAGCGGCAGAAGGAGGAGGACTCGGCCCACAACCCGAGCGTCCCGCCACGCTCGACACACGGCCCAACGGCCTCGAAGTAACGTCGCAGTTTTTCTCGATCAACGACAAAGCACTCGGCGCGGGCGAGCCGATTCGCATTCGTGCCGGCCAGCGCGTTCTCATGCACATTCTCAACGCGAGCGCCATCGAGAATCGCATGATCGCGTTTTCCGGCCATCAATTTCATGTGATCGCGTTGGACGGAAACGCGGTGCCGTCTCCAAAATCGGTCGACGTGCTGATGCTGGGCCCGGGCGAACGAATCGACGCGTACGTCGACATGAACCAGCCGGGAGTGTGGATTCTCGGTTCAACCGACGAAATGACCCGCAACGCCGGCATGGGCGTCATCGTCGAGTACGAAAACCAGCATCGCGAGCCACAATGGATCCCGCCCTTACAGCCTGTTTGGGATTACACAATCTTCGGGACGAGCGGCGCTCCGTCTCGCCCCGCTCCCGATCACGCGATTGACATGATCTTCGAGAAAATTCCAAGCGGCGCGGGCCAATTCAACCTTTGGCATGTCAACGGCAAGCCTTATCCCCACGAACAGGAGTTTGTTTTGCAACAGGGTGCCCGCTATCGCCTCGTGTTTCGGAATCGAACCGATGACGCGCATCCCGTGCACCTGCATCGGCATCTTTTCGAACTTGTCGATGTAAACGGGAAACCTACCTCCGGGGTGTTGAAGGACACCGTCATCGTGCCGCTCTACGGCCGCGTTTCCGCCGATTTGACCGCCGATCAGCCGGGCTTGTCGCTCTTCCACTGCCACATTCAGCAGCACATGGATTTCGGATTTAAGGCGCTTTTCCGTTACACGTAGCTACCGCACCAAGACCAGTGGCGACTGGCCGATGGCTTTGCAGGATTCGATACCGCGATCGGCAACCTTGCGTCCGATGCGCGTCCGGCGGAGCTTCCTATGCGGTGGCTTCCGGAAGCGTGACGTCTTTGGCACGCTTATCGTTGCGCAGACCGAGGTAAACAGGCTGGCGCAATTTTCGATCGGCGGTCAATTCCTGGTAGGAGATTTGCGCCACGAGGCGCGCTTCGAGATAAGTCACGCTGCGCTCGCGCGGCGGGTCCACAAGCGCTGTCTCGCGGATGACAAGCGGCCGAAATTGCTTGTGGAGCGCGGCGAGAGTCTTGGCGTCGAATCCTGTGCCCACTTTTCCGACGTAATGCAGTTTGCCTTTCTCGTAGGCGCCGAGCAGCAGCGCGCCGAAATATTGTCGCGAGCCTTTCGGCGCAGTGTACCCGACGATGACAAATTCGTCCTCCTGGTGAACCTTCACCTTCAGCCAAGATACCGATCGAATCCCAACGTAGGGCGAGGAGAGGTCTTTGGCGACGAGGCCTTCGTAGCCGCTGCGCTTCGCGATTTTGAAGGCTTCGAAGCCGTTTGAGGCGAGGCGATGCGAAAGCAGCAGGACGCCTTTCGACGAAACGATTTTTTCAAGGGCCGTGCGGCGTGCAGAAAGCGGCTCGTGCCGTAAATCCTTGCCGTCGGCGAACAGGCAATCAAAGACGGCGTACACGGGCTCGCCCTTGCTCTGCTGCAGAAGCTGAAAGCGCGAAACGCGTTTTTGGTCGAACACCACGACTTCGCCGTCCAGCAACAGCGTAACAGGACGCAGCTTTTCGATAGCTGCGGCTATCGTTGGAAAGCGGCTCGTGTGGTCCTTGCCGTTGCGCGAGAGGAGCAGAACCGCCGAGCCTTCTTTGTACGCGAGAATCCGTTCGCCGTCGTACTTCTCTTCGTACACCCAGCCGGGCCTGTCGAATGGCTCGGCGACGAGCATGGCGAGCATGGGTTGTACGCGAAACGGGATGTGTTGACTGGTAGGCATTGCTTGATGTGGGCCGCGCTCCTCTCAGTCGAGGGCGCGAATCCGCCGCAACCCCTAGAACGAGCGCTTTCGCGCGCGAGACGGCGCCGGCTTGGCGGAGGCGGCGAGCACTTTTTTCTTGGTACCGGGATCGCCCGTTGCGGCCTGTTCAATGTTGCCGCCACCGTCCCGGGCGATGTCTGCAAGCAGGCGATGCGTTTTCACTGAGTAGGGTTCACTCAGCGCAATGTCGCGGCTCGAGGCGTACGTGTCGCGGTGCTTGATCAGCAGCCAGGAAATCTTGCTGGGGTTCGAGCCGAAGCCGCGTGTGCGAACGAGCACCCAGGAGCCTTGCAGTTTTTTTCCGTAGAGCGTGAATTTCAGGTCTCCCTTTTTCAGGGCTTCATTGACGTCGGGAAATTTCGGCTCCCACGTTCCCATGTCCCAGACCATCACAGTGCCGGCGCCGTATTCGCCATCGGGAATCACTCCCTCAAAATCCGCGTACTCAACCGGATGGTCCTCCACTTGCATCGCCAGGCGCTTGACCGTGGGATCAAGCGACGGGCCCTTCGGCACAGCCCAGGAGAGCAATATGCCGCGCCATTCGAGACGAAAGTCGTAATGCAGGTTTGTGGCGCGGTGTTTCTGAACAACAAAAATGAGTGCCCCGGATTTTTTCGCGGCACCCGCGCTATCGCCCGAAGGCTCGGGCGTCACCTTGAAATCGCGCTTCCGACGGTAGTCGGTCAGTGTCATCGGTTCATCGATTGTATGTCGGAATCATCCAGTTCGTCTCATCGCCGTGCCGCTTCTCGACGCGTGGAAGAGCGTGAAGTGGGTCCGCGAGCAGCGCTTCTCCGGCCAATAGCTGCCAGAGAAGATTGGACGATCGCTTTTCCGTCCCTCAGCAATTGTTGCGATCCCGGCCTCTATCTTCTTAATGTCCAGCTCACGGAAACTTAATGTGCCCCGAGTTAGCCTCGACTGTTTCCGCCCGAGGCCAAGAAGGCTGCCTGAATCGGAGTCGCAGCAGCTAGGACAACTCGTGAGGCCGCATGAAAGCAACTCTGCTATGGCTGTGGATTCTCGCTGGAGCCGGCGCGCTCTACGGTCAGGACCAGACGAACATGCCCGGTATGTCGATGACGCAGCCGGTTATCATGACGGACCGGCCCGCGATTACAGACGCGAGTATGGTTGTCCCAAGCGGATATCTTCTGTTTGAGAACGGCTTCGCAGCTACTGGCGATCAGCGGCAGAATAGCTTTGACTTTACGGAAACATTAGTCCGTTTCGGACTCACTTCCACGACCGAACTGCGTTTCGGCGTGCCTGATTACTTAGAGAATTCCAACACGGGGCGCGGATTCGGCTCGGGATGGGGCGACTTCAGCTTGGGCCTGAAGCAGCAGTTGTTCGCTACCTCGGGCGGGTTCGACGCTTCGCTGGTGGTCGCAGTGAGCATGCCCACGGGCGCGAGCATCCTGTCGAGCCACGGCTACGACCCGCAATTTCTGGTGCCGTGGTCGCACCCAATCTCGAAGAATTGGACCGCGGCTGGCATGTTTTCGCTCTTGTGGCCCACCCAGGGACCGAGGCGCAATCTCACCGGTCAAGCGAGTTTTCTGATCGATCGGCAGATCACCAGCAAGTTAGACGCGTTTGTGGAATATGGCGGTTATTACCCGCAGCGCGGAGGCCCGGAACATATCATCCACGCCGGCGGCTCTTTCAAAGTTAGACCCAATCAGCAAGTCGACTTTCATCTCGGCTTTGGCCTTTCGGCGTCCGCCCCGGATCACTTTATCGGATTCGGATACTCGTTCCAGTTCGACGCGCTTCACCGATCGAATTCACAATAGGGCCGGATCGTCCACTTCCGGAATCAAGTTACGCTCCAAACAGCAGACGTTCGAGGACGGGGCCCAGAGCGAGGGCCGGCAAATAGCTCAAAGCAGTCAGCGTGATCAGGCAGGCCGCCAGGAGCACGCCGAACGTAAAGGAGTCGGTTGGAAGAGTTCCCGAAGAGACGGGGGCCTTTTTCTGACGCGCGAACAGAGCTGCCAGTGCCAGAGCGGGGATCGCCAGAAAAAATCTTCCGGCCATCATCGCAATCACTGTGGTGAAATTGTAGAACACCGTGTTTCCATTGAGGCTGGCGAACGCCTGGCCATTGTTGGCGAAACAAGTCGCATAGGCGAAGAGAATTGCGGTCAGGCCATGGGGGCCAGTGTTGACCGTCAGGCTCGAAAGCCCGGCCTTGGAGGTCACAGCAATGGCGGTGAGCCCCAGGAGCGCGAGCGGCGCGGTCAGGGCATACAGCACGATCATTTTGTTTTCCGGCGGTCCAATCCTTTTGCCCAGATACTGGGGTGTACGACCGACCATGAGTCCAGCGAGGAACACGGCGATCGCGGCGGCCATCACCGTTCCGTAGAGGCCGCTGCCGAGGCCGCCGAAGATCACTTCTCCCAGGTACAAGTTTGTGAGGAGAACCAAGCCTCCGAGCGAGGAGAAGCTGTCGTCCGCCGCGTTGGCAGACCCGGTCGAGGTGTTGGAGGTCACGACGGCGGTCAAAGCGGTGCCGCCGATGCCGAAGCGGACTTCCTTGCCTTCCATATTTCCACCGGCTTGACCGGAATGGTGCGTGGAATCGATACCGTGAAGAAGGGGATTTCCGCGCTGTTCGAAATGATCGACGAAGAACAGTCCGCCGACGAAAAGAAATACCATCACGCCGTAGAGGAGCCATCCTTGCCGAGGTTGGCCGACCATTCTGCCGAACGTGTTCGTCAAGGCCGCCGGCAAAAGCACGATGGCGAGCATCTCCAGTAAGTTCGAAAGCGGTGTGGGGTTCTCGTACGGATGCGCGCCATTCGCGTTAAAGAAGCCGCCGCCATTGGTGCCAAGGTTTTTGATGATTTCCAAGGCGGCTACGGGACCTTGAGGGATCACTTGCTTCACGCCCGGGACGGTGGTCGCGATCGCATACGGATGAAAGTTCATCGGGACGCCCTGCCAGACTAACAGTGTGGCGCCGAGCAACGCTCCTGGCAGCAAGACCCATAGCAACGACCGAGTCAAGTCCACCCAAAAATTGCCGAGCGTACTGGACCCCTCGCGCGCCAGGCCGCGAATGAACGCCGCGCCAACAGCAAGCCCCATTGCCCCCGCGAGAAAATTGTTCGCGCAGAGACCAACCATCTGGCTGAAGTAGCTCATCGTAGTTTCGCCGCTGTAGGCCTGCCAGGTGGTTGTCGTCGTGAAGCTGACCGCGACGTTTGTCGCCAAGTCCGGAGACAGCGGCGTGGTCTGATACGCGGGATAGAACCAGGGAAGGAATTTCTGGAGCCGTAGAATCGCGTAGAGAACCAGCACGCAGCAAAGTCCGAACAGGACAAAGCAGCCGGCATACTCGGAGAAAGACATTTCCCGAGTGGCGTCGATTCCTGTGATGCGAAACAGAAGCCGCTCGATTGGCCGCAATACGGTGTCCAGCGCGGTGCGCTTGCCGGAAAAGACTCTTTCCATGTAGCCGCCCAAAGGCTTGACCAAGGCGGTGACGATCACCAGGAAAACCAAGTATTGAATGAGACTGTGGAGATTCATGGGCGTGGCACAAAACGCCGGCCTAGGCGCCTTGATTCCGCTTCGGCAAGAGGAACTTTATTCGCGTTTATGCCCTTGTTCGTTGGAAGCGCTAACCTAGGACAGATTAGCACTTCCAGTGGCTGTTGAAGGCCGTCCCGTAATGAAGGCCTTATGCGAACTTAATGCGATTGCTGGTAGGTTTCAAATGGTGCGCTTCATTCAAATGAGAACGTTGCATCCGCTGCTCGCGATTCTCTTTGTTCTTTGCGCCTGTGCTGTGTGCCTCCAATCAGCGGCCGCGGGACAGGAGCGGGAATCTCCCGCACTCGGAAAAATCAAGC
>Ga0187778_10003383_pt1 | contig 10744 bp, 10 predicted proteins | sample 1015_Q2_SP5_20_M_FD_132418 | JGI IMG/M metagenome (GOLD analysis project Ga0187778, IMG submission 132418) | Tropical peat soil microbial communities from peatlands in Department of Meta, Colombia - 1015_Q2_SP5_20_MG | ecosystem: Environmental > Terrestrial > Soil > Wetlands > Peat | place...
ATAACATGTACTAGACAGGAGTGTGCCATTTGAGACGCCAACCGAACGGCAGGAGCACTTTGACAAACACAGATATGAGTTTGATAATCCGCCGTCTACAGAGCAAGATGTAGGGCACCCCGCTAAATTAGACGTTCATGGCCTCGGAATTTAGGTCAACTGCGAATGTCATGAAAGCCTCGTGGGGAGTACGGTTTTGGACTCCGCGGTGAGGCCGGTCGTGATTGTACTCCTGGATCCAGCGAGCGATCGAGGTGCGTGCTTCTTCCAGGCTGCGATACTCCGCTGTCCAGACTTCCTCTTCTTTCAAGCTGCGATGGAACCGTTCGATGTAGCTGTTGCCTTCCGGGTGATGGTAAGCCGTGCGGCGGTGAGTGATGCCGAGCCGCGCCAGTGTTTCCAGGAACCGGGAAGAAGTGAACTGTGTCCCATTGTCGGTGGTCAGAGTTAGATTCGTTTCACGACTGCCTTGGGGAAGTCGTTCCAGCACTGCTTGCTCGACCGCATCAAGGGCTTCTTCGGTTCGGCAACGATGCGAAAGGTTCCATCCCACGATCTCCCGCGTGCAGCAGTCGATCACGCACACCAAGTAGGCCCAGCCCACCGTTGGCCCCGCCCAGACTTTGGTCATGTCCGATTGCCAGATCTGATTTGGCTCGCAGGCTTCCACACGGCCCCACTCTTTCTTCCTTCGAGCCCGCAGCCGATGTGAGCGCACCAACAGCCCACGTTCGCGCATCACCCGCAGGACCCGTTTGCGATTCACCAGGAGGTTTTCTTTCCTCCGCAGCCACCACGTCACGCGGCGATATCCGTAGGCGGGCTTTTCCCCGCAGGCTACGACGATTTGCTCGTCATAAGTGCGGTCCGCACGGCTGCCTCGCGGCTTCTTTTGGTAGTACAGACTCGACCGGCTGATCGCCAGTGTCGCCGCCACCAGCGTGGCGGTGTAGCCCTGTGTCACCAACTCTCGCGCTTGGGAGTGAACGGCACCACAGCTCACTCCCCCACGACGTTTTTTAGGATTTCAATTTCCAGCGACTTCCGCCCCAGCGTTCGTTCCAACTGCCGGATGCGACGGTCCTTCTCGGTTTCCGCCGCGGCAGCGCTTCTCCCCCCAAGCGCTGCCTTCGCTCCCTGTTCCGCTTCATCCTTCCAGCGATAAAACAGATTCGGAGCGATGCCGTACCGCCGGCATGTCTCGGACACATTCCCGCTCTTAATCCCTTCCTGCACGATCTGCCATTTTTCTTCGGGACTGCGATCGACTCGTGGTTTCCTGCCCATGTTGCCTCCTGTTTGGAGGCCCTGATTCTACCTATTCGGCGAGTCCAGTTTCAGCGGGGCGCACTACACCACTCTCAAATATGCGAAGATTGTTTGCCATCTTGCTTGCTGCAGTTCTGCTCGATCCGGGACTGATTTACGCCGGTCCAACACCTGGGGGTTATGGTTCCACCGCAACACCCATCAAGCATGTCGTTATCATTTTTGGAGAGAACGTATCTTTCGATCACTACTTTGGCACATATCCCTCGGCTCTGAACCTGAAAGGGGAGCCAACTTTCTTCGCGCGTCCGGACACCCCATCGGTCAACGGCTACAGCCCAGCTCTCCTGACCGCGAATCCCAACTTGAATCCGGCGAACGGAGCCGGCGCCACGAACCCGTTCCGTCTGAGCCCCTCGCAGGCCTCCACGGCGGATCAGGATCACAACTACACGCCCGAACAGCAGGCGCTTGATGGCGGAATCGTCGATCTTTTCCCCAAGTTCACCGGCACGGGCGGCACGGCCACGGGTGGCAAGGGTTCACCGGCGGTCTTCAACACCACCGGGCTCACGATGGGCTACTACGACGGAAACACCCTGACCGCGCTGTGGAACTATGCGCAGCACTTCGCGATGAACGACAACTCGTATGACACGAACTTTGGCCCCTCCACGCCGGGAGCGCTCAACCTGATCTCCGGCCAGACCAACGGCGCGATCAACAACGTGAACGGCACCGGCGCCCTGATCAACGACGGCGGCACCGGCCTGACCGACATCGGCGATGCGGACCCGAACGGCGATGTATGCTCCACGTCCACGGGCGAGAGATTCAATATGAGCGGCAAGAACATCGGCGATCTTCTGAACCAGGCGGGAGTCACCTGGGGCTTCTTCGAGGGCGGCTTCGATCTGACGGTCACGAATGCCAATGGCACGACCGGCTGCAAGCGCTCCACGACCTCGGCGGTCACCAATGTTACGAAAGCCGACTACATCCCGCACCACCAGCCGTTCCAGTATTATGCTTCCACGGCAAACCCGACGCACGCGCGCCCGGCTTCCATCGCGGAGATCGGCAATAACGGTCCGGCAAACCACCAGTACGACACGCACGACTTCTTCGACGCCGTCAGCAAGGGGAACTTCCCCGCCGTCAGCTTCCTGAAGGCGGCTGGCTTCCAGGATGCCCATGCCGGCTACTCCGACCCTCTGGACGAGCAGACCTTCGTGGTCAACACCATCAACTTCCTGATGAAGACGCCGGAATGGCGCAACACCGTCGTGATTATCAGCTATGACGATTCCGACGGCTGGTCTGACCACCAGATGGGCCCCATCGTGAACCAGTCCCAGACGGCTGCCGACGCTTTGAACGCGCCCGGCCTTTGCGGACAGAGCACTGCGAACATCTTGCCTGGCGTCGACATTGCCGCCGCGCAAGGCCGTTGCGCCTATGGTCCGCGTTTGCCCTTCCTGGTGATCTCTCCCTACGCCAGGAAGAACTTCGTTGACCACACCACCACCGATCAGAGCTCGACCATCCGTTTCATCGAGGACAACTGGCTGGGCGGCGAGCGCATCGGTAACGGCTCATTTGACGCCATTGCCGGTCCGATCAACAACATGTTCGACTTCGATCACGATCGCGACAACGACCAGGATGGAATCCTCATCCTCAATCCGAGCAACGGGCAAGTCGTGGGTCAGGGCTTCTTTGGCTGGTAATTGCCCATTACGATGAACCAGGCAGGGTGGGAGGAGCTTTTCCCTCTCAACTGAGTGCGTGAAGCAGCGGGCCGCGAATCTCGTTCGTGAGCCCGCTGCTTTTTTGCGCGTACAATCTTTCTTTTTCGGAAAAGAGGCTAAGGCATGGCAATCTCCAGGCGCGAATTCCTGCGCAACGGCGCGCTGGCTACGGGCGCGCTGATCACGCAACATGGAGGGAAAACTCGGCCAACGGTTCAGGCGCGCCCGTCCCTGAATCCCAATTCCCTGACTCCGTTTGTGGACCCTCTGCCCATTCCGTCCGCCGCCCACAGCGCAGGCGTCCGGCCAAGCCCCACAAATCCCAGCATCAAAATCCCCTGCTATCGCGTGGCGATGCAGTCCTTTGAGACCAGCGTGCATCGAGACATGAAGCCGACGCGGATGTGGGGATTCGGCGGCGCATTTCCCGGCCCGACATTCGATTTGCGCGCGGGCGAGGAAGTCCTGGTGGAATGGGCCAACGAACTCCCTAAGCAGCACTTCTTGCCGATCGATCACACTCTTCACGGTGCCGAGAAAGACAAGCCGGAAGTCCGCGCCGTGGCGCACTTGCACGGCGCCAGGGTGCCGCCGGAAAGCGACGGCTATCCGGAGGACTGGATCACTCCGGGAAAGTCCGCCGTGTATCACTACCCGAATCAGCAGGACGCAGCCATGCTCTGGTACCACGATCATGCGATGGGCATTAACCGCCTGAATATCTTCGCCGGACTCGCGGGTGCCTACATTCTTCGGGACAAGCAGGAAGACGCTCTGCACTTGCCCACCGGCAAATACGAAATCCCTCTCGTAATTTGCGACCGCATGTTCGATAAGGACAGCCAGCTGTACTATCCCGTTTCGGACAAGCCGGAATCGCCCTGGACCCCGGAGTTTTTTGGCGATGCGAATCTGTTGAACGGGAAATTGTTCCCGTTTCTGGAAGTGGAGCCGCGCAAGTATCGCTTCCGCGTGCTCAACGCCGCCAACGGCCGCTTCTACCACCTGTCCCTCTCCAACAAGCTGCCGTTTCATCAGATTGGGACGGACCAGGGACTGCTCTCGGCGCCGGTCACTGCGCAGTCCATCATGATCGCCCCAGGCGAGCGGCTGGACCTGGTCATCGATTTCAGCCAGAGCGCGGGAACCAGCATTGTCTTGAACGATGATTTCGTCCCGCTGATGCAGTTTCGCGTTTCGGGAACCAATGTGAAAGACGATAGCATCCTGCCAGCCACGCTTCGCCGCATCGAGAAGCTCCCGGAGTCGGCGGCCGTGCGAACGCGCCTCCTTTCGCTCGATGAAGAGGATGACCTGGTGCAGAATCCCGTCAGGATGTTGCTGAACGGCAAGAGCTGGCACGATCCGGTCACGGAAAATCCGGTCCTCAACTCTACGGAAATCTGGTCTTTCATAAATCCGACCGATGACTCCCATCCCATCCACCTGCATCTGGTGAAATTCCAGATCCTGGACCGGCGGAAGATCGAAAACTTTGCGTATATCAGTCAGCAGGAGTTGCGATTCACGGGCCCGCCGGTTCCGCCCGATCCGGACGAAGCTGGCTGGAAGGACACGGTGCGCGCGCACCCGGGAATGATGACAAGGATCATTGCGCGATTCGAAGGCTATCCGGGGCGGTATGTCTGGCACTGCCATATCCTGGAACATGAAGACAATGAGATGATGCGGCCCTACGATGTACTTCCGTCCTCGTAGGTTCCCTGAGTTTTACTGGAAACTACCTGCTCACTTATGGATAATGGCATTAGTCTCCGCAAAGCGCCGCCCAGAAAAGGCCACCCCTTGATCCTTCAGCAGACCGATCCGATCATTGCCATCCGGCAAACGGACCACGCCTTCCTTTCCGGTTTTTTTGCGCGCGAGTGGGGTAATGACGAATTCTCGCGCCCTGAACCGTTCGATTCTTTTTGCCTGGCGGCGGCTGAGCACGACAATGGCTGGCAGGAATGGGAACTCGCTCCGGGCGTCGATCCAAAGACCTTCATGCCGTACAGTTTCATGACCATTCCCACGGACGAGCACATCTACCTTTATCAGCGCGGAATTGATCGCATTCTGAAGGTGGATCTGTATTCAGGCTTGCTGGTCGTCTCTCATTGCATGGCACTGTACGACCGCTCTCGCGCCACGATTCCCGGCTATTCCGCGAAATACGTCAAGACTCAGGAGCAGCACCTGGCCAACGACTTTATCCAGCGCCTTCGCCTTCAGCAGATTCGCTTGAAGGTCGATTTGCGCAACGATCCCGCCACCAAGCCTTTCACGGACGAAAAACTGATCAAGGCGAACATCCAGCGCATGGAAGTGCTAGACCGCCTTTCCCTCTATTTTTGCCTGGGCAATGAGGAAGACGCGTCCATCGATGCCGTGCCTGTCAATGACGACGGCAAGGAAGTCGACTGGGAAGTCCGCCCGCTCGGGCAGGGCCAGTTCAGCATCCATCCCTATCCCTTCCGTCGCGATCCCCTGGATTTTGCCATTTTGGCACGGCGGATTCCCAAGAGGCGTTATACCGACGACATGGACCTCCACATGGTGCTTTCCAGCACCCCGTTCTTCAACATCCGGTACAGCCTGCGCTCCCGGTCCGCATTGAATTCCATTCGAGCCGCCGGCCTGTAGATCGTCATCTCCTACACACTTTCCTCCCGTCTGGTATCATCAGGTCCTGGGACACATGCGGCCCGATCGCATTTCGCTCTTCCCTCTGAACGTCGTTCTCTTCCCCGGCGAACTGCTTCCCCTGCACATTTTTGAACCTCGATACCGCCGCATGGTCCGCGAGTGCCTGGACGAGAAGACGCCTTTCGGAATGCTCCTCGCGCTGCCAAACGGGGTGGCGCATGTTGGCTGCAGCGCGGAGATTCTGGAAGTAACCAAACGTTTCGAAGACGGGCGCATGGACATCATAACGGTGGGCCGCCATCCGTACCGGGTGGTGGACCTTTGCACGGACGATCCGCTCCTCGAGGGTACGATCGATTATCTGGAAGACGAGGATTCCCTGCTCGATGCGCAAATACGGGAAAAGCTGATCGAACTCTACGAGGTCTGCTTTACGCTGATTTACTCGGGCATGCCCGCGAATCTGGAGCAATCTCCTTCGCCGTCTTTGTCCTTTGCCATCGCCGCAGCACTCCCACTAGACCTTCTGTGGAAGCAGCAAATTCTGGAGCTGCGTTCGGAAGCCGAACGACAGGATCGCCTCTTGAGGTATCTCCGGGAATGGGCGTTGCATCTACAGAAAAGAGGCACCGTGCGCCAGAGCGCGGGTGGCAATGGCCACGGTTTAAATTAGGGAAGGGCGGGTTTCCCACGGAAGCACCCGCGGATAGAGGTTTCATGACAGCAACCAACGCACCGCATTCGGCAGGTCATCTTAAGCCACGCACGATTGGCGAGTTAAAGCGCATTCCTGATTTCGATGCGCATTCGAGCGCCTTGCCCGTAAAACAGGAGATCCGGCGAAACCTTCTTCGCGCCATCGAACGCGGCGAGCCTCTGTTTCCCGGCGTGCACGGCTACGAAGATAGCGTGATTCCGCAGATCGCGAATGCGGTGCTCTCTCGCCACAATTTCATCCTGCTCGGATTGCGCGGGCAGGCGAAGAGCCGGATTCTTCGGGGCTTAGTCCAACTGCTCGATCCGGAAATTCCCGTGATGGCCGGCTGCGAAATCAATGACAATCCTCTGCGCCCCATCTGCCGTTCCTGCCGCGAACGGCTGGCGGCCGAGGGCGATAACACGCCGATTGCCTGGCTTCCGCGGGACCAGCGCTACGTGGAAAAGCTGGCCACGCCCGATGTGACCATTGCCGACATTATTGGCGACGTCGATCCCATCCGCGCGGCCCGCGGCGGGCGCGATCTTTCCGACGAACTGACGATTCACTATGGCCTGCTTCCGCGTGCAAATCGTGGAATTTTCGCGATCAATGAACTGCCCGACCTGGCAGGGAAAATTCAAGTAGGCCTGTTCAACATCATGCAGGAAGGCGATATTCAAATTAAGGGCTATCCCCTGCGCCTGCCTCTGGATGTGCTGCTGGTTTTCACGGCCAACCCCGAGGACTACACGGCCCGCGGCAAAATCATTACCCCGCTGAAAGACCGCATCGGCGCCGAGATCCGCACGCACTACCCCACAACCATCCAGGAAGGTATGACCATCACGAATCAGGAAGCCTGGACGAAGCGCGACTCGCACATCAAGATCGACATTCCCGAATACCTGCGTCAGGTCGTGGAAGAGATCGCTTTCCAGGCGCGCGAGGACAAGCGCGTCGACCGCCGCTCCGGCGTCAGCCAGCGCTTGCCCATCACGACGCTCGAGAGCGTGGTCAGCAGCGCCGAACAGCGCGCAGCCCGCACGGGCGAAGCGAATGGTGTAGCTCGCGTTGCCGATATTTACGCGGCCCTGCCCGCAATTACCGGCAAGCTGGAACTTGAATACGAGGGAGAGCTCAAGGGCGCGGAAGTGATTGCGCGGGAACTCATTCGTACGGCGATCGGCCGCGTGTTCAGCAAGCATTTTGCGGACGTGAATTTTCAGCCGGTGATTCAGTGGTTCGAGGCCGGCGGCGAACTGAAGATTCCGGACAATATTCCGACCAGCCACCGTTTCCAGCAGCTCAGCCAGGTAAACACGCTGATGGACCACATCGGCAAGCTCGGCGTGACGAACCGGAAAGACGAAGCCGCTGCCGCATCTGCCGCGGAGATGATCCTGGAAGGTCTTTGGGCGCACCGGCGCGTAGGACGCAGCGAGGAACGCGGCTTCTACGCGGAAAAACCGCAACGCGTGCCGGATTCGCGCGAGCGCGACAATCCGAACCGGCGCCGCTCGTACAACTGAGTTCAGGCATTGTAGTTTCACGGGTTTCAGAGGTTGCGCGATGAAGATCGTCAAATACCGTAAGTATACGGGCGAGCCCGCCGATGAAGTCGATCTCGACGAGTTGATGCAGCGGCTTGGCGATTTTCTGCTGCAAAGCGGCTTCGAATCGCAGTACTACGGCATGTCCGAATTTGACGCGGCGCAGTCCATGGAAGCCCTGCGCGACGCGATCCTCCGCGCCCTGCAGGAAGGCGAACTGATTCCCGAAGATCAAATGAGCGAGGAACTGCGCCAGATGCTGCAGGATCCGGGAGCGCTGAACAACCAGGATGTCCGCGATCTGATCGACAAGCTTATCCAGCGCCTGACGCAGGAAGGCTTCATCAATCCGCAGCAACCACCGCAGGTGACTCCACCTCCGCAGACGACGCCCGGCGGCCAGTTGACGCAACCTTACGAACGCAATCCGGAAGCTCGCTTCGAGATCACGGACAAAGCGATTGATTTTCTAGGCTTCAAAACGCTGCGCGATCTCCTGGGGTCGCTTGGGCGCAGCAGTTTCGGGCGGCACGACACGCGCGATCTTTCCACTGGCGTGGAATCCGGCGGCGTTTCCCGGCCGTACGAGTTCGGCGATGTTCTGAATCTGGACATCAGCCAAACGCTCGCGAATGCCATTCGCCGTGAGGGCGCGAAAGTGCCGATCGACATGCAATATCGCGACCTGATGGTGCACCAGTGCGAGTATCAGAGCTCCTGCGCCACGGTGGTTCTGCTGGATTGCAGCCACAGCATGATTCTCTATGGAGAAGACCGCTTCACACCGGCGAAGCGCGTGGCCCTGGCGCTTTCGCATCTGATTCGGACCCAGTATCCGGGAGACACACTGAGCCTGGTGCTGTTTCACGATTCCGCCGAGGAAATCCCTCTCGCGCAGTTGGCGCGCGTTCAGGTCGGCCCTTACTATACCAACACACGGGAAGGGCTGCGCATGGCCCAGCGTATTTTGCTCCGCCAGCGAAAAGATATGCGACAGATCATCATGATCACAGACGGCAAGCCTTCCGCGCTCACTCTGGAAGACGGCCGCATCTACAAAAATGCTTTCGGGCTGGATCCGTTTGTGGTGAGCGAGACACTGGAAGAAGTGAACAAGTGCAAGCGCGCCGGAATCATGATCAACACTTTCATGCTCGCCACGGATTACAGCCTGGTGCAGTTCGTTCAGAAAATCACGCAGATGTGCAAAGGAAAAGCGTACTTCACCACTCCTTACACGCTTGGACAGTATCTGCTGATGGATTACATGCAGAGAAAAACGAAAACCATCCACTGACGCCGGCCGCTTTCCATCTAACCACGCACTCGCATCGGGTTCTTTCTTCCATTCGCCGTCATCCACAGATGCGACTTGGGGCTGTGTTGTTACATCAAAATACCTGCTCCGTTCCATTCGTATTTTCACCATTAAAACGCGTTAATACCGCGAACTTTACGTCGTACCCGCACGTCTAACGAAGTAATAGGCGAGTGAAATCGATTCCGCGGCCCCGCGCATGCCGCTTTCTGCATCGTGTGGCGGTGGATACGTAAATGAAAAGGAGTAGTTCATGAAAGTATCGAAAATCGCAACCGCTCTCTTCGGTGCAGCGCTTCTGTTTGTTTCCGGCGCGATCGCAGGAGAAATCAACAAGGGTACGATCAACGTGACGGACAAAGTCAGCGTCGATGGCAAGACCCTCAACCCTGGGACATACAAAGTGGAATGGAATGGTTCCGGGCCGACAGTGCAAGTGACGCTCCGCAAGGGCAAAGATACCGTGGCCACTTTTCCGGCCCATGTGACGGAAGAAGGCAGTAAGAACGCCGCGGATGCCTATGGCGCCACGCTACAGGCGGACGGCACCAGGGCGCTCACCGCAATCTACATTGGCGGAAAGAACACCGTTCTGCAATTGGACCAGAACGGCCCTACCCAAGCCGCGAAGTAAAGTTGATATATCAGCCCGCTCCTTTCCGATGCAATTGGGAAAGGAGCGGGCAATTTTTTCAGTGGCCGTTTTCGCCGCGACGCAAGATAAGATGCCCGCCGCAACGCGGGTTTGAAGACCCGCCACTGCACAAAAAGCACAAGGCAGCAGTCGATACTGAATCTTGTGCGATTTTGGCGAACCACCCGGGATGCAACGCTGGAGCAACTACTACATCCAACCATTGGTACCCAGATGGCTCGTGCGCGGCAGCGTGTTCCTTTGCGCTAAAATAGGAGTATGTCCTGGCGTCACAAATTGGCTCGAACCATGGGGTTGGAGGCTCCTTTGACTCATATCGAAACCGGCAATAAGGCTCCTCGCTTTTCTCTAAAGGCGCTGGACGGCAACGAGTATTCGCTGGATTCTCTGCTCGCACGCGGGCCGGTCGTGGCCGCTTTTTTCAAGATCTCCTGCCCGGTCTGTCAATTCACATTTCCTTTTTTGCAGCGCATTTCCGAGCGTTTTGCGGGAAGCAATGCCACAGTCATTGGCATTTCACAGGACGACGCGCGCAGCACAAGAGAATTCAACGAAGAATATGGCGTTCGTTTTCCCACGCTGCTGGATGATTCGGGATATAAAGCCTCGAATGCTTATGGCCTCACCAACGTCCCTACCATTTTCCTGATCGCGCCGGAAGGCACGGTGAAGGTGAGCTGCTTAGGCTTTGACAAAGCGGCTCTGGAGAAAATTGCCGCGGAGCTTGCCCAGCATCAGAAGATTTCCGCCACGCCCCTATTCCTTCCGAATGAATCCATTCCCGAATACAAACCTGGGTGAGGATCGAAGAACTAGGTCCGGTCGGACCCAAAAGATCTCAAATCTCCTGCA
>Ga0187778_10003384_pt1 | contig 10742 bp, 6 predicted proteins | sample 1015_Q2_SP5_20_M_FD_132418 | JGI IMG/M metagenome (GOLD analysis project Ga0187778, IMG submission 132418) | Tropical peat soil microbial communities from peatlands in Department of Meta, Colombia - 1015_Q2_SP5_20_MG | ecosystem: Environmental > Terrestrial > Soil > Wetlands > Peat | place...
CCGTAGTCCGCGTATTGGAACTGCGGAGGGATGCTGGAGCGGGCGGAGCAGCGCGAGATCTTGATGTGGTGCCGCCACGAGCCTCCGCGAGAGGATTTCCGGTCGCCGCTCGCCGGTCCCTGCGGATTGCGCTCCGGCGAGCGCGAGTAATAGTCCGCCTGGAACCAGTCGCTGCACCACTCGTGCACGTTCTCGCACATCTCGTATAAGCCGTACGCGTTCCGCTCGGAGCGCCGCACTGGCTCCGGCCCGTTCTTCCAGAGACTGCTGTAACTCCGCCGCGAGTGCGGCGGATCATCACCCCACGGGAAGAGCTTGCCTTCGACTCCGCCGCGTGCGGAGCGCTCCCATTCGGCCTCAGTAGGCAGACGGTAATGCGATCCCGCGATCTCGGACAGCCACTCACAATACGCCGTGGCCTCGAACCACGAGACCGCCGTCACCGGCTGCTCAGGGTTGTTGAAATTTGAATCGTCCCACGTGGACGGCGGCGGACGATGAGTTGAGTCCAGGAATCTCGCGTACTCCGCGGCTGTGACCTGGGTTTCTGCCAGCGCAAACGAATCCACCCACACGCGGTGCACCGGCCGCTCCACATCCTGGCCAGCGTCAGAGCCCATCCAGAACCAACCTGCCGGAATCGCGATCATCACTGGCCCGCTTACGATGATCGTGCGCGCCGGAACTCCCATAGCCGCATTGTAACGCCGGCGTCCCGCCGGCTGTCGCGCGGGCGTCTCGCCCGCGCTGATTTATACTGCCGGGTTCGGAGTCTGCCGATAATGGTTTCGCACGCGAGCTTCGAACGCGAGCTGCGCCGGGTCATCGAGGGCGAGGTACGCTTCGACCGCGGCACCGCCGCCGTCTACTCAACGGACTCATCCAACTATCGTCAGGTGCCGGTCGGCGTGGTGATCCCGCGCCACGAGGAAGACGTAGCGCACGCATTGCGTTTGGCGCGCGAGAACTCCGTTCCCATCCTGGCGCGGGGCGGCGGCACCAGCCTGGCCGGACAAACCTGCAACACCGCGCTGGTGCTGGATTTCTCGAAGTACATGAATGCCATCGGGCGCATCGATCGCAACCTCGGCCTGGCAGTAGTCCAGCCCGGGGTGGTGCAGGCGCACCTGAATGCGGCCCTGGTGCCCTACGGGCTGTTTTTCGCTCCCGATCCTGCGACCAAGGACCGCTGTACTGTAGGCGGCATGCTCGGGAACAACTCCTGCGGCGCGCACTCCGCCGCGTACGGCAAGAGTTCGGAGAATCTGCTCGCGCTCGACGTCCTGCTCTACGATGGCACGCGTCTGAAACTCGGCCCGGTGAGCGACGCGGAGTTTGACGCCACCGTCGCTGCCGGTGGCCGCACCGCGGAAATCTACCAGCAGCTTCGCGGCATCACCACGCGCTACGGCGACCTGGTGCGCTCACGCTTCCCTAAGATCCCGCGCCGCGTTTCCGGTTACAACCTCGACGAATTGCTGCCAGAGAACGGCTTCAACCTGGCGCGCGCGCTGGTCGGTTCGGAGGGCACACTTGGCATCACCTTGAGCGCGACGCTGCGGGCCGTGCCGCGCCCCAAGCAGATCGTTCTGGTAGTGCTCGGTTTCCTGGATGTTTATGTGGCCGCCGATGCGGTGCCGTGGATCCTTGAACACCGTCCCGAAGCGCTCGAGGGTTTCGACGAGCAACTGGTCGACTTTGGCAAGACCAAAGGCCTGGACGCCATCCGGCTACTGCCCTCCGGCTGTGCGTTCCTGATTGTCGAACTGGGCGGAGCTACGCTGGACGAGGCGCGCGGGCGCGGCGATGCCCTGATGCAGCAAGCGCAACGGATGCCAGCATGCACCGGCTCGAAGTTGCTCATCGATCCCATCGAGCGCGATTCGGTATGGCGCCTGCGCGAATCCGGACTGGGCTCCGGCGCTCCGCGGCCCGGCTTCCCGCGCACCTGGCCCGGCGCCGAAGACGTGGCCGTCGCGCCGGCCAAGCTGGGCGCTTATCTGCGCCGTTTCAACGCGCTGCTGGAGAAGCGGCAGCTCCGAGTCTCCATCTACTACGGGCACTTTGGGCAAGGCTGCGTCCACTGCCGCGTCACTTTCGACATGATGAGCCCGGAAGGCATCGCCGTTTTCCGCGCGACCATGGAGGAACTCGGCGACCTGGTCGGTGAATTCGGCGGTTCCATCTCCGGCGAACACGGCGACGGCATCGGTCGCTCCGAGCTGCTGCCCAGAATGTTCGGTACTGAGCTGATCCCGGTTTTTGAGGAGTTCAAGCGTGTGTTTGATCCCGATTGGCGCATGAACCCTGGGTCTATCGTTCGGCCATATCCGCTGGATTCGCACTTGAAGCTGGGACCGAACTATCACCCGCCGCAGATTGCCACCCACTTTGATTTCAGCGCCGACGGCGGTTTTATGGGGGCAGCGCTGCGATGCGTGGGTGTGGGCAAGTGCCGCAAGACGGATGCCGGCACTATGTGTCCGTCCTACATGGCGACGCGTGAGGAGCTGCACTCGACCCGCGGCCGTGCGCGCGTGCTGTTCGAAGCCCTGAATGGGGCCTTGCCTGGCGGCCTCACCGATGAGGCGATGCATGAAGCTCTTGATCTCTGTCTTTCGTGCAAGAGCTGCAAGACGGAATGCCCGGCCGCGGTCGATATGGCGATGTACAAGGCCGAGTTCCTCTCGCACTACTACCAACAGCATCGGCGTCCGCTGATCGCGCACGCGCTGGGGCGCATCAACGAGTGGGCCGCGCTGGCGTCCCATGCGCCCGCGCTGGTGAACTCTCTGGCGCACTCCTTCCTGGCACGTCCAATGAAACGAGCGTTGGGGATTCACCCCAACCGCGATCTGCCGCGCTTTGCGAAGCAGACTTTCCGCACCTGGTTCGGCGGGCGCAACGGCGCGGGTGACCAACGCCCCGAGGTCGTGCTGTTTCCGGATACGTTCAACAACTTCTACGAACCGGAAGTGGCGATCGCAGGAACCCACGTCCTCGAACGCGCCGGCTTCCACGTGTCCATCCCACCATCACAGATTTGCTGCGGGCGCCCGCTCTACGACCAGGGGATGCTCGACCTCGCCAAGCAGCGGCTACGGGAAGCAATGCGTGTGCTTCGCCCGTATGCCGAACGCGGAGTGCCGATCGTGGGTCTTGAGCCCGGATGCATCCTCACCTTCCGCGACGAGCTGCCAAGGCTGTTTCCGAACGAACCGGTGGCCAAGGCCCTGGCGGAGGGTACGTTCATGCTCGATGAATTCCTTGCTCGCGAGGCGCCCGCCTACGCTCCTCCGCCGTGTCAGGGACGCGCATTGTTGCATGGCCACTGCCACCAGAAGGCAATTTCCGGCCTGAAGCACGAGACCGCGCTGCTGGGGCGGATGAGCGGACTCGAGCTGGAGGTTCTGGACGCTGGTTGCTGTGGGATGGCCGGCGCTTTCGGCTATGAGGCCGATCATTACGAGATCTCGAAGGTCCTGGCGGAGCGCGTGCTGGTGCCTGCAATCCAGCGGAGCGAGCCGGGGACCATCGTGATCAGCGACGGATTTTCCTGCCGCTCGCAGGTGCGGCATTTCTGCCCCGAGGCGCGTGTGATGCACCTGGCACAGGTGCTCGACGCCCCACCGGGTGCCGCCTAGCTATTACGCGTAGACCTTCTCAGTCTGCGGCGCCGCGACCACGTGCTCGCTCTTATCGGGGAAGAAGATGCGAACGCTGGGCGTGCCGCGCGGCCTGACCTCACCGCCACCGACTTCGAGGGGCGCGTCGTGTCCGGGGTAGAGCACCGCACCCGACGCCTTCAGCCGCTCGATCGAACGCATCGCCTCCGCCTCGTTCCACCACGGCGGTGACAGCTTGCCCTGCAGATCCCACCGGCTCTTGAGCGCGTCTCCGCAAAGGATCGTTCCGTCGACCGCCAGCGCAATGGCACCCGGTGTGTGTCCGGGGACATGAAGCAGCGTTAGCTCCGGCGCAAGCGCGATCTCGTCACCTGCAACCGCGCGCACTTGTCGTTCTGCCCGCAGCGCCTGCGCATGAAAACGCAGGATCGCACCGTCCGCCTCAGGCGAGGCGGCGTACGCCAGCTCGCGCTCGTGCACCACGATCTCCGCCTTGGGGAACACATCCCAGTTTGCGGCATGATCGAAGTGCAGATGGCTGAGGATCACCAGGTCGAGCGAATCCGGCGAAATGCCGCGCTCGGCGAGCTTTGCTACGACTACAGCACGTTCGTTGTAGCCGGCGGTGTCGAACAGAAGCCGCTGACCCTTGGACGTGGTCACGAGATAGCAGCCGCTCCAACCGAGGTATCCGCGCTCGCTCCGGCCGGGGAAACCGCCTAATAGAACATCAATCTTTGCCATGGCAGACCTCTCTACGTGCGGACGCTCTCGACCGATTGTGTTGGTTTCATCGCACCTGGCGCGGGCGGGAAGTCGTAGAGGCGCGCCGGATTCTCCACTAAAATTTGCCGCCGCATTGCTTCGTCCGGCACCCAGGTCGGGAGCAAATCGAGCAGGCTTGCATCCTGCGGCATGGGAACGCTGATCGAGGGATGGGGCCAGTCGGTGCCAAACACGAGTTTCTCCGGCGCCGTTTCCACCAGCGCCCGGCCAAACGGAACGACGTCGTCATACGGCTGTGGTTGGGCCGAGATGCGATACGCCCCCGAGAGCTTCACCCAGCAGCGCCCGCCACGCAGCAACTGCAGCAGGGTTTGAAATCCCGCGTGCCCGGTGCCCAGTGAGGCCGGCATGTGGCCCATGTGGTCCACCGCAAAGTCCACCGGCAAGCGCCCGAGCCGGTCGGCCAACTCCGGCAGATCCCTGCCATCGAGGAGCAATTGCACGTGCCAGCCAAGCGGTTTAATGGCGCGCGCAATCTGCTCGAGTGCATTGAGTTGCAGTCCACCCTTAAAGAGAAGATTGATGCGCACACCACGGAAGCCGACGGCATGCAATTCAGCTAGCTGAGAATCGGTGACGCAGGGCTCGACCACGGCCACGCCGTGCCATTTGCCTCCGGAGGCGGCAACGGCATCCCGCGTACAACGGTTGTCGATACCGTACACGCTCGGCTGCACGATCACCCCGTGCTCGAATCCCAGCGCGGCGAGCATCCGCCGGTAAGCCTCAATGCTGGCTTCGGGCGGGGTGTAGCTGCGGTTAGGCGTGTAGGGATAACGATCCTGCGGTCCGAAGATATGGGCGTGGCAATCGGCACTGCCCGCCGGAATCACTAGCCGCGGCTTTCCCGGATCAGGGTTGTAGCCCTGGCAGCCTGGGATCGTAGCTTCACTTTCCGCACGATCACTCATACACGTGCAATTCCTTGCCGCGCGTTTCCGGCAGCAGGGATGTGCCCAGGATCATCACCAGGTATGCGCCGGCGGCGAAGATGGCGATGGCCTGGCCAAGGGAGACACCCTTCAGGTGTCCCACGAGCCAGGGGAACAACGCCCCAATGCCGCGCCCGAAGTTGTAGGAGAATCCCTGCCCGGACCCGCGCAGACGGCTGGGGAAGAGTTCAGTGAAGAAGGCGCCAATGGGGCTGAACACGCCGGACGCGAAGAACCCCAGTGGGAACCCCAATACGCGCATGACCGAATTGCTGATCGGCAGGTAGGTGTAAGCCACCACGGTTACGAACGAGCCCACCGCGTACAGAATGAGCGTCTTCTTGCGCCCGATACGGTCGGCAAGATAGGCGCTCACCATGTAGCCAATGAAAGAACCTACGATCACCACGATCGTGTATCCCATGGTGCCCAACACCGAAAGCTTGCGCTGGGTTCTCAAGAAAGTCGGCAACCAGGTGGTGATGGCGTAATAGCCGCCCTGCGCGCCCACGGCCAGGAGCGCGGTCAGCGCCGTGATCCTTAGGATGGCGGGAGAGAAAATCTGCAGGAACACGGCCTTCTCGCCCGAGCTTGCCACTTTCTTCCGTGTCTCGGAAAAGACCTGGGGCTCGGGCACTTTGCGCCGGATGTAGAAGACCAGCAGGGCGGGCAGGATTCCAATCCAGAACATGGCCCGCCATGCCGTGGCTGCCGGCAAGACCGAGAAGAATATGCCGTAGCAGATGGCGGCCAGACCCCAGCCGATGGCCCAGCCTCCTTGCACCGTGCCGACGGCTTTGCCGCGGTGCTGGGCGCGAATGGTTTCTCCCATCAGCACCGATCCCACCGCCCACTCTCCGCCGAAACCCAACCCTTGCAGGCCGCGCGTGATGAGCAATTGCCAGAAGGAGTGGGTGAAGCCGCTCAGGAAGGTGAAAAAGGCGAACCATACGATGGTGAGCTGCAGGATACGCGCGCGCCCGAAGCGATCAGCGAGCGTGCCGGCCAGCCAGCCCCCGACGGCGGAGATCAGCAGTACGGCCGTAGCGAGAATGCCGGCCTGGTCCTTGCTCATGTGCCAGGTCGCCATCAGCGTGGCGATCACGAAGCTGTAGACCATCACGTCCATGCCATCCAGCGCCCAGCCGCCAAAGGTGGCGAACAAGGTGGCGCGTTCGGAGCCCGAAAGCTGGGTCAGCCAGGAACCTTGGGCGGCGGTTGCAGGTGGCTTTGCCGGTGAAGCGGTAACAGGATTCATGGAGACGCTCCTTCCTGTTGGGCTGCAGAGAGCAGCGCGACTCAACGAGAGGTCAGTGGCCGGGCCTATAGACCATACATAGTAACTCGGCCGAGGGCTGTGATGTATATCACAACCTTGGCAGTGGCGGCTCTGCCCGGGTCTGGGCAGTGCTTTGTTGCTGCGGCAATCCTGATAGCAACCGGCCAATACAACCAAAGTCTCCACCTGAGGTTCTAAGTCGATGGTGCGGCCAACCTTAGCCAGTTGTGTGTACTCGTGAATCGCGAGTTCGTGTAACATACGTCTTCATGTGGGTGGATTCCAGGCAAGCGGCTTGTCGCCGGGTTCTTCTGGCTGCGCTTGTGGTGTGTGTGTTCGTGCTGGCTCTCAGGGCAAAACTTTCCCTATATGACCCGCCGCATCCTGGCTCGATCAATCCTGCGGCCGCTTCCAAGCTGTGGGCGAACGGCGAAAAGTTGAAGTCGGCGGTGCCTGGGTCATTGGCGCTTCTGTGGCTGGCTGCGTTGCTGTTCTTCCCACCTCCGACACGCTACATCCTTTGCTCGAATCCCGGCAGGACACCTGCTCACCGCCACTTAAGCCTGAGTGAGCTTTATCGCTTCCTCCGGCCGCCGCCGGCCTTCTAATTTCGTCTTCGCGCCCCCCTTGCGTGGGTTGTTGTCCTGATTCCTGGCCGTTGCCCGTTCTCGCGGGCTGACGATCAGAGTTATACAATTTGAGGAAATAAATCCATGCAGATTCGCATGCTGATGGAAGCGGCGAAATCGGCTGGGCAGGAGTGGAGCAGCGAACCCGAAGAGAGAAGGGAGCTGGCTTGGCGAAAGAACCGCTTCTTACACAGACCGAGCTTGATGCGCTTCGGCGCCTGGACACCTGCACGGCGTGCAACGCGATTGAGACCTTCGACGTCAGGCTCGACAACACGGGATTTGCGGATTCCAGCATCCGCTGCATATTCGAGGATTTGCCGCCGATGGTTGGTTATGCAGCCACCGCCCGCCTGCGCAGTGGAGACCCGCCAATCAAAGGCGGCCGCTACCACGACCGCAGCCATTGGTGGACGAGCATTCTCACGGTGCCGGCGCCACGGGTGGTGGTTATCCAGGACATTGACGAGCCTCCCGGGCGCGGGGCCTTCCTCGGTGACGTGCATGCGGCGATCCTGCAAGCGTTGGGATGTGTTGGGTTCGTAAGCAACGGAGCGGTACGGGAATTGCCTCGTGTCCGCGCGCTGAATTTTTCTCTCTTTGCCGGGAACGTTGCGGTCTCGCACGCGTATGCGCATCTTTTTGAATTGGGCGAAAGCGTGATCGTTGGGGGCTTAGAGGTTCGCCAAGGTGATTTGCTGCACGGAGACCGCCACGGCTTGCTGAATATTCCAAGGGAGATTGCCCCGGAGGTCCCCGCCGTTGCTGCCAGATTGCGCGAGCAAGAGGAGCAGGTAATCAAGTACTGCCAGTCAGGGAGATTCTCCGTTGACGGACTGTGCGCGATTTTCAAGAAATTGTGCTAGCTGGGTTCGGCAGCAAGGTCAAAGGGGCGGATGGAGGAGCCTTCATGAGTAGATTGCCAGTCGTCGGAGAGGGCGACCAAATGCACCGCCGGATTCTGCTGGCCGCCTGCGCCATGCTGGTACTGGGATTGGCATCCTGTAACGGTGGACGCAATGGCGTGGTGCAAGCCGACGCTCAGCAGACACCTACCGTCGGGGTAACCCCCGTGCTACGAAAAGCGCTTGACCGGCACATCACTCTGTCTTCTGAACTGGTGCCGTTCCAGGAAATTGATGTTTATGCGAAAGAGTCCGGTTATGTGCGGAAACTTAATGTGGATTACGGAACTCGGGTCAAGGCCGGCCAAGTCATGGCAGTGCTGGAAATTCCGGAACTGGAAGCGCAGTTAGATGAGGACAAGGCGCAAATCAAGAATGGCCTGGACGAGGTTGACCGGGCGCAACACGACTTGACCCGCTACCAGGCGCAGTACAAAGCGCTCCACCTCGCATACACTCGTCTGAATGCGGTTTTTGAAGCCAAGCCTGGGATTGTGGCCCAACAGGACGTAGATAATGCGCAAGGCCAGGACCTGGCGGCGGCTGCTCAAGTCGATGCGGGCCGGGCAGCCTTACAGGCCGCCCAGAGCCACCTGGCAGCAGCCAAGGCCAAACTCACTCACGATCAGACACTTTACGACTACAGCAGGATTACCGCGCCGTTCTCCGGAGTAGTGACCCAGCGTTACGCCAATCTCGGCACCCTCATGCAGGCTGGCACGGGATCGAGCACGCAAGCCTTGCCGCTGGTGCGCTTGTCCGAAGACGATTTGTTTCGATTGGTGATCCCGGTTCCGGAGTCTTACGTTCGTTACATCCGCATTGGAGATCCGGTAACTGTCAACGTTCCCTCCCTGGATCGCACTTTCCCCGGTCGGGTGACTCGGTTCTCGGTCGATGTCAGAGAGGACACGCGCACGATGCACACCGAGGTGGATGTACCCAATCCGCAACGGGTGTTAATACCGGGTTTATACGCCGAGGCCATCCTTGCGCTGGAACGGCGGGACAACGCTCTCGTGGTTCCCGTGCAGGCCGTGAACCATGAGGCTAATAATCGAACGACGGTTTTTGTAGTCAACGGTAACGGCGAACTGGAAGACCGGCCGGTGCAGTTGGGGATCGCCACCGCCAACGAGGCCGAAGTCGTCTCCGGCCTCAACGAGGGCGACAAGGTGGTAGTCAGCGATCGCAGTGCGCTGAAATCGGGACAGAAGGTACGAGCCCAGCTCGTCCAGGCAATGCAATATCACGAGGAGAGCACGCAACAATAGGGCGGTTCTAAGAGGCATATGCCAGGGTTCTCGATCCGCAATCCGTATTTCATTATCGTCTGCTGCCTGGTGATTCTGGTCCTGGGCGTCACCGGCCTGACGCGGATGCCGGTGGACCTGTTTCCGCCAATCAATCTGCCGGAAGTGGTGGTGGCTACTTTCTACTCGGGAATGCCGCCAGAGGATATTGAAACCGACATTACCGACCCCCTGGAGCGCTTCTTCACTCTAGCCAACGGCGTCGACCACATGGAATCCCGTTCCATGCTGGGAGTGAGCATTATCCGGGTTTACTTTCAGCCAGGAACCAACCCCGATGCCGATGTAACCCAGATTTCGAATCTAGCTTTGGCCGATCTTAAGCGTCTTCCTCCGGGAACCCTGCCACCGGTGGTGCTCAAGTTCGACGCCTCGAGCCTGCCGGTGGCACTGGTTACCGTCAAAGGCGAAGGCCTGAACGAAACGCAGCTCTTTGATTACGCTCGCTTCCAGATCCGTAACCAGATCGCAGGTATACGCGGGGCGGAAATCCCTCCGCCGTTCGGCGGCAAGTACCGCCAGATCATGGTCTACGTTGATCCCTACAAGCTGCTGTCGCGCCAGCTGAGCGTGATGGACGTGGTGAAAGCGGTCAACAACTCCAATCTGATTCTTCCCGCCGGCGACGTGAAGATGGGTCCGTACGACTATTACGTTTATTCCAACAGTCTAGTCAACAACATGGACGAGTTGGGCCGTGTGCCGGTGAAGACCAGCGGCACTTCCTGGGTAACCGTAAATGACATAGGCAAGGCAGAAGACGCCAATCAGATTCAATACAACATGGTGCGGATTGACGGCCAGAGGTCCTGTTACATCCCCATCATGAAGCAGGGAGGCGATACCAACACCATCGCCGTCGTCGACGGCGTTCGTAAGCTGATCCGGCACTTGTACGACATTCCAAAGCAGATGGTCACCAACGTTGTCTTCGACCAGTCGGTATACGTCAAGGAAGCTCTCCGCACCGTGCTGCACGAAGGCTTTCTGGGACTGATTTTGACCAGTCTGATGATCCTGATTTTCCTGGGGAGTTTCCGGGCAACTTCGGCCGTCCTGCTTTCCATTCCCCTCTCCGCGCTGACCGCCTTTGTAGTGCTGGCGCTGATGGGCTCGACCGTGAACACCATGATCCTGGGTGGAATGGCGCTGGCGTTTTCGCGCGTGATCGACAACTCCGTCATCTCGCTGGAGAACATCTACCGCCACCTGGAAATGGGCGCTTCGGCCATGGTCGCGGCGGAAAGAGGTGGGGCGGAAGTGAACCTCGCC
>Ga0187778_10003385_pt1 | contig 10739 bp, 9 predicted proteins | sample 1015_Q2_SP5_20_M_FD_132418 | JGI IMG/M metagenome (GOLD analysis project Ga0187778, IMG submission 132418) | Tropical peat soil microbial communities from peatlands in Department of Meta, Colombia - 1015_Q2_SP5_20_MG | ecosystem: Environmental > Terrestrial > Soil > Wetlands > Peat | place...
CGAGCCGACGAGCTTCGCGAGCTCATCGAGGAGGAGGGCTGGGAGGTTCGCGACGTCGCCGAGCCGCCGGGTTTCTCGCTCGCCAGGCGTTCGTGACCCGCGATCTGGTCTACGGGCGGAACGCCGTCCGCGAGGCGCTCCGCGGCCGACGGCAGGTGCTCGAGCTCTGGGCGAGCGACCGCGCCACCGCGGCGCTGCCCTGGCTCGCCGACGGTCCGCGGCTCCAGATCAAGAAGGAGCGGGAGCTCACCGAGGCCGCGGCGTCGACAGACCATCAAGGCGTCGTCGCCTGGGCCGAGCCGTACCCGTACGCGGACGCGTGGGAGCTCGCGGCTGGCGAGCGCCCGCTGCTGGCATGCCTCGACCAGGTCACCGATCCGCGCAACCTCGGCGCAGTCGTACGGGCGGCCGCGGGGGCGGGCGCGTCGGCTGTCGTCGTGCCGGCCCACGGGTCGGCTCGGGTGACTCCGGCCGTCTGCCGGTCGTCCGCCGGAGCTGTCGAGCATCTTCCCATCGCAGTGGTGCCGAACCTCGCCCGCTACCTCGCGGAGATCAAGCGCGGCGAACTGTGGGCGTTCGCGGCGCTCGCCGAAGGCGGAGCGTCGATGTGGGAGACAGACCTCTCGGGCGGCGTCGCCCTGGTGTTCGGCGCCGAAGGGAAGGGCGTCCGGCCACTCGTTCGCAAGACGTGCGACGGGATCGTCTCGATCCCGTTGGCCGGAGGCGTAGAGTCGCTGAACGTCTCCGTCGCCGCTGCGCTGCTCCTCTACGAAGCCCGCCGGCAGCGCGGCGGCTGAGCGGGCGTCGCGACCGGGGCCTTTGCGACAGTCTGCAGAGTCGTCGACCCGGAGCCGTGCGAGCCAGGAGTCGAGAGAAGCGAATGGCCGAGCCGACCCTCTACCTCTTCGACGGGTTCAACCTCCTGCACGCGGGCGGCTACGCCGATCCGCCGGCGCTCGTCGATCATCTCGCGAGCTTCGTCGCCGGCCGTGGGGCGCGGGGCGTGGTCGTCTTCGACGGTGCCGGTGAGGAGCGCGAGGTCGGTCCGCTCTCGGTGCGGTACGCGAAGCACGCCGACTCGCTGCTCGAGCGCCTCGCCGCCGAGCACCGACGCCGCGAGACCGTCTGCCTGGTTTCGTCGGACTCCGCGATCCGGACGGCCGTCGGCCAGGACGTCCGTAAGGCGACCTCGGCCGGGTTTCTCGCAGACCTGAAGGCGGAAGGTCACGCCGAGCGGCAGGCGAGCCCGGTCCGGGACCGGCTCGACGAGGAGACGCTCGCAAAGCTCGAGCGGCTCCGCCGCGGCGAGTGACCAGCGCGTGCAGGCTGACCACGTCACCCTGTGGAGAACATATGTTCTGATTATCTTGCACGTGTTGCAATGGGGTTGTAACGCTTGCCCAAAGGTGCTAACTTCTCCCTCAACTTCAGGGTGAGACTTGGGCGGTCGACCTGTCGGGCCGAGCCGGGAAACACCCAGGAACGATCGGGGGGCCGATGCCAGCTCGCACCGCTGTCGCACCGAGAACCGCGCCGAAGACGGCACAGAGAGCTCAACGAGAGCTGGAGGATCTCCAGCTCGTCCTCAGGGCGAGAAACGGCAGCCAGGCGGCGCTCGACCAGCTGCTTCGCCGCTACCACGGATTCGTCCGGCTGAAGGCGAGCTCGTACTTCCTCGCCGGCGGCGACTCCGACGACCTCGTCCAGGAGGGGATGATCGGCCTCTACAAGGCGATTCGCGACTTCCGCACGGACAAGGAGACGTCGTTCCGCAGCTTCGCCGAGCTGTGCGTCACCCGCCAGATCATCACCGCGATCAAGACCGCGACCCGCTTCAAGCACGCGCCGCTCAACACGTACGTGTCGTTTGCGCACACGCCGGCGGGCTACGACGGCGACGGCGACTGCACGCTCGGCGACGCCTTGCCGGGCTCGGCGGTCGACGATCCTGCTGTCTGCGTGATCTCGACGCAGGAGCTCCAGAGCCTCGTCTTCTGCCTCGGCAGCGGATTGTCCAGCCTCGAGTCGGACGCTCTCCGCCGGTACCTCGACGGGCTGTCCTACGAGGAGATGGCCGAGGAGCTCGGCTGCGACACGAAGACGATCGACAACGCCCTCCAGCGCGTGAAGCGGAAGATCCTCGCGCACCAGGCGACGCGCGCAGTTCCCGCGTAGTTCGAGGGGCAACCGACGCGGTCGCGAGGCGCCCCGTCGATTCTCGGCGCCTTCGTGCGCCTCGGGGTGCGCCATCCGGAAGGTCTAGAGCCGATCAGGCTGCGTCGTCACAGCTTGCCAGTCGCTCGAACGCTGATCGCAGCGATCTCGTACTCAGATGCGCTCCGAACGAGTTTCCGCTGGCCGTTGCGCGGTGCGTCGACCCTCAGCGTCGCGGTATCTGCCGGGAGCCGGTCAACTGGAATGACGTAGATGCCGCGGGTCTCTGAGCAGTACACCGCATACGAGTCGACCTGGCCGCGGTAGTGGCGTTGGCGGTGTTTCGAGTTCTGGTGATGGGCATAAGTGCTACAGGTGCGGAAGAGAATGACGCCGTCTCGCAGGCGTCCCGTCTTGCACCGCACGCGTTCGAGCCGGCCGTCCAATTCGACGATCAGGTCGTACCGCGTGTTGTCGCCAAAGGGGACAGAGACGCGTAGCCGATCTTGATCAGTCCGAGCATCACAGCCAGCGTCGTGCGATCGCCGACCGCCTTCGGGTGCTCCATGAGAGACAGGCTAGAGCGTTGCCCGGATGGACAAAGAGCTGAGGTGAGCGAGTTCGTGAGTCGCGATAGGGTCCGCGCCGCTCCTCAGAGCCGGAGGAGGGACTCGAACCCTCGACCCCCGGTTTACAAGACCGGTGCTCTACCACCTGAGCTACTCCGGCGCACCCGAATCGTAGACGGGCTGTCCGAGCCCACTCAGGTCGTGGCGCTCTCGCGGGTCCGCAACGCCGCCCGCGCCCGGACGGCGAGCCACAGCTCCATCCGCTCCGACGGGTCGTCCGGGTGGCGGCCGGTCTGCTTGCGGAGCTGCTCCATGCGGTAGCGAAGCGTGTGCCGGTGCACCCCGAGGCTCTCGGCCGCCTCGCTCCAGCGGCAGCCGGCGTCGAGCAGCGCGGCGAGCGATTCCACCAGTCGCTCCCGAGCCTGCGCCGGCCCGAGCACCCGGTCGACGAACGCCTCGAGCGCCGCGTCCGGCAGCCCGAGCAGGAGCTCGAGCGAACCGAGGTCGCGGTAGGTCGCGACCGGGCCCGCAGCGCCGTCGAGGGCGGCCCGTGCCTCGAGCAGGCTGCGTCCGAGGCCTCGGCCTGTCGCGGGCCGGCCGACGCCGATCCGCGTGAGCGGCAGCCGGCCGACGATGCCGTGCGCGAGCGCGGTCGCCTCCTCCTCGGCAGCGGCTGCGACGAGGAACGCGGCCCGCTCGCGGCGCGCGGCGGATAGGTGGCGGCCCGTCGCCAGCTCGAGATCGCGCGCGACCGCAACCCTCGTCTCCTCCGCCGCCTCGCCCTCGGGCCCCAGCGCGACGAGGCCGGCGTACGAACGCTCGGGATCGAGACCGAAGGCGACGAGCCTCCGTGCGATCTCGCGCTCGTCGAGCCGGTCGTTGACGAGGTCGTCGATCAGGTCGCCGGCAAGCCGCAGCTCCGCGGCGGAGACTGCCCTCCGGCGGGAGAGCTCGAAGGCGAGCGCCGTCTGGGCGTGGTGGAGGACGAGTCGATCCTCCTCGCCGAGGCCGTCCGGGCCGGACGCGACCGCCAGGGTCGCGAGCTCGCCACCTGCGACGACCGGCAGCGCGAGGGCTCCGTCGAACTCGAGGCGGCGCCGGGCGTGTCGCTCGCCGAGCACGCGCCCCCGCTCGTCGACGAGCCGGGCGCTGCAGCCGACGTGCTCGCAGAGGACCGCGAGCAGCGCCTGGATGCCACGGCCCTCGAGCACGGTGGCCGAGAGCTCCTCGTGCACCGCGAGCGCACGTTCGAGACGTCCGAGTTGCTCGCTCGCGAGGGAGCTAGCCGCCGCCTTCGTGATCGCGATGAACGGCACCTCGTACGGGACGACGAGGATCGGGAAGCCGAGCTGCTCGCCCTCGACGACGAGCTCGTGCGGAACCGTGTCGTGCCCGAGCCCGACTCCGAACGCGAGGCCGGCGAGGCCGTGGCGGGCGAGCCGCCGCAGGTAGGCGCGCCGCGCCGCCGGCGTGTCGCCCATGCCGAGGCCGGTCGTCGCGAGGAGCTCGCCGCCCTCGAGCCAGGGGGTCGGGTCGGCGAGCTCCGAGACGTGGATCCACGTCACCTCCCGCTCGAGCGCACCTGCCCCGGCCGCGACCGTGAGCCCGAGGCCCGGCAGCGCGACGATGTCGCGGATGGTCAGCATCACTCGTTGGACGGAGCGGCCAACGTCGTCCCCGGTGGATCGCGCAATTCGGCGACGGATTTGTACATGACGGCGTACACAATGACAGCGGACTCACCTCGAAGTCCATTGACCTGCCGCGAGCCACGGGGAAAGATCCCGTGGTGTCCGTGACCCAGCAGTCCGCCACGGAACGGATCACCGCGGACCGCGGCCGCTTCGTCGCGCGCGGCGTCTCCACGCCGACGCTCGTTGTCGCTCACGCCGAAGGGGCTCGCGTCACCGACGTCGACGGGCGCAGCTTCATCGACTTCGCGGGCGGAATCGGCTGCCAGAACACCGGCCACGGGTTCGCGCCGGTCGTCGCGGCGATCCACGAGCAGGCCGACCGCTACTTGCACCAGTGCTTCATGGTCGGCACGTACGAGCCCTACGTCGACGTCTGCCGGCGGCTCGCGGAGCTCTCGCCGTGCGGCGACGGAGAGCAGCGCTCGGTGCTCGTCAACTCGGGCGCGGAGGCGATCGAGAATGCCGTCAAGATCGCCCGCGTCGCGACCGGACGCCCGGCGGTCGTCGTCTTCGACAACGCGTTCCACGGGCGGACCCTCCTGACGATGACGATGACGAGCAAGGTCAAGCCCTACAAGGCCGGCTTCGGGCCCTTCGCGCCGGAGGTCTACAGGACTCCGGCTCCGTATTCGTACCGCGGCATCGGCTCGGACGACGCGATCGCCGAGCTCGAGCACCTCTTCAAGGGCGACGTCGATCCCGAGGCGGTCGCGTGCGTCGTCCTCGAGCCCGTGCAGGGCGAGGGCGGCTTCGTCGTCATGCCGCCGGACTTCCCCGCACGGCTACAGGAGCTCTGCCGCAGGCACGGGATCCTCTACGTGGACGACGAGGTGCAGTCCGGGGTGGGGCGGACGGGGAAGGTGTGGGCGATCGAGCACTACGACGGGATCGAGCCCGACCTGCTCGTTTCCGGGAAGTCGCTCGGCGGCGGTCTGCCGCTCGCGGGCGTCACCGGCCGAGCCGAGGTGATGGACGCCGTGCCGCCCGGCGGGCTCGGTGGCACGTTCGGCGGGAACCCGCTCTCCTGCGCCGCGGCGGCCGTCGTCCTGAACGCGATCGCCCAGCCCGAGCTGCTGGCCGAGGCGACGCGGCTCGGCGAGGCGATGCGCACGCGGCTCGATCGGCTCGCCGCCGGCAACCAGTCGATCGGCGAGGTCCGAGGCCTCGGGCCGATGCTGGCGTTCGAATTCGCGGACCGGAGCCCGGATCGCGCGTCGGCCGTGATCGCGGCGGCGTTCGAGCGGGGCCTGCTCCTGCTCGCCTGCGGCCTCTACGGGAACGTGATCCGTCTGCTGCCGCCGCTGACGATCGCGGCGGCGGAGCTCGACGAGGGCTTCGCGACGCTCGAGGAGGCGCTTGCAGCCGCTGGCTGAGCCGGCGGCTTCGACCCAGGGCGCGGCACCGGACGTCCGTCTCGTCGGCTTGCGCAAGCGCTACGGCGACGTCGCCGCAGTCGACGGCGTCGACCTCGAGATCGCCCGCGGCGAGTTCTTCACGATGCTCGGGCCGTCGGGCTCGGGGAAGACGACGACGCTGAGGCTGATCGCCGGCTTCGAGCGGCCGGACGGCGGGACCGTCGAGCTCGGCGGCCGCGACGTCTCCGGGCTGCCGCCGTACGAGCGCGACGTCAACACGGTCTTCCAGGACTATGCGCTCTTCCCGCACATGACCGTCGCGGAGAACGTGGCGTACGGCCTGCGTGTGAAGGGGATCGGGCGGGCCGACCGGCAACGTCGTGCCGCCGAAGCGCTCGCGACCGTGAGGCTCGACGAGCATGGGTCACGGAAGCCGAGCCAGCTCTCGGGCGGTCAGCGTCAACGGGTCGCGCTCGCCCGCGCGATCGTCAACCGGCCGCAGGCGCTCCTGCTCGACGAGCCGCTGGGCGCGCTCGACCTGAAGCTCCGCCAGGACCTGCAGATCGAGCTCAAGCGGATCCAGCAGGAGCTCGGGATGACGTTCATCTACGTCACGCACGACCAGGACGAGGCGCTGACGATGAGCGACCGGATCGCCGTCTTCAACCGCGGCAAGATCGAGCAGGTCGGCTCGCCGGCCGAGGTGTACGAGCATCCGAGCACGGAGTTCGTGGCGGGCTTCGTCGGGACGTCGAACGTGATCGAGCGCGACGGGCAGAGGGTGACGATCCGGCCGGAGAAGATCCGCCTCGTCCTCGACGGAACGGATGGCGAGCCGGCTAGCATCCACGCCGCTGTCTACCTGGGCGCGATCACGCGATACCTTTGCGTCCTCGACGCCGGTGGAGAGCTTGCCGTCGTCCAGCAGAACCTCGAGACGTCGTCCAGTGATGTGCACGAGATGGAAGGCAGAAGCGTCCGGCTCGCCTGGAGCCCGGATGCGGAGTTCGCAATCAAGGAGGGAACGTGAGACAGCTGATCCGCGGCAGGTACCTCGTGCTCGTGGGGCTTGCCGTGCTGGTCGGCGCGCTCGTCGCGCCGGCGGTCGGGGTGTCGAAGAGCAGCTCCGGGCTGCCGACCTCGATCGGGAAGGGCGAAGGGGCGCTGAGCCTGGTCGAGTGGCCCGCCTACTCCGACCCGAGCTTCGCGAAGCCGTTCGAGAAGGCGACCGGCTGCAAGATCACCCGCAAGGACGCGGGCTCGTCGAACGAGATGTTCAACCTGATGCACGCCGGCGGCGGCGGAGGCGGGGGGCAGTACGATCTCGTCTCGGCATCGGGTGATGCAAGCCTGCGGCTGATCTACGCGGGCGACGTCGTGCCGATCAACATCAACCTGATCCCGAGCTGGAAGGACTTCCTGCCCGCCTTCAAGTCGCCGCCGCACAACACCGTGAAGGGCGTGCACTACGGCGTCTCGATCCAGTGGGGTCCGAACACGCTCCTCTACAACACGAAGAAGATCAAGCCGGCGCCGACGAGCTGGGCCGCGATCTACGACCCGAAGTACAAGGGCCAGATCGAGGTGCCGAACAACCCGATCCAGATCGCGGATGCCGCGCTGTACCTGCAGAAGTCGAAGCCGGCGCTCGGGATCAAGGATCCGTACGAGCTGACGAAGCCCCAGTTCGACGCGGTCGTCGCCCTCCTGAAGCAGCAGAAGGGCCTGCTCAAGCGGTACTGGGTCTACGCGGCCGACGAGATCAAGGACTTCAAGTCGGGCGACGCGACGATCGGCGCAACGTGGCCGTACCAGACGCTCACGCTGCAGGCTGCCGGTGTGCCGGTGAAGGAGCTGATCCCGAAGGAAGGCGCTACCGGCTGGGCCGACACGTGGATGCTCGCGAAGCGGGCCCCGCACCCGAACTGCGCCTACATGTGGATGCGCTACGTGACGACGCCCAAGGTCGAGGCGCAGCAAGCGATCGTCTTCGGCGAGACGCCGGTCAACCCCAAGGCGTGCCCGTACATGAACAAGCTCCAGCCGGGCTCGTGCGCGAAGTACCACTTGAACGCGCCCGCGTCCTACTCGAAGTCGATCCGGTTCTGGAAGACCCCCGTCGCGGACTGCGGCTGGGGAGGCCGGAAGGACTGCATGGACATCCAGGCGTGGAACAACGCCTGGGCATCGATCACCGGGTGACGTGAGCGTGACCGAGGCGTAGCGCTTGGAGATCGACGTGCAACGGCAGACGGGCTCCCTCCGGGGAGCCCGTCTTCGCATCTCGGCCGCCTTCTGGCGGCGGCCCTGGCTGCGGCTGCTCGCGCTGATCGTGCCGCCAGTCGCCGCGTTCGTCCTCGTCTACGCGGCGTCGCTCGGCGCGATGCTCGCGTCGTCGTTCTGGTCGACCAACGCCTTCACCGCGCAGATCATCCACACCTGGTCGCTCTCCCAGTTCAAGGAGATCTTCAGCTGGCAGGACAGGACGTACCTGCGGATCGCGCTCCGCACGGTCTGGATGGCAGGCGCGGTCACCATCACCGACGCGATCCTCGCCTTCCCACTCGCCTACTTCATGGCCCGTCTCGCCGGGCCGCGGCTCCGCTCGCTCCTCTTCGTCCTCGTCCTGCTGCCGCTCTGGTCGAGCTACCTCGTCCGCATCTACTCGTGGACGACGATCCTCTCGACGACAGGGCCGCTGAACTGGATGCTGAACGGGCTCGGCCTGCCCGACACGCACCTCGCCTACACGAACTGGGCGATGTGGATCGTCTTCAGCTACGTCTGGCTGCCGTTCATGATCCTCCCGGTGTACACGGCGGTCGAGCGCGTGCCGACGAGCTACCTCGAGGCCTCGGCCGACCTCGGTGCGCGTGGCGCGCGGACGTTCCGGAGTGTCGTCCTGCCGCTCGTCTTTCCGGGCGTCGTCGCCGGCTCGATCTTCACCTTCTCGCTGACGCTCGGCGACTACATCACGCCGCTGCTCGTCGGCGGGCCGGGTTCGCTCCTGATCGGGAACGTCGTGTTCGAGAACAGCGCGTCCAACCTCGCGTTCGCCGCCGCGTTCGCGATGGTGCCCGTTGGCGTGATGGCCGTCTACCTCACGATCGCGCGCCGTCTCGGCGCGTTCGAGGCGCTCTGATGGAGACGCGCCGGACGCGCGTCGGGCTCGCGGTCTGGACGGGGCTCGTCGTCGTCTTCCTCTGGATCCCGCTCGTCGTGATCGCCCTCTACGCGTTCAACCGCTCGCAGATCCAGAGCTGGCCGATCTCCCACTGGACGTTCCACTGGTTCAGCGTCGCCTTCCACGACAGCCAGGTGCGCTCGGCGCTCTGGCTCTCGATCCGCGTCGGCCTCCTCGCCACGCTCGTCGCGCTCCTGCTCGGCACGATGGCCGCCTTCGGCGTCCATCGCTTCCGCTTCTTCGGGCGCGAGTCGATCTCGCTGCTGTTCCTCCTGCCGATCGCCCTGCCCGGGATCATCACGGGCATGGCGCTCAACTCGGCCTTCTCCTTCGCCGGCGTGCACCTGACGATGTGGACGATCGTGATCGGCCACGCGACGTTCTGCGTGGTCGTCGTCTACAACAACGTCGTCGCGCGCCTGCGCCGGACGAGCCCTTCGCTGCTCGAGGCTTCGATGGACCTCGGCGCGGACGGCTGGCAGACCTTCCGCTTCGTCACCTGGCCGCTGCTCTCGACGGCGCTCGTCGCCGGCGGGCTGCTCGCGTTCGCGCTCTCGTTCGACGAGGTGATCGTGACGACGTTCACGGCGGGCGGAACGACGCTGCCGATCTACATCCTCAACAACCTGCGCCAAGGACAGCAGCTCCCGATCGTGAACGTGATCGCGTTCACCGTCATCCTGCTCACCGTGGTCCCGGTGTGGGTCTCGCAGCGGCTGACGAGCGCCGGCGAGGGGCCGGCGGTCTCGCGCGCGGCGGCCGTCACGGCGCAGACCGAGTAGCCCAACGGCTCGGCGCTCAGTCAGGACAGGATCTGGATCTCGCGGATCCGTTCGCCCGAGAGGCGATAGACGAGTACCGCCCGCACGACGTCGGGCGAGCCGCGCTTCGTGAAGCCCGTCCACGCTCCTCGTCGACGACCCAATCGCCCACCGCGATCCGGTTCGGAATCTCGTAACGGATGTTCGGGTTCTCGGCCATGGACTTGGCGTATCGGCTCCTCACGGCCGCGGCCGCGTCCAGCAGGATCGTGCCGTCGGCATCCTTCACCACGACGTCAGGCGCGTAGTACCCGAGAGAGCGATCCAGATCGTGGTCGTGGTACGCGTCGATCGCTGCCTGGACAGCGTTTCGCGACTCCAAGCGCGCTCCCGTCCAGCATCCGCGGCGTCAGTCGCCCGGCGCCGCTGTTAGGCCGACGCCGACCGGGCAGGCGACGCCCGTGCCGCCGATGCCGCAGTAGCCGTTCGGATTCCGCGCGAGGTACTGCTGGTGGTATCGCTCGGCGTAGTAGAACGGGCCCGCCTCGGCGATCTCCGTCGTGATCGCGCCGTAGCCGGAGCGGGCGAGCGCCGCCGCGTAGCGGTCGCGGGACGCCTCGGCCGCGGCACGCTGCTCGCCCGATGTCCAGTAGATCGCCGAGCGGTACTGGGTGCCGACGTCGTTCCCCTGGCGCATCCCCTGCGTCGGGTCGTGGCCCTCCCAGAAGACCTTCAGGAGCTCGTCGTTGGAGATCCGGTCGGGCTCGAAGACGACGAGCACGGCCTCCGTGTGCCCGGTGAGGCCGCTGCAGGCCTCCTCGTAGGTCGGGTTCGGCGTGATGCCGCCCGAGTAACCGACCGCGGTCGTGTGGACGCCGGGAAGCTGCCAGAAGAGGCGCTCCGCGCCCCAGAAGCAGCCCATGCCGAAGACCGCGCGCTCGGTACCCTCGGGAAACGGCGGGACGATCGGCGTGCCGAGGACGACGTGGGGCTCGACGACCGGCATCGGCGTCTCGCGTCCC
>Ga0187778_10003386_pt1 | contig 10736 bp, 10 predicted proteins | sample 1015_Q2_SP5_20_M_FD_132418 | JGI IMG/M metagenome (GOLD analysis project Ga0187778, IMG submission 132418) | Tropical peat soil microbial communities from peatlands in Department of Meta, Colombia - 1015_Q2_SP5_20_MG | ecosystem: Environmental > Terrestrial > Soil > Wetlands > Peat | place...
CCTGTGACGATTCGGGACCAAAGCCGATCAAAAGCAAGCCATTAATTCGCACACGCAGTGTTCGGTACGAATGCCGACGCGTTCGCCAGCAAGCATGGCAACTTGCCTCCCGGTCCTTGGGCCATGCCATCCCGCCCTCCGGCGCTGCTTCATGAAAGAAATTGAACTTACGTTTTAGCTGCCGTTTGACGAGGAACGATTTTTCAAAACCATGCGTCCGGATGAGGAGCCAACGTTGCACTTCGCGCGCCGGATACCTCGAGGGTACAAAGCGCTGCAACGAGAATAACTTTGTCAGGCTGGGGCTCGAATCGTTCTCTGATCTGTCTACGACGTCAACCGGGTTCGCTCAAAGCGGAACGAAGGAACTATCAATGTCCGGTTGGGAGAAAACTTGAAGCGGGGTTTGCACTTCCGGTTTTGGCCGTGTGCGGCGCGCAAGAAGGTCAGCTTTTCGTCAGCGAAAATGCGAGTCAATCGCAAGTCGTCCCATGCCCAAAAGGATTATGTCGATCGTTAACCGGCGCCGTTGCTGCGTGCAGCATCTACGGCGTGACGCCGCAATCGCAAGCAGAACCGCACCAGCATGAGGAACCGCCGAAACCGCGCGGACCGCATCACCACTGGTGGTTCTGGGCGTTGCTGCTAGTGATCGTCGTGCTCGTCTTGATCTATGGCGGAGCGGCGGGGCGGTGACGTGGACCAAAGCGGCGTGCCACAACGCCGTTTAGTTCTTAGATCGCTGAAAGCCCTTGCTGACCCAGAGTACAACGAACCACAGCGCAAGTAGGAGGATCGGAGGCAAGACGCCAAATTCAACGAATGAGCGGACTTGTTCTTTCGCTTTTGCGACGCTATTTTTGCGTTCAGGGTCAAAGAAGCAGTCGAATGAGAAATGCCCTGCGCGCTCCTCGTCCTCGCATTGCGTCTTTTCGACTCCGGCTATGGCAAGCACGGATGGCACGATGCGATAAGTCGTTCCCGCTACGACTAGACACAGCACGGAAATCGCCAGCCAAAGACGCAAGAGGCCGCGCCGCCAGTTCAGATCATTCATCGTCACTTCCCGCTGCCAGAACGCGCACCCCATGCGGGGCGTGTACCTCCCTCCTGAACGTGCCGCTGGCGAAAAGAGCGCGTTCCACGGCATTACGCGATCCTTGCTTCACTTGCGCGCGTTCGCGCTTAGACGCTTTATTGCACACATTATGATTTCGCGGACTGCCCCTGACTGTGTTATCGCTAGTGTGTCTAGCTTGAAGGCGGTCGGGACGACAACCATCGGGCTTGGTTTGGTTGACTGTTGCTCCAAATACCTTCCGAGGGTATCCGCGATGGCGACTAAATCGCCAAGCAGTCCAGTACCGTAACGCGCCTCGAAATCCAAGATAAATTCATCGGGCACTTTGCTGTTGTAAACGCCTTTCAAGATGTCTATATCCGTGAGGGCTTGGTTAAGGGAGGTCTGAACGCCCCATTCTTCGTAAAACGGTTGCTGCGTTAGCGCGCCGATTCTCGCGGGTGATCCCGAAAGCGCGGCTGCCGGTTCCTCCTTAGAAAAATACTCCGCTTGCTTTGGCGGTACTGCCGGGATGGCGCTGACGGCCCACTTCAATTCCTTTTCAACCTGCAGCAGCTTCGCCTGTTGGGAACTGCCGCACTGTTCATCGGCATTCGCCAGTACAGGCGCAAACGCGATCACGAACAGCGCGAATTTATTCATCGTCCGCTCCCGGCTCCATTTGCCAAAACGCACAGCCCATGCGCGGCGTCCCTATCACCTGCCGCCCGCAGCTGCCCTTGCACAGCAAATTCCAAGCAAGAATGCGACCGAAGGGGCTGGTGGTTTCCTCTGAGGAAAAAGGATGTCTGTTCGATCGCACTTGAACGATCCTTCGATACGTAGGCCATTCGGTGGCGGGGTCTCCTTCGTTAGATCAATCGCGCCGTTGATCTTGTTATACGTTCCGTAGTGGCGGCTTTCGTTCCGCTTGGCGTTGTCGCCGCAGTTTTGATCGTCGAAGTAAGGTCGATCGTCCGAAGGTGTACATATCCGGATGTCGTTTCCGAAAAGGTAGGGATTTCCGGAAAAGCTAATCTTCCCGTCACCAATGTGCGCGACGACTTCTTGTTTGTCAAGGCTCCGAATGCCGTTCGCCGACGATATTGTGATAGTGCCCTTGCACAGCAGACGGGTCTCCGCAGCAAGGAAGCGGACGTTCTCAGCAGCAATGGAATTGGTCGGTTGCACGCAATAGCAGGCCATTGCTACGACAGCTAGCGCACGGATGACGGTTTCCTCTGCGTCCGTACTCATCATCCGCCCGCGCCTCCCCTTGCCAAAACGCACACCCGATGCGCGGCGTGCCGATTACCTGGCGCCCGCCGTTGCGCTCGCACAGCAGGTGCTCGGCGTAAAAGCACCCGAGGAAGCTGGCTCACGTATAGCAGCCGCGCGCACGGGCCGTGCGGGTGAAGGATTGGAGGCTACGCATGCTGGCCGCATTGTGCCCGACGGAGACCACGCACGGACGCAAGGCCACCACTGGCACTACGCAAAAAGGGAAGGCTCCACCGAAGCGGAGACCTTCCCTCACCGACTAAAAAAGGAAGCCGCAATTCGCGTTAGGCAGACCACCAAAATTCATCAACGGACGAGTCAGCTATAAAGAGGTCGGCGGCCTTCTCAAGTAGATCCAGATACTTGGGATCTCCCACCAACTTATTCTTCACTTGCTCATGGATCGCCATACTCTCAAGTTGTGCGACCCAGCGAATCCGGCCTGGGTTGCCGGATCCAGCCATTTCGATTTTAAATTCAACCCCCGTCTTACCCTTGCCATATGTTGCCACCTCATGCGCCCAAGCCATGGCTGCCCTGAACTTCCCGGGAGCGATGCTTGCAGTTCGTGTCCACGTAAGCATGATGTGTCACCCCCTTTTGCCATTTCACTATTAGATGTCGCAAAGCACACCCTCGGTCCAACAGCATCGAGGGCAAGTTTCAACGTACGCCAGCGGGACGGTGATGTGTTGAGACAGATCATCAGAAGACTAACGAGGGAGGAATGAATCGGCTAATGCAGGAAGCCGTTCTCAGTTACCCGACAAGTTCAGACGCACGGTTGCGGAACTAAGCGCACTGACCAAGTGCATTCTTGCCACCGCAGGAGCAGCGGAGTATGGTGTGTCGGCGTGCAGCGGATCGAGGCGCACTGCGTGGGGGGAGCAACTGGGTGAACGGATGCGGGACTGCCCGTAGGACCAGTATGTATGCGGGACTTGACAGCCACCTTCCCCTCTTAGCGTCTTCCGGTGATTAGCTGGTGATTGGCCGGTGATGCCTGCCGGTTTGCAGGCAGGCACCGGCAGCTTTTACTTGAGTGTTTAGAGGGAGAGCTGACCACTTAAAGCAGGCGTGACGAGCTATGATGGCCGATGTCAGGTAGGACTGGCCGATCATGAACAACGATGTCGAGCGTGAATGCGTAAAGCGCCTACAGCGCGATGTCGGCGTGGCCGAGGGTTCATTCAGGCTCGAGTCTCGCCAGCCGCCTGAGCCCGATATTCAGCTGATGTCAGCAGACGGTACGGTCGAGGCCTTCGAGGTCACCGAGATCCATCCCGATGAGCAGCAAGACCACGGCAGCGTGCTGCGCGCTGTCGAGGAAGCGCACGCGCGGCAAGATCCAAGCGCGATCCATTCCTACTGGGTTCTGCCGGACGCGACGCCGGCAATCGTGCATCGTGTCCGAGAGAAGATCAGGAAAGCGCCCAACTACGTCCTGGGCAATGCCGAGCCGCTGACGCTTCTGCTTGTCGGGGCGCTGGCGAGTCATGGCGCGGTTGCTGCCACGGGTGTTGTGCCGTGGTTTGTCGATGTCGCTTTGCTCAGCCGCGAACTCGATTCGGAACTCGCCGGATCGCGTTTTCAACGGATGTATCTGCATCTGCAACTTTATCACGCGGTGTGGGAATGGAGCCGGCCGCACGGTTGGCGCGTTCTACGTCAACCGACGACCGCCAGGAGCGACGGTTTGGAGATGCTCGATATGCTTCGTGGGTTAGCGGGCAACAGAAGCATCCTGCCCGGCACTCGCATCGTTGCGCGGTGGCCATGAGAAGCACGTCCGCCTGGTATGTTAGGTGGGGGCCATCGTCCGGTGAACTGCTGTCAGAACTGTGTGGCACCACCCCGCAGAGCTGGGATTGGCGCAGCTTGACAAGGAGTCCGTCTCCGCCACCGAGTCTAACTAGCTGAGCAAAAAGGGGAAACGCCCCGTGAAGCCCCGCGCTCCGCGGGACTTCGCGATCCAGGTTCGGCTCAGCGATACAAGTTTTGCGGGCTTTCCGCGGTTAGTTCTCGTCACGGCTCAACGCGCAACAGTGCCGTGCGAGTTTTCTTGGCTCTGAACCTGAGCCGTTTTTCGCAAACGGACTGCGTGCTGCCCTGAGAGCCAAGAAGTGCTGAGTTTCGTGGCTGCAAACTGGAGGGTCTGAAGGATGCTGCACTACGGACATCTATGCGCGCGCACAAGGCAGTCATGTTTTGACGGTCCCGACCCCAAGCAGTCAAGCCAGCTTCGGTAAAGGAGACCAAGTAAACGTGGGAAAGCCAGCGCCATCTCGCAGCCACGCCTTTCTAAGCCGTGGATGCGCTGCAGCCCTAGCGGGTTCAAAAAAGCGGTTGCCAAACGAGAACGAATTTTTCCCTGCGCCTGCGCAGTCTCCGATCCCTCGGCCGCCGCCTGGCTATTTGCTCAAGGATTTGATGAACGTGAGGGCGCGATGCTGGGCATCATTTGCCGCTGCTTCCTGATAAGCGAGGTGATGACCGAGGTACATCATGTCGACTGCTGGTGCGGCGAAAGCGTGCCGCGCGCCGGGATAGATCGTGACCTCGACGTTAGTCTTATTAGTGAAGTTGCACATGCTCGCCGGCGTCCAGTCGTCCTCTTGCCCAATGAGAATGATCGCCGGCAAGGAGAACCGGTTTGCGGGGTTGCAAACTGGGTAAATTGCAATGAGACCTGCAACTGATTGCTTGTGAGCTGCACGCGCCTCCGGCGAGACGGCCATGATCCCCGTCCAGCCTCCATGTGAATAGCCTTGTAAAAATATGTGCCTGCCATCAATCTCTGGCCTGCTGTTCAGCCACGCGACCGCTGCGTATACGTCCTCGACTCGATACTGGACCGCGCGAACCGGCTCATCGAAGCCGCGGCAAACACCTTTCACGCCCCGCGGTGTAAAAGAATCGAGAACGAGGGTTGCGATGCCCATGGGCAGATAGTCAGCAATGACGCGTCTCGCAATTGCGGCTTCCCACGGGGGGTCCCAATTTGCGCATCCGCTCAGTAGGATAACGGCGGGAAACGGTCCTGCACCCTCAGGCTCGTACAGTGCTCCCAATACATATTTGGTTTCCGAATCGTTGACCGGAATTTGCGCGACGGGACTAAATCCCCCAGACATCTTGGCTGTCTCTACCGTAGGCGGCTGCAAAGGTTTCGCTTCCGGCAGCGCAGTCGGCGTCGTCGCGCAACCAGCGAGCGCGACAAAAATTGTGATCCCTAGTGCTTTAGCAAGCATTTCCATCCTCCTCGGTCTTCGTGTTTGCGCCGCATTTGCCCAAATTGGTCTCGTAGCAAGGAGCCTGGTCTCTTCGCGAAATCACGGTATTGATAGGAATCAACCCCTGCGACAGGATCACTTATCTTCGTGGTCGCCCGCTCGTCTGCTAATGGACACGCTAGCTTCCGCGCTGCGCACATTGCGCATGCCAGAGGAGTGAGTCAAGGTGGAATTTGTAAGACGAACGAGTTCTTTGACGTGTTGACGTGAATCAAGAACGCAGATGACCTTCAGACTAGATTGCAATTGGGTCGGTGGATGGCTGACGGTATCGACGGACGCATCGACTAAGCGAAGGCACGTTGGGGAGAAAGAATATGAGAACGAGAATTGCATTTAGACAAGGCAATCTTGCCGCAGCGGCATTGTTCACAGCCTTGTTATCCGGTTGTGCTTCAACGCCGCCGGCCGTGGAGGGTTATGTGGCACCTCCGGTTGGCTCAACGTTTACTTATGCGCAGCACAATACGGGGAGCTATGTCCCGCAATTTGGAGCAAGCGAAGCACAGTTCACGACGACCCAAGGCGAACGCGTGTGGGAAGGCAGGAAGGTCATTGCGGCCTCGTCGACCCAGGGAGTGACCATCGTGTCGGAGCCCGCGCCGAGCGGTGCGATGATCGCGATAATCTTGCCCGGGGATAAGCCGTTTATTCGATATGACCCTCCCGTTAGCGTTGAGTACCCGGTCCAAGTTGGCAAGGAATGGAAGAAGACTTATCAGCTCACCTTGGTCACGGGGCAAATCCTGACGGCCGACACCTCATGGAAAGTTGAAAGCTATGAGGACGTGACAGTGCCTGCTGGAACGTATAAGACCTTCAAAGTCATCGATACTTGGTCGACTGGCGTGCAACAGACCGTCTGGTTCAGTCCCGATCTTGGGATCTGGGTAAAGTGGGAGGAAACCCGTTCCCCGGGCTACCGGGCCGGCCCGGGGACGCAGAAGAACGAACTCGTCTCGCTAAATATCAAGAAGTAGCCACGATCGAGGCAAGCGGCATTCGATTTTTGAAAAAAATTGAATGCCGTAATTGCCTGCCACGCTGTGGCGCGAACGAGTACCCGCAAGATTAACCGCCGGTACGATGAGCATCGCGTCTTACTCGCAGTTCCGGACGCGAGTTGAAACCCGCGCGCCAACGCGCGCGGTCGAATGTCTGGTTTGAAGCAATTTTCGAGAGCGGGGCGCCAGTCCGCAGGTGGCCGTTCACAACGGTTCGACGATGTTAGGTTTCCGCCTTCCCGACTGGCCGGTGTTCGCCTGCGGACATCCAGGCGGCACGCGCAAAGCAGTCGTGTTGTGACGGTCCCGGTCCGGAGTGGGCGCCTACGAGTAAAGTTGCGGGACGCTCGATGTGAACCGTTCCCTCGCCCGAAACAAGCGCGTCGGCGCGGGTGCTAAAAACGGCAAGAAGGTTGTCGGACGGGAGGCACGCCATGACCAAACCCGGTTCGAATTGCGTTGTTGCCGTGGTGGCGGGCCTGCTGTTCGCCTTCGAAGTCTCGGGCAGCGAGGCTGCAAGCTCGGAGAACGTCACCTTCGTGACGTGGAGGGAGCCCAAGGAAGGCGCCTATACCATTGATGTGCCGCGCGGATGGCAGGTGGCGGGCGGCGTCCGTCGGCGATCGCCCGTCGATATCCGCACGGCGCTTAACGTGACGTCGCCGGACGGCGTGATTCGCATCTTTATTGGCGACTATGACCTGGCGCCACGCCGCGAACCGGACCAGCTGACGCAAATGGCGGGCATGCGCGAGGGGTACATGTACGACGGGGTCCTTCTGGCCCGATACATGACCGGAGTACAGGTCGCGCGGAGCTACCCGGCTTGGAAATTGTGCCGACAGGCGAAGATCACGCAGTCGGGCGTGCTTCAACACGAGTCGCAAACCCTGACCGCGCAAGTTGCTCGGTACGGGCGAAGCATGGCGACCGCGGCGAGCGCCTCGGTCGGCGAAGCGATCTTCCAGTGCCCGGAAGGCGAGGGTTTCGTGATGGCCACGACATTGCTCACTCGGCCGATGAGCGGCCGAGGCGCTTCGGGATGGTACATCTACGAACTCTCCGGGTTCACGACACGGGATTCGAAGCAGGCATTCTTTGCTAAGTACGTCCTGTCGGCGATGCTGGCAAGCCGGAAAGACGACCCCGAGTGGGATGCGCGCGTCTCACAGGCCGCCGGCCAGTACGCCGAGTCGATGATGCAGATGAACAATGCCATGACGCAGTCGACCATTCAGCATGCAAGGCAGCAGGCCGTGCAGGGATCGGCCGGCGGCTGGAACCATCCGAACACGGGTGACGTGCCGAAGGTGAAGCACAATGCTGAGAGCGAACGGCAGCGCGACATCGCCAATCGAGGAACGCGCGAGGTATGCGACGACCTGGGAACCTGCAAAACCGTCGACAATTCGTGGGAAACGGTATGGCGTGACCACAACGGCAATGTCGTTCCGGGTTCGGCCGGCGGCTATCCGCCCGACTACTCCGGACAGTGGACACAAATGAAATGATCCGTGGCGAAGGTCACGTCAGCTCTCTGCGGCGGGTGGGAGGCGTTCCGGGCCTCCTGTATGCCCCTTCGCATTTGCCGACGTGGATGAGTGGGGCAAGCGTCGCCTGCTACCGGCGATTCGAAGGATCGCAAAACCTCCAACTGTGGCTGTCGCGAAGCCCTGGCCGTTAGCGGGCAGCGCGCGTCTTCCCCACCTTCTGCGGACAATTCGCTTTGCCGAAGGCGGTTTTCTCCAAAAGCGGGAGTGGGTCTTGGCGCTTTTGCACGCCCTCGAGCCAAAGCAGATGTCAGTCCTTCAAACTACGAACTACACTACCGCGAACCGGCGGCAAGCGACGCGAGCGCATTCTGTAGTACCCGTTGCGGTTCCCGCGGTTCGAACGGCGCATCGGTGTTTGGCGCCGTAAACCGTTTCGGAGCTCTTTACGAATGCGGACAAGCGGATGGAGAAGACTTGCGGTCGTACTTTGCGGTGCCTGGTGCATTGGAATTATCTGCGTCGCAGGTTATGAGCTGATCACGCACCGCGTCGGGTATTTCATCGAACTCACGCTCCCCGTTGGGACCGTCATCTCCGGGAACAAGGCGGTCCTGCCGGATGGCCGCGTCGTCGAGCTCCAAACCACGATCGATGCGCGTTCTTTGAAGCCAGGCGAGATCAAGTGGGTGGGAGAACCCGGGGTTGTGGAGCTGCAGCTTCGGTCCGTGCTTCTCGCGGTCACGCTCGTCGTACCGATGGGAGTATGGGCGGGATTTGAAGTCATCGCTGTGCTGGGACGTTGGATACTGCGCGGCTTCCGTGGCACGACCCGGTGATGTTCCGCCCGGGACTATTCAGTCCGCTATTTATCCCGAGCACAAATGGGAACGCACTGAAGCGGAACTCTTCCCAGATTCGAAGGTGGCCGGCGGCCCACCTTACCGAACCACCGCAAAGCTGACAGGCCCTGTCTAACGAGCACCCGGCGCGCTCCCAAACGTTAGCGGTTCACCGGGCGTGTCCGCTTCGGCTAGCCTAATTGATGCGCCTGTACTCTTAGTGGCGTTCGCCTCGCCACAGCCAAGCCGCGGTCAGCGCGAGAAGCGCGGCCGCGACTGCGCTGGCAAGGGTCGTCCCGTCCCATCCCCCGAACGAATGCATTCCAATCAGCCGAACCAGCACCGGACCGCCGATCTGGCCAACCGCGAACGACGTGGTCATCCGGGCGAGCAGCGGGGTGGGATTGTCCGGTGCCAGCACGCGCGCGAGCTGCAGTCCCGCCAGGGTCGTCACCATGAAGGTTCCGCCGACCAGGGCCGCTGCGAGCGCTAGCGACCACAGGTGCTGGTCAAACGCGGGAAGGCCCGCGCCGACGGCCATGATCGCCTGCGCGGCGGCCCAGACCTGGCGCCGGGGTGACGTGGGCAGCGCCCGCGCCGCGACCGCCACCGACCCGACGGAAGCCAGCCCGAACACCGGCCAAGTCAGACCGAACACGAGAGGGTTGTCGATCTGCGCGCGCGCCAGTGTCGGCAGGAAGGTGGCCGGCACGATGTAGCCGAAGCCGAAGGCCGCATAGCAGACCATCAGGTCTAGGTGCCTCCGATCTGGGTGCCGCTGCCCCTGCGCGCCAGCCGGAGCAATCTCGTCCCGAACCCGTGGCATTGCCCCAATTACGTACCAGGTCCCAATCGCGGCCAGCAGGCCGAGTTCGAGCCAGAGCACCCAGGCCGGCTGTTTGCCGCCCAGCCAGGCGAGCGTTCCCGACAGAAAAATTCCCAACCCGACGCCGGTATAGATCCAGGCTCCGAGCCGCCCTGCGCCGGCCCGGGCAAGCCGCATCAGGCACCAACTGCTCCCCAGCACCAGAACCCAGGCACTGAAGACCCCTGCGGCGAAACGCAGCCCCGCACCAGTCACGGGCGTCGTCACGAAGGCTACGAGTAAGGTCGAAGCCGCGACGCCGAGGAGCGCCAACTGCAGGTTGCGCACCAGATGCCGTCCCAGGTGGCCCGCAACCACAGCCCCGACCAGATAGCCCGCATAGTTCGCGGCTGCCCATTCGGCCCCGCTTGCCGCGTCGATCGAGCGGTCGCGCAACATCAGTGGCATTAGCGGGGTGAACGCGAAGCGCCCGATACCTATGGCAACTGCCAGGGCGACAATCCCCACCGTCACAACCTCACGCGCGGTGAGCGGAGCTCCGTCGGTCGAATTCGCGATCGCGCGCATCGCGCGATCCTAGACGGTGGCCAAGGAGAGCGGAAACGCGAGAGGCACGGCAGCTGCGAGGAAGTGGATCGGCGCAGCGATTGAAATCGACCGTTGGGCCACGCCGCTCCCGTCAGGAATGCTGTACGCGCCCTCCGGCGAAGGACCGCTGCAGGGCTCGTTTGGTCGTCGCGGTTGAAGTCTATTCATGGCCGTCCACGGTGGTTCATCGGTCTCAGGTTTCCGCCTTTTCGACCGGTCGGCGTTCGGCGCATATTGGACATCGGAAGCGCGGCCGATTGCGATGCCTTCTGCAGCCGCCTTACGGATATGCCCTGCCACCAGACCCATTCCGACGCACGCGACCCTTCCCGGTCGTTTCGGGCGTCCGATA
>Ga0187778_10003387_pt1 | contig 10733 bp, 9 predicted proteins | sample 1015_Q2_SP5_20_M_FD_132418 | JGI IMG/M metagenome (GOLD analysis project Ga0187778, IMG submission 132418) | Tropical peat soil microbial communities from peatlands in Department of Meta, Colombia - 1015_Q2_SP5_20_MG | ecosystem: Environmental > Terrestrial > Soil > Wetlands > Peat | place...
GCGAATCGAGGGGCACCATCCGAGCACCACGCGCGATCGCCAACTGGATCGGAATTCGCTCCAGCGTGGGTCCGAAACCATTCTGCTGGTGGAGGACGAAAAAGGGGTGCGCGAACTTGCCCGCGAATACCTCGAAATGACGGGCTACAAAGTAATCGCAGCGGAGGACGGCCACACAGCCCTTGAACTTGCGGCGATGCACGCCGGGCCGATCCATCTGCTGATGACCGACGTAGTGATGCCCGGAATCAGCGGCCGGGAGCTGGCGCAGAGAGCGGCGCAAATCCGGCCCGGAATCAAAGTGCTCTACATGTCAGGCTATACCGATCAAGCCGTTGTCCACCACGGAATTCTGGAAGATGACGCCGTGTTGCTTCAGAAGCCTTTCACCGTGACGACACTTGCGTCGAAGCTCCGCGAATTGCTGGCCGTCGAAACCGTCTCGTAGTTTCCCCTGGGAATAGAGAAAGAGAACGGTTGTTTCCGCCGAGCACACCTGTGCGCAAATGGCGCACTTGCGCATTGGTTGTGGCGTGGGCTTCGCCTGCTGGAATTGTGCCTTTGGGGAATTCAAGATCTCTGCTTTCAATCTGTTGCGTGCTTTTCAGACCTGCCTGCTTCGGTAGCCTGGATTGGAGCGGAAGATGCATTAGTCAGGCCGGCCCGGCCGGAAATATTTTGCGCGGGCGGCCGGGCGAGAACCTGGGGGGACAGGAAATGGACGGCGCGACAAGTCAATTGCACGCGGACGTGAGCAACACGGTCACCGAAGGAATGATTGCAGAGAGGCGGCTTTGGACGGCGGTGCTAGTGAACGCCGTGGAAGAATGGCGTAGAGGCAATCTGCGCGAGCGGCGTGAAGCGCAGCAATTTCTTTTCGAGGACAACGACGACTTTGCCACCGTTTGCGCAGGGGCGGGTCTGAACCCGGAAAGCATGCGCACGCAACTGCTCAAAATCGGGCGCAAAATTCAACCGGACCCATGGCACATCAAGCGGATGGCAGCTTAGCGCACCGAGCCGCATTGAGATCTCGTTTGAACATTCAGGATTCATTCGGGACCCAATTCATAGATGTAGGTTCATAAAGGTTTCCTGCGCCTCGGCCTACTGGGGCGCAGGAGCTTCCCTCCACTGGAAGAATCTACCCTGTATGCCTTTGGAGCTGGCGTAAAATTCTCCGGCGTCGCCCCGCGCCTCAAAATGACGGCTGATTCGCGCCTCGATTCCGTGTGTGCCGAAAAGCGATTGCTCGTATGCTGCGCCCGCACGAGGATGTCCGCCCCCATAGCCGAGCAAATCCGCGAAATTCTCAAAAGGCCCATTGACTGGGATTATCTCCATGCGGAATCAGCTGAAAATTCGATCACTCCGCTCGTGGAGAAGCACCTCCGCACCTTGGGTAAGGATTTCGTGCCGTCGGAACAACTGGAGCAATGGAAGGAGGCTGCGCGTGCCAATACCGTGCGCTGCCTGTATCTCACGGCCGAATTAAACCGAGTTCTCGACCTGTTTCAATCCAACGGAATCGAAGCGATTCCTTACAAGGGCCCTGTCCTCGCCGCCCAGGCATATGGGGACGCAACACTGAGGGAATTTGAAGACCTCGATCTGATCCTTCGGCAGCGCGACCTTCCGAAAGCGCATGAAATCATGCTCGGACTCGGCTATCGCCCGAAATTTCCCTGGATCCTCTCGGCCAGTGCGGCTGGATCCCTTGTACCGGGCGAATACAACTATCGCGATGAAGCGCGGCGGCTGATGGTGGAGCTGCATACGGAAATTACGTTGCGGCATTTTCCGGTCGTCCCAGATCTCGATGTTTTCACGAAGCGGCTGGCAATCGTGATGCTTGCCGGCAGAGAAGTGAAAACGTTTTGCGTGGAAGACCTGCTGCCGGTTCTTTGCATCCACGGCTCGAAAGATTTTTGGGAACGCCTCTCCTGGATCGCGGATATCGCCGAGCTCGCGCAGGCCAACCCCGGGCTGGATTGGGCTGAAGTAGTCCGCCGAGCTGACTCGATCCGGGCGAGACGCATGTTGTTTCTCGGATTGATTCTCGCTGCCGAGATCCTGGATGCATCGATACCGGAGGAGATCATGCGCGATGCGCGGGCCGACGGTTCGGCTGCGTCCGTGGCCGCTGAGGTGCGCACGCGGCTGCTGAGCCGCCAGTTGCCCCATTTGGATGCCGCAGGTCGATTTCGATTCCGCCGGCGAATGGTCCCCGGAACGGTCAGCGGGTGGCGTTACGCGGCCCGATTGGCCGTGATTCCCGCGGAAGAGGATTGGACCGCGATACGCCTTCCAGGTCCCTTGGCGCCGCTTTACGTGGTCTTGCGCCCCCTGCGGCTTTTCTTCAAGTACGGGTGGTCCAGCCGCCGAGCGCCCCGGCTTTCCCCTTAGCGTGAACGCCTCAAACAAGTTCCCCCGGCGATAGTCACAATTAGGACACGCGGGCGGACATCCGTGTTGACCCCTTGCCTAATACGAGAGGAGACTGGCCCCGGCTCCCTCTCGGTTGTTCTGAGAACTTGGCGAAATTCGGCCCCTGGGTTACGGGACTTTGGTGCGTGGGTGCCTTGCGGCCGATCCATGCCGAAGAAGGGGAATTAGACGAGTTGGGGATCACAACTAACCCAGTGGGATGCGCCCGGCCGCCTGCGATCACGATCGGGCGCGTCCCGCTGGAGCTGTTCACTACCCCGCCTGTCATTGCCCGGCAGTGGGATCTTCCACCGCCTGGGCCTACCTCAACGATACCTGCGCCACTTGCATTCGACGCAACAGAGCAGGAGGGGCTGGTCTTTCGGCGGATGAGGAAGCTCGACAGGGGAATTCGAGTTAATTCAGGACGGAGCGCGCCAGAATGAAATTGAAGAGAAGGTGGTTGGTCAGGCTGACTCTGTTTTTCACGTGCGTTCTGGCGCTGGCAGCGTGCTTCACCCCGGGAGCGTTCGGACAGGGCTTCGCGAGGCCGGATGGTTCGGTCCCCGTGCCGTTGGATTGGACCTCGAAGCATGTTCTCTTCACCTCGGGATTTACGCCGAAGCAAGCGGAGAAGATGTGGAACGAGCCCCGGGCATACGCACAGTGGCACCTGCATGGGGGTGCGCCCCCAAGTCCAGACTGGGTGCGCAGGCCGCCAGAGCCGCCAAGGCGGCCACCGCGAGTAAGGGGCGGTTTCGAAAAGGACTGGGCCGTTCCGCTGGGCGCCGGCGGCGTCGCTCAAGGCATGTCGCCCGCCAAGTACAGCTTCAATGTGAACGCGGCGCCGAGCTGCACCTCCGATTACGTGGTGTTCCCGGTCAACGCGTCGACCGGGAACACGCGCGCGGATGTTGTCGGCACGTTCACGGCTGAACCTGGAATCGGCCAGACTACATCCGTCACTATAACTCCGGCAGGAGGAGCCGCAGTCACTCTGACCTTGACCTCATCGGCTGTCTCGAATACAGGGCTCAATTTCCAAATCTCCGCCACGATTGCCACCAATGCCACGAATCTGGCGGCCGCGATCAATCGCAATCTGAGTAGTACCGCCATCGACCGCATCGTCGGGGTGGCATCGGGAGACTCGGTTACCGTATACGCGCTCACGCCCGGGAACCGCGTGACGCTGACGGTTGCAAGTACATTGAGCAATTTCAGCTGGGGCGCAGTTGCTGCCGGGACAAACGGCGCTCAGGCCAACATCGTTGCATTCAACGAGCTCTACAGCGGGTCCGGGTCACCGCTGTGTGCTCTCACGAATCCGGAATTCATCTTTTCCTACGCCTCCGGCGTCGGACCGGTCGCCACGTCGCCCAACCTCTCCCTCAGTGGGACACAGATCTCCTACATGGAGAATGACCCGAACATTGGCGCAATCCTGCACGTGCTGACGTTCGGCATCGGCAGCACCGAGTACGGAACCACCTGCGCCAGCAGCAACAACGGCACAGCCATGCCGACCTGCGCAACCAACCCGGTGATCCCCGGAAGCACCGCGAACAGCACCGCCACGGACTTCATGCTTCCCCTGGGATTAGTTGCCGCCAACGCAGCCACCGGGGTGGCTGGGGCGGCGGACAGCTTCTCGTCGCCGTTCATCGACTATGCTGACGACACAACCTTCGTGGGCGACAACAACGGCTACCTGTATGCGATCGCCCCGACGTTCAACGCGGCACCAGCGTATGCGGGTGGAAACTTCCCAGTCCTTGTAAGCGCCACCCCAGCATCGGCCGCCCCGACCGGAGTCACGGCAACGCCGACAGTGGTGACGGTCACCGTCGCCAATTCGCTTGGCATCGGAGAATTGGTCACCATCTCGGGCGTAACTGCCAATTTCGGCAATGATTGCACCGCCGGCGACGTCGCTGCCATCAATGGAACACAGACTGTTATTGCTGCCGGGCTGAGTGGAACGCAGTTTGAATTCAACGCAACGATACCCAGTGCGACTATGGGCAACGGCTGCGCCGTCACCGGCGCAACTGTCACCCCAGGATCCAACTATCTGTCGTCCCCGACGGTCGATGTGGCTGGCACCGGCAACATCTTTGTCGGCGACAGTAGCGCCAAATTGTACGAGTTGACGCCGACCGGAACTACCGCCGCTGCAGCGCTGACGGTCGGCGAAAACCTGAACGGCGGGATCCGCGACGCTCCAATTATCGACTCGACGAACGCGGTAGGTTTTGTGGTAACGGCCTGCACCACCGGCACGACCGGTGGCGAGACAGACACGACAAATGCCGCCCTTATCCAGTTCAAATTCACAAGCACTACCCTGACCTCAGTTGCGGTCGCGGGACTCGATTCCGGTGCAAATCAGTCCTGTACGGTCGCAGGCTTTCCGATGTACGCCCCTGCACCGGACAACCGCTACTATGTCCTGGGAATCGGCAGCGCCACTGCGGCGAACAACGGCGAACTTATCGCTGCGAGCTCCGGCACCGGTGGCCAACAGATAAAAACCTTCCAATTCGTTAGTTCCGCGTTGCAGACAGCGCCGGAGGGCGGCGACAAGCCTCAACTCGGGACCGGCGCTTCGGTCATTTCGCCGCTCACGGAATTTTTCAACAACCAGGAAATCAGCGTGACCGGGGTAACTGCAACGACCACTACGGTCACAGTCACAGGGATGAATACACTCGCAGCGAACGACATTGTGACCATATCGGGCGTAACCGCCAGTGCCGGCAACAATTGCACCGCCGGGGACGTCGCTGCCATCAATGGAACACAGACCGTTATTGCTGCCGGGCTAAGCGGAACGCAGTTCGAATTCAACGCTACGATACCCAGCGCGACTACAGGTTCCGGTTGCACCGCCAACGGCGCGACTGCCACAGCCGAAGCGGACTATATGTTTATGGGAGTGAACCAAAATCCAACGGAATTGTATGCCTTTCTCGTCCCTGCGCAGGTCCTGGTCCCGGGACTCGACAACCCTCCTACTCCTAATGCGACGAACACCACCGATGTAGCAGGCGGGACAAGCGCCATAATCGTGGACAACGATTCAACCGCAGGCCAGACATCGAGCCTTTACTTCGGTACGTTGGCCACGTCCACCACTATTTGCGGGGCCACTGCCGCGTACTGCGCGGTCAAGTTAACGCAGGGCGCATTGGAATAGTTCGCCGCTCACAGAACCTATGGCTGCGCGCTCACGAGCGGAAAGGTAATGCATGAACGGAAGGCTCGGTTTTGGCAGTCCTCAGCTCGGCTGGAACACCAACTGTTTCGCAGTGAAGAATATTCTGGGGGAAATTAGTGAGCGTGGAACCGCAAGATAAGGCCCCTGAAAACAAGGAGTCACTGCCGAAAGGCGCAGGAGCCAAGAAGCCGTACCAGAAGCCTGCATTTCAGCACGAGCGTGTTTTTGAAACGATGGCGCTCGCCTGCGGAAAAATTTCCCCCACACAGTTCCAGTGCCGCTTCAATAGGAAGAACTCGTGAGTTTTGTGAACACATGGAAAGAAGCAGCGGCGCCATCGAAAGAGTCGGTGCGATTGGAGCTTGCAGCGGAAATCTTGCGTGATTTCGGGGAGTTGCGATTTCGCGCCTGTGGCGGAAGCATGCTCCCTGCAATATTTCCGGGGGATATTCTGATGATCCGGCGTGACCCGATTGGCCGGATCCGGCAGGGGCATACCGTCCTTTCCTTGAGGGCCGGCCTGTTCTGTGCGCATCGGGTCGTGCGCATCGAAAATCGCAGCACCGCCGTGCGCCTGATTACTCGCGGTGACGCACTGGCGATGGAAGATCCCGCCGTTTCCGAAGACGAGTATCTCGGCCGGGTCATTGGGCTCCACAGAGGCCGCAAACAGAGGGAAATTAGCGACAGGCCGAATCTTGAAAGCTGCGTTTTTGGTTGGCTATTGCGGCGCTCCGATTTTCTGACCATTTCATTGATGCGATGGCATTCGCTGCGCATGCGATTGTCCGGAAAAGCGCAACCTGCCGGGCCTGGAAATCGTGAAATAGCAGCGGGGTTCTTACGATGATTGCCGGAACCAGCCTTGCCGCTTCAGGGACCGCGCCTCGGACTGAACCGCAAGGAGTGGTCATTGAGATCGGTGGCATTCCCATTCTCCTAAGGTCAGGCGACGCCAAATTCCGAGCCATGCTCGAACAGCGCTACGCAGGATTTCTGAATCCTTCAGCACAACCTGCGAATGAATTCACGATTTACCTCAATCCGCCTCTCACAAAAATCCCCGACGCGGACGCGCAGGTTTTCAGGAACGATTCGGTCTGGCGTATCGAGCGCGGGGACTTTCGGGCGGAATGGGACGCGGAGGCCTGCCGCGGGTATGTCCAGCAATCGGCGAACCCTTACGCAATTGACACGGTTCTGCGCATCACGCACTCGCTGGTTCTTGCGGGCAAAAGCGGTTTCCTTCTGCATGCCGCCAGTGCTTCACGAAACGGATGCGCCTTCTTATTTGCGGGTGCATCCGGGGCTGGTAAAACCACCCTCGCAAGGCTGGCACCGCAAGATGCCAAAGTGTTGACCGATGAGGTCTCTTACGTGCGGAGACAGAAAGATGGCTATTTTGCTTTCGGCACGCCTTTTGCCGGAGAGCTGGCGAAAGTGGGTGAGAATATCCGCGCACCGATCGCCGCGTTGTTCCTGCTGGCGAAAGGCCCCCGAAACCGAATCGAGCCTGTCGCCCGCACTGACGCTGCTCGCGCACTTCTCTCCAATATCCTGTTTTTTGCTGAGGATCCGGAATTCGTTAAGTTGGTGTTTCACTCTGCCTGTGAGTTCGTCGGCCTCGTACCGGTTTATCGTCTTACGTTCGTGCCCAATGCTCATGTGTGGGAGATGATTGGATGACTAGCAAGCGATACGCCCGGAGTCCTCAAGTCGCGGCTCGCCGCCTCGGCGATGAAATAATGATCATGTCCGCACCCGATTCAACTCTGTTCACCCTGAACGAGGTAGCCGCACTTATTTGGGAGGCCTCCGATGGTTCACTGGCGCTGAGCGAGATTGTGGAGCGTGACATCTGCCCGGCATACGACGTCCCGGCAGACTTGGCGTTACAGGATGCAGAGTTGCTGGCCGAAGAACTTGCCGCGCACGGCATCTTGCTGCCTCGCGAAGAGGCCGTTTTCACAGCACTCGGGCCGAAATGACCACTCTGATGCAGCGGATGGGCGCCAAGGCGCTCCATTTGGGCATCCCTCTCAGCGTGCAATTGGATTTGACCTATCGCTGCAACGAACGATGTGTCCATTGTTATCTCGACCATGATGACCACGGCGAGTTGACCACCTCCGAAATCAAGCATCTTCTGGACGCATTGGCCGAAGCCGGCGTTTTTTTTCTCACTTTGAGCGGCGGTGAAATCCTGGTGCGCAAGGATTTCTTCGAGATTCTTGAACACGCGCATGCCTTGCGTTTTTGCGTGAAGCTGAAAACGAACGGGGTTCTGATTCGTGAGCCCCAAGCAGACCGTATTCGCTCACTCGGTGTGCATTCCGTGCAAATCAGCATTTACTCCCATCGCCCGGAGGTCCACGATTCCATCACCAAGGTTCCGGGCTCGCTATCGAGATCGGTTGACGCCATTCGCGTCCTCAAGGCCCGCGGCTTGAAAGTCATCATCGCGGATGTTCTGATGATTCAGAACCTTCACGATTACCCTGGGGTGAGAGCGTTAGCCGCCGAACTGGGCGCCGAGTTTACGATTGATCCCACGGTGACCCCCCGGATGGACGGTGACAGGTCGATTTTGAACCTGAACGCTGATCTGGCCTCACTGGGGCAGGTGTTCCGCGACGAAACATTGGTTGGTAATGTGCAGGAATTCTGCGCGCCTCCGGAGCCGGCGGATGACGACGATCTGGACGGTTTGCCTTGCGGCGCCGGCCACACCGCTTGCTACGTTTCGCCCTACGGGGATGTTTATCCCTGTGTGCAGTTCCCCCTGCCTAGCGGAAATGTGAGGCGTACGCCATTTCTCGATGTTTGGCGCCACTCCGACCGATTAAATGAGGTTCGCTCTATCACAGCACGCGACCTCCCAAGTTGCTCCCAATGCATCCATCTCGTGAGCTGCACGCGTTGCCCGGGGCTGGCGTACATGGAGGGAAACATGCGCGGACCCTCGATACAAGATTGTGAGAAATCTTTTGCGCGGTCAGGGATCCCGTCAGCCAATTTGTTGTCCAGGCAGCCGCCTGCGTCACGACTGGTGCAGATTCAAGTGTTATCGGCAGCAGTCCAATTGTCGTCTGCCCGTTTGGCGTGAGCAGCACCTGGGCCGCGTGACGCGGATCAAATGCCGCGGGCAGCAGATCGGTATCGAGTCGCTGGAGCAGGAGGTTCTCGGCCGGCTCCTTGCGGTGCCATGGCACCGAACGTTTCTCGTCTACACGCCGTTCATCTGGATCAAACGTTTCTTGCTCGGTTAGCCCACCCGATTCTCCCTGATTAAGGTAGAATCATGTCCCAAGCCTCTCGCGGCTTGACCACGAAAGTGCAGAGCCACGCAATTCTTCGACATTTCCTGAAGGAGAAAACATGAGCACACCTGCTAAGACAACCGCCGGAAGTCAAGTCACCAGGGCGGCTCAGAATCCGCTCAAGGCGCTGCAGTCATACGGGCAATCCGTGTGGCTCGATTACATTCGCCGAAGCCTGATCACCACGGGTGAGCTCGCCCGCCTCATCGATGAAGACGGCCTCCGCGGGATGACTTCGAACCCTGCCATTTTCGAAAAGGCCATCACCGGAAGCACCGACTACACTCAGGCGCTTCAGGAATTGGAAACGCGAAAAGATCTCGATGCCAAGGGGATTTACGAGCACCTCGCGATTCGCGACATCCAAGACGCAGCCGGCGTGCTGCGTCCGGTGTATGACCAAACGAATAAGCGGGACGGCTACGTCAGCCTGGAAGTATCACCCTCGCTGGCCCACAAGACGCAGGAGACCATTGAAGAAGCGCGGCGGCTGTGGAAGACCGTGGGCCGGCCCAACGTGATGATTAAAGTGCCGGGCACGCCTGAGGGTATCCCCGCGATCTGGCAGCTCATCGGAGAAGGAATCAACGTCAATGTGACTCTCTTGTTTGCGCAAGACGTGTACGAACGCGTCGCCGAGGCGTACATCTCCGGTCTGGAAGACTTGGTAAAGAAGGGCGGAAATCCTGCAAGTATAGCTAGCGTCGCGAGCTTTTTCGTGAGCCGAATCGACACACTGATTGATGGCCTGCTTGGCGAGCAGATCAAAAGCGTGAAGTCCGCTTCCGAACAAGCCATGCTCCGCGGACTTCTTGGGAAGGTGGCCATCGCCAACGCAAAGCTCACCTACCAAAGGTACAAGGAAATTTTCAGCGGGCCTCGGTGGGCTGCGCTCGCCGGGCGCGGCGCTCAAACACAACGAGTCCTTTGGGCCAGCACCAGCACCAAGAATCCCGCCTACCGCGACGTGATTTATGTCGAAGAACTCATCGGCCCGGATACGGTCGATACGATCCCCCCCGCCACGTTCGATGCCTTCCGCGACCACGGGCGCCCCAGTGCCAGCCTGGAGGACGATGTCATCTCGGCGCATGAAACAATGGATTCCCTTGCGCGTGCCGGAATCTCGATGAAGGCGGCTACCGACAAACTCACCGAAGACGGCGTCAAGCTTTTTGAGGAAGCATTCGACAAGCTCCTCGCGGCCGTGGACCAGCATGTTGCCAAGGCGCGTCCTTCTTCGGCGAACCGGCTCGCCTATCGGCTTCCTGAAAAACTCAAAGCTGCCGTGGATGCGACTCTGGAGGATTGGAAGGCCAACGCGAAGGTAAAGCGGCTTTGGGCGCGGGATGCGTCCCTCTGGACGAATACAGATGAGGCAAACTGGCTGGGATGGCTTGGCATCGCCGACGATCAAATATCGCACATCGGACAATTCGAAAAGATTGCTCACGAGATTCGCGATGGGGGTTTCACTCAAGCCTTGCTTCTCGGCATGGGTGGTTCCAGCCTTTGCGTGGAAGTTCTGAAGCTCACATTCGGGAAAATTCCGGGGTTTCCCGAAGTCTTCGTGCTCGATTCCACTGACCCGGCGCAGATACGAGCCGTCGAATCGAGAATCGACTTGGGCAAGACTATCTTCATTGTTTCGAGCAAATCCGGGAGCACGCTGGAGCCGAATATTTTCAAGCAGTACTTCTTTGAGCGTGCTAAACAGGCCGTAGGAGCAAGCGAGGCCGGGAAACGGTTCATCGCCATCACGGACC
>Ga0187778_10003389_pt1 | contig 10721 bp, 7 predicted proteins | sample 1015_Q2_SP5_20_M_FD_132418 | JGI IMG/M metagenome (GOLD analysis project Ga0187778, IMG submission 132418) | Tropical peat soil microbial communities from peatlands in Department of Meta, Colombia - 1015_Q2_SP5_20_MG | ecosystem: Environmental > Terrestrial > Soil > Wetlands > Peat | place...
GGTCTGCACGACGTCGATCACGCCCTCGCGCATGAGCTCGAGAATGGCGACGAAAGTCACCGTGACTCCCATGCGCCCCTCCTCGGGCCTGAAGAGCTGCATGAACGGCACGAAGCCGCTGGCGGCGAGCGCGCTCAGTATGTCGCTCATGCGTTCGCCGACCGACAGCTGCTCGCGCTGGATGTGGTGGTGGGCGAACATCTGCGCGCGCGCCACGACGTCCTTGAACGCTATGAGCATCTCCTGCAGCGTGACCTGCGGCAGTGCGCGCACCGCCCGCCGTTCCCGAAGCTCCGCTGACACGCTCCACACGTCGCGCTCGAGACGTGGCAGGGCATCGAGTCCTTCCGCGGCGCGCTTGAAGCGCTCGTACTCCTGCAGCCGCCGTACCAGCTCGGCGCGTGGGTCCTCCTCCCCCTCGGCATCGCTCTTCGGCCGTGGCAGGAGCATCCGTGACTTGATCTCCGCGAGCGTCGCCGCCATCACCAGGTACTCGCCCGCGAGCTCCAGCTGCAGCTCCTGCATGAGCTCGATGTACTGCATGTACTGGCGCGTGATCTCGGCCAGCGGGATGTCGAGGATGTCGAGATTCTGACGCTGAATCAGATACAGGAGCAGATCGAGCGGACCCTCGAAAGCTTCGAGGAACACCTCGAGCGCCTGCGGTGGAATGTACAGATCACGCGGCAGCTGCGAGATCGGTTCACCGTTCAGCACGGCGAACGGCATCTCCACCTGCTCCGGAGGCAATTCCGGCGGCGGTGCCGGCGGTGGTGCGTTGGATACCACGATCTTCAGGTCGGGTCTTGCTTTCACGCCGTTCTCGCCGTTTCAGTCGGGGCGCAGGTGCATGCTGCGCCGGACATCGTCGAGCGTTTGCCGCGCCGCCTCGCGCGCCTTGTCGGCGCCCTCGGCGACGATGTTGCGCACCAGCTCGGGATTGTCCTCGAATTCCTGCGCGCGGCGGCGCATGCCACTGATCTCCTCGACGATGCGGTCGATGATCGGCTGCTTGCATTCGAGGCAGCCAATGCCGGCGGTGCGGCAGCCCTCCCACACCCAGTTGCGCGTGGCATCGTCGGAGTAGATCTTGTGCAGGTCCCAGACCGGGCATTTCTCCGGGTCGCCCGGATCGCTGCGCCGCACGCGCGCCGGGTCGGTCTGCATGGCGCGCAGCTTCTGCACCACGGCTTCCGGGTCCTCGCGCAGCCCGATGGTGTTGCCGTAGGACTTCGACATCTTGCGCCCGTCGAGACCGGGCACCTTCGGCGTTGCGGTGAGCAGCACCTGCGGCTCGGGCAGAATCGCCACCCCGGTGCCTTCGAGGAAACCGAGCAGCCGCTCGCGGTCGGCCAGCGTGATGCGGTTGTTACTCTGGACCAGCGCCTGCGCGCGCTGCAGCGCCTCGGTGTCGCCGGTCTCCTGGAACTTGCGGCGCAGCTGGCGGTAGTTGGTGCTGTTGCGGCCGCCGAGGCTCTTCACCGCGCGCTCGGCCTTGGCCTCGAAGTCGGGCTCGCGGCCGTAGAGGTGATTGAAGCGCCGTGCCACCTCGCGCGTCAGCTCGACGTGTGCCACCTGGTCCTCCCCGACCGGCACGTAGGCGGCGCGGTAGACGAGAATGTCGGCGCTCTGCAGCAGCGGATAGCCGAGGAAGCCGAAGGTAGCGAGATCCTTCTCCTTGAGCTGCTCCTGCTGGTCCTTGTAGCTCGGCACGCGCTCGAGCCAGCCGAGCGGAGTGATCATGGAGAGCAGCAGATTGAGCTCGGCGTGTTCGGGTACGTGCGACTGGATGAAGAGCGTCGCCACGCCGGGGTTGAGGCCGGCGGCCAGCCAGTCGATGAGCACCTCGCGCACGTGCTCCTGCAGGCCCGCGGTGTCCTCGTAGCCGGTGGTGAGCATGTGCCAGTCGGCGACGAAGAAAAAGCACTCGTACTGATACTGCAGCTCCACCCAGTTGCGCAGCGCGCCGTGATAGTTGCCGAGATGCAGCCTTCCGGTGGGACGCATCCCCGAGAGGACGCGCCGTGCCGGTGCCGGGGAACTCACGTGCGTGCGCGGGGATGGGGGCTCACGCGCGCAATTATAGCGCACGCCCGGTGAGCGGTCCGAGGGCGCCCTTGCCCGCCCGCACGATCAGCGGCGGCGTCACCGACAGATCGACGACGGTGGTCGGCTCGATGCCGCAGTCGCCGCCGTCGAGGATCGCGTCGATTTTGTGCGCGAGGCGCTCCTGGATTTCGCGCCCGGAGGTGAGCGGCACGGTGTCCGGTGCGAGCAGTAGCGTCGAGCTCATCAGCGGCTCGCCGAGCTCCGCAAGCAGCAAGCGCGGCACGCGGTGATCGGGGATGCGCACGCCGATCGTACGCCGCCGTTCGTGCTGCAGCCGCCGCGGCGTCTCGCGCGTCGCGCGCAGCAGGAAGGTGTAGGGACCGGGCAGGCAGGCGCGCACGATGCGGTACTGCCAGGTGTCGAGCCGCGCGAAGCGCCCGACTTCGGCCAGCGTGGCGCACACCAGCGTGAAATGATGGTGACGATCGGCCTGGCGGATGCGGCGTACGCGCTCGACGGCATGCTTGTCGCCGATGTGCCAGCCGAGCGCGTAACAGGAATCGGTTGGATAGGCAATGATGCCGCCGGCGCGCACCACCTCGGCCGCGCGGCGGATGAGGCGCGGCTGCGGATCGACCGGGTGCAATTCCAGATACTCGGCCATCTTTTTGCGGCGAACAGCCCTACCCATGGAGTTCGGGCGCGGCGCATGACAATATACGCGGCCATTTGCCGCCCTATACACCACCGCCGCTTGAGGACACTCGACCCTAACTTCCCATGCAGGTTCTCACCGGCTTGGCGCCGCTCGCGGCGTTCTTCGTAACCTACACCTGGCGCGGGTTGTACGTGGCCACGGCGGTACTGATGGCCGCGATGGTGGCGCTGCTCGTCCTCGAGTGGCTGTGGCAGCGGCGCATTCCGCCGCTGCACGCGCTGTCGGCGCTGCTGGTGTTGGTGCTCGGCGCGGCGACGCTGCTGCTGCACAATCGCCTCTTCATCCAGTGGAAGCCGACCATCCTGTTCTGGCTCGTCGCCATCGCCTTCGTGGCGAGCCCCTGGTTCGCGGAGCGCAACTTCACGGAGCGGTTGCTCGCACCAGCGCTCGATGGGCGGCAGCGGGTGAGTGCGCGCCAGTGGCGGTTTCTCAACGGGACCTCGGCGGCATTCTACGCGCTGTTGGGAGCGCTCAACCTGGCGGTGGCCTACGGCGCGAGCGAGCGTGCCTGGGTGTACTTCAAGATGTTCGGGCTGGCGCTGCTCACCTTCGCCTTCGTCGCGCTGCAGCTCGTGTGGCTGAGCGCGCGCGCGGTGCCGCTGCCGGAACAGAGCGGCGCGTCGCAGGCGCCACAGTGAGCCCGCAGGTCATGGCGCAGATACGCACGGCGCTCGAGCGCTCGCTCGCACCGCGCTCGCTCGAGATCATCGACGACAGCGCGCGGCACGCCGGGCACGAAGGCGCGCGCAGCGGCGGTCATTTTCGCGTGACGCTGGTGGCCGACGCCTTCCGCGGCCGCTCGCAGCTCGAACGCCACCGCCTGGTGTACGCTGCGGTCGCGCCGCTCATGGGCAGTGGCGTGCATGCGCTCAACATCGTGGCGCGCGCCCCAGAAGAAGCCGCGTGAGGGCGCGGCGCCGAAGTAATCGCCGGGGTGGCGATCCAATGTCGACTGTTTAGCAACTGCTCAGGCAAACACCGGAAGATGTGTATGAACCATCCGCGTATCCTGTTCCTCGTTGCCGCCTTGGCCGCCGCGCTCAGCGCGTGTCAGCCCAAGACCGCCGCCACGGGGGACAACTCCCCGCCGGTTGCGGTCGTCGACGGGGTCCCGATCAGCCGGGATTTCTACGAGTTCTACGTCAAGGGCATCACCGGCGGGAAGAACTCGAGCGACCTCAACGAGCAGCAGCGCGCTGCCGCGCTCGACAACCTGATCCGCGCCCGCCTGGTGGCCGAGGAGGCCACCAAGGAAGGCCTCGACAAGAGCGGCGACACGGCATACCTGCTACAGCTGTCGCGCCTCAACGTGCTGGAGCAGTCCGTCCAGGAGCGCTACCTCAAGGATCGCAAGCCCACCGAGCAGGAGCTGCGCGCCGAATACGAGACGCAGCTCGCCGCGATGCCGAAGACCGAATATCACGCGCGCCACATTCTGCTCGCCACCGAGCCGTATGCGCAGAAGGTCATCGACCGCCTCGACAAGGGCGAGAAGTTCGACGCGCTCGCCAAGAGCGAGTCGATGGATTCCTCGAAGAACAACGGCGGCGATCTCGGCTGGTTCACCGCCAACCGCATGGTGCCGGAATTCTCCGGCGCGGTGATCGCGCTCAAGCCCGGCGAGTACACCCACAAGGCCGTGCACACGCAGTTCGGCTGGCACGTGATCCAGCTGCTCGAGACGCGCGAGCTGACGCCGCCGCCCTACGACCAGGTGCGCCAGCGCCTCGAGCAGGTGGTGCAGGCGAAGAAATTCCGCCTGTACACGGATGAGCTGATGCACAACGCCAAGATCGAGAAGTTTCTCGACCAGACCGCGCCGAGCGCCCAGGCCCCGGGTGCGACCAGCCCACCGGCGCCGCCCGCCGCGGCCCCCTCGGCCGCGGCGCCCGCTCCTGCAGCACCCGCTGCAGCGCCGGCACCGGCCCCGAGCCAGGCACCCGCGGCTTCCGGCACGGCCCCGCCGGCCGGCACGCCGCCGAAGAACTGACGGGCCACCGCCATCCCGCGGACCCTCATCCGCCGTCTCTGCCGAGCAGCCCGAGAAGCTGCGCCTCATCGAGGACGGTGACGCCGAGCTCGCGCGCCCGCTCGAGCTTCGAGCCCGCCTCGCTCCCGGCCACCACGAAGCTCGTCTTCTTCGACACGCTCCCTGAGACCTTCGCGCCGCGGGCGATCAGCGCCCCCTTCGCCTCCTCGCGCGTCATGCGCTCGAGCGTGCCGGTGAGGACAAAGGTGCGGCCGGCGAGCGGCTGAGGGGCCGCGGGCGGAGAGGCCTCCATGTCAGGCCATGTCACACCTTTATCGCGTAAGGCCTTGATAACACGGCGATGTTCTGCTGATGAAAAAAATGCGGCGACGTGCGCTGCCACGACCGGTCCGACGTCGGGCACCTGCTGGATCGCCGCCTCATCCGCGCGCATGAGCCGTTCGAGCGTGCCGAAATGCCGCGCGAGCGCGAGCGCCGTTGCCTCGCCCACCTCGCGGATGCCGAGTGCGTAGAGCAGCCGCGGGAGCGTCGTGCGGCGGCTCCGGTCGATCGCCGCGACAAGATTCGCGGCCGACTTCTCGCCCATGCGCTCGAGCTCGGAGAGCTGCGGCACGGTCAGCGCATACAGGTCCGCGGGTGAACGCACCGCGTCGCGCTCGACGAGCTGCTCGACGAGCTTGTCGCCGAGTCCCTCGATGTCGAGCGCGCGACGGCTGGCGAAATGACGCAGCGACTCCTGGCGCTGCGCCCGGCAGGTGAAGCCACCGGTGCAGCGCGCCACGGCCTCGCCTTCGACGCGCAGCACGAGCGACCCACACACCGGGCAGTGCGTCGGCAGCGTCACCGGTCTCGTTCGCGGCGGGCGCTTGTCATGGACGACGCTCACCACTTCCGGAATCACGTCACCGGCGCGGCGCACCACCACCGTGTCACCGACCCGCACGTCCTTGCGATGCACCTCGTCGATGTTGTGCAGCGTGACGTTGCTCACCGTCACGCCGCTCACGAACACCGGCTCGAGCCGCGCCACCGGCGTCAGCGCCCCGGTGCGCCCGACCTGGAAGCCGATATCGCGCACGACGGTGAACGCCTCGTCGGCCGGAAACTTGTGGGCGATCGCCCAGCGCGGCGCGCGCGAGATGAAGCCGAGGCGCTCCTGGTCGGCGCGCGAGTCGAGCTTGTAGACGACGCCGTCGATCTGGTAAGGCAGGGCGCTGCGCCGCTCAGCGAGTCTGCGGTAGTACTCGAGGCACCCCTCGAGACCGTGCACCGCGCGTGTCTCCGGCGAGACCGGCAGCCCGAAGCCGCGCAGCATCTCGAGCAGCTCCCGCTGCCGCGCCGGCAAGCGTACCCCCTCGAGCGAACCGAGCCCGTAGAAGAACGTGCTCAGCGGTCGCGAGGCGGTGATGCGCGCATCGAGCTGTCGCAGGCTCCCGGCCGCGGCGTTGCGCGGGTTGACGAACACCTTCTCGCCGTGCTCGCGCGCGAGCTGGTTCATGCGCTCGAACCCCGCAATCGGCATGAACACTTCGCCCCGCGCCTCGAACAGCGCGGGCGCCGCACCGCGCAGCCGCTGCGGCACGGCGCGGATGGTGCGCACGTTGGCCGTGACGTCCTCGCCCTTAACGCCGTCACCGCGCGTCGCGGCGCGCTCAAGAAGCCCGGCGCGGTAGATTACGGCAACAGCCAGCCCGTCGAGCTTCGGCTCGGCGACGTAGTCGAGATCGCCGCTGCGCCCCAAGCGCTCGTGAATGCGCCGGTCGAAGCCGCGCACGTCCTCCGCCGTAAACGCATTGTCGAGCGACAGCATCGGCACCTCGTGCAGGACCTCGCCGAAGGCGCCGCTCGGCGTGCCCGACACGCGCTGCGTCGGGGAGTCCGCCGTCACCAGCGCCGGATGCGCCGCCTCGATCGCCCGCAGCTCCTGCATCAGGCGGTCGTACTCGGCGTCGGAGACCGAGGGGTCGTCGAGGACGTAGTAGCGGTAGTCGTGCTGCGCGATCTGCGCGCGCAGCTCCGCCGCGCGCGCCGCCGGCGTGACTCTCACGACGCCATCCCGTCACTCAGCTGCTCGCGCAGCTGTGCGATGCGGGTCGGCGTCAGCGGGCTGCCACGCTCGTCCTGCAGCACTCCGTGCAGTCGCTCGTTGAGGTTGCGTGCAGTGAACACCAGCTCCTCGAACACCTGCGGCGGGGATTTCGTCCCCGGCAGCACCGCGAACAGCGACAGTCCGCCGTAGTGCTGCGAATCCATGGTCTGCATGTCGAAGGTGCCCGGGCGCGTGAGACTCGCCGCAGAGAGCACGGCACGCCGCGCCTCATCCGGCTTGTGGAAGATCGCGAACCGCCCGAGCACGAAACCCTCCGCCGCCAGGGCCTGGCGCAGCGACCGCCCGGCGAAGCGCTCCGGGAGCGGTGCGACCAGGCGCAGCGCCAGGATGCGACGCTCCTCATCCAGGGGCCAGTCCACCACGGGCGGCGTCGATGCGGGCAGCTCGGGCAGGACCTCCGGCGGCAGAGCCGGCGCGGCGGCGGGCCTCGAGTCCGCGTCGGCGAGCGCCGGCACGGATGGCGCAGCGGCCTCGGGCTCATCCTCAGGGGTCACCTCCTCTGGCGCGTCGGCCGGCGCGGGCGCGGCACGGAAGGAGGCGCCGCGCAGCAGGTCCTCGGGCTGCGCCGTGGCGAGCGCCTCCAGCTCGACGACGGGGAGCTCGTGTGAGCCGAACGGCTCGCCGGCGTGCACCTCCGGGAGCGTCAGGGAAGGCTCGCCGCGCACCGGGTGCGACGGCGAGGCATCCGCATCCTCGCGTAGCGGCGTGCGCTCGAAGCTGCCGCGCGCCTGGCGCGGGCGGCGCCGCTCCCACCACGCGAGCGCGGCGATGAAGAGCACGCCGATGATCAGGAGCGTCCAGCGCAGCTCGGACATCATGCCGTGGACACCGCGCCCGCTCAGACCGCCGCCAGTCGCACGGCCTCGTCGACGTCGACGGTGACCAGGCGCGATACGCCCGGCTCGTTCATGGTGACGCCGATCAGCTGTGAGGCCAGCTCCATAGTGCTCTTGTTGTGGGTGATGAAGACGAACTGCACGCGGTTCGACATGTCGCGCACGATATCGCAGAAACGGCCGACGTTGTGCTCGTCGAGCGGCGCGTCGACCTCGTCGAGCAGGCAGAAGGGCGCCGGGTTCAGGTCGAAGATCGCGAACACGAGCGCGACCGCGGTAAGCGCCTTTTCCCCGCCCGAGAGCAGGTGAATGGTGCTGTTCTTCTTGCCGGGAGGACGTGCCATGACGGCCACGCCGGCGGTGAGCTTGTCCTCGCCCACCAGCTCGAGGTAGGCGTGGCCGCCGCCGAACAGCCGCGGAAACTTCTCGCGCAAGCCCGTGTTGATGCGCTCGAAGGTGTCCTCGAACCGTGCGCGCGTTTCCCGGTCGATGCGCCGCATGGCTTCCGCGAGCGTATCGAGCGCCGAGGTGAGATCGGTAAACTGGCTGTCGAGATACTCCTTGCGCTGGGTATGGTCGCGCAGCTCCTCGATGGCAGCGAGGTTCACCGCGCCGAGCCGCTCGATGTCGGCGCGCGCCTCGGCGAGCGTCTGCTCCCAGAGCGTCACGTTGGCGCCGGCCGCGAGCGCTGCGAGCACCTCGCCGAGCTCGCAGCCGGTTTCCGCGAACTGCTCGGCGAGCGTCGCGCGGCGTACGTGGGTCTCCTGGGCCGCAAGTCGCGCCAGCTCCATGGCCTCGCGCGCCGCCCCCACGCGCTGCTCGGCCGCGACCCGTCGCTCGTCGAGCGTCCGCAGCGCGCTCTCCGCCTCCTCAAACGCCTCGCGCGCTGCCCCGAGCTCAGCTTCCACCCGCAGCCGCAGCTCCAGCGCCTCACTCAGCCGTCCCTGCGCGCGGATGACGGGCTCATCGCCCGAAGCGAGCTGCTGCGCGAGCTCGGCGCGCCGCCGAGCCAGCTGCTCGTGCTGCTCGCTCATGCGGGCCACACCGACGGCTATCGAGCTTTCGCTCGAGCGGCGCCCTTCCACCTGCACATGCAGATCGCGCGCCGCCAGCTGCGCGGCCTGACCGCGCGCGCGTGCGTCGGTAAGTGCGGCGCGGCGCGCCTCGCGCTCGCTCGCGAGCGCGCGCCCCGCCGTTTCGAGTGCGCTGCGGGCGCTCTGCGCCTGCGCGAGTCGCACGGTGGCCGTTTGATGCGACTCGGTGGCGGCGCGATGCTCGCCGGAGAGCTCGCCGAGCTCCTGCTGCAAGCGCTCGCTGCGCGCGCTGGCACCCGCGGCGCGCGCACGCGCGGCCTCGAGCAGCGCGAGAGCGTCGGCGTGCCGCTGCTGGGCGCGCTGCAGCTGTCCCTGTGCCGCCTCGCGCGCGCTATCGGCCTGCGCGAGGGCATCGCGCGCCGCGCCCAGCGCACGCTCGGCCTGCGCGACGCGCTCGCCGGCGACCTCGGCGGCGCTGCGCAGCTCTTTGAGACGCTGCTCGCGCGCCAGCACGCCCGCGTGCGGCTGGGGGCCACGGCTCACGCGCAACCAGTTGCGCCCGACCCACTCACCCTCGCGTGTCATGAAGGATTGTCCGGCGGCAAGCGTTGCACGCTCGCGCAGCGCCTGCTCGAGCGTCGCAGCGGTTCTGACGTTCTCGAGCTGCTCGAGCACCGCCGCCGGCCCGCACACATGGCTCGCGAGGCTCGCGCCGGCCGCCGCCTGCTGTGCGCCCTTGCTCTCGAGCAGCGTCACGCTGCCGGCGGTGAGCGCACCGAGCGCCTGCGACACCGCGGCGAGCTCTGCGACACACAGGGCCTCGAGGTAGTCACCGAGCGCCGTCTCGACGGCGCGCTCCCAGCCGCGCTCGACTGCGAGTTCCCCCGCGAGGCGTGGCTGAGCGGAAAGTCCACTCGAGCGCAGCCACTCGTCCGCGGGCCCAGCACGCGGTGTGAGCGCCGCCATCTGCAACGCCTCGAGCGAAGTCAGCTCGGCGCGCGCGGCATCGCGCGCCGCGCGTGCCGCCTCGAGCCGCTCCTCCGCGGCGTGCTGCGCCGCGCGCAGCCGCTGCACTTCTGCCTGCGCCGCGGCGAGCCCGACGGTGAGCTGCTCGCGCGCCGCCCGCGCCTGCGATTCCTCCGCGGTGTGCCGCGCGAGCTCACCGGCCGCCCCGCCGGCGTGCAGCGTCTGCCGTTCCGTGCCGAGACGCTCCTCCTGCGCCGCGAGGCGCCGCAGCTGGTTGTCGAGCTGCTCGATGCGGGCGAGCTCGACCTGCGCGCTCTGATCTGCGGCGCCGGCCGCACGGCTGTGCTCTTCCCAGCGCTGCTGGCAGTCCTGCACCGCGTGCTCGGCCGCATCGAGCGCCGCGAGCGCCTGGCGCTCGGCTGCCTCGGCCGCGGCACTCGCCGGCGTGAGGCTCGCGAGCGCGGCGCGCAGCGCCGCGAGCTGCGCCTCGTCGCGCGCGACGTGCGCGGACAGCTCGCCGAGCGCCGCCTCGGTCTGCTCGAGGTCGGTGCGCTGCCGCGCGCGCAGCTCGCGCGTGTGCTCGAGCGACTGCTCGAGGCGCGAGATCTCGGCGCCGACCTCGTAGTACCGCGCCTGCACGGCGGACATGTTCGCGCTGCGTGCGCTCTGTACCTCGCGCTGCTTCTCGATCGCCGCCTCGGCGGCGCGCTGGCCGGCGAGCTCGCCCTGCATGGCGAGCTCGCGCTCGCGCAGCACCGCGCCGTGCGCCGCCGCGCCGCCGTCGAGGTCGCGCAGCTTGAGCGCCAGTAACTCGGCGGTCAGGCGCCGCTCCTGATCCTTCAGCGCCTGATAGCGCCGCGCAGTCGCCGCCTGACGCTGCAGATGGCGGATCTGCTTCTCGACCTCGTCGCGCACGTCCTGCAGCCGCTCGAGATTCTCGCGCGTCTCGGCGATGCGCACCTCGGTCTCCTTGCGCCGCTCCTTGTAACGCGAGATGCCGGCCGCCTCCTCGACGAAC
>Ga0187778_10003390_pt1 | contig 10720 bp, 9 predicted proteins | sample 1015_Q2_SP5_20_M_FD_132418 | JGI IMG/M metagenome (GOLD analysis project Ga0187778, IMG submission 132418) | Tropical peat soil microbial communities from peatlands in Department of Meta, Colombia - 1015_Q2_SP5_20_MG | ecosystem: Environmental > Terrestrial > Soil > Wetlands > Peat | place...
AGCGCTGAAGGGATGTTCGACAAATTCGGCTGCGCCGGCGCGCACGAGGTCGACCGCCACACGCAAATCATCCTCGCGTCCAATGACCACGACTGCCAGGCAAAGCTGACGGCGACGGACTTCTTCGATAAGTCCGCGCACACCGATTCCCGGAATGTCGGCGGGCGCGACGACGCACCCGCAAGGTTTCCCGCCCAACGCCGCAATCAGCTTCTCGGCGCAATCAAACGTCCGAACCTCGAGGTTTTCGCCAGCCAGGGCGTCCGCGATCTTGCCGCTTTCGCCAGGCGCAGGCGATACGATGTAGGCGGCGTCGCCCAAGTGTGACTCGATGGCTGTCGCGCGCGACACCTCGCGGCGCCGCGCACATGAAATACCTCGGTGTGGTCGCGGGTCCGCAATGTTCTAGACGCGGCGTCAGGATGCGCGCTCAGCATCAACCGGGCAATACGTGGAAATACGTAGAGGCGAGCAAGCCAGCACGTCGCACCGGCGATACTGACTCGTTCAGGTCACTCTCTTGCGCGGTGAATCAGCTCCGGGACGGTTCGCACGCCGAGCTTTTCCAGAATGTGGCTGCGGTGCACCTCCACCGTGCGATAACTGATGGCGAGCGCGGTGGCGATCGCCTTACTCGACCATCCTTCTACGACGAGTTTCATCACCTCGCGCTCCCGGTCCGTCAGCGTCTTGAGCTTTTCGGCGAACCCGTCGCTCGACCTGGCATCAGCCCGTGCTGCAGCATCGCGTTGCAACGCCTCGTTGATGCTGTCGAGGAGCTGCTGATCACGGTAGGGCTTCTGCACAAAATCCACGGCGCCTGCCTTGATCGTCTTGATCGCGAGCGGGATGTCGCCATGGCCACTGATGAACACGATCGGTAGGGATGCGCCCATTGCGAGCAGTTTCTCCTGGAGCGCTGGCCCGCTCATGTACGCCATGCGAAGGTCCAAGACAAGGCATCCCGGCTGCTCGGGACTGTAACTGGCGAGAAACTCTTTGGCAGACGCGAACGTCGCCGCGTGCAGCCCGACCGAGTTCACCAGCTCTTCAATTGAGTCGCGCACCGCTTCGTCGTCGTCGACGATGCAGACCGTAGGCTCGGTCACCGTCCGTCCTTGTCGCCAGCAATAGGCAAGCTGAATTGGAAGACGGCGCCGCCGCCGGTATGGGGCGAGTACGAGAGTTTTCCACCATGCGCTTCGATGATCGAGCGGCATATCGCGAGTCCAATCCCCAGGCCCTTCTCCTTGGTCGAATAGAACGGCTCAAAGATGTGCTCCCTGTCGATCGAGCTTAAGCCTTTGCCACGATCGACGACTCGCACAACAAGCTCATGGCTTCGAGGATTTTGCACTTCGACCCTGAGCACCTTGCTGACAATCCCCAGCTGATCCATTGCCTCGATGCCATTGCGCACAAGGTTTAGCACAACTTGCTGAATTTGAACCTCATCGGCCACAACCGGCGGCAGATCAGATGCCACGGCGATCTCGACCTGAACGTCTTTAAGCCGGCTTTCGACCTCGACCAGATTGACGGTATCGGCAACCAGCGTCCCGAGATTAAACACGGTTACTTCGGATTCGTGCTTCTTGACGATTGACCGTAGACGTTTCAGGACATCGCCGGCGCGTGCAGCCTGCCCGGCGATCTTGTCCAACAGTGCTCCGAGCTTGACCCTATCGTCGACGCCGTCCGAAGCCAGCCGCCGGTGCGCAGCCAATGCATAATTCTCGATCGCCATCAGCGGCTGGTTAACTTCGTGGGCTATCGCGGCCGACATTTCGCCAATGGTGTGAACCCGCGCCAGGTGCGCCAAACGCTCGCGATACTGTGCCGTCTCGCTTTTCGCTTCATTCACCCTGGCTGCGTACAGTCGACGCGTCAGGACGTTGGCAAAAACCTCGCCAATAAGCTGCACTCGTGGAATGAGCGAATCTGGCCATGAGCGCTTGCCATGAACATCGGAGAGCGACAATGCGCCGATGACAAGCCCCTCGACGACCAGTGGCACCGCCAGGAGCGCGCGCGTGCCGAATCGACGAAACTCCTGCCTTTCGGCTTCTGCTTCCGGTGGCAGGTTATCGATGCTCGATAGCGCCACCACCTCTCCCCCGGAGACTCGCCTGAAAACCGTCGGCGCCATTGTTTCGTCAATGACGCTTGGCGGGCTGCTGGCACCGCCGCCGACCCAAAGGTGTGTGGGCTCAAAACGCTCGCCATTGGCGCTCGAGCTCCAGAGCACCGCGCGCTGCACCTGCAGGAATTCGCCGATCGCGTGCAATGCCGCATTGATCGCGGCCACCGGATCGTCCGCCGGCCTCTTGAGCAACCCAGCCGAGATGTCAACGAGCAATCGCTCGAACCCGAGGGCCCGGTCGATGTCTTCGTGAGCGCCCTTGCGAGCAAGCGCGCTGGCGAAGATCTCCGCCACAAGCTTCAACCGTTCGACGAGCTCATCGGACCAGGCACGCTCCTCTTGCAGACTACCTAATCCAAGTACTGCAAAGAGCTCGCCAGCGACGAGAACGGGCAAGGCCACATGCGATCGCAGGCCGAGCTGTCGGTATCCCTCTTTGTCGGCACTTGCCTCAGGCGGCAGGTCGTCCAGCTTGGAGAACACGATGGGTTTGCCGGCGCGCGCCGTTGCCAAAACCCAAGGAAAAGTCTGGGAGGTGGTATTCGTGGGAACGGCGGGGAAGCCATTGATTGCCCACGAATGCGTGCTTCGAAAGTGCCCTGTATCTGGAGAAACCTGTGACAGCGTGCTTCGATCAATGTGCAGGGCTTCGACGATGCGACGCAATCCATCCACGATTGCCGCGTCGATCCCAGTGGCTGGGAGGTTGATGAAACCTGCTGAAAGCTCCGAGACAAGCCGCTCGAACCGCAACAGCTCCTCGGTGGAGGCCACCCAGCGCATGACGGGCCGGACGACCGGGTGGGTCTTGCCGATAGGAGGCCGCATAGCTCCGAAAGCAAACACGGTAGTCCGCGGGGTCACACAGGTGTCACGGCTCCCCGCTATACCATGGCTTCGCGGCAAGTATACTCAGCGTCCCGGCTCTGCGAAAACTTCGATCCGGGCCAAATGCTTCGTCTCCTAGAACTTTCGCGCCTGCTGACGGCAGCTACACTTCTCATCGCGGCGTGGCCGGCAAATGCACAGGAGCGCGCTCCCGCGCCCATTACGATCCTGGTCGGGTTTCTCGGCAGGTGGCACGACCGACCAAGCGCGCCCTGGCCGAACAGCTTGAGGAGAGCATGCAGGCTGCAAAGCTCACCAAGCTGGATATGGCGAAGAAGATGGCCACGAGTCGTTCGCAGCTTGATCGCGTGTTGGACCCGGGCAACGTCTCCGTCCAATTAGATACGCTGATCAAGGCAGCGCACGCGCTCGGCAAGGAGATCGAGATCAAGATCAAGCGCGCGCAGAAGAAAGCGGCATGAAGCGCCTCAATACTCGTCTACGGTGCCGGGCAGCGTTTTTTCGGATAATCAAGGGCTTGCAGCGATGCGACCCCTTTTTATTTGTAGCTGGGTAGCAGGTTGCTGGCGAGATCGCGACGAAAGGGGTTCGGACGGCGAGGGCAATGACTATCACGCCCCGCGCGAGCCGCTGGTGTGATGAGTATCACTTTGAGTCGTTCGCTCGAACGCGCGATCATAGCGATTGCATTCTCGCCATTCTTGCCGGGGGGATCCGCAATGGCCGCCAATCGCCGCTCTCGCATCATCACCGGTGGCATTGCCCGTTCGCCGAACCGCGCGATGCTGCGCGCGGTTGGCTTCGGGGATGCAGACTTCGACAAGCCGATCGTCGGTGTCACGAACGGGAACAGCACGATGAACCCGTGCAACGCCGGCATTCACGGATCGTCCAGACTAACGTTGCCGTCAGCCTCGCGCAGCGCGCCGGTCAGGCGACAAACAATGTAGTGACGTGCTGCAAGAGACGTCGGCGAGCAAGTTACAGCTTAAGGAGGCCAAGATGGACTTTGCCACGCTTCGTCAAGAGCTGCTGAGACTCGACGCCGCCTCGTTGTGCGACGCGAACAAGCAGATTCGAGTCATGGATCCCGCGATCAGGCCGGTTCGGCTCGGACTGAAACTCGTCGGCAGGGCGTACACCGTGCAGTGCGACGACGACTTTCTCATGATGCTCAAGGCGCTCCAGCAAGCGCAGCCAGGTGACGTTCTCGTTGTCGACACCCGCGGGAGCCGGCGCGCGGTGGTCGGTGAGCTGTTTTCGATGGAAGCACAGCGCAGGGGACTGGCTGGCATCGTTGTGGATGGAGCAGTCAGAGACACAGAGAAGGTTCGCAGCTTCTCGATCCCCGTCTATTCGCGATCGATAACGCCGGTTTCCGGAACCGTCACGAAGATCCTCGCAAGTCAGGTGACCATCCAGTGCGGCGGAGTCACGGTGAATCCGGACGACATAGTGGTTGGCGACGACGACGGCATCGTGGTCGCGAGCCAGGACGAGCTCGAGACGCTGCTCCCCGTTGCCGCCGGCATTCAACGGGCGGAGGAGGCCGCGCTGGAGCGCATGCGAAAGGGAGAAAGCCTGCTCGATCTGGTGAATTTCGACGAGCATTACAGCAACGTGCAGGCGAAGAGAGAGAGCCGGTTGAAGTTCGGGTAACGCGATTCCGGCATCGGCCAGTCTGCCGACGGAAGTCTTCGCCGCGCGGCCGCGCCTATGGAAGATCCGAAAGCTGGGGGAACACAATGTCCGCTGCAAGCAACGCCAAGGTGGCGGTGGTCACCGGAGCCGCGATGGGCATCGGCGCGGCAATCGCCGAGCAGCTCGCGCGCGACGGCATGACCGTCCTCGTCTCTGATGTCAACCTGCGGGAGGCCGAGAAAACGGCACAAGGGTTTCGCGATGCCGGCATGTCGGCCGCGGCACTGCAGATGGACGTCGGCGCTGCCGGCTCGATCTCGGCGGCGTTCGTATGTCCGTTATGGCCGCCAGTCGCTGTCGCGGTTGCGGTGAAGAGAGGCTTGATCGTGTCCATGGCCCTTGTCGCTCCTCGGAAAGCTTCGTGGCCGGTCCAAAAGTCTAAGGCCGCTCCCGCCAGGCAACAAGAACGCCCTGTCCACTTCGAACCGTCCGTGCATTAACATGATGATTAGACCAATAGCGGCCACCCAGGCGCGGACTCTTGCGCATCCGTTCTTCTTCGGCGCAGACTTAATTACTTGTTTGTGGCGCCTGAGGGAGGAGGGTGACTGGTGCGCAAATGCCGACGTGGCGCGCTTTTCAGGCACGACGGCATGGCCATTGCGAAGCGAGGTTCGCGCCTGCCGCGGCTAGGCGCGCATGCGTTCGAAGCGCAAACCGCGGCGCTTTCGACCGAAGGATGTCATCCTGACGTAGATGCGGCCTCAGGCGCGCTAACGCAGCCCTCGGAAGAAGGCGCGAATCTCTTCGGCCAGCGCCCGCGGCTGCTCGAGGGCGGCGAAATGCCCCCCTTTCGGCATCACGGTCCACCGCCGGATGTTGAACACACGTTCCGCGGACACCTGCGGCGGACGCAGAATTTCGCGCGGAAACTCCGCGTAACCGGTAGGAACGTCGATCCTGCCATCGATCGGCCAGGGCCCATGCATGTGCGCATAGTAGGGCCAGAACGACGCCCCGATGCAGTTCGTGAACCAGTACAGGCAGATGTTGCCGAGCATCTCGTCCATCGTGAGCGCGTTGCGCGGATCGCCGCCGCAATCGGTCCACGCCCGGTACTTCTCCACGAACCACGCGGCGAGACCCACGGGCGAGTCTGCGAGCGCGAAGGCGAGTGTCTGCGGCCGCGTGCCCTGAATCCACTGGTAGCCCGTCTCCTCCTTGAGGAAGACTTCGAGCTCGCGGACGTAGCGGCGCTCGTCCTCGTCCGGATTCGTGAACATCGCGGCGTCGCGCCGCAGCGGCAGCAGGTTCAGATGGATGCCGATGACGTGCGCCGGGCGATTCGCACCGAGCCACGCGGTGACGAACGACCCCCAGTCGCCGCCTTGCGCGGCGTAACGGCCGTAGCCCAGGCGGCGCATGAGTGTGTCGAACATCGTGGCAATGTCCGGCAGCGCGCAGCGGCGCTGATCGGGCGCGAAGGAAAGCGTGTAGCCCGGCAGCGAGGGCGCCACGACCGTGAAAGCGTCCGCCGCATCGCCGCCGTGCGCGGCGGGATCGGTGAGCAGCGGGATAAGCTTCATGAACTCGAGCACCGAGCCCGGCCAGCCGTGGGAGAGCAGGAGCGGCGTCGGCTTCGGACCGCGACCTTCGACATGGATGAAGTGCACGTCGATGCCATCGATGTGCGTCTTGAACTGCGGCAGCGCGTTGAGCGCGCTCTCGGTAGTGCGCCAGTCGTAGCGGCCGCGCCAGTACGTGACGAGCTCGCGCATGAAATCGACCGACGTCCCGTACGACCACGGCGTCACTGGCGCCTCGTCGGGGAAGCGCGCGCGGCCGAGCCGGTCGCGCAAGTCGCCCAGCGCGGAGTCTTCGACGTGCAGCTCGAACGGTTGTGCAAGTAGAGCCATGGATCGTTTCCCTGTTGGCATCGGGCGCCGCGATTATCGCCCGACCACACTACCGTCGCTAGTGACCGACCGCTTCGCACGATGTGTCGCAATCGGTCGCTTGCGACCGTTCTTGAAAGGCATCGGGTTGTTCTACGGTAACGCTTCCTCCCTTTTCGCAAGAGGTTCGCATGAGCGCACAAGGCAAGACGGTGGCCGAATGGATCGCCGAGTTCATCGTGGCACGTGGGTCGAAGCGGGTCTACGGGTTGCAGGGCGGCCATATCCAGCCGATCTGGGATCACCTGACGCAACGCAAGGTGCGCATCGTCGACGTCCGCGACGAAGGCGCGGGCGTGCACATGGCGCATTGCCACGCGGTGCTCACCGGTGAAGTCGGCGTTGCCTTCGCCACGGCAGGACCGGGAGTGACCAACTGCGTGAGCGCCATCGCCAACGCTTCGCTCGAGCGCGTGCCGGTCGTGCTGATCGGCGGCTGCGCGCCGGTCCCCCAGGACGACCTGGGACCCCTACAAGGAATCGACCACGTGTCGATCATGCGGCCGGTCACGCGAAGCTCACGCACGCTGCGCACCGCCGACAACATCCTGCGCGACCTCGACAAGGCGTGGTCGACTGCGATCGGCGACGGCAACGCGCCCGGACCGGTCTACGTCGAGATCCCCACCGACGTCCTGCGTAAGGTCGTGCCGCCCGGCGTCGTGCTGCAGGAATACCTCACGCCCAAGCAGCCGCGCCGCATTCCGCCGGACGCCGCCGACGTGACGCGTGCGGCGCAGATCATCGCGCACGCGAAGCGTCCGCTCGTCATTTCGGGCCGAGGCGCGATGGGCAACGGCAAGGAGCTCGTGCGCTTCCTCGACGCGTGCGGCGCGCTTTATCTCGACACCCAGGAGAGCCGTGGCATCGTTCCGGGATCGCATCCGTCGTTCGTCGGCGCGATGCGCGCGCGGGCGATGAAAGAAGCCGACCTAGTCGTCGCGATCGGGCGCAAGCTCGATTACCAGACGGGGTACGGTTCACCTGCTGTACTGCCGAATGCGCGCTGGATCCGCGTCGGCGACAACGCCGAGGAGCTGCGCGAGAACCGCCGCGGGGAGGTCGAGCTGTTCGCGCACGCCGGGCTCGCGCTCGCGGCGATCACGGAGGCACTGCCCAAGGCGAAGTCGACCGATGCGGAGTGGGCGACCGCCTTGCGTAACGAGCACGTCCGCCGCTCGACCAGGTACGCGAGCGAGCTCGCGACGGCGAAGGCGGGCAACGACGGCCACATGCATCCCAACCGCATCTTCGCCGCGCTGCGCGAGGTCCTCAAACCCGACGCCATCACCATCGCCGACGGCGGCGATATCCTGAGCTTTGCGCGTCTTGGCCTCGAGGCACCCGGCACGTATCTCGACGCGGGCACGTTCGGCTGCCTGGGCGTCGGTACGCCCTACGGCGTGGCCGCCGCCCTCGTGCATCCCGACCGGCAGGTAGTCGTCATCAGCGGCGACGGCGCGTTCGGCATCAACGCGATGGAGATCGACAGCGCCAAGCGCCACGGCGCGAAGGTCGTGTTCATCATCGCCAACAACGCGGCGTGGAACATCGAGCGACTGGACCAGCAGATGAACTACGGTGGTCGCATCGTCGGGACCACGCTCGCGTGGAGCGACTACGCCGCGATGGCGAGGGCTTTCGACCTGCACGCCGAGCGCGTGACAGACCCTGCGCGCCTGAAGGGCGCGTTGCAGGAGGCGTTCGCCAAGGCGCCTGCGCTGCTCGATGTCGTCGTGACGCAGGACGCGCTTTCGTCCGACGCCGGCAAGGGGCTGGGCTGGGTGCCCGATTACCAGGCGCTCACCGCGTGGGACGACGCCGAGAAGGCGCGTCGGCAATGAGACCCGTCCTCAACCTGGGCGAGATCGTGGCCGCGCATGCGCGGCTGCTTCCCGACAAGCTCGGCACGCGCGATTCTCGTCGCGCGATGACGTTCAAGGAATGGAACGCCCGCGCGTGCAGCCTCGCCAACGCGCTGCTCGATCTCGGCCTGAAGAAGGGCGACCGAGTCGCACTCCTCGCCTACAACCGCGTCGAGTGGATGGAGATCTACATCGCGCTTGCCAAGGCTGGGCTGGTCGCGGTGCCCATCAACTTCCGCCTGGTGACGCCGGAGATCCAGTATATCGCCGAGCACTGTCGAGCGAAGGCGATCGTCGTGCAGGACGAGTTGGCGCCGCAGGTTGAGCCGCTGCGCGGCAAGCTCGCGATTGCCGACAAGGCGTGGGTCCATATCGGCGACAGGACGCCGGCGGGTTGGACTGCCTACGACGCGCTCGTCGCACGAGGCGCCGCACGCGAGCCCGGCATCGAGGTCAAGCCCACGGACACGTGGGCGCTCATGTACACGTCTGGCACGACCGGCAAGCCCAAGGGTGCGGTCCGCAACCACGAGGGCATGGCGCTGATGTCGCTCGTCACCGCGCTCGACATGGGGCTCACGCGCGACGACACGGCGCTGCTGGTGATGCCCATGTGCCACGCCAACTCATTGAACTTCGGCTCGACGTTCACCTATATCGGCGCCACTGTTGTCGTCGACGACCGCAAGAGCTTCGACCCGGAAGGGCTGCTCGCCACGATGGCTACGCAGCACGTCACGTTCACCTCGCTCGTCCCGACCCACTACATCATGGCGCTCGGACTACCGGCAGAGGTCAAGGCGAAATACGACGTGAGCCGCGTGCGCAAGCTCATGATCAGCTCGGCGCCGGCCCGCAAGGACACCAAGCTCGCGATCCTGGACTATTTCAAGAACTCGCAGCTCTACGAGCTGTACGGCTCGAGCGAGGCGGGATGGGTGACGCTCCTGCGCCCTGACGAGCAAATCAACCATCTCGGCTCTGTCGGCCGAGAATGGACCGGGTCGGGACCGGTGAAGATTCTCGATCCGCATGGCAACGAGGTCCCCGACGGCGACGTGGGCGAGCTCTATTCGTGCACGCCGTATACCTTCGACGGCTACCTCAACGATCCGGGCAAGACCAAGGAGTCGATCCGCGACGACGGCTACTGCAGCGTCGGCGACATGGCGCGCCGCGACGAGCACGGCTACATCTGCCTCGTCGACCGCAAGAGCAACATGATCATCAGCGGTGGAGAGAACATCTACCCGAGCGAGATCGAGAACATCCTCGGGCGCTGCCCGGGCGTCAAGGATGTCGCGGTCGTGGGGATTCCGCACGAGACGTGGGGCGAAGCCGTGCACGCGGTGATCGTCATGCACCCCGGGCAGACCGCCGCCGAGAAGGACGTGCTCGAATGGTGCCGTGACAAGATGGCCGGCTACAAGCGTCCGCGCTCGGTATCGTTCATGGCGGAGAGCGAGATGCCGCGCACGGCGACGGGCAAGATCCTGCACCGCGTGCTGCGCGACAAGCTGGCCGGCAAGAGCTGACCGGCCGTGTTCAACATCCTTGCGCCGATCTTCGGTTTGATCGCGCTTGCCTACGCGTCGCGCAAGGTCAACATCCTGGGCCCGAGAGCCTACATCGAGCTCAATCGATACGTTGCGAGCCTCGCGCTCCCGGCGCTCATCTTCGACAACGTTGCGCACGTGACGCCGTCGCATCTCAATCAGCCTGGGTTTGCCGCGTCGTTTAGGATAGGCGCGCTCCTCGTGTTCGCCGTGCCGCTGCTCTTCGCGCGCGGAGTAAGAGGACCATGTCGTGATTCACCGGGCCTTGGATCCTGGAAGGTATTGCTCGTCGGTAACCTTCTCCATCCAATCCACAACCTTACCGTTGGCGTCGCGTTCCTGGATCGCGATATGCGTCATCGCCGTCGTTGGCGTTGCGCCATGCCAATGCTTCACGCCGGGTGGGCACCAGATCACGTCGCCGGGGCGGATCTCCTCGATCTGACCGCCCCAGCACTGCGTCCAGCCGAGGCCGGAGAGGACGATCAGCGTCTGCCCAAGCGGATGCGTGTGCCAGTTGCTCCGGGCGCCCGGCTCGAACGTGACGCTGGCGCCCGTTGCACGCGCCGGATTGGGGGCCTGGAATAGTGGATCAATGCGCACGTTGCCGGTGAAATACTCGGCCGGTCCCTTGCTAGAGGGCTGTGAACCGTTTCGGTTGAGTTCCATTGCCGGACTCCTCCTGCGCGCGAGACGGACTTACGAGTACCC
>Ga0187778_10003391_pt1 | contig 10718 bp, 11 predicted proteins | sample 1015_Q2_SP5_20_M_FD_132418 | JGI IMG/M metagenome (GOLD analysis project Ga0187778, IMG submission 132418) | Tropical peat soil microbial communities from peatlands in Department of Meta, Colombia - 1015_Q2_SP5_20_MG | ecosystem: Environmental > Terrestrial > Soil > Wetlands > Peat | place...
AGGCTGAATTCGTGCCAACTGGTTGTAAAGCGCCACAATCTGCCGCCAGTCGGTCGCAGCAACCGATTCCGCCTCGGCATGAACGGCCGCAATCGCAGCCTGCAGTGTGTAAGCACCGAAGCGGCGGGAGCGCAGGGCTTTTGCTTTCTCTAGCAATGCCACACCCTCCGCGATCTGCTCCCGGTTCCAGAGCGAGCGATCCTGGTTCTCGAGCAAAATCAGCTCTCCGGCCGGAGAGGTTCTGGCGGCGCGACGGGATTCCTGCAGCAACATCAGGGCAAGCAGCCCAATCACTTCGGGCTCCGGCTGGAGTTCGGCCAGCAACCGGCCCAATCGAATCGCCTCGCCGGTCAGCTCGGCCCGCGTTACCTCCGCTCCCGCCGCAGCCGAATAACCCTCGTTAAAGACGAGATAGATGACGTGAAGCACCGCGCCCAGCCGCTCCGGCAATTCCTCGGGCGTCGGCACCTCGTACGGAATCGGTGTCTCCCGAATCTTCGCCTTTGCGCGCACAATGCGTTGCGCGAGCGTACGCGGAGTGATGAGGAAGGCCTTTGCGATCTCCTCGGTTGTCAGCCCGCACACCTCACGCAAGGTGAGCGCAACGCGCGCTTCCGGCGCTAGAGATGGATGACAGCAGGTAAAAATCAGGCGCAGCCGGTCATCATCAAGGCTGCCCTCTGCTTCACTATCGGACCTTTCCGCCGAGCTCCATTGCGCTTCGAGATGCCGCACGAGCTCGTTTTGAGACGCATCAAATCTGGCCCGTCGACGCAGAGTGTCAATGGCTTTGAATCGGGCCGTCGAAATCAACCAAGGTCGCGGGTTGCCGGGCACTCCACTGCTCGGCCACAGGCTCAACGCGGCCGCAAAGGCTTCGTGCATTGCCTCCTCGGCAAGATCGAAATCACCAAGCAAGCGGATCAGAGTTGCCAGGATTCGTCCCGAATCCGCGCGATAAAGGGAGTCGAGCAATTCGCGTATCTGGTCGGTGAAAGGCTCGGACATGACGACGACCTTAGCAAACCAGCTAGGCCGAATCAATTTGGCAGACTTAGTTTGGCAAACGGGGGATCGATGCAAAGCACCCGCGAGAAAATGGAAAGCCTCAGAGATTCGAGTTTCAAGGTTTGCGTGCGAGCCTCCGACGCGAGGTTAGTTTTGGATATGCTTCAGTGCGGCGGCGAGCGCATCGATGGCGAGATGGCTGGCGTGGGAGGAAGCTTGCGGCAAACCGCCCACTGCATGCTCTACATCGAGAGGGCGCAAAGAGCGCGCCTGTGCGATCGTCCTTCCCTTCACCAGCTCCGTGACGGCTGAGCCGCAAGCCATGGCAGGGACGCAGCCTTTGGCCTGGAAGCGGACATCCACGATGCGATCATCTTTGAGCTGCAGGGTAAGTTTCAAAATGTCGCCGCATGCCGGATTCTCGACTTGCGCCGAGGCGTCCGGGTTGGACACTTCTCCCGTGTTGCGGGGATGTTCAAAATGCTCCAGGAGCTGCGGCGAGTACATCGAGAAAATTGTACCGTGAGACGTGGCAAGCCATTCCGCTACGCGGGCAACCCCCTATACGATAGGGCGGATGCCCTCTGATCATGCTCTTCAGCGCGTCGTCTCTTTACAACCGAGCGCAACGGTCATTCTTGCCGCGATCGGAAAGCTGAATCATCTTGTTGCGTGCACGAAGTATTGTGCTGATGTTTGTCCGGAAGTGAGGGAGCGTGGGACGAAGATCGTTTCCGATTCCTGGACTGCCGATGCGAAGCAGATCGCGGAGGCCGCAGCGGACCTGGTCATAGCTGCGGTTCCTTATCAGGAGAAAGCGGTTGCCGAGATTCTAAAATCGGGCGCACGGTTCCTGGGCTTGGCACCTAAGAGCCTCGCTGACATCTATACCGACATTGCGACAATTTCGGGCATTTTCGATGCATTGGAGCAGGGCGAGCAGGTAATCCGCGACATGCAGAACGAAATTGCCACCATGCGAGAACGAACCAAGGGCAAAGCGCGTGCGCGAGTTTTTTGCGAAGAATGGGGCAAACCGCTGATCGCCTCGCAATATTGGGTGGCTGAACTGGTGGAGGCGGCAGGCGGCGAATTTATGGGAACGCCCGGAGCCCAAACATCTGCGGAAGGGGTATTGGAAGCGAATCCAGACGTGCTGGTGGCTGCCTGGTGTGGAGCGGGTGAGCGGGTGCCACTGGAAAAGCTGGTTCGCGAGCGGCGGTGGTCCAAGACAAATGCTGCTAAGGTGGGCCGAGTTTACTGTATTCGCGACGAGTTTCTCAATACGCCTGCGCCAACCCTCATATATGGTTTGCGGGCCTTGGCTGCCGCGATTCATCCGCAGGACTTTCCACAAGCGTCCGGTCTAAGATGCATTACGAGTGTGCCTGTAGGGAGAAAACCTTAAGTCAGATCAGAGATATGTCGAAAGAATCGAAAGCCGAAGATGTAAAAGCCGAGCTGGGGACATTAGCATCACAAGCTAAATCGCAACAGGAATTGATGTCTCGCATGGTTAAACTGCTCCACGATCGCATGCTGAAATTTAATTGGGTGGGCTTCTACATGCTCGAGGATGGAGCCCCGTCGCAACCGCCAATGTTGGTGCTTGGAGCCTTCGAAGGGGCAATGACGCCGCACACGCGCATTCCTCTACACCAAGGGATTTGTGGCGCGGCCGCGTCCACGGGAAAGACGGTTGTGGTGGATGACGTCAGCAAAGATCCACGTTATTTGGCATGCTCGCTTGAGACCAAGTCTGAAATCGTGGTTCCGATTTTTGTCAAAGGCAAAGTAAAAGGTGAACTCGATATCGACAGCCATTTCCTGGCGGCATTTGGCAACGAAGAACGTGAGCTTGTGGAGTATTGCGCCGGGCTCGTCGGCAAGCACCTGGAAGGGGCCAAGTCATAGAAGTTCTTCGCTCCCGGCCTCCAGCGGCAACTTTGGTTTTGCAATGAAGCGTGTGGTCGCAGCTCTGATTATGAAAGATGGCAAGGTGCTGGTGTGCCAACGTACGCGTCACCAGACCATGCCGCTGAAGTGGGAGTTTCCCGGAGGCAAAATCGAAGAAGGCGAGCAACCACGCGACGCGCTACGCCGCGAACTGGACGAGGAGCTGGGCATCGACGCCAGAATAGGCGAGGAAGTGGCACGCATCCACCATCAATACAAAAGCGGTAGTTCAGTGGAGCTGCGCTTTTATGTTGTGGATCAGTATAAGGGCGAGATCGAGAATAGAATCTTCCGCGACGTGCGCTGGTCAACCCGTTCGGAATTGCCCTCGTACGATTTCCTGGAAGCGGACCTTTCGTTAGTGCAAGACTTGGCGACAGGAAAGATTTTGCAGGTCCCAGATTTTACCTAAGAATCGCATTTCGAGGCCGTGCGATCGGGATCGCACTCGGTGCGAGGCATCTTGCGAGCCCATGGAGCCAGTCCTGGCGCGGAGCGACGGCCCCGTTTACGCCATTGGCAGTTCGCCTTGACGTAAGATCCCTCACCGGCTAAAGCCGTGTTCGGGATGACATGAGGGCCGGCAGACTGAGACCCCAGCAGTTATTGTGCAAAGCCGCCCAGCACGAGGTTATTGAGAGCTGCTGCCGCGGCGCTTGAGCGTGGGACGATCGTCACTATTGTCGCCGGTGTCGGTGCTACCAGAGGAGTCGTTGTTAGGGTGAGAAGCGCGGCGCAGAACCGGATGATCGGCTTTATCGCTGCCACCGAGCTTGTGGCGATTCTCCAATTCGAAAAGGCGGGCTTTAACATCCTCGAAGTCTGAAGTGTCAACCCTGTACTCGGCCAGGGGCGGCAATAAGGTATTGATTTCCTTCTGCGTTTTCTCAATGCGATCGGGAGTTTGAGGATGGGTGTCGAAGGCTTTGGCCAGGCTTCCCGGTTTGTGCTTCTCCAGGGCCTTCACTTTTTCGAAGAAGGCGGTAAGGGCTTGCGGATCGTAGCCTGCCTTATACATGTACTGCACGCCGAGATAGTCAGCCTCTGACTCGAAGTTGCGGGTGAATTTCAGGAAGCCCATGGGCATGGCCAATCCGGCCATTTCCTGGATGGCGTAGCCGATCCCGCCACCCACAAAGATTAAGGGGATGGAGGCCAAGTTCATCAGTTGGCCGCGCGACATCTCACGCGCCGCATGGCAAGCCGCGACATGGCCGATTTCGTGGGCCATGACGCCGGCTAGCTCGGCCTCGCTATCGGCGGCCAGGATCAACCCGGAATCGACGTAAAAGTAACCTCCGGGCAGGGCGAAGGCATTGATGTCATCGGTATCAATGATCTTGATGGTGAACGGGACTTGCGCATCGGAGTTCCTGACCAGGTTTTGACCGACGCGGTTGACGTATTCGGTGATGACAGGGTCGTTAATTAACTTCGAACTGGTTTCGACCTGGTGAGCATAGGATCTGCCCATCGCGATTTGCTTTTCCAGGCTGTACCAGTTGCCAATGCCGCGCTCGCACCCGACTTTTCGATTTCCGACCGCGTCGATGTCCCTGAGGCTGTCATCGTGATAGACCTTAGCTGCAGGTTGCGGGCTTGGCGAATCGCGAGAATCGGAGGGGCTGGACGGGCTCTGGGCGAACGCGAGGCTGGCCAGAAAAAAGAAACTTACAACAAGCATCGGGATACGACTCATGGCCCTACGTCACCCCATCAGCTCCATCCATTATAGATAACCATCGCGGTTGAAGAAAGAGTTATCCTCTTTGTTCTTTATTTGGCCGGTTTGAGGGTAAGAGCTGGTAGAGCCGTTTGTCTCACTTAACCGGCAGGCGCTCCTAAGCCGTTCCTGACCGCAACGTCCACAAATACATAATGGTCAGCACGACCATAATCGCAGTTGTTCCCCAGGCGATGACGTTATACAGGCGGGAGTTTACATATTCTCCCATCAGTTCCCTCCGGTTCACGAGCAGCAGCATGAAGATCAAGACCGGGGGAATGGCGATGCCGTTGATTACCTGAGAAAGGATGGAAATCTTGACCAGGGGCAAGTCGGGAAACAGAATGCAGCCGGCGCCGGCCGCGATCAGGATCGTGTACAACCAGTAAAAAACCGGCGCCTCGCTGAATCGCATTCCCACGCCGGATTCGAACCCCAATCCTTCGCAAACCGTGTAAGCCGTGGAAAGCGGCAGAATGGAGGCAGCAAACAAGGAGGCGTTAAAGAGGCCAAGTGCAAAAAGAATGTAAGCGTAGTCGCCGGCCAGAGGGCGCAGTGCCTGGGCGGCGTCCTTCGCGTCAGCAATATTGTGAAAGCCGTGAACGTAGAGTGTGGCGGCGCAGGCAACGATAATGAACCACGCCACAATATCGGTGAAAATGCAGCCGGAAATCACGTCGATTTGCGAAGCTCGGTACTGGCGGCGCGTGACACCTTTCTCAACAATGGAGGATTGCAGATAAAACTGCATCCAGGGGGCAATGGTGGTTCCGACCACTCCAATCGCCATGTAGAGATAGCCAGGTTGGCGGAACATTTGCGTAGATGGCGGCTTAACCGTTGCGATGAGTGCATCAATCCAGGCCGGCTTCGCAAAAAAACCAGCGAAGATGTAAGTCACGTAGAAAAACGATGCGGCGAGAAAAACTTTTTCGACTCCCTTATATTGCCCTTTGACAACAATCAGCCAAACGATGACGGCGCAGATTGGGACGCTGATGTAGCGAGAAATTCCGAAGAGCTCAAGACTGCCGGCGATGCCGGCAAACTCGCCAACGACGTTGCCGAAATTTACCAGCAGAATGCCTGCCATCATGAAGAAGGTGATGCGCAGGCCGAATTCCTCGCGGATCAGATCGCTGAGGCCTTTGCCGGTAACCGCACCCATGCGGGCACAGATTTCCTGCACGACGATCAGCGCCAGCGTTACGGGAATCAGGGTCCACAGCAGCATGTGCCCGAACTGCGCGCCGGCAGCCGAATAGGTGTAAATGCCGTTGGCATCGTTGTCGACGTTTGCGGTGATAAAGCCCGGACCTACGACGGCGAAGAACAGCAGGATCCGGGTCTTCCAGCGTCTCAGGAATCTCATGGGCACAAATTACAGCCATAGTGAAGCGACAGGATAAACGGGAAGAGAGAATATGAACAGAGAGAAAAACAAACGGGTTGTGAACCGGCAAATGACCGGGTCGAAGAATTGTGGAGACAGAGATCCTTCGGCCCGCGAAGAAGAACGCGGGCACTCAGGATGACGAAACGTCAGTTCTTATCCGGGAGACACATCGAAGGGCGAAAGGACAGCCTTAGTGTCTTCTACGGCGGGCCAGCCATAAGCCGAGAGCCAGACCAGCGGCAACCGCGCCGGCCAGTCTCTTGCGGTCGTTGATCGGAACGAAGCGGGTCTGCTGATCGGTGATTTCGACCACGCCGACGGGAATGGCGCGCACACCACCGCCTCCGCCGCCTTCGCCGCGAGCGCTAGTGTCACCGACACCCCCGGTGCCCGCCCCAGCGCCGTAGCCGTACGTAATTTTGGCCACGGGTATAACGGTTTTGCCCTGCGCAGAGATGGGTTCGCCGTAGATTGTCTTCACGCTGGCTTGACTGAGGACGCTATCTCGAAGCGATTGCAGAAGTGCTAGTGCGCCCATGTTGGAAAACTCCTTGTCGAATCATGATTCGGCAGTGGTCCAGTTGGACGCAGAATAAACGCCTACAGCTTCGCTCGCAACAGGCTGATTACGTCATCGGAGGTAATGACGCCGGTCAACTTCTTGTGGTCATCGACCACCGGCAGAGTCAGCAGATTGTACTTGTCAAACAATTCCGCCACTTGCTTTTCGTTGCAGCCGGCGTCACAAGAGATCAGAGGCTCCTGCGTCAGAGCTAATAACGGGGTCTCCTGCGACGCCAGCACCAACTTGGCGAGCGGAATGGCCCCGGCCAGGGTTCCGTGAGAGTCGATCATATAGATCGTGCTCACGGTTTCAATGCCGCCTTCGAAGTTTCTCATTGACTCGATGGCATCGTGTACGGTTGCGGTGACTGGGAGAGCAAGATACTCGGTATTCATGCGCCCGGCAGCGGTGTTTTCTTCGAAATTAAGAAGTTCAGCAACTTCCTGCCGCTCTTCGGGCGCCATCACCTGCAGAATTTCTGAAGTGCGCTCTTCCGGCAAATCAGCCAAGAGATCAGCGGCGGCGTCAGGATTCATCTCTTCAACGATTTCCGCGGCGCGCTCGGAAGGCAGAGACTCGACGATGGCTTTCTGGACCTTGGGATTGACTTCCTCCAGAGCCTCGGCAGCCACTTCCTCATCGAGTGTCTCGAAAACGGCTTCGCGTTCATCGGGAGCGAGGTCTTCCACGATATCGGCGATATCGGCGGGGTGCAGGCGGGCGAGGCGGTCATGCGATATTTTCAGTTTCACACGGCGCGCCGGGTCGGTCTCAATCAAATCGACGAAATCCCAGGGGATGGGCCGCTCGGGAATTCTCTGCAGGACGTTCCGGAGCACGGCTCGCGGTACAACACCTTTGAGCAAGCGCCGCACCGCGCCTCGGGCGCCGACGTCGACCGCGCTCACTTTCAGCACGGGATGATCATTACTGCTGTCCTGATGCAGATCAACGTCGTTGACGCGTACCACTTTGCGGCCGTGCACGTCGATGATCTGCTGATCAAGCAAGTCGCGACTAAGCAGGAACAGGCCCTCCGAGCCATCCACCTTCGGCCAACCGGAAACGGCGCTGTCGGTTTGCAAGGCGTTATTGAGGGCAGTCACGGAACTGAAAGGGATGACACGATCGGCGCTTTTGGTGCGAACGATGAGCATCGCAATGCGTGCCCTATCCTCGGCCGGGGCGATTGCCAACTCGCGCACCCGCCCGCAGGGACCGGCCGGATCAAACACAGGCAAGCCCAGCAACTCGGTAAGGGCAAGCGTGGCCATCGCTTTTGAGAATACCCAAGTAAGACAGCGGAATCCAGCAAAGTGTGCGGCGGTGTGCAGGTTCGCGTTGACATTTCCACAGGTACGGGTGAAACTAGCGGTTCGCCAAAAGGGGCTTTCGCCGAAGTGCACAATGTCCCAACTGGCGGGGGTTAGGGCCCGGCGTAGTTCATCCATTTCGCGCTATGACGAAAAGCCGTGTTACCTACACGCTGGACTCGACGCTGGAAACCGTCGACAACGCCGAGCAAACTGCCACGCGTATTGCGGCAGAAGCCGGATTTGGCGAAGACGAAGTCATGCAGATCTCCATGGCGGTCCGCGAAGCGGCAGTCAATGCGGTGCTGCACGGCAATGCCTATGACCCGGAGAAGAAGGTTAAACTGGATTTTGAGACTACTCCGCAGGATTTGGTCATTACTATTCGCGATCAGGGGAAGGGACTGGATCCCGCCAAAATTCCTGATCCCCTGGCGCCGGAGAATCTGTTAAAAACTTCAGGTAGAGGGATTTTTCTTATTCGCTCGTTCATGGATGAGGTGCAAATTCACCCGTCTCATACGGGCACTGAAATAAAACTCGTTAAGCACGTCCCGGGCTCGTCCGGGGCCAGCAAGGAGGCATCCCAGTGACCATGAAAACCAATACCCGGCAGGTGGATGGCGTAGCCATCGTGGACTGCAGCGGCCGAATTACGCTTGGGGAAGGTAGCGTGATTCTCCGCGACACGGTGCGCGGCCTGCTCGGCAAAGGAAACAAGAAGATTTTGCTTAACCTTGGCGACGTCAGCTACATCGACAGCTCAGGTATCGGCGAGCTGGTGAGCGCGTTTACAACCGTGCGCAATCAGGGTGGCGAACTCAAGCTGCTACATCTCACCAAGAAGGTTCATGACCTGCTGCAAATTACGAAACTTTATACGGTCTTTGACGTGAAGGACGACGAGGCCGCAGCCGTCAAAGCGTTTAAGTAATTTCACAGGACGCGAAGGACACGAGGCGCCACGAGGATTTTTCTTCGTGAAACCGCGTGTCCTTCGTGATTTGACACCTCCGTGCCCCGGTTATGACCCTGCGCTGAACCTACCTTTCCTTTTCGGGAAAATCGCTCAAATGCTGGTGCGCCGTCACCGCAAGTGCCGATCAGCGGCGCTATAAGGAGATGTGGCGTCGCGCTGGCTTGCATTTATCGTTTTCGTCTGCATTGCGGCTAAAGCTGCGCCGGGCGATTGCATTGCTTTCACCGAGGCGCAGGCCCACATCGGCGAAACCCAGTGTGTGACCGGAAAAGTATTGCGAGTAAAAGCGGGAGCGCGCGGCGTTACGTTTTTCGATTTCTGTGAGGATTTCCGGGTTTGCCCGTTTACGGTTGTCATATTTCCTGGGCATCTGAAGGATATTGGCGATGTTCGCCACTTGAAAGACCGCGTGGTTGAGATCCATGGCGATCTCAAAGAATACGATGGCCGGGCAGAGATTGTGCTTTCGCAACTGCGGCAGCTGGGCAGTGCGGCGGCTCTGGTTCCAAAGCTGCCCAAGAACTACGACGTCGAGAATAAGGGTCATTACAGCGCGGGAACATTCAGTTTGCCGAAGCCTTCAAAAAAGCCTGCCAAAAAACGGCAGACACCAACGCTGCCGATTGAGATTCCGGAGGACCCGGAATAGAGGGCGGACGTCGGGCGTGCCTGTGCGAGGGCGAGATACTTGCACCTCATCGGCGCGTCTGTCGGGGCACGTGGTTTTGCGGCACGGCGCAAGCCGTGCCCTTCCACCAGCGCCGCCTCTCGACTGCATAGGCGATGCCTGCCGACGTAAGGTCCCTCCCGAGCTTCGCTCGTTTCGGGATGACATTAGCTTATATGTTGGCAACTTACACCATTCCCTTTTTCAGTTCATCGAGCGGATAGAAGGTTCCGCGCCAGAAGATGCCGCGCTGGCTTAAGGTCACAACCATCGAGCGCAGCAAAATGTAAGCAAACATGACCGTACTTACCGGATGGAGAAAGAAGAAATAGGCGGGCACATCGGACATGCGCGACATTCCGACGTATATCCCTGCTATGCAAATCAGCGCGACAGCGTAAGGCAAGCGGGCCCAGCCATGTGCCATCCAGACCCCCAAAAACGGCAGCAAATTCAAAAAAAGCAGCATAAGAACCGATGCCAAGGTGCGCGGCCATTGGAATGACATAATGGCGAAGAAATTCTTGGTCAGGTTATTCACCATTCCCATTGCGCCCGTTACCCAGCGTAGCGAAATCAAATCATCTCCGAAGACATTGTGCTGGATGTAGCCGGCGCTCTTAACCAGCTTGCCTAGTTTCATGTCATCGAGCACCTCGAAGCGCAGTGCCTGATAAGTGCCGATGCCTTCGTAGACGCGGCGGCGAATGAGATTGAATGCTCCCACTCCCATGTGGTCTCGGGTGCGCGGATCCGAGACTTTCCATGGACGATGACCGAAAACAAACAAAGTTTGAAAAAAGGCGACCATCATTCGTTCGCCTGCACTGTGCATGATCATGCGGGGAAACAGGACTACGTGGTCGGCGCGCTGTGACTCAGCGTATTCCAGGGCCCGGCTGAGGACATCCGGCTTGAAAAGCACATCCGCATCGGTGAATAGCAACCATTCGCCACTTGCCTGATTCGCGCCGGTCCACATGGCATGAGGCTTCCCCATCCAATCAATGGGCAGACTAGAAATGTGAATGACCCGGAGGCAGGGATTTCCTGGGGCGCTACTGGCCATGCGATCCATGATTTCTCCGGTGCGATCGGTCGAGCGATC
>Ga0187778_10003392_pt1 | contig 10718 bp, 8 predicted proteins | sample 1015_Q2_SP5_20_M_FD_132418 | JGI IMG/M metagenome (GOLD analysis project Ga0187778, IMG submission 132418) | Tropical peat soil microbial communities from peatlands in Department of Meta, Colombia - 1015_Q2_SP5_20_MG | ecosystem: Environmental > Terrestrial > Soil > Wetlands > Peat | place...
CAACCGCCGCGTCCTCCGAGACATCCCGCTCGAGGCTCTCGGTGACCTCGACTGGGAAGTTTTCCGCGGCAATGTGCTCAAGCAGCTGCTTGGTCCGAGGGTCCGAGCGGTCCACGATCGCGACCACCTTGAGCAGCCGCTGAAACGGAATCGGAATGGTCGGGGATTTGACCGAGCGTGGGATCATGAAAGAGCTCCTGGCGCGGCGCTAGCCGCCGGGCCGGCGCCGGGACCGTGCCGTGCGCGCGATTGCGCCTGGCTTCAGGCACTGCAAGAAGTACCGACTGTCGACGTTTTCGACGCCGTGCGTGTCGTGTCCAAAGCCCGGGAACCGGTCGTCCCAGTCCTGTAGCGCACGCAGATAGCTCAGATACGGGCCGTTCATCGGCCCCGTGCTCTCGCCGGGCATCAGCATCGGAATGCCGGGGGGATACGGCACCACACTCGTGGCAAGCACGCGGTCGGCGGCGTCTTGCAGCGCGACACGTTCGATGCGGTCCAAGACCAGCTCGCGATAGGCGGCCGCCGGGGTAAGTTGCGGCGAGGGAAGGGTCGAAAAGGCCTTGGCGAGCCAGTGCGTCTGCTTTGCGCTTTTGAGTTGGGCGAACATCTCATCGGCCAGATCGCGCAGACCCATCTTTGCGTATCGCGCCGGGTAGTTCGTGGTCAGCCGTGGGATCACCTGCTCGAGCGGCTTATTGGTGTCGTAATCGCGCTTGAAGTCCAGCAGCGTGGTAACGAGCGTGCCCCATTTTCCTTTGGTAATGCCGAAGGAAAACAGCAGCAGAATCGTGAAGTCGGTCGTTTTCTCGACCTGAATTCCCTCCTGATCGAGGTACGCCGTGACGATCGTGGCCGGGATGCCCGACTTGGCAAGCGAGCCGTCGCCGTTTACCCCGGGAGTCACGATGGACACCTTGATCGGATCGAGCATGCAGTAGCCGTCGGGCAACGTGTCAAAGCCGTGCCACGAATCGCCCGGATGCATGACCCAGGCTTCGGGATCGGACGCGAGAAGATCCGGTGGCGCCTCGTGAAACGCGACGCGCTTGCGGCTTGCGCTTAGGGTGACTTCCTCGGCGTTCCAGGTGTTGAAAAACCACTGGCCGGCCTTTTGAAGCTGGCTGTGCGTTCGACCCATGGTCTGACGAAACGCCACCGCCTCCTCGATCGATTCGCCGGTCAAAGTCAGCCCGCCGCGGCCGTCCATCATCGCCGAGGTGATGTCATTGGAGGCGATGATCGTGTACAGCGGCGAAGTCGAGGCGTGCATCATGAACGCCTCGTTAAAGCGCGCATGCGGGATGGCGCCGCGCCCGTCGCGGATGTGCAGAAACGAAGCCTGGGACAGCGCGGCGAGCAGTTTGTGCGTGGAATGCGTGGTGAACACCGTGGGTCCGCTGTGGGTCTTGGGATCGCCCCGCATGCCGAAGCGGCCGCGATACAGCGGGTTAAAGCGCGCATAGCCGTACCACGCCTCATCAAAATGCACGCGATCAACGCTCGCATCGAGCAGACTCTCGACGGCCTTTGCGTCGTAACACAGGCCGTCGTAGGTCGAATTCGTCACCACGCTGTAGACGGGCTTGCGGTCGATTTTCGAATGCACCAGCGGATTGCTGTCGATCGCCTTGCGGATCGATGCCGCCTTGAACTGGTCGGGATGGATCGGCCCGATAATGCCGTAGCGATTGCGCAGCGGCACGAAGTAGGAGGGAATCGCGCCGGTGAGCGTCAGGCCGTGCTCGATGGACTTGTGGCAGTTGCGGTCGCACAACGCGATTTGATCGCGCGCAACGGCGGCCGTGAAAATGATGCGATTGGAAGTCGACGTGCCGTTGGTGACGCAGTACGTGCGATGGGACCCGAAAACTCGTGCTGCGTATTTTTCCGACTCGCCGATCGGACCGGTATGGTCGAGCAGCGATCCCAATTCGCCTACGCTGATCGACAGATCCGAACGCAGCAGATTTTCGCCGAAATAGTCGTAGAACACCCGTCCGACGGGCGACTTCAAGAACGCGGTCCCACCCGTATGTCCCGGCGTGTGCCAGGAGTACTCGTGAACTCGCGCAAAGCGGCCGAGCGCCTGTGCCATCGGAGGAAGGAGCTGCTCGAGGTAGCGGCGGGTGGCCGCTTCCACGCGACCGCTCACGAAAGAGGCGGTGTCCTCCATCGTCCAGATGAATTCGTCGGCCATCTGCATGATCTCGATGGGCAGCGCCGTTGCGTCCTTGCGCTCGGCCATCAGAAAGATCGGAATTCGCTCGTTGCGCCCTCGGATGTACGCGAGCAGATCGCGCGCTCTCTGGTGGGTTCGGGCGTCGTCGTCGCCCAGGGACCAATCCATCAGCACGGCGTGGATGGCCGCATCCGAGACCACCACCGCCATGCCGTCCGCGGCGGAGATTGCCTGGATGACTTCCAAATTGCGCGTTTCCAGATCTTTGACCAGGGCGCGCGCGGCACGGCCCTCGGCGGTGTCGACCCGAAGCTCATCGTCGACGATCAGGACGCGCAGGCGAAGCGGTGCAAATCTTCCCTCCAGCATCTGTTTGCTCCCACCGATTCGGGTTTTGCGGATCCGCAGCGCCGGCCGGCGTTTGTCTTAACGAACGAAGTCGTACTGGACGCTCATCTGCACCCGGGTGTCGTTGGCGCTGTGATCGTCCAAAGTCCGGTAATTGCCAAAGAGCACTTCCACGCCGAGGTTGAGCGACCCGGCCGGATTCCAAACGAGATTGGTTGAGTAGTACTGGCTATCCCGGAACGTTTCGGGCGCCTGATAGGGCTCGTTGTTCATCCCCAGGTAATCGACGACCGCGGTCGAGCGCAACTTATGCGTCCAATAGTGCGTGTAGGCTGCGTATCCGCCGCGCTCGATGAGCGCCTGAAGGCCGCCGCTGCCGGGTGTTACGACGGCATCCAGACCCAAACCCGTGATGTCCGAAACGTAACGCGCGATCCCCTTGCCCCACATGGCGCCTGCGACCGCATAGTCTTCGCCCATCGACTTGAGGCTGCCCGACAGATTAAAGCCATAGCCATTGGTGCTCTCCATCTCTCCATCGTCGCTGTCCCAGCCCAGGCGCCGATAGACGCCGGCGAGCTGCACATGGCCGATATCGGCTTCGTAGCGGCCGCGCAGCGTAATGTCGGGAAACGTGGACTTTCCGCCACCGGTTGGTGCCGTGACCTGGGATTGGGGCGCCTCCGCAGACAGCGTCACGTTCGCGTGGGGATTGACCTTGTAGATGTAGCGGGCGGCGGCAACCAGCAGAAACGGCGCCGCGCCCGGCCCTTCGAAGTCGAGCGTGTCGGGCAGCGCATCGTTGTCCATAAACGCACTAAAGCTGTAACCCGACGCGAAATTCTCGAGCTGGCCGTACGCATGGCGAAGCTGAGCCTGATAGCTGCCGGGCTGAAAGTCAAAACTCGCATTGCCAAACCAGTCGCCCTCGATATACAGCCGCGCCGGGCCGGCCTCGGTATCACGCCGAAGGTCGACGTCAAGCCTCGTTTGCTTGGCCTGCACCGTGAACTGCGTTCCGCGCGTGGTGTTGGGCCCGGATGTCGGTATCTCGGATGTCACGAAGTAGTCATAACTTCCGATCGGCTTGGTGTCGTATATGAAGTCGACTTTGGAATAGCCGCCAAGCTTCATAAGGGTCTCGGTGCCCGGAATCCGGAAAAAACCCTTCATCGTGGGATCGATGACCGCGTTGTCGACCCGCTGCGCCGAATCTTCGTTGTCTTTGATGGTGGCCGGCGGTCGGTACGGAGCTGCCGCGGCGGGCGGCACGGGCTGGACCGCGGCCACCGGGGGCGCAGACGGGGCGGCAGGGGGTGCCTTAACTTCGGCTGGTGCGGGCGCGGCGGCGGGTGCCGGGGCGGGCTTGGCGGCCGCGCGTTCGGCCTCGAGCGCGTTTACCCGATCTTCCAGCTGTTTGATCATGGCCTTTAGGTCACTGATCTCGTCGGCGCGGACGGGCGGCGTCTGCGCGAGCAAAAAGACGGCCATGCTCACAAAGGCCACGGTCCAGACCATCCGATATCGGTGCACCGTCCCGATGCGCGCCTTGAAAAGACCCGGGCCTCTTGCGACGCAATGCGAGGCGCAGACGCTTTTTTGCTCGTTGGTGCCCATCAGGTTCCCCCTTTGCAGTCCAGGATCGGGCAGTGGCGATTCGAATCGGATTTGATCTCCGCGATCGCTCCTGTCGCCGTGACGGCTGTTGTTTTTCGATATACCGTTTCGCGGATTGACAAAAAGGTCGCACGAAATCCGCGCGCCGGATTTGACCGATGTCAACGGCTCGTCCGTTCGCCGAGGCAGTTCCCTCTACAAATCGTGGCCGCCTATTTTTTCTTGCGCTTCTCGATTCCCTCCTCCGCAGTGCAGCAAGTCGGGTCGGCGAAAAATTTCCGGCGGCCCTCGGGCCGTCAGCGAAAACGCACTCTGCGTTATTCCATGAACCAGCCGTGACTGACGATCATCGACTGGCCGGTGAGCGCGTTGTTCGGGAAAGCCGCAAAAAAGAGCGTCACTTCGGCAACGTCCTCGACGGTCGTGAACTCCCCGTCGACCGTGTTTTTGAGCATGATGTTTTTGATGACCTCGTTTTCGGTGATTCCGAATTCCTTGGCTTGCTCGGGAATCTGTTTGTCCACCAGCGGAGTGCGCACGAAACCGGGACAAACCACGTTGGCATGCACGCCGTATTGCGCACCCTCTTTGGCAACCACCCGCGCAAGGCCGAGCAGCCCGTGCTTGGCGGTCACGTAGGGGGCCTTGAGCTTCGATGCCTCCTTGGAGTGCACGGATCCCATGTAGATGACGCTGCCGCCTTTTCCGGACTTGTACATGTGCGGAAGACACGCGCGGGTCGTGAGAAACGCCCCGTCCAGATGAATCGCAAGCATCTTCTTCCATTCGGCAAAGCCGAATTCTTCGACGGGGTGGACGATCTGTATGCCGGCGTTGCTCACCAAGATATCCACGCCGCCAAACTTCGCCACGACGCTCGCCACGCCGCTATTGACCGCGTCCTCGTTGCAAACGTCCATGGCGACACCCATGGCCTGAGCGTCACGCCCGCGTATTTCAGTGGCCACCGCATCGGCGGCCTCCTTGTTGAGGTCGGCAATGGCAACTTTTGCGCCTTCCCGCGCGAAGGTAAGAGCGATTTGCTTTCCGATGCCGCTCGCCGCGCCGGTAACGATTGCAACTTTTCCTTTGAGTTTCATATCGGACCTTTATTTGGTGAGATAGTCATGCACAACGGTGCCTAATCCGAGCGTCAGGTCGGTGAGAATATGCGCGCCCGAGACCACTTCGAGCACGGGAAGCTGCGCAACCGGAGCCAGCGCATGGTGAAAGAGCTCGAGCGAAGCAGGGCCCTCCCAGGCACCCTTGACGGTCACGTCCTCGAGGAAATATCGCACCAGTTCGCAGATGCGTGCGGTGCCGTCGACGTGCGGAATGATTTTGAGCAGGAAGTTGGGCGTTTGTAACGACGCCAGAATCTTGTCGTGCGGCAGCTTCTTGAACTTGTAGCCCATGGTCGCGACGGCGACGGGGATGGGGCCGTACTTAAGGACGCCGCCCAGCGTCTCTTTCTCGACGCGAAATTCGGGCCAGGCGAGCTTCTTGGGGAAGCCCCAGATCTCGCGGCCACCAGCAATCGGCGGGTGGTCGTTGAGGTACATCGCGTGCACATACCCGCCCCGTTCCCCGCGAAAGCTGACCGGTATCACCTGGCCGCTTTCGGTGAAGTCGCCAAACCCGGTCGAATCGGGCATGCGGATAAACTCGAATTTGACAAGCGGTTCGACGAACTCGAGTGGCTCCGGGATCACCGCCCGCAGCGCGTCGGGATCCGTGCGGTAGGTAACGATGAAGTACTCGCGATTGATGAAACGGTAGGGACCCGGCGGAAACGCCGGGTTGGTCAGCGGCATTGCAAAGGCGCGGTCGCGTACTTCTCGTTCTTTCATTTTGCACCCTCGTGGGTTTGGCCGTCGGCCAGTTCGTACGATCGGACGCGATGGCCCAGATCGAACTCGAGACGTGCTTGCGGATCGGCCAGCATACGGCGCACGTCGTCGAGCCCGCCTTGCCACAATTGGCTGACGGTGGCACGCGAGAACTCGTAGTCCTTGAAATCGGAAGAATGCGTGTCGTGACGGTTGACGAAGTGCACCAGGGAGAGGGCGCCACGCTGGCTCAAGGTAAGCAGCCGCTGCACGTCCGGATCGGTGTGCAGTTCGTGCGGCAGCTTTTCAAGAACCTTCGCTAGGGTCGACCGCAGGCCTTCGAGCGTCTTGATCTGGTGCGCCGAAAAGCGTCGTCGGCTCGCGTATTGAATGTCCTTGGCGCGCTCCAGCACCTGGTCCATATTCTTCGGAAGTCCGCCCTCGCCGCTAAACACGTCGACCTGCACGACGAGTGCGTCGATGCGAAAATCCTCCAGCACGTAGTGCAGCGGCGAGTTGGACACGACGCCCCCGTCCCAATACATCTCGCCATCGATCTCCACGGGAGGAAACCCCGGGGGCAGGGCGCCGCTTGCCAGCACGTGAGCCGCGGTAATCGTCGTCTCCCGACTGTCGAAGTAGACCGGCTGCCCGCTGCGCACGTTCACTGCGCCGAGCGAGAGGCGGACCGTGCCCCCGTTGACGAGATCAAAGTCGGCCAGTTCCTCGAGGGTTTTCTTCAGCGGAGCGGTGTCGTAGTAGCTGAGCGCCGAGACGGTACCCTGAGGGGAAAGCAGGGGCGAGATCGGGCGCGGATGGAAAAATCCGCGCACTCCAAACATGGCGGCCGACGCCGCGCTCATGCGGTTCATGAGCGGCCGCCATGGGTCGAACGCCGACGGCAGCATCACCGGCGAACTTGCCGACACTCGCTCCCAGAATTCGCGCAGCCGCTCCACCCGCCGCTGCGGCGGGTTTCCGGCAATCAATGCGGAATTGATGGCGCCAATCGAGATTCCGGTCACCCAGTCCGGCGCAAGGCCCGCCTCCGCGAGACCCTCATACACGCCGGCCTGATAGGCGCCGAGCGCGCCTCCCCCTTGGAGCACGAGTATCGAATGATCGTGCGTGCCCCACATGGTGGCCAAATTCGAGGCTTGCTCGGTCGGAGCCGATCGCATGGTGACGGTCCTCGCAGCTTCTGGGAGAGGAGGCGATCTTGCCAACGGGCGCAGCAGGCCCTGCGCGCTTTGCGCTCAAAGCCCCAGCATCGCCGCGTGCTTACCCCTGCTCCTCCCAAGCAGAACTTTCAGTATGCTCACGCCGCCCGCGCCTTGCAAGCCAAGTGCCGGGATCGTTTCCTACGTGTGCGTTTTCAAAAAGCGAAGTTGCGGCCGCGCTGCGGGCTGGACGTGCGGTCCCACGCTTGCGCGAGGCAAGGATCCGTGCGAATTTGTTTTTGGAGTTTTCCCCCGAGAAAGGAAGGGTTCGTCATAGGGTCAAATCCCGGTTCATCCCTGGCCACATTTCGTCTTGGGTTTTGAAGCAAAGCGCACGGTGCGGATTTTTTTCTGCTTTGCGTCAATGCGATTCTCCCAGTTCTGGTAGACGTTTTTCCGTGGGATTCGCTGCAGTGCAAAAAAGCGCGTTTTGCGATCCGACGAAAAAAAACCTCGGCGACCTTCGTTAGAATTCTTGCCGCCATTGCGAAGGCTCGTTTTTTATGAACCGCATTGCCTCGACCTCCCACGTCACGTTGCATTACCGCATGGCGGTGCTGGTCGCGGGCCAAGAGCGCGAGCTGGTCGACACGTTTTGCACGGCTCCCGCAACGCTGCAGATGGGAGCCGGGCAATGGGCGCCGACGCTGGAAGCGCGGCTGATCGGCCTGGCGGAGGGCCAGGGTCTGGACGTGGAACTAGCAGCCGATCAAGCCTACGGCGCGCACAATCCGGACCTCGTGCGATCGATCAGCCGTGCGCAGCTTGAGGCGCAATGCGAGCCGGGACTTGTTTTTTCCGTCGGCGAAAGCGTCGAGTTTCGGGGAGTCGCCGGCGAAACCTACCGCGGCGTGCTTGCGCAATGCGACAACGAGCGGGCGGTGGTGGATTTCAATCATCCCTTGGCGGGTAAGACCATGCGCCTTCGAGTGCAGGTCATTGGAGTGCTCTGATGGATGTGTTGCTTGCGCAGCCGCGCGGATTTTGCGCCGGCGTGGATCGGGCAATCGAGATCGTCAATCGGGCCTTGCGCCTTTACGGGGCGCCTATCTACGTGCGTCATGAAATCGTGCACAACACCTACGTCGTGGAGGACCTTCGCGGCAAGGGAGCGGTATTCATCGAGGATCTGCAGGAAGTTCCGCGCGGCGCGACGGTGGTGTTTTCCGCCCACGGCGTGTCGCGCGCGGTGCAGCGCCAGGCCCAGGAGCGCGGCTTGCGCGTTTTTGATGCCACTTGTCCGCTCGTGACAAAGGTCCACGTGGAAGTTGCCAAAATGCGCGCACAGGGCCGCGACATCGTGATGATCGGTCATCGGTACCACCCCGAGGTCGAAGGCACGATGGGTCAGGTCGACGGCGGCATTTACCTGGTCGAGACGGTCGAGGACGTCGCGCGCCTCACGGTGCGCGACCCCAAGGCCCTGGCGTACGTGACGCAGACGACCTTGTCGTTGGATGATGCGGCATCGATTGTTGCCGCCCTTAAGAAGCGTTTTCCGGACATTACCGAGCCCAAGCGCGCGGATATTTGTTACGCGACCCAAAATCGTCAGGACGCCGTCAAGTTCCTCGCACCCCAGGTCCAGGTGCTGATCGTCGTGGGTAGCCGTTCGAGCTCCAATTCCAATCGGTTGCGCGAGGTGGCCGAGCGTATGGGCATTCCTGCGTACCTGGTCGATGGCGCTTCCGACATCGACCCCGCGTGGATTCGCGGCTGCGACCGAGTGGGCCTGACGGCCGGGGCGTCGGCCCCCGAAGTGCTCGTGCGCGACGTTTGCGAGCGGCTGCGCGAGTTCGGTGCCCGCTCGGTGCAGGCGATCGAAGGAGTCCACGAGCAAGTCGTGTTTCCACTTCCCAAGGGCTTGGGTGCCGCGTCGCCCGAAGTGGGAAGCACCCGGTGAGCCCGGCCCTTGGCGCGGGGCTGGTTTTGCTGGCTGCGTATTTGCTCGGATCGATTCCGTTCGCGGTCGTCGTCAGCCGGGCGCTGGGTCTTCCGGACCCGCGCAACTTCGGCTCCGGCAACCCGGGCGCAACCAATGTTTTGCGCACGGGCAACCGTATTGCCGCCGCGCTGACCCTGATCGGCGATGCGGGCAAAGGCGCAGCGGCGGTGCTTTTGTGCCGCACGCTCGGTGAATTCTTGGCGTTGCCCGAAACCGCCCCGGCCTGGGCGGGGGCGGCGGCATTTGCGGGCCACCTTTATCCGGTGTTCCTGCGCTTTCATGGCGGCAAGGGTGTTGCGACCTTTCTGGGCACGCTGCTTGCACTCGTGCCGTTGGTGGGATTCGCCACCTGTGTGCTGTGGCTTGCGGTGGCCGCATTGTTTCGCTATTCCTCCGCGGCCTCCATCGTCAGTGCGCTTGCAGCGAGCCTTGCCCTCTGGCGCATCGCTTCGCCCACGGGCACCACGCTGGCGGTGGCCCTCATGAGTTTGTTACTCGTTTGGCGCCATCGTCGCAACATCCTGCAGCTTCTCGCCGGCACCGAAACCAAGATCGGACAGCGTGCGGCTTCGGGGTCCTCCAGCGCGCCGTCGGGCAGCTCTTCGCCTCCGGGCTAGTGACCAAGCGGCGCGCCGGCAGCGCAATACGGGGTGGCCAAAGATTTTTTGTCAGGAGTTTTGCAGGTCGCACAGATCCCAGCGTGGCCGCACCTTGAGCGGTTTGCCGCTGGCCGCTTGCGTGAGCGCCGGCATTTTTGTCAGGCGCACGAACCCCGCGTAGGCGATCATGGCGCCATTGTCCGTGCATAGTTGGGCCGGCGGATAAAAGACGCGACCTCCCCGCGCGGCGACTGCCTGGTCTAGTGCCGCACGCAACTGCGCATTGGCGCCAACCCCGCCGGCCACCACGAGGTCCGAGAGCTGGGTCTGCGCCAGCGCCTGCAGGGCCTTGGCGGTCAGAACCTCGACGACCGCGTCGACAAATTCTCGCGCAATGTCGGCGCGCACCTGCTCGCAAAGGTTGCCGGCCCGCTGGACCGCATGGAAAACGGCCGTCTTTAATCCGCTGAAACTCAGATCCAAGTTACCGCTGTCGATCATGGGCCGCGGCAAGCGTACGGCCCCCGAAATGCCAAACTGCGCGAGCCGCGAAACCTCGGGCCCGCCGGGGTAGCCAAGACCGAGCAATTGCGCCGTTTTGTCGAAGGCTTCGCCGGCCGCGTCGTCCAGCGTTTCCCCAAGCAGCGCATACTGCCCGGGCGCGCGCACGTGCAAAAGCTGCGTGTGGCCGCCCGACACCAGCAAACAGACAAACGGAAAAGGCGGCGCGTTGGCAGCCAGCAAGGGCGAGAGCAAGTGCCCCTCCAGGTGGTGCACCGCGACCACCGGTTTTCGCAGCGCGTAGCCCATCGCGGCCGCAACTCCGCAGCCAACGAGCAGAGCGCCGGCCAGGCCCGGCCCGGCCGTGACAGCGATCGCGTCGATTTGCTCGCAAGTGCATTGCGCGCGCTCCAACACTTCGCGGATCAACGGAAGCAGCCGGCGCACGTGATCGCGCGAGGCAAGCTCGGGGACGAC
>Ga0187778_10003395_pt1 | contig 10714 bp, 14 predicted proteins | sample 1015_Q2_SP5_20_M_FD_132418 | JGI IMG/M metagenome (GOLD analysis project Ga0187778, IMG submission 132418) | Tropical peat soil microbial communities from peatlands in Department of Meta, Colombia - 1015_Q2_SP5_20_MG | ecosystem: Environmental > Terrestrial > Soil > Wetlands > Peat | place...
CCCGCTGGCCCGCGCCGGCCAGGCCGCCCAACACGCCGCCGACACCGCCCACCACTCCCCCGATGATCGCGGGAGCAAGTTGCGGCAGTGCTTCGGCGGCCGGGCTGAGCAGGGGGTCGACGAGGGGGGCATCGCCGACCGGGTCCGTCTCGGCGGGCGGCCACACCAGCCCGCCGCTCGGCGTTTCGTCCACGCCCGCGCCCGCATCGACGGGGTGCGCCGGGTCGCTGGCCGGCACCGGGTCGATGTGCTCGACCGGTGTGGTATCCCCGGCCCTCAAGTTCGGCGCGACCTGTTGGGTCGGTGCTGGGTTGCCGAAACCGCGGTTGACGATCGCGTGCAGGTACAGCGTGTCGTCCACCCGCAACAGGTCGGAGGGGATTACCGTGCTGATCCTACGGCGGAGCCGGCCGGATGCGGCGATGCGGTGCGGGTAGTGCCACAGTTGGCGCGCATAGTCCGGGTCGTCGCCACCGGCGCGCTGGTATCTGATCTCGTGATCGGCGTCCCCGGTGCCGATCAGGATCACCGGCGAACGCCAATCGCCACGTCCAACCCGGTCGCCGGCAAAGGTGTCACCGAATACCGACACCAGCGTGCCGTTGGGCGCGAGTACCGACGCGCCCGGGTCAGCGCACGTCGCACCCCACTGGTCGGTGATCCCGGGACCGGTGATGTCAGCGACCTTGCCGCCGGCACGCCGGCGCGAGCTGACCACCAAGCTACCCAGCGCCGTCGGGTGACCACGGGGTGAGCGGGCGTTCCCGGCGTTGCCCGTCAACGATAACGTCCACCCGCTCGTCGAAGAAGGCGATTCGGTCCCGGACCGGCTCGGCGTCATGGAATGGCTCGTGGTATGCCCAGGCCAGATCTTGCGGGCCGTCCGGCACCGAGTAGTACATCGCCCGGCCCTTGTACGCGCAGTAGGTGACGGTGTCAGTCGGCTGAAGATCGACGACGACGTCGGCGCGCGGCAGGTAGAACCGGACCGGCAGCAGCGTCTCGAACAGCAACAGCGGTCGTGACGATTCGGCGAGCAACCGACCGTCCAATTCGAGTCGGATGTGCCGGCTGCTGGCGAGTATGTCGATCCGTTTGAAAGGGTCATGCGGGTGCGCGACGATGGGCTCATCTTCTTCGCGCCACTCGAACGCTGCGAAGTCGAAGACGACATACCCGGCCTGGTCCGGGTCGTTCGGCCGGAAGGCCGCTGCCATGCGCCTCGCCCCGGCGACAACGACGTCGAGCATTTCTCCCGGACAGGTGTGCGCGGCGAACGGGTTTGTCGGATACAGGAGCGATTGATCGCTGAGGTCCGCAACCCGACCAGCAGTTTCCAGCCGCGCCGAGACATCCGATTCTGGCACCGCGTAGGTCGGGACCACGCGGCGTGGCTCCCAGACCAACCGTCCGTTACGCGTGTCGGCAACCAGCTCGTCGGCAAGATAAACCCGAAGCCGCTTCTCGGTCGGCTCATAGCGCAGCGATCCCAGTGCGCCGCCGAGCAGATCGGCCATCCTGATGCCCATCGCTCTATCATCGCCCAGGCGTCGATCTATGCCACGGTTGGAAAACCCGTGATCACGGGTTGCTGCGCCAGCCGGTGATACCGATAGCGATCATCCGTAGCTGCTTGACCGCGGTGCGCTTGATGTCCTCGAGCGCCTCGGCGCTCTGGGCGTCCTCGATCGCCTCGGCGATGTGAATCATCGAGTTGACGAACAGAGTCGCCAGCACGTTGAGGTCCTCGGTGCTCCAGGCGTTCAGCCCGTTGAAGCGGGCGAGGTCGGTCGCGAGCTCGGAGGTGATGAGCCGCATCTCGGTGCGGATGGCATAGCGCAATATCGTGACTCCGCTCGAGCGTTCGCGGCCGATGAAGCGCCAGTGCTCGCGCCGTTCGGCGACGCTGGCGACGACGATCTCGACCGATGACTCGATCACCCGGTTGGGGTCGAGCTTGCCGGCGCGCGCGCCGCGCAGCATATCGCGCAGGGTCCGGAACGACTCGTCGATGAGGACCAGCCCGAGGGCCTCCATCGACTCGAAGTGGCGGTAGAACGCCGCGGGTACGATCCCGGCCCCGCGTGTCACTTCCCGCAAGCTCAGACTGCCGAAGCTGCGGTCATCGAGCAGCTTGAGCGCTGCGGCGATGATGGCACGCCGGGTCGCCTCCTTGCGCTCCTCCCTGGAAAGGCTTTCGCGGGTACCGCCATGCCTCGGCCGGTGCGGCCGTGAGCTGGGCGTACGAATGTTCACTATGTGAAACCTACCGCAGAGCTGCTGAAATCCTTGACCACCTGGGCTCCCAAGCATCAGTGTGCACACGTGTTCACTGAAACTTTGAAGAAGCGAGTGCTAAGTTCCGACTTGGTCGACCAACTCGCCGGGCCGCACGGCGTCGACCGGTACACCGAGCTGCTGGCCCCGACGTGGACGTTGGGTGAGGGCCGGGCCAAGGTCGTCGATGTGCGGCGCACCACGCCGCGCAGCGTCACCCTGACCCTTGCACCGAACGCGGCCTTCGTGTCCGGCCACACTCTCAAGGCCGGTCAGTACGTCCACCTCGCCGTCGACATCGACGGTCGCCGGCACACCCGTTGCTATTCACCGGCAAATGCCGAAGGCGCCCCCGACCTCGAGTTGACGATCGGGCGCCACGAGCGCGGATTGGTCTCGACCTACCTATATGAACGTGCCCGGCGCGGCATGGTGGTTGGCCTCGCCGGCGTCGGCGGCGACTTCATGCTGTCGGCACCGCGGCGACGGCGGATCCTGTTTGTCTCCGGCGGAAGTGGCATCACGCCAGTCATGGCGATGCTGCGCACGCTGGTCGCCCGAGGGCCACGACGGCGAGATTGCGTTCATCCATTACGCGCGCACGCCTGCGGAGGCCTGCTACCGTGACGAGCTGGCCGCGATGCCTGGCGTGCGCGTGCTGCACGGCTACACCTGGTCAGGTGGCGGAGACCTCGACGGCCGCTTCAGGCCGGGGCACCTGGCCGCGGCCATGCCGTCGCCGGATGCGGTATTCGTCTGCGGGCCACCCACTTTGGTCGATGGCGTCCGCGAGCACTGCACGAACGTGCATTCGGAGAGCTTCGTGGCACCGGCATTCGAACCACCGACAAATCCATCCGGCGGGCGAATAAGGTTCGCGGACAGCGGCATTGACGTCGTTGATGACGGCCGATCGCTGCTGGAACAGGCCGAATCGGCCGGCTTGGAACCGGAGAGCGGATGCCGGATGGGCATCTGCCACACCTGCACGCGGCGGAAGACCGCCGGCACTATGTGCAACCTGACCACCGGCGGTTTCTCGACCGCTGCCGACGAGGACGTGCAGATCTGCGTGTCCGTCCCGGTCGGCGACGTCGAACTGGCCCTTTAGCTCGACGACGATGCGGGCCGCCGAGCGGCCCGAGGAGCAGTTGAGCAAATCAAACCCAGACCCTTGAAGGAGTGACCATGTCACAGCCCACGATCAACCTGACCCCCGAGCAGGCCGAGGCGTTCGGCCGCGAACTCGATGCCATCAAGGAACGCGTGATGGCTGACCTCGGCGAACGGGACGCCGACTACATCCGCCGCGTCATCAAGGCCCAGCGCGCACTGGAAGTGGGCGGACGCACTCTGTTGATGGCCGGAGTCCTGCCGCCGGCCTGGCTGGCGGGTACCGCGATGCTGGCGGTGTCAAAGATTCTCGACAACATGGAGATCGGTCACAACGTCATGCACGGCCAGTACGATTGGATGCGCGACCCGGCGATCTCCGGCCGTGCCTTCGAATGGGACACCGCCTGCCCGGCTGATCAATGGCGGCACTCGCACAACTACATGCACCACACATACACCAACATCGTTGGGATGGACCGTGATATCGGTTACGGCATCCTGCGGATGAGCGAAGGTCAGCCCTGGGAGCCGTATTTCCTGGGCAACCCGATCTACGCGTTCTTGCTGATGGTGTTATTCCAGTACGGTGTGGCGCTGCACGAACTGGAAACCGAACGCATCCGCGCCGGCGAGATCGGCCTCGCCGACAAGCGCGAGATCCTCCAAGGCATCTGGCGAAAGACCCGCCGGCAGATGCTGAAAGACTACGTCGCCTTCCCGTTATTGGCAGGACCGTTCGCACCGTTTGTCTTCGCCGGCAACCTCTCGGCCAACCTGATGCGCAACATCTGGTCGTACATGATCATCTTCTGCGGCCACTTCCCGGACGGTACCCAGGAATTCTCCATCGAAGAGACGCAGAACGAGTCGCGCGGCATGTGGTATTTCCGGCAGATCCTCGGTTCGGCAAACCTGACCGGCGGCAGGCTCTTTCATCTGCTGTCCGGCAACCTGTCGCACCAGATCGAGCACCATCTCTTCCCGGACATGCCGACGCGCCGCTACGCCGAGATCGCACCCGAGGTGCGCGATATCTGCGGGCGCTATGGCATTCCTTACAACAGCGGCCCGCTGCTGCGGCAGTTCGGCACCGTCGTGCGCAAGATCGTCAAGCTGACCTTTCCGGCGTCGTGGTCGATACGACGTGTCGATTATCGCCGCGAAGTCCTCGACGATCTAACTGATCGTGTGCCCGCCGAAGCGTAAGTTGGCGACGCGCTGGACTGTCGAGGCTGGAGTCGGCGTAACGGCACCAACCGCCCCGATAATCTGTCCAGGCCCGGCCGGGGGACAATAGGCGCGTGGAATGGACCGGTGCGCGTTATGCGGAGAGACCCACGGTGGAAGCTTCGACATGGATCGACGCCGATCCCGACCGGGTCTGGAACCTGGTGTCCGATATCGAGTTGATGCCAACCATCAGCGACGAGCTGCAAGCGGTGGAATGGGTCGACGGCGCCGACAGGCCCCGAGTCGGCGCCCGGTTCGTCGGACACAACAAACACGAAGCACTTGGCGAATGGAGCACCACGTCACAGATCGTCGCCTTCGACAAGTCACAGCAATTCGCCTGGGCGGTCGGTGACCCCGAAAACCCCTCGGCGACATGGCGATTCCAGCTGACACCCCGAGACGGCGGTACCATGCTGACCTTCTTTGCGCAGCTGGGGCCGGGCCGATCGGGGCTCTCGCTGGCCATCGACGCGATGCCCGACAAGGAACAAAAGATCGTGTTCGTGCGGCTCCGCGAATTCGAGACGGCGATCGCCACAACACTGGAGGCTATCAAGAAGCTGGCCGAACACGGGGCGCGCTGATGCGGACCGCGACGACGGTTGAAGCGTCCGGTCCCGACGTGGTCGGTTTCGTCGTCGAAGCGGAAAAGCTAGGGCTCGACGTCTGCTGGGTGGCCGAGGCCTGGGGGTCCGATGCGCCGTCGGCGCTGGGCTACTTCGCGGCCCGCACCCACCGGATGCTGCTCGGCTCAGGCATCCTGCAGGTCGGCACCCGATCGCCCGTCGCGGTCGCGCAGACCGCGATCACCCTGTCCAACCTGTCGTCGGGGAGGTTTCTGCTCGGACTGGGTGCGTCTGGTCCGCAAGTGATCGAGGGCCTGCACGGCGTCTCGTTCAGCCGACCGCTGGCCCGGCTCCGGGAAACCGTCGACATCGTCCGGAAGGCGTTCGCGGGCGGCAAAATCTCCCACTCGGGCAATGAATTTCAAATCCCACGCCCCGGCGGCGAGGCGGTGCCGATGCGGCTGTCGACCCGGCCCCAGCACCCCATCCCGATCTACCTTGCCGCGCTGTCACCGGCCATGCTGCGCTTGACCGGTGAGATCGCCGACGGCTGGCTGGGCACCAGCTTCGTCCCGGAAGCCGCCGCGGCCGCCTACTTCAGCCACATCGACGATGGGCTCGCACACTCCGGTCGTACCCGCGCCGACATCGACGTCTGTCAGGGTGCCGAAGTCGCGTTTGCGGCCGACGAGGATACTCTGCGAACCATGGTCGCGGGCCGCAAGAAAGAGCTCGCGTTCAGCCTCGGCGGGATGGGGTCGGCGAGCACCAACTACTACAACCGGGCCTACAGCCGCCAAGGCTGGGCCGACGTCGCCGCCGAGGTGCGGGAGCGTTGGCAGCGCGGCGACCGTGAGGGCGCCGCCGGCTTAGTGACCGACGAAATGGTGCTGGCTACCACACTCATCGGCACCGAGGCGATGGTTCGCGCGCGACTGGCGGTCTGGCGGGACGTCGGCGTGGACACAGTGCGGCTCTATCCGGCGGGCGACACGCTAGATACCAAGCTGCGCACCCTGGGCCGGGCCATCGAGCTTGTCAGCGAGATCGGGACGCCATGACGAAAACGCCAGCGCGGTAAGGGCATGCAGCTTGTCGAGCGAAATGATGCCATTAATCGAGCGCGATAGGTCAAGGCGCCCATACGAAACCACGACTCGGTACCCTAATCCCAGCCGTCCACAGCGGGGCCGAGCTTGCAAATGGTGCCCGAGGCCTGTGGCCCTGCGTCTTCGCCAGGACCGGACCCGAAGATCGGAACAACTTCCAGCGCGACGGTTTTGGTGTCGGCGTAAAAGCGCTCTGCGCGCATGGTCGGTGCCATGCCGGTGCTTATTCGACGCCGATCGTCACTTCGGTCGACTTGATGAACACCGTCGCAGGCTGACCCACATTGAGGCCGAGTTCGATTACGGCATCCTTGGTGACCGACGACGTGACCACTTGGTCACCGCCGTCGAGTCGAACTTTCACGATGGCCATCACACTGCCGAGGTCAACCTCGGAGATGGTCCCCTTGAGTTGATTTCGTGTCGATAGCCGCATCGCAGTCCTCCACATCGTCGGCGGTTTTCGACGAGCCTAGCCCGGCGACGATGCGGGCCGGAATAGCCCGCTGAGGAGGCGGGCAATCGAGCCTAGCCCGGTGACGATGCGGGCCGGAATGGCCCGCTGAGGAGGCGGGCAATCGAGCCTATGCGAGCACCGTGGCTGGCGTCGCCGGTTCAGCGTCGCTGGCCAAGCAGTGCTATCGACGCGTCCACTGCCGGTTCGATGATCTCGCGGACGTCTTTTCCGTCTTCGACGGCGAGCGCGGTCAGTTCACGCAATCCGCCCAGCAGGATTACCGCCAGCGGCGGCGTCAGTGGCGGCAGGTTTGCCCTCCGAAAACCCGCGCTGCCGCTGAGCTCGACCAGCAGGTCGGTCAACAGCTGCAACCCATGGCGTTGAACGGGGCGCGCGACAGCGCCAAGCGACGGAAGCTCGCGGATCCAGCTCAACGTAATAGCCGGGCGGGACTCGATGTTGCCGACGTAGGCCTCGACCGCTTGACGGATTTGGCGATGCCAATCAGCCTCGGGATCCACGGCCGCTCGGATGTCCTCGGCCAACCTCTCGGTGTCGGCGCGCAGCAGCTCCAAAAAGCACTGCTCTTTACTGGCGAACCGGTCGTAGAAGGTGCGCTTGGACGTGCGCGCGTGACGGACGATATCGGCGACGGTGGTGGCGCGATACCCGCGCTCGCCGATGGAGGCGACGAGGCCGTCCAGCAGGCGACGCCGAAACGGGTCGATGTCGACGAGAACCTCGTCGTCGGCCACTGCTGTCACGGCCGCGCCCCCTCCGGCGGATTCAACCCTTGTCAAGCTTGGTACTACAGAGTACCGTACCCGAATAGGCCTGTGGTACACCGCGGTACCACGTGGAAGTTGGGAGCCGCCATGAGCGAAGCAGTCACCGCCGCACCAGCGCCGCCCGCTGTCAGGCTGCCCCCGGTGCCCCGGATTCCGAAGGCGCTCCAAGGCGTCGCGTTCACGATCTTGCGGCGGTGGACCGTCGAGCAGCTGGTTCGCCGCTACGGCAACATCTTCACGATCGACATCCCGGTCTGCGGTCCCACCGTGGTGGTCGCAGACCCGCAGCTGGCCAAGCAAATCTTCACCACCAGCCCGGACGATCTCGGCAACATCCAGCCCAACTTGAGCCGGTTGCTGGGGTCGGGCTCGGTGTTCGCACTCGACCGCGACGATCACCGGCGTCGGCGGCGACTGCTGGCGCCGCCTTTCCACGGCAAGAGCGTCAAGAACTACGAGACCATCATCGAGGAAGAGACCCTCCGCGAGACCGCCGGCTGGCCCGAGGGCAAGGAGTTCGCAACCCTGCCGTCGACGATGCGGATCACGCTCAACGTCATCTTGCGTGCGGTCTTCGGGGCCGCTGGTGCCGAGCTCGACGAGCTGCGGCGGATCATCCCGCCGTGGGTCACGCTCGGCTCGCGGCTGGCAATCCTGCCGAAACCGTCCCGGAAGTATGGTCGCTACAGCCCCTGGGGGCGGTTGGCGGAATGGCGGCGCAAGTACGACGTCGTCATCGACAAGCTAATCGCAGACGAGCGGGCAGACCCGCACTTCGAGAAGCGGACCGACATCTTGGCGCTGATGCTGCGCAGCAGCTACGATGACGGTTCATCAATGTCGCGCAAGGACATTGGTGACGAGCTGCTGACACTGCTGGCCGCCGGGCACGAAACCACCGCTGCGACGTTGGGCTGGGCGTTCGAACGGCTGAGCCGACACCCCGATGTCCTCGCGGCGCTGGTCGAGGAGGCCGACACCGACGACAACGAGCTGCGCCAGGCGACGATCCTCGAGGTGCAGCGCGCGAAGACGGTGATCGATGGCGCCGGCCGCCACGTCTACGCCCCGGTGTACCAACTCGGCGAATGGGCCATTCCCCGCGGGTACTCGATCGTCGTCAGCATCTCGCAAATACACGCCAACGCCGACGTGTTCCCCGAGCCCGAGCGCTTCGACCCGCAGCGCTACATCGGAACTAAGCCGCCCACCTTCGCGTGGATCCCGTTCGGCGGCGGCACCCGACGCTGCGTGGGAGCCGCGTTCGCCAACATGGAGATGGACGTGGTGCTGCGAACAGTGTTGCGCCACTTCACCATCGAGACCACCACGGCGCCGGGGGAGAAGTGGCACGCCCGGGGCGTTGCGTTTACTCCGAAGAATGGCGGGCGGATCGTCGTGCATCGCCGCTACCGCTGAACCATTGAGCGTCAGCCCGACCGCCTTGCTCGCCGACTCCCGGATTAGGATGTGCGGCAATGACTAATGACGCCGACCAGCTCGTCGACATGATGAAGGGCGCGATGGAATCTACCATCCCGATCGCACACAAGATGGGCGTGAAGGTCGTCGAGGCCCGGCCGGGTTTCGCGGCCACGACGGTCCCCCGCCGACGGCAACGGCAACCACTTCGGGGTCATCTATGCCGGCGTGCTGTTCACGGTGGCTGAAGTCCTCGGCGGGATCATCGCGCTGAGCACCTTCGACAGCGCGAAGTACTTCCCGCTGGTCAAAAATGTCGATATCCAGTTCGTCGGTATGGCCAGATCCGATGTGTGTGCGGCAGCCACGCTCGACGACGAGACCATTGCGCGCCGATAAGGTGGCCCCGCTCGGCCGAGTCCGTGATCGCCTGGGCCGCCATGATCCCGGCGTGAACGACGTTCGAGACCACGGTGAACCAGATCAAGCTGCGGTGGGCCAGCGGATTACGTGCAGCGATCAGCAGAAAGACGCCGAGGCTTATAAATCCCGAGGATCATCGTCAGGTAGTGCGACGATCCATGACCCCATCTCCAGCCGGACGGCCACACGAGGGTCAGGGGATAGACCCCGAAAATGAAAATCAGGCCGATGACGACGAGCGCGATGCGTAGTGAGGTCATCGACCGGGTGTTGTCGTTCGACATCGTGCACCACTCTGTAACGGCAGCTTCGCGACATGAGCCAGTATCCACGCCGTATCGCCTGGGCGTTCCAGAACCGAGAAATGGACCACTGCCGGGCAGGGCGATCGCCGGGTCCGCGCCCAGCTTGTTGCGAAGACCGCCTTACCGCTCGGCGGCGGCCCGCCGCGACAGCTTCCAGTTCGGCCGCACGTAGTGGCAGGTGTACCCGTTGGGGTAGCGCTGCAGGTAATCCTGATGCTCGGGCTCAGCCTCCCAAAAGTCGCTGGCGGGGCTGACTTCCGTCACGACCTTGCCCGTCCACAGACCGGACGCCTCGACGTCGGCGATGGTCTCCAGGGCGATCCGCTTTTGTTCGTCGTCGAGGTAGAAGATCGCGGACCGGTAGCTGGTCCCGACGTCGTTACCTTGGCGGTTCTTCGTTGTCGGGTCGTGGATTTGGAAGAAGAACTCCAGCAGCCTGCGGTAGTCAGTCTGCGCTGGGTCGTAGATAATCTCGACGGCTTCGGCGTGGCCGGAGTGATTGCGGTAGGTGGCGTTCGCGTTCTCGCCGCCGGTGTAGCCGACTCGGGTTGAGATCACACCAGGCTGCTTGCGGATCAGCTCCTGCATACCCCAGAAGCAGCCGCCCGCGAGAATCGCCTTGCCGTATGCGGTCATTCGTTGTCCTCCTTCACAGCAGCCCAGCAGCCCGGTCGGCGCGTGCCACCTCGCTAGGCTACACTCCGCCGGTGACGTGCAACGATGCGACGAGAAAGACGATGACCACCTTCCCTGGCAGCCACATGGTCGCGTTCCCGTCGCTGTGGTCGGTCATCGACGAGTCCACCGCGCGAATCATCTGCGAACTGGACAACCCCATGGTCGACCCTGGTGACGCAGCGTCATCAGCGCGACCAATATCTCCATCATCACCTACGCCGGCAACGGCCTGTGGTGCCGTCAAGAAGACATCTACAACCCGCTGCGGTTTGTGCGGGCGGCGATGAAGTGGTGCGAGAATGCACAGGCGCTGGGCACGCTCGACAACGACGCCGCCCGC
>Ga0187778_10003396_pt1 | contig 10712 bp, 7 predicted proteins | sample 1015_Q2_SP5_20_M_FD_132418 | JGI IMG/M metagenome (GOLD analysis project Ga0187778, IMG submission 132418) | Tropical peat soil microbial communities from peatlands in Department of Meta, Colombia - 1015_Q2_SP5_20_MG | ecosystem: Environmental > Terrestrial > Soil > Wetlands > Peat | place...
CGGTCGCCGGTTTCCAGTTCATCAACGCCGCCTTCGCTAACTCAACCTTGGTCTTCGACTACGGCTTCAACTTCTGGACACTGGCCATGGGAGTCGCAAACAATTTCGCCCTTTCGTTGGCTTTGGGCATAGCCTGGATTGTGTGGAATATCATATTCTTGATGGTAACAATAATGGCCGTAGCAAGGTATATTCTGGCATTGTCGTTCGACAGATTCTTGCCTTCAAAATTTGCGTACGTAAGCCCGCGCTTCAACTCCCCGGTAATAGCCCACTTGCTCGACCTAGTCCTAGCAATCATACTGGTTGCAGCAACAGCGTTCTTCTACGGCCCGTTGTCGGCGCTTTCGACCACCGCAATTGGACCTATGGTCTTCTTCATGTTCGTTGGAATTGCATCCGTTCTCTATGGTATTCGGAGGAAGTCCGAAAAGAACTCGGTCAGATATCCATTGATAATCGCAGGCATCTTGAGTGCGATCATATTCGCGTTCGTGTCTTACCAGTTTGTAACACTTCCAAGCATATACGGAGGAAACTTGCTCAGCTACGCCTTCTTGCTAGGCTCATTCGTCGGAGGTCTTTTGATTTACATGGCATCAAAACGATACCTCAAGAAGCAAGGGCTTGATCTTTCCCTTATTTTCAAGGAGATCCCACCAGAATAGTCGTGAGACAAGCCTAGTCACAGATGAGGATTCGAGTACATCGTTCGATTAGGGTCTAAGGTCGTCTAAAGTGCGCTAAGAAAGATTCCAGTGCGTTTTCTTACTTAGCGGAAAGTTTAGCCTCGCTCTTCTCTAGGTCATGCTTTGCTCCAAGCTTGTTGAAGATTTCAACGGCCTCTCCGAGGCATCTTCGAGACTCCTCGGGAGAGGTCTTCGCGATCGCTTCCGCGTATTCGACTAGGGTTTTTGCTTGATTGTAGGGCCAACCTGCCTTCTCCCATATGGAGAGTGATTCCCGATATGCTTCATGAGCGGCTTTCAGATCTCCCGACGCCTGTAGAAGGTTTGCTTTCGCCTGACCAGCCATAGCCAGCCCAGCGTCGCTCTTCAATGTCTCTGCGAGGCGTTTAGCCCAATCCACAACCATACGGGCTTTCTCAGGTTGACCAAGCTTCATGTAAATGCCTGTCAGATGAAGAAGAGTCTCGATATGCCACAGGGGCTCTGAAGTGAATTCATGGTCCTTGAATGCGTTCACGCACGACTCGAAGTGAGCCTTCGCCTCCTCAACGCGACCCTGCTCGACCCGAAGCTTACCCACAACCAAATTTGTTGCGACTATGTCGGTAATCTGCTCGTCACCCCTCCCTAATGCTAAGCGGCAAAATTCCTCTGCCCTATCCAAATCTCCAACGCTGAGGAAGAATTTGGCTCTCTGAGCCTCAGCGTTCATGCCCCTGAACCTGAATCCGAGTCGATTCTTAATTTCGAAGGCCTCACCAAACTCGTCCGAAGCTTGGGCCCAGTTTCCCCTTAACCAATCAAAAACAGCGAGCCATGCCAAAGCGCTGGCCTGCCAGTACAAGTTGTTTTCCTGTTTGGCAAGCTCGAGCTGTTGAGAAGCAAAGCCACGGGCCGTTGATAGGTTTCTTGGATACGTGTAAGCGGCTAAGTTTAGGTAGGCAAGGAACGCCTGACGATGTGCATTGTGCTGTTTGGCAGCGTTCAAACTCTTCTCTAGGATGGCCAACCCTTCGTCTATTCTACCGGTATCGAGCAAGCCAGCCGACATGATGCTCAGCGCGGCCGAGACGGCTGCGTAGTTTCCGCTCTTCTCCCCCGCCTCTAAGGCATGTTCATTCCACTTGTTAGCTTCATCAACCCGATCAAGAACTGCTAAGTAATTTGCGAGCCTCGCGTATAGGCTGGCTGCCTCTGAGCTCTTGGGCGCACCCTGAACATACTTCATCGCTTCTTCACAGAAGCGAACGGCCGCTTCAGGGCCCTTGAGAATGAACAGTCCACCTGCCAACATAGGTGATATTTGCGCGCAACCCCTGTTGTCTTGCGATTTCTCGAGTAGGTAGAGTGCTTCTTGATAGCGTTGAACGCTATTCGCAAATTGTCCGGCCAAGAAGTAGCAATCAGCCAGCTTCTCTAGCAGCGATGCTTTCTGCTTAGTCTCGCTCACGTCGACATTAGCCAACGCACGACTATAGCTGTCGATCCCCTGACCGTATGCATGAATTGACCGACAATAATCCCCAGCCATGATGGAATATTTGATGGTCCTTTCCTTGTTTTCGCACTGCGCAAAGTGGGTCGCAATCATCTCAGAATTGCTCTCCAGGTTCTTCGCGTAGACTTTCTCCAATGCCTCTGCAATTCTTTGGTGATACCTGCGGCGCTTAAGTTGGATTACTTCTTCGAGAAGGAGCTCCCTGATCCGGTCGTCTGCGAACCTGATTCTGCTTTGCTCGTTTGGGATTTCATTGAGCAAACCTTGGTTGATCCCGGTTTCAATTTCCTGGAGGAGCACGTCCTCACTGATCTGAGAGGCTTCTTTCAAAACCTCGAAGTCGAACTCGAATCCTATGACGGCGGCCCATTGGAGCATCGAAATGGCTTCAGGGTCAAGTTTCCCCAAACGGGCCCTCAGCGCTGTCTTAACTGTTTTTGGTATGGTAATGTCCTGGATCGGCTTACGGTCCCATCCTTTTTCAGTTCGGAAGATAGTGCCGTCGGCTACGAGTGAGCGGAGAACTTCCTCAACGAAGAACGGGTTTCCGCCCGTATGCTGATAAATTAAGTCTACAAACTGAGGGGAAATCGTCGCTTCACCGAAGGTCTGCTTAACGAGTGCGCTCGTCTCGTTCTTATCCAACCCTTTGACTGGGATAGTTTCGAGTAGCCTCTCCTTGTTGAATTTCAGCAAGACCTGTTCAAGCTGACTCTTGGTTTCAATTTCGCCTTCTGGCGGGATAGAGCATACGGTTTGGATGTGAAGATTGCTGGTTCTCCTTACGAAGTATTCCCATAGCTCGGCTGATGGTTGGTCGACGTAGTGCATGTCGTCGAAGAGGAGGAGTAAGGGGGCGGCTTTGCTCATGGCTATGAAGAATTGTGTTACCGCCTCGTAAAATTGAGTTTTATCCTGCTGCCCGCCTGCCCGGAGTGGGGGAATGGTCCCGAGTTTCACTGCGATGTCTGGAACTAGCCTCACAAGCTCAGACGCATTGGCTCGAAGCATCCTACGGAGCAGTTCCCCAGGCGCTTGAGCCACATATTGCCTCGCAACTTCAACCCAGGGCCCATACGGGGGCCCATCCTGCGAGGCGCGGCCTGATAATGCTACTACGCCCTTTGAGTTTGCGTAGGCTGCGAGTTCTTGCATAAGGCGACTCTTACCGATGCCCTCCTCGCCTTGAAGCGCAACCACTGACGACTTCCCCTGTAGGGCGTCCTCGAAGGCTGTTCTCAGTTTCTGCATCTCAGTTGTTCTGCTGATTAATGGTGTGAGCCATCGTGGTTCCTTAGCGGGAGCAGGCGTGGCCGTAACCTGTTCGGTTGGGGGTTCTGTTTCGGGAGCTAATCCGTCTAAGAGAAATTCCTTCTCGGCGGTTTCGATTCCATGCATCCATTTGATTATGAGGGCCTTCCTCAATTGGCCCTCGACTTGTCTCTCGATGAGTTCGATGTTGCCGTTGAATAAGTCGACAATAGCTTGGACCTCTTCGCTTGAATGCATGAACGGGTTGAGGTCGACCAGTGTCGTGATGTTCTTGGCCCTGAACTTGTCGAGAAGCTCTGTGAGCCATTTTCTCGTCTGAAGCGCCTTATGTCGCAACAGAACATCCGAAAGGAATTGAACGACAACCCGGTTCGGCCGGAGAGAGTTGATTGTTTCAGTGATCGTGAGGCTTAGTTCGGTTAGGTTTTCTATGCCCTTGCCGGGCAGGATGTTCTGGGCTGGGGGAACGGTTTTGTCGCTGCAAATCAGACACTTCAGGTCGTCGGGTTTGTTACCGAGAATTGGTTCCGCCGAGGACAAACTTCTGGAAATTAACAGGCTCGCCGGCTCAACTTCAAGGAATCTTCGTAGAAGTATGGGGACCTCGTCGCTTGCGGGGGCACTTAGAACGATGGCTGAACCGGATAGGAAACCTCCCTGAAGCGCCTCATCAAGCCTAGAGTAGCCGGTAGAAACCCTACTCCTCAAAGCGGAACTAGGCGTAGCCGGCCTCTTAGTCAAGTTGCGATTAACCTACACCCGCAACATTACTCGTGTTTACGGAAAAAGGACTTACGGTTTCTTGATTCTGTTCCCGTACGATCAAATGCCCTCTCGCAGTGTCGCCAGTATCTCCGTCTTTGGTTCTGGGGTGGGGACTTTGGTCCCAAGTGAGGTGTAGGACCAGAAGGACCAAGCTATCCCGTTAGTCTGGCAGTAAGCGAGCAGGCTTTGTGTGTCGGCCTGCCAGTTCGGGTCAACAGTTGCTTTTACTCCGTTATCCCCTGCATAGAACGCGTTGAACTCACCCATGTAGAGAGGGACACCCCACCCCTTGGCGTTGTTCACGTAGGCCTGGAGAAGCGGTTGCGCGTCGTCCCAACCTGAGGTGTAAATGTGCACCTCGTAGACAGCATTTGGAACGAGCGGAGGCGCCGTGAGAATGGGCGAGCTGTATCGAGGCATCAGATTGTGTGGTGGTTCCTCGAAAACGATCAGCAGGTGAGGATTAGCAGCCGAGACCACCTTGGAAACCTCCGCGTCATAGTTCATCAACAAGCTGTCGGCTGTGGAAGCGTTGGCGCATGATCGCGGGAACCATGGCTCATTAAAGAGATCTAAACCTACGACGGTCGGGTTGTTGCTGTACCTGGACGCGAGCATTTGCTCCGCGGCTTCCATACCCTCGATTGGAGTAGGGACGCTGCCGCCTACCATCGATATGTCATTGAAGAAATTGCAGATCGCTGTCCCAATGTCGGCACCGGTGGTTGGTGATGTTATGCCAGGATAGAGCCAGGTAGGTTCGCCCCAGCCCTCGCAGAAACTTACATGGACGCCACCAGGGGCGTTCTGATATGCTGGTGACATGTCGAGCTGGTGAAAATCTAGAATCACTACGATGTGCCTCTGCCCGAACTGGTTAATGAAAGAGTCAATCTCATTCAGGTAAGCCGTATTCCAATTGTGCACCCAGGTGCCGTCGGCTGCGAGGGTTGGGGCTGTAGGCTCCAAATTCTCCCAAGAGACGGGAAGCCTCACAAAATTGAATCCCCACGAAGCGATATTATCGAATTCACTCGTTGAGAAGCCGCCCGCATCTTCACCGCCCCAACCGAACCCACACGGGTCCGGCTTACTCGTTCCGACGCCGTATTCAAGGCCCATCACGTTGAGGCCTACCAAACGAACGACTTGCCCATTCCCGTCGTAGATGTTCGTATCACTCGGCCTAGTGTGCAGCCAGCCAGAAACGAGGGAAGCGCAAGGAGCCTGAGCACATAATCCGCCCCCGGGACCAGCAACCATGGATGAGTCACTGGCTGAATAGAAACTACTAGAGGAAGTAGCTGAAGCACTGCTGCTCGAATTCGTTCCTGGAAAAAGACCTAACGTCCCCATTGAGAGGACTATGACTATTGAAGCTGCCACGACAAGAGCTACCAATGCGATCGCAGTGCCGCCCGCAATCAAAGTTTTTGGATAAAGTTCCAAAACCAGAATCACTTCAGACGATGACTTTGGACGGAAGCTGGGTCATTCCTTCTCCTTCCAGTATCGATTGCGATTTCACTATATAATTAATCAGAACGATTCGTTCAGCCTCTTGAGATTGCTTATGACATCGCCGCGTTTTTCGATGAAGGATTGCAACAGGCTCAGGCGTCTGATGAAGCCACGCGTACTGTCGCCGTCGCCTCATGAAGCGTGGGGATAGCTCAGGTAGTCAATAAATAGAAGCCACAGCACCTCGTCCTTCAGATTAGATTATGAAATTCGGGATACAGCATCCAAACTTCACTTATGACGGCCAAGGCACAAAGATCGCTGATTCCCTCAGGGATCTGGCAACGGAAGCTGAGAGAGTCGGGTTCGACTCGTTTTGGGTGATGGACCATTTCCATCAAATTCAGTACGTCGGGCAGCCTAACGAACCAATGCTGGAATGTTGGACCACACTTTCCGCGCTTGCGGGAATGACTTCGAAGATTAAGCTGGGACCGCTTGTCACCGGTAATGTTTACAGGCATCCCTCGGTCCTGGCGAAGATCGGAGCGACACTCGACGTTCTTAGCAAGGGGCGATTATTCATGGGAATCGGCGCCGCTTGGAATGAAGAAGAATCGAAGGCGTACGGGATCCCGTTCCCAGCAATGAAGGAACGTTTTCGGCGCTTGGAGGAAGCCGCCCAGATTATTCGGAAGATGTGGACCGAGGAGAAGGTTGACTTCGACGGCCAGTTCTACAAGATTAAGGGCGCCTACTGCAATCCAAAGCCAGTCCAGAAACCCCATCCCCCAATAATGATTGGTGGCAGTGGGGAGAAGGAAACCCTAAGGCTGGTGGCCAAGTACGGCGATGCATGCAATGTCTTCGGTTCCCCTGACACGTTTCGCAAGAAAATGAACATCCTTCTAGACCACTGCAAAACTGTGGGGAGAGATTACGATTCAATTCTTAAAACGAAACTTGGCGTCGTAATGATCGATAAGGACCGGAAGGCGTTGGAACAGAGAATTGCGACGAGATACAAAGGCGTTCCGGAACAAATGATCCGAGAGATGGCTATCTATGGTGGGCCAGAGGATGTTCGACGACAGTTAGAATTGTTCCGAGACGCTGGGGTGCAGTTGTTCATAATGAGTTTCGAACCCGACCGACAATTAGATGAACTGAAACTTTTCGGGAGCGAAGTCGCTAAACACTTTTGAACACAGCATGTTTGAACCGAAAATGAGTACTTGCCTTGAAGATAACGGCATATTATATACCGCCTCAACCGCTCTACTGCTTAGATAGGTGCTTCAGGAGAAGTTTGAATGAGCGTGGAAGAGAACCTACGGTTAATGAAAACGTTGGATGACGCGTGGAATGCGGGGCCTGGAAGTAAGGATTGGGAGACGTTCAGGAAGCGTCATACTGAGAATGTGGCCGTCTACTGGCCCGGTCAACCCGAACCGACAAGAGGCCGCCACAACCATGATACCGAAGCCGTGGAGTTCTTCAAAATATTTCCTGACAACCACCTCGTGAACAACCCGTACAAAATCCTCTTCGGACAAGGCGACTACACTTGCTCGGTGGCCGAATTTACAGGCACCATGAAGGGGCCGATGAAGGGCGCGAATGGGAACCTGATTCCTCCAACGAACAAGAAATTCCGTATTGAGTTCTGCACGGTAGCCACATGGAAGAACGGCGAGATCGTCGAGGAGAGGCTAAACTACGACTTGCTAGGGATGCTGAAGCAAATCGGCGTGATGTAAGGAAATAAAACCCAATTCCACATCGAGTGATTTTACGACAGCAGAGGCGACGCCCTCTGAAACTTTTCAGGAATGAAGTAGTCAAACACTACCGTCTTCTCTAATTCGCCAGTAAGGAAGGCTTTTACTCGTACTTTGTAGGTGATGGATGAGGTTCCGTCGTGCATTTAGGGTTGGATTGATGAATGCTGCTGGAGCATCTTGGCAAATCTCCCAAGGTTCATCCTTCAGCCTATGTTGCCCCTAATGCGATCGTGTGCGGTGATGTGACCATCGGTCCGGGCGCTAGGATTGCATTCGGAGCGTCCGTCGTTGCTGAAGGCACGTCGGTTGAGCTTGGAGAGAACTGTATCGTGATGGAAAATGCCGTCATTCGCAGCACCGATAGGCATCCGACTAGGATTGGATCCCACTGCCTGATCGGACCGAATACCCACCTCGTAGGTTGTAATTTGGAGGATTGCGTGTTCGTTGCTACTGGCGCATCCATTTTTCACGGCGCGAAGTTAGGCTACGGCTCAGAGGTTCGCATCAACGGCGTCGTGCATATTCGTACGAAATTGCCTGCTCACGGGACTGTGCCTATTGGGTGGGTTGCCTTAGGCGACCCGGCGAAGATTATGCCGCCAGATCAGCATGACGCAATCTGGGCGATACAGATGCCGCTGAACTTCCCGAAATTCGTGTACGGGGTGGAACGAGCGCCTGAGGGTCAAACGAACATGCGAGAAGTCACCAAGCATCGCTCCGAAGCACTCGCCAGTCACAAGAATGACAAAGTCCTCTAGGCTCTGACATAGTTCACGCTCAAACACATCCACAGTTGAGTTACGCTCGTGTTTTCATGCTCGCTAATGTTTGTCTTATTCCTTCATCATAGTCTGTTGAAGGGTATTTCGTTCCGAAGAATTTCATGAATTTCGTTCCGTCCAGGATCAGCGGTTCCTCGGTTAGGTATTGCATCTCTGAGAATTCACGTGCCATCTTGTTGAATACCCCGAACAGTCGCATTGTTGCCCTGCCGGTTCCCTTCATTCTTGGTTGGTGACCTGCTTCCTTGAAGATTAGGTTGATCCAATTCCTTGCGGTGATTGGTTCAGGTCCGGGGACGTTGAAACCCTGGCCGTATGCGTCCTTCCGTTCTGAAGCCATTACCATTGCCCTGGCGGCGTCTGAGATGAGGATGAATTCGTGCATTGCATCAAGATTCCCGAACCATCGAGCGGTCTTCCCAGCGAGGGCTGCCGCGAAAAGGCCGTCACTGATGCCGATTGCGTTCGGCCCGTAGAAGTCAGGGAACCTGACGATGACCGTGGGGACGTCGTTCTTGCGTGACGCCTCCATGAACATATCTTCCAATTGGACGCGAAGCTTCCCCTTTCTCGAACAGGGGTTACAGGGGTTGTTCTCACTTACTTTGGCGGATTGTGCGTGCCCATAAATGTACACGTTTCCTGGAAAAACCATCTTGGCTGACGCACGCTTAGCCGCGTCGAGTATTTGTCCATGAATTCCCGGTAGGCGGTTCCACTCCGGATACGGCAAGTTAAGACAGTTGAAGACGATTTGAGCGCCTTTGAATGCCGCATGAAGAGACTCGGGCTCTTCAGCTGAACCCTCGAAAATGTCAACACGTCCAATTTGGGCCGCCCACTGGGCCTTTTTCGTATCTCTAACCATAGCACGGACGGACTGGCCTCTGAACACTAGCTCTTCGATTACCGCTCTTCCGATTGAACCGGTTGAGCCGATTACCAGATTCACCCTTGATCTCATTTCCTGAAGTGCCTCAACGTTCAATCAATTCTGAGAAACATGCTATTCAATCGATAGTTCGCATAATCTCAGTTTGACGTTAGCTGGGATATGAGATAGGCCAGTCGCCTAATCTTTTCAGCACTTTGAGCGCAAGCAAGGTGATCATCTTGCTCGGCTGACCAACAGGCTCCAAAGAAAACGGGGTTGGAGGCCTTCTTGCGTATAGTTCGGCAATAGGGCCTTCTAGGTCCGGATGCACAGCGTCCAGATTCCACCTTCCGTCCGGTCTCCTCTTCTGCTTCAAGATTGAGATTGCAAATCTCAGCCGCCTGTCATCCCCGAAGCCTAGGGCGGTCATGAAGTCGAGCCCCACGAGGAGGTCATAATAGTAATGGACAGGATAGTGGAACCGGTACCAAGGTTCGTAGCGCTTGCCTTGGTTGTGCATCTCGCGTGAAAGATAGAATTCTGCGCCTCGTTCGACTGCACGTTTGATACTCCGCGTCCACTTCGTCTTCGGATAGGTTGCGAACAAGCTCATTGGCTCCCATCCATCAATGACACCCCCTCTCCATCCACACCGCCAACCGCCGTTCTCTTTCTGATCCTTAACGAGCCATTGGACCGCTCTCTTTACCTGTGGATGATCTGAGTAACCAAACTGTATCAGAGATTTCGCTGTACTGCCTGTGATACACATTTCACTGATTCTCGCCCTATCATACCCAAATCCTCCATCCTTCTTTGCGAATTTCTTGAGCCATAGCTCGCACGCTTTTCCTATTCGAGGTTCTTCCTTGGTAACGCCGAGGTCGGAGAGGATTAGAAGCATCCAGTAAGTCGCCGTGTATTTTGGTCTGCTCAAACTCTTCTCGGAGATCCACCAGCCGTCAGGGTGCTGTTTCGAGAGTATCTCGGCAGCCCATCCTCTATGTGTTACCAACTCTCTTGCAGAACGTACATCGGAGTCCCTGTCAGTCTTTCCAAATAGTTGAGTGAGTGCGAGATACCTGATGGAAGGTTGGCTATCCTCCAGTAGCCAGTCTATGACTCCATCAGATTTCATGCAACCACACAACATACCATCGATGCGGGCTTCTTATGGAGATGCGACAGCTTGCGGCAGACTGAGTACTGAATCTCTCACTAATCCTTTGAGGGTAGTGCCTGGGTTGTTGGGGCCGGGGAAACTTCAACCCACAAATGGGGTGGACTGGCTAAGCAACTTGGGTGTGTGTTTTGATTATTCTTATACCGTGTTGCGACAGTCGCTCGAGCGCAGTGTCGCGCTTAGAATCGCTTTCATCTGCAACGGCTTTCTTCGCCGCACGAATTACGCCATCAACCTGCTTCTGCTTCTTCTTTGACTCTACAACTAGCGGGAACCCACAGGCATGCGCCCATCAGGAGCGAGAAAGTCGCGTTGACTATGTCATTACCCTTTGTTCTTTTCTCTCTTTCATTGATAATCGAAGTCCGCGGCTAATCCAGACGTATGCCAGAATCGCA
>Ga0187778_10003398_pt1 | contig 10710 bp, 9 predicted proteins | sample 1015_Q2_SP5_20_M_FD_132418 | JGI IMG/M metagenome (GOLD analysis project Ga0187778, IMG submission 132418) | Tropical peat soil microbial communities from peatlands in Department of Meta, Colombia - 1015_Q2_SP5_20_MG | ecosystem: Environmental > Terrestrial > Soil > Wetlands > Peat | place...
TGCAGCGGGTACGGCTTCGGTCCAGAGCGCTGAGGTAGCATTGGGCGTGGAAACAGTGATTCTCGTTGCACTTGCAGTGCTGGCCTATCTCTACACCCCGAGGGTGTTCTGGACCCTCTGGTTCAGGGCCCATAGGGGCTGGAGGGTGAGCAAGAAGTGATAGACGACCAGTTGAAGGCCGCAGCGGTCGGAGTGATCCTGTTGGTCGCGGTCCTCAACGTATCGAGCTATTACCTGGCGAATCGGACCGTCGAACCTTTCTCGGAGCTCGGAATCCTTGGCCCCAACCAGCAAATCGCGGACTACCCAAGCAGTGTCCTCACGGGACAGAACTTCACTCTGTACCTCTACGTAGGGAACCACGAGGGGCAGGTCGAGTATTATCAGGTGCTGGCCAAGCTCGGAAACACTTCGAGCGTCTCGAACGACAATGTGTCGCTGAGCGTACAGCCAATCGCCTCCTATGGTATGGTGCTTCGCAACAACCAGACATATCTGCAGCCAATCACATTGAGCATTCCACGCCCCGGTACCAACGTCAGACTCATTTTCGAGCTATGGATCTACGAAGCGAACATGACCAGCTTCGCTTACGACCATGAGCAGAATCAGATTTACATCAATGTGACGAGGTCTTCGATTTGAGCAAGGAAGACGGAGCCAAAGAGGCGGTAATTGCGAACATTGGAGATGGAAAGAGCGTCAGGGAAGCGGTGAGCACGGCTATTCAAGGGACATCCGTCCCCGCATGGACAGCGACCCGAGTGTTGTTCTCTCTTATTGATGAGAGGAAGGTATTCCTAACAGACCCTTCCCCGCCGAGAAATGTGGGCGACTATCTACGCTCCCCTTACTCGCTCTGGTTCTGGGGAAACATTTCCGCGCTCGCCGTGACGTTTCTGTCAATCTATCTCCTGCCTGCCTCGACTCCTTTCGCATACGTTCGGTACCTCTTCGGCGGAACCGCAGTGCTTTTCTTGCCGGGTTATGCTCTCGTCGAAGCCCTGTATCCCAAGAAAGAGGACCTTGACACTCTCGAGCGACTCGCGCTCTCGATAGGGCTCAGTCTCGCCCTCGTTCCTCTGGTGGGCTTGCTCCTGAACTATACTCCCTGGGGCATCCGACTAGACCCAATCATAATCTCCCTTGCTTCGCTCGACATTGCCCTTGTTCTGATAGGCGCGTACAGGAAGGAGTCTTACATCAAATTGGCGACCAGGGGAGTTCGTTGAAAGGCGCACCGACCACGAGTTACTTCAACTTCGGCGCTGCGATTGCCGCTTTTGGGGCCGTGGTCGCTTACCTCTCGTATTTCGTTCTGCTGAGCGTGCCCTTTACGGCCCTGGGCATAGCATGCGTGATACTCGGGTCCGCCACCCTGACACTTCCCGAGCGCCCTGTCCCTAGGGGGGCGGTGCGAGGAGTCATTCATGGCGCTGTTCTGAACGTAGAAGCTCTGCTCGAGGAATTTGATGCTAAAGAGAAGGCGACGTACATGCCCCCCAGAGACGGCTTGGCTGTGGCCTACGTCCCTCTTGCGGACTCGCAATCTCCTTCTTACGAGAGCCTGGCAGCCACTTCACGGCGGCTTGTCACCGAGGTCAACGGCGTCCCCGTCCTGATGGTGGTTCCGCCCGGTGCCGAACTTGTGAGGGCCAACGAGCTGTCCGAAGGTTCCGGAATTGAGGATGCGCTCCAATACGTGCTGGTCGACGTCTCAGAGCTGTGCTCGGGGGTGAAGGCGGTTGAGAGCGGGGGGACTCTGGTTGTCGAGATGAAAGGCGTGAAAGTCAGAACGGAAGCAGCGAAGTACCTTCGGTGCCTGGGGAGCATACCGGCCAGCATAGCAGCCTCGGTTGCTTCCACAGTCACACGCAAGGGGGTCACCCTGGTCTCCGAGGACATCGAGGGGCGCACGTCTATTGCAACATACAGGCTGATGTGAATGGAGAAGCAGAGCCTCTACTTCATGTCTCTGGGTACGCTCCTGATGCTATCCACCGTATGTCTCTCTCTGATCGGCGACTTCACCCTTGACGTGTATGTCAGCATGTATACAATCTGCTACTTCGTGGCGTCAACAATCTTCCGGCCGAGGAGGCGCATTTTCGACTTCGTCGGTATCGCCCTTTTCATTACCTTTGCCTTCATCGTCGCGTTCCGCATCCTGGCGATATTAGCACCTTGAAGAGACTAGCCGTTCTGGTCGTGGTTCTCGTACTTGCAGCTGCCCTGCTTTCGGTCCCCCTGGTCTTGCTCCACCTTGCACCCGCGCCTGCATCGAAGATCCCACGTCAGGTGGACCCTGCGATTGCGCCCTCGGAGATTGTCTACGGCCCCGGACTCTTCGTGTTCTACGGTTCTGTGATCGCTTCAATCGACGCGGGTAATCTCACGGGTGTGAAGGCGCTTCTTTCACAGACCGGGTTCATACACATCCCCTCGGATATTTCGGACGCAGTCAACACCTTCAACGGGCTCCTGAACTCTACCGCGAATGTTCTCAATGCGACAAACACCGAGCTTCTGGCAGCAAACTCCTTCCTGTCAACGGGGAGAGCCGCAAAGGCGACCCCCGAAGTTCAAGCCGCGACATCTGACCTTAGAGTCGCCAACGGCACAATCACCCAACTGCAAGCGGCCGCTCCTCTGCTGGCGTCGTTGACCGGGATTCCCTCAACACTCTTCGTTCAGAAGGTCGACACGATCGCCACCCTTTACAAGAGCTACCTGCAACAGGTCCAGAGCCTGCAGAGCCAAATCACAGGCCTAACCATGCTAGTCCAGACGGTCCTGACACTTGCTGTGACCCCCTCGGCTGTGGAGACAGGGTCTGAAGTCAATGTCAGCGGGTCTCTTGCCACAACAAAGGGGGGGCCCCTTGCCTCGAAAAACGTGACAGTGTTCCTTTTTGACTCGATACTGGGAAGGGTGAATACTGATTCGCTCGGGCGCTTCAGCGCCTCTCTCTCGATGCCGTTTCTCTACCAGAATACTGTCTCGCTCTTTGCATCGTACCTACCGACAGGGAATGATACAGGTGTCTACTCCCCATCTTCCTCCCCACCCGTCCAGGTCAACCTAACTTTCTCTTCGCCGAACGCTGCGGTGACGTTGCCTAAGAGCGTCTTGGCCGGACAATCCATTGACATCAACGGTACCCTCGGCGCGAACGGCGTCCCGCTTCCCGGCTACATTGTCTCAATGAAGGCCTTCGCGCTCGATCTAGTCACGAAGAGCACTCAAGTAGGGGCGTTCTCATTCCGCGCAGTCGCCCCTGCCAGCCTCAACTCAGGTACGTACGCACTGACGCTGCAGACATCGGGTAACTCAACAGTCGGTCCGCTTATTCGGCAACTTCAGGTGAACGTGATCAAATTCGACCCGAAAGTCACCATCAGCGTTCCCGCCTTCGCAATAGCCGGGCTGGGGACGCCATTTTCGGGAATAGCGGAGGACAATGGAAGCGAGCTACAGGGCGCAAGTGTCCTCAACGTGGGCCCCGGCCCCTCGATCAACACCACGACTTCTGGTTCTGGCTCCTTCGCGTTTAGTGTCACTCCTCCGTTTACTATTACCACTGGCGAGTGGGTTTACACCGTGGGGGTTTACCCGCAGCAGACGTGGGTATCTCCGACTAGGGTCAACGTGACAGTCTACGTGATCAATCCTCTGACGCTCGTTCTTCCCGCTGCGAGCGGGGGTCTGCTCCTCCTTATCGTCAGAAGAGGGCGGCGTCCTCGGCAATTAGAAATGGTCGCTGTTCAAGAGGAGGCAACCCTGGTGCCAGCCCCGCTGAGACCAAAGGAGACTCACCCAGGGGTTGCTGGAGTCTACTTCTCGGCTCTTGAATTGGTCCAGAAGACGACATCTCTTGGGCTTCAACCACATCAGACCCTGCGCGAGTACCTTGACAGCGTAAGGAGCTCACTCAAAGGTTTCGAGCATTTCGAGTACATCACGTTCGCCCATGAAACGCAACTCTACGGTCCAGGCGTCTCGCCCCAGGTTGAGAGTCGGGCGCAAGAGGAGCTGGACTCGTTAAGGAGGGCCCTTGAGAACTAGGAACGCCGTCATCGTCGGAGTTGCGGTTGGGCTAGTTTTCATCTCGCTTCTTGTCTACTACACCACTTCGGTGAGCGTACTCCAGGCCCCTGACGATTTCAGCCCGACAAACACAGCATGGAACGGGATGAGCACCTTTGTTTCGATGGACAATCCAACCATTCTGCAGAACCTCAGCTCCCTCCCGCGAAACGGACAAGGTTTCGTTCTGATGGAAATAGGTCCCTCGACACAGTTCACTCCGTCTCAGGCGAGAGCAGTGTCTTCCTTTGTCAACACAGGCGGGACGCTCGTTGTCGCCGACGACTTTGGTAGTGGGAATTCGCTCCTTCAGGGGATGGGCCTGTCATCCAGATTCAGCGGGTCTCTGCTAACTGACCCTCTATTCAACTTCCAGAATTCTTGGCTTATCGTGATTCCCACGGTCGGTCTGGCCGGCGCGTCCGGCCTCGGGTTCAACTATGGAACAACTCTTACCCTGTCTGACCCCGGCGCCCAAGTCGTAGGTTCCTCCAGCGATTTCAGTTATCTCTACCCTTCCCAGCCTGGAGGGTCGATCCCCAATGCGCCCCACGGCCCCTTCCCAGTTCTTGCCAGGGTTCCCATGGGCCACGGCAATGTCGTCCTTGTGTCGGATGCAAGCGTGTTCATCAACTCTATCATCGGCAGGAACGCGAATTCGGCCCTCTTGAAGGACCTCTCCACAGGCACAGTGCTACTTGATACTTCCCACTTGACAGTAGGTCCGGCTTCATCGGTCAGGAGCCTGGAACTCGCCGCCTATTCGTTCTTCTCGGTACCAGAGGTCAAGTATTCCGTGGCCCTGCTCGGCCTTGTGACAGTAGTCGCCTATCGGTTCGGCAAGGCTGCCCCCGAAGAGGAGGACGAGTTAAAGCAGGTTCTACAGGAGCACCCCGAGTGGGACGACGCAAAGCTCAAGGAACTACAGAAGGACTTGAGGAAGAGTGAGTGAAACAGAAACCTCGAGGAGAATGGCAAGGACCGTCGAGGACGTAGTAATCGGCAAGAAGGACGTGATTGCGAAGCTTCTGCTGTCTTTGGTTGCGGGGGGTCACGTCCTGCTCGAAGGGTCCCCCGGCACCGGCAAGACGACCATGGCAAAGACCTTCTCGTATGCCCTGGGAGGGTCTTTCAAGAGGATCCAGCTCACCCCCGACCTACTCCCTGCAGACGTGATAGGTTCGAGCGTATTCAACCCAAAGGAGGAGACATTCGTGATAAGGGAGGGCCCGATTTTCGCAAATGTTGTAATGCTCGATGAGCTGAACAGGGCGACCCCTCGCACCCAGTCCGCCCTCATCGAGGCCATGCAGGAGGGGCAGGTAACAATCGAAGGCAATACGCTGCCGCTCCCCCGGCCCTACCTCGTGATAGCCACACAGCTCCCCGCGGGGGCCGCAGGGACTTACCCCCTAACAGAGGTCCAGATAGACAGGTTCGCAATGAGAATCCCCGTCGGCTACCCGACCGCCGATGAGGAGAAGGAGATTCTGACGAACATAGACTCCCTGGACGCGATTGAGGTACAACCGGCAGTCACGCAGGATCAGGTGAAACGGCTGATTGGGGCTGCACATTCTGTCACGGTCTCAGACAAAGTGGAAGACTACATCGTCGCGGTCGTGGACAAATTGAGGAGCAACCCGAACGTCAGGACCGGGCCGAGCCCGAGGGCCTCCATCTGGCTGTACAAGCTGGGCAGAGCGAGGGCCCTGCTGGAAGGAAGGACATTTGTCATACCCGACGACGTCAAGTACGTATCCAGGGAGGTTCTAAGCCACAGGACCGCTCTTTCGCCCCAGGCCGAAAGCGAAAGGCTGAAACCCGAACAACTTGTCGCCGATGTGCTGAACTCTGTTCCCGTGCCCAAGGAATGAACCTGACACCTAGGGGCCTGAGATTCCTCCTTGCAACCGTACTATTGTTTGCGCTCGCAATCACTTTCGCGGACATCTTCCTTCTGGCTGCCTCTCTCGCAGCGCTGTTCCTTCTGGCCTTTGACATGGCGGATGCCATCAGGATATCTCACATGGATGAAGGGGTGGCCAGGCTGGAACCTAGCCGATTTCACGCTTCACTGATTAGAGGCGACGAAACGACATTCAAGGCCAACCTCACAGCAACCAGACATATCGCAATTGGGGATTCGAGGAACCCGTGGCTTCAATGCGAGCCCTCGGACGTCGATGCCGGGGACATGCCAATCCTTATGACCATTGCGCCGAAGTTCTCCGGTCGATATGCAATCGAGCACACCGTCGCTACGGCGAGGAGCAGGTTTGGTTTCTATTCAGTTCTTGTCGAGCCTAAACTAACTCTTGATGTTCGGGTCTATCCCCGATTCCTTGTGGCTTCTCTGGCTGTCGCGGAGCTCTTGATCAAACGCGGCGCCGCTGTCACTGGAGAGAGCGAAACCCCGATTATCGGGCCCGGACTCGAATATGCGGAAACGCGACCCTACGAGCCCGGGGACAGCCTCAGGCGAATCGACTGGAAGGCCACCGCACGATTCTCCTCGCTGATGGTAAAGCAGTTCTACAGAGACACCGGCGGCGGCATTAACCTGATCTATCTTCTTGACGCCCCGGGTTCCAGGACTCACGACGAGATGGCGACTGAGTTTCTCAGCCTTGTGCTGTCAACCTCATACAGCGGGATGACGGTGAACGTAGCAGCTTTCACGGGAGATCGAGTAGTCGCTCGCTTCTCTGGGAGAGGACAGGTGGCTCTCGCATCAGCTCTTTCATTGGTCCTTGAGAAGAGCGGAGTTTCTCTCGATGAATTGTACTCCGTTCTCGATGTGGCCCCCCTCAGCCAAGAGAGGAAGGCGCTCCTCTTGGCGAGGAAAGAGTCAGTAGCAGATTTGCTCGAAAAGGCGAGCGGGGTCATGAGAATCGAGAACTCAAGAGCGGGATACCAAATCGGGGAACTTGCCGAACCCGACCGTTCTTCCACCTTCGTCATCCTAAGCAGCCTCGTATCCAGGAGCCGATTGCTGCCTTGGATGATAGACGATTTGAGCGCCAGACAATGCAGGACGCTGCTTGCGTATCCACGTCAACCATGGAATGACGCTCTTGATCTCGAAGAAGCATATCGAATGAACCTGTCACTGGGGAAGACCCTCAGGTACGCCGAATCGAAGTCGTGCACCCCCGTCCCTCTTCCCCTTCCTGCCTCTTTCCTCGGGGCTTCCCTCACTTTGCCTGCCCAGATGATTGATCGAGCAAGCTGAGAACAAGGACACGCTTAGCCTGTAGGGAAGGGCTTGGGCAATTCCTCACCCAGGCTCCGCTTGTTGCCTCTCTCTGTCGAAGGATAAGAAGAAGCGGCGCCTCTGTCGGGTGCTAGGTCAGAGAATTCCTAAGGCGACGCCCAAAGCTAATCCGCGCACTCCTCCGCTGCCAAAGGTAAATCGACATGAATGCCAAAGCAAGGACAAACACTCCAACAGGTAAGTCTGGAATGTCCCCCGATGTCAGCACGTAGGAGGACGTCCCCGTCCCCGGGCTTCTGTCGTTGGGGAGCGCCTTTCCCACCTCTGGGTTCCCGTTTCCACCTGCGTATGTGCTCACAGAGATGCCGGATAGCATCGAACCGGTCCCCCCACTTCCGCCGAGGAGGGTGCCTAGGTACGATTTCTGTACCACAAACTCCATTGACCCGTCAGAAGAGGCGGTCGAACTCGTTGGGACGACCCCGACCCTGGTGTCTGAATATGCAATGCCCGTGGCCAAGCTAGGAAGGAGGAGGCTGTCCCCTGTATTCCATTCCGGCACTGAATTCGATTTGTAGAAAACGGTGAACTGGCCTGATGAAATACCGGTCGCTTTGAACACCAGCGAGATGTTGACCGTCCCCACGTAGAAATCTGCCTCGTATTGGTCTCCGGAGGTCATCCGGGAAACTTCGAATCCGTTGCCTCCTGAAAGCGGAACAAGTTTCAAGGTCAAGACTATGTTCGACGCATCATCCCCCCCTTGGGCCCCATAGACGCCTGTCGGTCCCCCGTCGATGTCAAACCTCCTAAGGAAACCTGTCACGGCGGCGCCGGTACTGGAATCGGTCCTCGTCAGGGGCTTGCTCGGTACGTTCGGGGGGAGGTTGACCGGCGTGACGAGTGAGAAACTAGCGATGCTGTCGCTTATGCTCTCCCCGTCCTTGATGTCGTCTGTAATCATCGTCCCGTTCCTGTTGACTTCGGTGACGAATCCGCCATATTCGCTGTCGTGGAGGTTGGTCGTGCAGAAGTTGAGTATTTGTGTCGCCAGGCTCTGGTATGTCGAATTGCCTCCCATCTGGTCAGAGGCGAACCAGATCATCCAGGGCTCACCACAGTTGTCCCAAGCTGTCTTGGTATCCGTTCTTATGGAATCGTTTTGGTAGAGACTTCGGAACAGCCCGCCCCGGTACCCCACGCCCGAGTCCCAGAGAGTCGAGCTGACGTAGTCAATCCCCCTGTCAGCATACGTCTTCGCGGTCTGGCTCCCCCAGATGCCGTAGTACATGGCGAGTGCGATGACGGGAATCGTCGATTCGTTCGGGTACTTGTTGCATCCGTTGGTTATTGGAGCGCAAGAGCCGACTTTATTGGTGCGAGCGTAGAAACCCCCGTATACGGAATCCCACGCCGACTCGATGAAGCTGATGCTTGTGTCAATGTATGACTTGAAGGTCTGGTTTCCGTTAATCTGGTAGAGGCTCATAAGGCCGATTATGGCGTCAGCGCACCCTTCGACGTATTTATCGACCCCAATCTTGGTCGTGTCCTCCCAGAAGCAGCCGTTGGTGCTGTCCCACAGGTTCCTTATCAGCCAGGACGCGGTCTTTGACGCGAGACTGAGGTAGCTGGAGTTTCCTGTCACTGTGTAGGCGGTGGCTAGCTCCCACAAACTAATGCCGTTGCTGGCAGAGCTCTGGGCGGTCGTAGTCGGCGACCACGCACTGGTATAGCTATCGTAGAACCCGCTCTGCCACGCCTTGTCCACGAGCACGTCCGAGTATTTCACGGCATAGTTGTAGTAGGTCTGATTCCCTGTCCTCTCGTAGAGCCAGAGCCATGCCAGAGTCCAGTACTTGAAGGTCAGCTCCTTGGTGTTGTCTGTCACCGCCCAGTTCCCATTCGTGACGGTGTAGTAACCTCCGTTCGTGGTATCGTACATGTACTTTGCGACATCGTTGGCCGTTTCCGTCGCGTACCCCGTGTACCCCTGTTGGGTCTGCTGCTGAAGGGAGAACGCTACCATGCAGTCTCCCTGAACCCAGTCGTCCTTCGTGTTGTAGGTCTGAATGGCGGCCGTCCTGTTTACTTCAAGGAAGATCCCCCCTTTCTTGGGGTCCCAGCTGTGACTGCTCGTCCAAACCGCTGAAAGACTCGACGTATAGTAGTAGGAAGGAATGCCCGTCTCCTGATACGCGTTGTACCAGAGCCACGGTTGCTCGCAGTTGTCCCACCCTGTCTTCGTGTCCTCGTTGACCGTGTTGTCGCCATTGAGCTTCCTGTACCAGCCACCGTACTGTTCGTCCCACATCTTAGAGCTGATGTGGTTAAGGCCGTCCTCGGCCCAGGAGAGGACCGAGCTGTTGCCTGTCTGGGCGTAGTACTCTAGTATCCCTGTCATTCCCCAGAGTTCGACGTTCGGGTAATAGTAGTAGTTGTTCACCGTCCCAGTCCTGTCCGTGGAAGTCATGTATCCGCCGTAGGTGGCATTCCAGAGGTAGTCTCTCATCCAGCTGATTGCCTCCCCCGACCATTTCAGTGCGGTCGAGTTCCGGGAGTACTGGTACCAGCTCATGGCCGCCCAGGCGAAAGCGCCGAGGCTGAGCTCTAGATACTTGTTCGAGTCAGAGACAGTCTGCGAGCAGGGATCCCATTCGTAGTATGTACCACCGTAGGTGGAATCGTGGAACTTTGACATGATGAAATTCATAGTCTGGTTAGCCCAGGTATAGTAGGTCGTGTTTCCAGTGCTGGCATACAAGTACAGAGAGACGTGAACAAAGTCAGCGTTCTCTTGCAGCGGCTGGTTGCACGTCGTGGGTGACCACGTGTCGTCGTAGGTAGCGTAGAACCCATGGTTGACCTTGTCCCATGCCTTGTCCATGAGGGTGTTGGCCAACGACTTCGCCCACGTCATGTAAGTGGAGTTGCCTGTCCTCTGGTAGAGCTGCAGGAAGCCCCTTGCGATGAAGGAGTTCCCAAGGAAAGTGAACCCGTTGTTCGTGACCTGGCTCCAGTCACTGCTGGCCTCTGCGTAGTATCCTCCGCTTGGGGCTAGCATGTGGTCGCGTTCCAGGTTGGCCATCTGTTGGGAGTATTCGCTGTAGATGTCTCCGGTCGCAGATGCCGCGGGGTTGAGTGTAGATCCTGGCTCACCGGCCAGTGCGGATGTCGTAATCGCTAGGTTGACGGCCGTGGGTTGACCTGCCACCACGTTGCCTAGATTGAGGCTTGCTGGCGCAGACCGCCCTCCCTGCAGAGCAACCGAGGGGAAAAGGAGGAGAATAAGCAGGCTAACAGCCCAGAAACTGTTCCTCAAACCAAGGCCTAGTCATTCTGCGGAGAGGGAAGCTATCAAGATTTGCATGAACTAGGGCGACTTCTTGGTTCCCGTCATAATAGAA
>Ga0187778_10003399_pt1 | contig 10705 bp, 5 predicted proteins | sample 1015_Q2_SP5_20_M_FD_132418 | JGI IMG/M metagenome (GOLD analysis project Ga0187778, IMG submission 132418) | Tropical peat soil microbial communities from peatlands in Department of Meta, Colombia - 1015_Q2_SP5_20_MG | ecosystem: Environmental > Terrestrial > Soil > Wetlands > Peat | place...
AACGTCGTCGATGAATTTCGAGTACGTGTAAGACGCCAGGAATGACAGACCATGGCTGAAGCGTTTTCTCAAACTCGCTTCCAGTGCGTTGTAGCCGGAGTTTGCAATGCTGGCGATCTCACCGACCGAGCCGTAGACGCAGTTATTCGGCTGCGCCAGAGTGCATCCCGAATAAAGGCGCCGCTGGTTCACGTTGTTTTCGTTGGAGATCGGATTTCCCAGCGAGTCGACGCCCGAGATGAAGACTGCCGGGTCGCCTTCGATAAAACGCGGCAGATGAACCCCGGTCGTCCCTACATATCCGGCCTGGAGCAGCCAATCCTCGCCAAAGGCGTGTTGCACGTTGAGGTTCCAATCCTGCGCGTAGGGCAGATGCAGGTTGCGCGCATCAACAAGCAAAGTCATCGGCTCGGGAAATTGCTGGCTGAAGGGATCCGGAACGTAGTACGGATTCGCAAACGAATTGACAGGGAAACTGATCTGCTGCGTTTTGAGATAAGGCGGCGCGCTGACCGGATCCTGCAGTGGGCCCCCTTCTCCGTTGTAGAAGGGTTCGTAGAATATCCCGTAACCCGCGCTGACCACGGTCTTCGCATTGCCGGTCGTATCCCAGGCCAAACCAATTCGCGGCGCAAATGCCGTCGTCTCGGTCGAAATCAGTCCGCGCGGAACGCCCCGGTCTCCGGGGTACAGCAAACCCGCAGGCGCAGAAGGAATGACCTGCGACTGTGCGCCGGGAACAAACAGATTCACCTCATTGTGGTTCTCGGTATCTGGAAAAGGCAGTTCATAGCGCAAGCCATAGTTCAATGTCAGACGGGAAGAAACCTTGTACGTGTCCTGCGCGTAAGCGTCGAGAGCGCGGCCACGTATTTCGCGGTTGAAATCCCCGCCGCCTTGCAAAAAGACGACCGGGTTGCCAGACAGAAAATTCGCGAAGCCGTCGTTGTAGAGAAAATCCTCGAATGACGGAATGGGAGCGAACACGAAGAATCCGTTGCTCGCGATGCCCTGCAGCCCGTTGATCTGGTCACGGCGGTAGCCTCCGCCGAACTTCAACTCGTGCCGCCCGTGAATCCAGCTCAATGACCCCGACAGGTCAAACGTATTCTGATAGGTGTAGCGCGGTCCTGTGATCGGATCACCCACCGAGGCGTATCCACCAATCTGGATAAACGGCGGTCCCGCGGCCAGCGGAAGGGTCGGAGCGTACTGGAAGCCCAAACTGGCCGGCGATTCGTGGTTCAAATGTTCGTCCAGCAAGAATGTATTGCGCAGATACGAAAAGCGCGCCACACCGGTCGTCCCCGGCGAGAAGATGTGCGTCTCCTGTGTAACGAAATTTTGCGCCCGATCGTACTCCCCTACCGGGAACCCGGGCACATTGGCCCCGACCGGCGATAGCGGATCTGTCGTCGGCCCACCGCTATACATGTAGCGGAAGTTTAAGGTATCGGAAACCGAAAGATAGTGGTCGAGGCGGACTCCAAATTGATTATTGGTTTCATCTTTCGTCTGTGTGGCAATAAACGTATTCGTCCCGCTGTTGGGACCGGGGAAGAAGGGCAGAATGTTCGTTGCCACCGGATTGATCGGCGTGAACAGGGTCATCTGATTGAACGGGGCCGGCGTGCCAAAAAATGTGAGCTGTCCATTCGGATCAGCCTGGCCTTGTGCGTTTGTGCATAATCCGCTGGTCTGGTTGAAACTGTCGCCTGGAATGTTGGTGCACAGCTCGCCGAAGTTGCCCTGTGTCTCGGGCTGAGACGGCACGGTTGCGGGCACCGACTCGCCTTGCCGGTTGCGAAAGCCCTCGTAGTATCCGAAGAAGAAAGTCTTGCCTTTGACCAGTGGCCCGCCGAACGTTGCACCGAACTGATTCTGCTTTAGCGGCTGAACCGATTGCGTGAAATAGTCCGACGAATCCATCGCGTCGTTGCGCAGAAATTCCCACAGCGCTCCGTGAAATGCGTTGGTCCCGCTGCGCGTGACGATATTGGTCGTGGAGCCGGTATTTCGTCCGAACTCCGCGTTGGCGTTGTGCGTCAGAATTCGGAATTCGTCGATGGCGTCGATCGGCGGCTTGAGAACAAAACCACCATCCACCGAGCTCACGTTGTCCGCGCCGTCGATAAGAAAATTGTTCGACTCCGGGCGCTGTCCATCGACTGCATAGCCTTCGTTCTCGCGCGCCGGCCCACCTGCTTCTAACAGTCCGGGCGTCAGGGGTACGACGCCCGTTTGCAGCACTCCCAGCTGAGAAAAGTTTCGTCCGTCGAGCGGCAAGTCTGCGATCTCCCGTTGCATCACCGTTTCACCCAGGCTGCTGACGGTGTTCTGCACCAGAGTCGCATCCGCTTGCACTTCAACCTGCTGCATCTCTGACCCGACTTGCAGGTGCACCAGCACGGTTGCCGCCTGGTTCACATCCAGCGAGATCCCCTCCTGACGGTACTTCCGGAAGCCCTTGGCGGAGACTTCCAACTGGTAGTGCCCGACGGGGAGTTCCACCAACAGGTAATTGCCGTTACGGTCTGTAATGGCAGTGCGCGCGAGCCCAGTTTCGATCTGCTTCGCGCTCACAGTCGCCGCTTCCACCACCGCGCCGCTCGGATCAACGATCGTTCCATGAATGTTTCCCGTGATCTGCTGGGCGGTGACGGTCAAGGCAGTCAGAATAACCACAAAGAACCACACCAAACCTCTGATGCACATTGCGCGATCCCCCAGTCGTGTCGCCGAATCGCCACTGATTCCCGCCCACGTGGGGAATGCCTCATCCCGCGCGGTGGAATGTCCGAAACGAGCGAACCCCGAAGTCCGAGGATTATCGGAACTCAACTCTGAGGGGTCAATAACCGGAATGGATTAACCGGAATGGATTACACGGCGAGCGCACCCGAAACGTGACTACGGAGCCTGTCGTCCGGTAGGGGTTTCACCCTGCTCTAGAAAGTGACGTCATCCCGAAGGCCCGCGCTTTCACCAGCAGGCCGAGGGATCTCCCGCGGAACGGCTGCATGCCTGGGAGATCCCTCGCTGCGCCCGAGGAAAGTCTCCGCTCGGGATGACACCGTCGAAAGGAAGTCAAATGTTGACGCCCGCATCAGTTCACTTGCAGACGCGTTCGCAACTCGCGGGCGAGATTGTCAATCGAGCGGATGCGCTCAACCGCCGGCCTGGGCACATCAGGCACGGACATCGCCAGTTCGCAAGACAGCAGCATCGCCGTCAATGTTTCGCACATTTCACTGCGTATCTGCTCTTTGACGGCGCGCTTGGCCGCCGACTCCTCGCGCTGGCGGCGATGCAGTGCTGACCGCGTCTCGCGAACCAGACGCTCCATTCCTGTCACCGCAAAATTGATGTAAACGGGAAATGCCGTGCCCAGGTGCTCGAGCATCTGCTCGCTTTCCTGTGGTTCGGTTTCGAGCAGAAACTGATCGATCACTGCCGCCGAGTAAGTTTGCTCGCGCAGGCGGGTGGCGGCTTCCTGCAGCGTTCTCGCCCAGTGCGTTTCCTCGCCCGTGGCGTTTTGCAGGGAATCGGCGCACTCTTGGCCGCGTGCTGACGGTGTAATGAGTAGAATCATGTCCTCTTCCACTGCACGTCTGCCGCCACAACGCGGCGCATGAAAATTCAGAGCTTAGACAGCTTGACGACGGGCGCTGCTTCCCGTTGCGGAACCTGCCGGTGGCCCTTGCGTTCAGAACCGAACACCTAGAGCTGTCATCCCTCCGCCGCATAGTCTTTGAGCTTGCGGTAGAGCGTGGTTTTCCCAATGCCCAGCAAACGGGCAGCCTGTAGCTTGTCCCCATTGAGTTCCGCGATCGCATTCAGAATCGTCTGCTTCTCCAGTTCCGCCATGGGAATGATCTTGGCTCGTCCGTTTCCGTTTCCGCCCGGCGCAGAAGCGGGAACCGGCAGGTTGGCAATCTCCCGCGGCAGATCGGCGATCTGGATGATCGGGCCGCTGGTGAACGCGTAGGTGCGCTCGAGGCAGTTTTCCAGCTCGCGCACATTTCCCGGCCAATCATAGGCCAGCAGAGCTTTGAGAGCCTCGTCGCTCAGCGTTTTCTCCTGGCCCGAGCTGTGCGACATGCGCTCCAGAAAATGCCCGATCAGCAACGGGATGTCCTGCCGCCGCTCCCGCAACGCCGGAATCCTCAGGCTGAGCACGTTGAGGCGGAAGTACAGATCGCGGCGGAACGCGCCTTGCGTCACCGCCTGTTCCAGATCGCGATTGGTCGCGGCCAAGATTCGCACATTGATCGCCACCCGCCGCGTGCTTCCCACCGGGCAAATTTCCTTTTCCTGAATCGCCCGCAGCATCTTGGCCTGCAGGTCGACCGGAAGTTCCCCGACCTCATCCAGAAAGATGGTCCCGCCTTCCGCCATCGCCATCAGTCCGTCTTTCGCCTGATTCGCTCCCGTGAATGCGCCTTTCACGTGGCCGAACAGTTCGCTTTCAATCAGCGTGGGCACCAGAGATCCGCAATCCACCGGGATGAACGGCTTGTCGCGGAAGGGACCGGAATAGTGAATCGATCGCGCCACCATTTCCTTCCCCGTCCCGCTCTCGCCCAGAATCAGGACCGGGTGCACGCTGTTGGCGGCTTTGGCGATGATGCGGTAAAGCTTCTCCATCTCCGGAGAGCGCCCGACGATGCCGCCGTATCCCTGCTTGGATTTCACTTTCTCGCGCAGCAGCCGATTCTCCGACCTCAGCTTCAGATGGCTGGCCACTCGTTCCAGCAGCAGCTTCAGTTCATCCACGCTGAAGGGCTTGGCCACATAGTCGTACGCGCCGTTTTTCATCGCCTGAACCGCTGATTGCACTGTCCCGTACCCGGTCACGACAATGACGATCGCCTCCGGACGCCGCTCCCGGATGCGCCGCAGCGCCTCCAGGCCGCCAGCCCCGGGCAAGCGAAGGTCGAGCAGAACTGCATCGAAACCCTGCGTTTCGAGCAGCCGGTAGGCGTGTTCGGCGGAATCAGCCACAAAAGCGGCAAAGCCAAGCGACATCGCCACTTCGCGGCACGCCTCGCGGACCGACCGTTCGTCGTCCACGATCAGAAGGTTGAGAAAATTGGCTGGCTCTAGTTGCGGTGTGCTGAACGACGGTCCCAAAACTACTGCAGACGTCATGGCGTTATTCCTTTTCCTCGTGTTGAAACGCGGGTCGAAATACCCCCACGTTGCTTTCGGGCTTGAACTCAGTTGGGTCGCAGGCTGACTTGTGGGAATTCCTGGCGGACTCCGGCACGTGCGGCAACAGGACGGTAAAACGGGTGCCACAGCCGGGTGCGCTATCTACATGGATGAGGCCGCCGTTGCTGGTGACGATGTCGTAGACGGTCGCCAGTCCCAGTCCGGTCCCGTGGCCCTCAGCCTTGGTGGTGAAAAAGGCTTCGAACAGATGCGCCCGCGTTTCAGCGTCCATGCCGCAGCCGTTGTCCCCAACTCGCAAAAGCGCGCACGGAATCGCTGCATTGCGGGCCGTCTCGAAACCAGCGCCTGGCAGCACCTGCACCCTGCAGTTGCTCGTCTCGACTGTGATCCGGCCGCCGTCAGGCATGGCGTCCCGTGCATTCAATACCAGGTTCAGAAGGATCTGTTGCGCCTGCGCCGGGTCCATCCTGACCAGACCCAGATTCGGATCAACATGGATGTTGAGTTCGATGTTCTCGCCGATCAGGCGCGCCAGCAGCTTGGTCATGCCCTCGGCCACATCGTTGAGCGACAACAAACGCGGCTCACCCGTCGAAGGCCGAGCGACGGTCAACAACTGCCGCACCAATTCGGTCGCCTGCATGCCGGCTTTCCGGATTTCTTCGGCATACCTGCGAATCTTGTGTCCCGGCTCCGCCTGCGCGAGGAGCAGGTCACAATAAAGCAGAACCCCGGTCAGAAGATTGTTGAAATCGTGTGCCACGCCACCAGCCAGCCGCCCGAGAGCTTCCAGCCTCTCGGCCTGCCGCAGGCGGCCCTGGGATTCCAGTTCGGCCGTCGCATCTTCGGCCAGGGCCAGCACCGCATCGGCAGTGCCATTCACTCCGCGCACGCGCCACGCCGTCCAGCACAGCGGCGGTCCGTTCTCCATGCTGTCTCTCGCATTCACCCGGATGCTGTCACGGTTCCCCTGGAGAAATTCGCGGAGCAAACCTTCGTCGCCTTCGTCAGGAACCATCAGGTCCGCCAAATGCGGCAATCGCGTCATCTTGGGAAGCCCACCAAGCATCCGCTCCAGCGCGGGATTCATAGCGACGACTTCGCCCTGTCCCTGGCATTCCGCCAAACCGAATGGCGCCCTTGCGAACAGAAGGCAAATCTCTGTGTTCGAATCCGGCGAACTCAGCGGCGCTTTGGCGGCAGCGCTCATACAAATACTCTGAACGGGATTCTTCCCGGAAGGAACCCGGCATCCGGCATCCCCGTCCTTTCGCTTTCCCAATACGGGAATCCGCCCGTTCGCAAGCCCCGTCCTCCTGCTTTCCGACCAAGCACTATAAGAAAATGGTCCTGTGCTTCCTTAGGACACTCGTCACTAAATGGGGACAATTCCCTGTGGAAAACCGAGAAGAAACAGGTGGCGATGCTTCAGCGGGTCTTGGTGTCAGTCGAATTCGCGAGCGGGACGGGTTCAGTCAACCGGAAGGTCAGGCGCCGGCCGCTTTCCAACCGAACTACTAGCGAGGGCGAAGATCCTTCTTGCGAGGTGCCGTCGCCTGCCTTCCCATGCACGAAAAGGCTTGACGTGTGAATCGGGAGTTCCCGCCCGTTAACGTGGATCGAATCCAGAGTCAGCCGCATGTAGCTGCGATCGCGTTTAAGTTCCGAGGTGCGCGCCGACTCCACCCGGCCCGCCGCGTCCGCGCCGCGTGGAAGCAAGGTGTTCCCATCCACCAGAATGGCTTCGTCCACCACCGCCTCAAAGACTCCGCTGAAGTCCGGGGTGTCAGCAGCGATCGAACTCTTGAGGCGCACCGTGACCAGCGTCCCCGTGGGCAGGTCCTGGGAATCGTCGAAGGGAAGATTGGAGTCCGGGGACGCTTTTGCCTCGGATGCCAAGTCGCGCCGGCCGGCATCCGTACCGGCCGCTTCACCGTTAAATGGAATCCTGTGCTGCTCCGGAGCGGTCTCAGCCGGGCGTGAACATGCGATGGGGAGCAAAAGGAGAACAACCGGCCACAGGACTAGATCTCGCAGCCCGAGCAACCGGCCCATCAGCGTCACCCTCACCCGGATCACGGTTCGCAGGAAGTGACCCTCCAATACCAGTCACACTCTCACGAAATCCGTCTCTTGAGGATGGCACTTTCGGGCCGAGTTACGATTTCGCTACCTGTTGGTTCAAGCCTGGGCGCCAACGATAAAAAAAATCGCGGAGGGCCCATAACCCTCCGCGTGTTCCGATTCCTTCTGGGTCGATCTACTTCTTCTTCGCCGCGGGCTTCTTCACCGGCGCTGCTTTCTTCACCGGCGTTCTGCCGCCAATCAGCGTCAGTGCATCTTCGGCGTTGAACGGGAACTGCCGAGTCGAGACTTCCCCGGTCGTGCTCAAACGGACATCCACCCGGCGATTGCTCGCCAGGATGATCGTTTGCATGTTCCGCAGAGTTCTGGCCCGCTCTTCCGCGGTCAACGAGGGATTCTGCTCTACCGACGCCTTCACTTCATCCGCCGTCAGGTTGTGCTGATCGCCCAAGCCTCTGGTTTCAATCAGCCCCTCGGCAACACCATGCTCGACCAGGAAGCTCTTGACGCGATTCACGCGACGCTCGGAAAGCGCCTGGTTGTATTCCACCGAGCCGCGCGGATCGGCGTGTCCCTCGAGGATCAGGTGAGCATCCGGCTTGGCCTTCAGGTATTCCTGGAAGTCCGCAGCCAGTTCAACCAGCGTCTTCTGTTGGCTGGCCAGCAGTCCTCCGTTCGGGTCCTTCGGCGACGGCAGAGCGGTCGGGAAGTATACGCTGTGTAACGACAACTTCGCTTCCAGGACTTTGTTCACCGGCGGTGGTGGCGGATTCTGGACCGCAACCTCCGTAGTCGCTCGTCCTGTCAGGCCACGTGAGTCGGTGCAGGTTGCGCCTACCGTCACCGTTCCCGCAGGAACTCCGGCAGTACTAAGAGTGGCCGAGGAGCCGCTCCCGGATACCGTTCCCGAGGAAGCCGTCCAGTTGGCCACCGACGTTGAAGCTCCGTCCGGGCTCGCGCATGTGGCGGTCACGCTTACGCTTCCACCCGTGATCACGGTCGTGGGGCTGGCTGACAAGGAAACCGTTGGCGGATTCTTGGGCGGCAGCGGCTTCACCGTGTAATTCGCCGAGCAACTGGCTTCGTTGTTCTTGCCGCCCTTGGGATCGGTCACGTGGGCTGTAACTGTATAGCTGCCCGGTGCGGCGTTAGTGGTGTCGATATTCGCGGTGGTGTCTTTCCCACTGACCTGTCCGCCGTTGCCGCTCCAGCTATACGTCACAGTGTGCTTCGGGTTGAAATTGCTGGCCGTGGCCGTGGCCGTAATTGGCTCGCCCACCAGTACTTCGCTGGGCTGCACCGAGCAGGACGCCGTCGGAGCCACCGGCGGTGCACCGCCCCAGCTGAAGACAAGACCTGTCCGCAGCCGCGCACCGTTGATCCCCGGACGCCGCAAGCCGGGGAACTCGGGAGAAGCAAAATCAGAGAAGTTGTGGTGCCCCCACACGTAGTCGGCTTCAAACAGACGCCATGAAATCTTCTTGCTGAGCGGCAAGTCCATGCCACCGCCCAAAATCGAGCCGATACCGCTGTCCGCGTTTACGCCATTCGCCCCCAGCCGGTTCAAGCCGATCAAGCCGTGCAAAAAGTAATTCGCGGAGTCCGTGCGCCAAATGAACCGCGGTCCTACTGAGGCAGTGGTCTCTCCATTGTTGCCGCTTCCCCAACTCTGGCCAAAGTCGAACTCCAGGCCAAAGTGGCGATCAAAGTTGTAGGTCACTGCTGCGCCGAGCCCCGGTGTCATATCCGGAACGTTGTACGGAATGGGATTGCTCGGATCGCTGCCGGTGGGGACTGTCGCTCCCGGATGCAGAAATTGGTAGCCGAGAAACAAATCCCACTTGGGGTTGGAATCGCTTTGCGCCACGGAGCTCCCGGAAAGCAGAACCACAGCGAGAACCGCCAAAATGCCAGCCACAACCGGACCACTCTTGCGTGCGTGACCAAGTGACATGGAAGCCTCCAACGTGCGTTCGTTCGCCGGCTGATACAAGCAGGCAGCTCTCGGCACGGATGCCGCAGCCCCCGACGAATTTCAGAGTTTACCCCCGGAAAGCCGAAATTCTACCGCAGTGAGGCCTAAAACCAAAACGGGAACAGGCAGTGGGGGCTTTCCGGACCTTGCCGGGTAACAAGCCAGCCGCGTATCGTGGAGGTTGCGTTTCCCGGCAGACTCGTCCCCCAACTGGGCCTCTGCGACCGTTTGAGTCAACAAGACAGTTATGGGCAAGCCCATGAATCAAGAGAAAGTGCTCATCGTCGAGGACGAAGAAAACGAACGCACCGGACTGGCCGAACTGGTTTCGTCCTGGGGCTTTCGCGTCGACACCGCGCGCGACGGCGAGGAGGGTCTGCAAAAAGCTACCCACTGGTCCCCGTCGATTGTCGTCACCGACCTCAAAATGCCTCGCATGGGCGGAATCGAGCTGCTGGGGCATCTGGCGCAGCTCGCGGAACAGGGCAAGACCATCGCCGTCATCCTGGTCACCGCCCAGGGCACAATCGACAGCGCCGTCGAAGCCATGCGCACGGGCGCCTACGACTACATTACCAAGCCCATCGACACCAACCGCTTGCGGACCATCCTTGGCAACGCCTCGGCCCTATTGGGCACACGCGCCGAGCTCGAAGCTACCCGGCGCCGGCTGCGCGATGCCGGCTCCCTTGGTCGGCTCAGCGGTTCCTCGCGCAAAATGCAGGAAATCTTCCGCTTGATCGAGATGGTTGCCCCCAGCACCGCCTCCGTTCTGATTACCGGAGCCAGCGGGACCGGCAAGGAACTCGTCGCGCGCACCATCCACGAGCTCAGTCCCCGCAAGGACCGGCCCTTCGTCGCCATCAACTGCGCCGCCATTCCCGAGACCCTGATGGAAAGTGAAATCTTCGGCCACGAGAAGGGCGCATTTACCGGCGCGCTCGAGCGCCGCACCGGCTGCTTCGAACTGGCCGAAGGCGGCACGTTGCTCCTCGACGAGATCGGCGAGATGCCGGTCGGCACCCAGGCCAAATTGCTCCGTGTGCTCGAAGACCGCAAACTCCGCCGTCTTGGCAGCAAGGTCGAGACGCCCGTGAACGTCCGCGTCCTCGCCGCCACCAACAAGATCCCCGACGAAGCGGTCGCGCGCGGCGAATTGCGCAGCGATCTCTACTACCGGCTGAATGTTTTCAACATCCATCTGCCTCCTCTGCGCGAGCACAAGGAGGACATCCCCGGCCTGGTGCAACTGGAGCTCGCCGAGATGAACGAAAAACATTCCCGCCAGGTAGGGGCGGTCAGCGAAGCCGTATTGAATCAGTTCAACACCTATTCCTGGCCGGGAAACGTGCGCGAACTGCGCAACACCATCGAACGTGCGGTCATCGTGTGTGACGCCGGTGTAATTGAGACCAAGCACCTGCCGCCGGGCTTCGGACAAGCTCCGCTCCGCACCGCCGCCAACGATCC
>Ga0187778_10003400_pt1 | contig 10701 bp, 8 predicted proteins | sample 1015_Q2_SP5_20_M_FD_132418 | JGI IMG/M metagenome (GOLD analysis project Ga0187778, IMG submission 132418) | Tropical peat soil microbial communities from peatlands in Department of Meta, Colombia - 1015_Q2_SP5_20_MG | ecosystem: Environmental > Terrestrial > Soil > Wetlands > Peat | place...
GGTCCGGCGATAGAGCAGAATCCCCGCGCTCACCTGCGGCACAAACAGCACCTCGCTCGCCGTCTCAGCATGCCATACGTAGCGATCCGTATGTCGCGGCACGCGCGGCAGTTGCACGCTGAGTGCGGTTGCCTGCGCCGGGATGCATGCATCGATGATGACCGTTCCCTCCTCCGCGCTGCCATTGAACGCCGAGATTGCGGACCGGCTCGAGGAGGTTGCGCAGATCCTCGCCGGACAGAACGCCAACCCGTATCGGCTCGCCGCCTACCGCGCGGCCGCCCGCACGCTGCGAAGCTGGCCGCAGCCGATCAGCGAGGTCGTGAATCAGGACGGGGTGGCGGGCCTGACGAAGCTGCCGGGGATCGGGGAGCGCCTGGCGCGCGCGATCTACCAGCTGGTGGTGACCGGTCGGCTGCCGATGCTGGAGCGGCTGCGAGGCGACACAGACCCGGTCGAGCTGCTCTCGAGCGTACCGGGTATCGGCTCCAAGACCGCGCTGCACATCCACGAGCGGCTCGGCATCGATACGCTGGAGGAGCTCGAGTGCGCGGCGCACGACGGCCGGCTCGAGCGCCTCGGCATCGGCTCCAAGCGCCTCGCCGGCGTCCGCGATGCGCTCGCCGGACGGCTGGGGCGCGTCGGGCACCGCCCCGCACCCGACCTCGCCACTGCCCCGGAGATTGCCGAAGTGCTGGATGTCGACCGGCAATATCGCGAAGAGGCTGCCCGCGGATCACTGGCGCGGATCGCTCCGCGGCGCTTCAATCCGCGACACGAGGCCTGGCTTCCGGTGCTGCACACGCGTCGCGGCGGGCGCGAGTACACCGCACTCTTCTCCAATACCGCCCGCGCTCACGAGCTCGCCCGTACCCGGGACTGGGTGGTCCTTTACTATGACGGCGCCGGCGCCGGCGAACGTCAGTGCACGGTAATCACTTCGGAACGCGGCTCCCTGCGCGGGCAGCGCATCGTCAGAGGGCGCGAAGGCGAGTGTCTGGCGTACTACGAGCACGCGGCCGAGTCCCCGGCGGCCTAGGTTATCCATGGAAACCCGGCATCAACTCTCGATCTGGTACTTCGTATTCGCGCTGGTGGCGATGCTGGCGCTGCAGAGCGTGCTGTTCAACCGTCATGTGGAGACGCTGGCCTACAGCGACTTCAAGACGCTGCTGCACGCCGGCAAGATCAAGGAGGTGGTGATCAGCGAAGAGGCGCTTACCGGGACCGCCGACTTGCGCGGGGCCGACGCCCTGCTGCCTGCCGAGGTGGCCAAGTCCCTGCCGCACGACAACCTCGAGCGCTATGCATTCATCACCGCCCGGGTTCCGGACAACGACCTCATCGCCGACCTTCAGGCCGCCAAGGTGCGCTTCTCCGGCCAGGTCGAGAACCGCTGGCTCTCGACGTTGCTCGGATGGGTGGCGCCGGCGCTGGTGTTCGTGCTGATCTGGGGTTTTCTCATGCGACGCATGGGCACGGGGCAGCTGGGCAGCATGCTCGATATCGGCAAGAGCAAGGCCAAGGTCTTCGTGCAGAAGGAGACCGGGGTGCACTTTGCGGACGTCGCTGGCATCGACGAAGCCAAGCAGGAGCTCATGGAGGTCGTCGACTTCCTGAAGAGCCCCGAGCGTTATCGGCGCCTGGGCGGCCAGATCCCCAAGGGAGTGCTGATCGTCGGTGCCCCGGGCACCGGTAAGACACTGCTGGCGAAGGCGGTGGCGGGCGAGGCCGGGGTGCCGTTTCTCTCGATCAGCGGCTCGGAGTTCGTCGAGATGTTCGTCGGCGTCGGAGCCGCACGCGTGCGTGACCTGTTCGATCAGGCAGCGAAGCTCGCCCCCTGCATCATCTTCATCGACGAGCTGGACGCGCTCGGCAAGGCGCGCGGGGTCAGCGGTCTCGCTGGAAACGACGAGCGCGAGCAGACCCTCAACCAGCTGCTCGTGCAGCTGGACGGCTTCGACACGCGCAGCGGCGTCATCATCATGGCCGCGACCAATCGCCCCGAGATCCTCGATCCCGCCCTGCTGCGTCCCGGGCGCTTCGACCGCCAGATCGCTCTCGACCGGCCGGACATCAACGGGCGCGAGCAGATCCTGCGGGTGCACGCCAGGCGTCTGGTGCTCGGCGGCGACGTGGATCTCAAGGCGGTGGCGGGCAAGACCGCGGGGCTGGCGGGCGCGGATCTCGCCAATATCGTCAACGAGGCCGCGCTGCATGCCGCGCGCACCGATAAGCCGGCCGTCGGGATGAGCGATTTCGATGAGGCCATAGATCGCGCCATCACGGGTCTGGAGAAAAAGAGCCGGGTGATGACGGCGAAGGAGCGCGAGACGGTCGCCTACCACGAGGCGGGTCACGCGCTGGTCGCCGAGTCGCGTGCCAGCGCCGACAAGGTCGCCAAGGTATCGATCATTCCGCGCGGCATCGGAGCGCTCGGCTATACCCAGCAGCAGCCCACGGAGGACCGCTATCTGCTCAAGCAGGGCGAGCTGCTCGACAGGCTCGACGTGCTGCTCGGCGGCCGGGCCGCCGAGCAGCTCGTCTTCCAGGAGCTCTCAACCGGTGCACAGAACGACCTGCAGCGGGCCACAGACATGGCGCGTCAGATGGTCACGCGCTATGGAATGAGCGAAGCGCTCGGGCCGGCGACCTTCGAGCCCGCGCGTCCGGCGCTCTACCTGCCGCAATCCCTGCCCGCCGCGCGTCCCGAGTACAGCGAGCGCACCGCCGAGCTCATCGATGCAGAGGTGCACAAGCTGCTCACGGCTGCGCTCGAGCGCGTGCGCGCGACGCTCAGCGCACGCCGGAGCGCGCTCGAGGCGCTCGCGCAGGAGCTGTTGCGCCACGAGACCGTGGACCGTGCCACGCTGACGGCCATCCTGGCAGCGCCCGGCGCGCCCGCACCGGCGGCGCGCCCCGCCGCAAGCTCCGCCGCCTGACGGCGTCGCCGCGCCTCACAGCGCGTACTGCTGGTGCAGGGACGGCATCTCGACCGCGGTTCCTTTCAGGTGCGCGGCCAGCTGTCCCATCACCTCCGGATCCCCGTGCACCAGCCAGGTGCGCGCCGCGCGGCTCGCGCCGTGCCAGCGCAGCAGCTCTGCCTGGTCGGCGTGCGCGGAGAAGCCGTTGATGGTGTGAATCCGTGCCTGCACCGCGATCTGCTCGCCGAACAGCTCGACGCTCTCGGCCCCGTCGATGATGCGTCGTGCCAGGGTGCCGCGCCCCGCATAGCCCACGAAGATGACGGCGCAGTTGTGGCGGCCGAGGTTGTGCCTGAGATGGTGGCGCACGCGGCCGCCGCTGCACATGCCGGAGCCGGCGATGATGACGGCACCGCCGGTGATCCGGTTGAGCGCGACCGACTCGGATGTCTCCCGCGTCAGATGCAGCCCCGGCAGAGCGAAGGGATCGCTTCCGGAGCGAAACAGCTCGCGGGTCTCGTCCCGGTAGCACTCGGGGTAGCGCGCGAATATCTCGGTGGCCGAAATCGCCATCGGTGAGTCGAGAAAGACCTGCATCGTGCGCGGCAAACCGCCCGTCTCGACCCCGATTCGCAGGCAGAACAGCAGCTCCTGCGCGCGCTCCAGGGCGAAGCTCGGGATGACGACGTTGCCGTCGCGCCCGAAGGCCCCGGTGATCGCCTGGTAGAGCTCCTCGATCGAAGGGCCGATCGGCTTGTGCAGACGATCGCCGTAGGTGCTCTCCATGACCACGGCGTCGACCTGCGGCGGCGGCGGCGCATCGCGCAGCAGCGGCCGCCCGACGTTGCCGAGGTCGCCGGAGAACAGCACCCGGCGCCGCCTCCCGGACTCGGCAAGCTCGAGCAGGATGCTGGCCGACCCGAGAATGTGGCCGGCGTCGAGAAAAGTGACCTCGATCCCCGGCGCGAGCCGCATCGGGACGCCGTACTGCGCCGTCAGGCCCACAAAATCCAGCGTGTGCAGCGCATCGACGATCGTGTAGAGCGGTAACGCAGCGCTCTGCGCGCCTTTGTGGGCCATGTGCCGCGCGCGCCGCAGCGCCTCCTCCTCGTGCACGTGAGCCGCGTCCAGCAGCACCAGGCGCAGCAGCTCGCGCGAGGCGCTGGTGGTGAGGATCTCGCCGCGAAAGCCGCGCTTCACCAGCAGCGGCAACCGGCCGCAGTGGTCGAGATGGGCGTGCGTCAACAACACGAAGTCGATGTCGGCGGGCTCGAAGCCGAAGACCTGCGCATTCTCCTCATCGAGCTCGCGTCCGCCCTGATAAAGGCCGCAGTCGATGAGCACACGCGTGCCGCCGCACTCGATGAGGTGGCAGGAACCGGTGACACCCCGGTCCGCGCCATGGAACTCGATCTTCATCGCCTTGCAGGAATGAGCCAGGCCCGCCGCATGCTGGCACGGCGGCGGTGTGCCGGTACTACGTACAACTGCGGGTACGTCGCCCTGGGCCCGCCGCCTATCATCGGCGGGCGAGGCTGACGATGGCGGTGTTTCATGAGCGCAGTCGAATCCGGTGTCCGCGATCCGCGGCCGATCGGGTCCATGGATGAGGTGACTGCTGCCAAGGTCGCCTTCCTCTCCGATCCGGCCTCCTACCCAGACTGCCCGCCGCGAGTGGAACGGCGCGAGACACATTTCGCCTGGGTGTTTCTCGCCGGAGACCGTGCTTACAAGCTGAAGAAGCCCTCGCACCTGCGGGGTGCTGACTGGCGCACCACCGAAGCGCGCGAGCTCGCGTGCCGCGAGGAGCTGCGGCTCAACCGCCGCATGTCGGCTCCCACCTACCTCGCCGTCGAGCCGCTGGTCGAGACCAGGTCGGGCTTCAGGATCGGCGGCAGCGGCCGTGCGGTCGACTGGCTGCTCGTGATGCGGCGCCTCGACGAGCGGCGCATGCTGGACTCGGTGCTCGCCAGGGGCGAGCTCGAGGCCAGCGATCTCGATGCGGTGGTGAGATTCCTGGTCGACTTCTACCAGTCGCGCAATCCGCTGCCCTTCACACCCGAGGCCTACCTGCGGCGCGTCAGGTCGCGCCTGGACGAGGCCCTGACGGCGCTGCAGCGGACCGGGCTCGGATTGCCGGCTGACCGGATCGCGCCGCTGGCGCGCGAGCTGCCCGGCACCTTCGAGTCACTGCGGTCCGAGCTGGCCGAGCGCGCCGCCGGCCGGTGCATCGCGGAGGTGCACGGGGACCTGCGCGCCGAGCACGTTTGGCTCGGGCCGCCCGTGCAGGTCATCGACGCGCTGGAGGTGTACGCGGACCTGCGCATGCTCGACACGGCGGAGGAGATCGCGCAGCTGGCGCTCGATTGCGAGCGCGCCGCGGCGCCCTGGGCGGCCGACTATCTGCGAGACCATTACCGTCACCGGGCGAACGACCCCTGCAGCAACCGGCTGTTCGACTTCTACATGGCGCTGCGCGCGGCCACGCACGCCAAGCTCGCCATCTGGCATCTCGACGATCCGCAGCAGTTTCCCGACCCGGCGCCCTGGCGGGCGCGGGCACTCAAGGCCGTGGCCGCGGCACTCAGGCATTGCCGGGCCGCCATGCGCGCCGGTCGACTACAGTCCGCGTAGCAGAGGCTCGCATGTCTGGAATCGCCGAGCCCCGACTGTTCTCGCTCAGCGAGTCCCGCGACCTGGCGCTGAGCATCGCCGAAAGCGCCGGGCTCGCCCTGGCCGCTCTGGAGGAGCGCCGCTTCGAGAGCGGCGAATTCAAGCTCCGGCCGCTCGAGTCGGTGCGCGATCGCACGGCGTTCGTAGTCGAGTCGCTCGCCGGCGACCCGGCGATGCCGACGACCGAGCGCCTGGTGCGTCTGCTGTTTCTGCTGTCCGGCTTGAAGGACGCCGGGGCGGTGCGCCGCATCGGGCTGGTGCCCTATCTGGCTTTCGCGCGCAAGGAGCGCCGCACCCAGCTGCGCGATCCGGTCAACACGCGCTACGTGGCGCAGCTGCTCGAGGCAGCAGGTCTCGATCGGCTCATGGCGCTCGACGTGCACAACCCCGCGGCGCTCGACAATGCCTTCCGTATCCCGACCGATCATCTGAGCGCCATGCCGATGATGGTCGACCATTTTTCCCGGCAGCTCGCGACCGCCCCGCTCACGGTCGTCTCGCCCGACGTCGGCGGCATCAAACGGGCACAGCTGTTTCGCGAGCTGCTGCAACGGCGGCTCGACCGCGAGGTGGAGATGGCGTTCATCGAGAAGCGCCGGGCGCTCGATGTGGTCTCGAGCGGAGCGCTGGTGGGCGATGTCTCGCGCCGCGACGTGATCGTCATCGACGATTTGTGTGCCTCGGGCGGCACGTTGATTCGCGCCGCCGACCTGTGCCGGCGCTCCGGAGCCGCGGCGGTGCATGCGGCGGTCACCCACGCACCCGTGCCTGCCGGCCTGGCGGCGCTGCTGGCGGCAGGCAGCCTTGCGAGTGCCGTGGTCACCGACAGCGTCGGTCCGGGCCCCGTCACAGCCCGTTCGTCGGGGAGCCGCACGCGGCTGACGGTGCTGGCGGTCGGCCCGCTCTTCGGCCAGGCGCTGCGCCGGATGCTGGACGGCAAGCCGCTCGCCCCGCTCCTCGAACGCTGGCCGGTCGAGCCGGCCGACTGAAGAGGCTCCTGCCATGGCTGCGAGCTATCTCATCACGGGAGGCGCTGGCTTTCTCGGCATCAACCTCTGTCGCTACCTTGTGGCGCGCGGCGTGCGCGTGCGCTCGCTCGACATCGCGGCGTTTCAGTATCCGGAGCGAGCGCAGGTCGAGGTCATCGATGGCGACGTGCGCGACCCGGCCGCAGTCGCGCGCGCCATGAGCGGCATCGACGTCGTGGTACACGCGGCCGCGGCACTGCCGCTCGCCCCGCGCGCGGAGATCCTCTCGACCGCCGTGCAGGGCACCGCACTGCTGCTGAAGACCGCCGCCGCCTATGGTGTGCGGCGCTTCATTTTCATCTCCTCCACCGCCGTCTACGGCATCCCCGACCACCATCCGCTGCTCGAGAGCGACCCCCTGCAGGGCGTCGGACCTTACGGCGAATCCAAGATCCAGGCGGAGGCGCTCTGCCGCGAGGCGCGCGCCGCCGGCCTGTGTGTCAGCATTCTGCGGCCGAAGAGCTTCGTCGGCCCGGAGCGCCTCGGGGCCTTCGAGCTGCTCTACAGCTGGGCGCTTGCCGGCAGGAATTTCCCGGTGCTCGGCCCGGGGAACAACCGCTATCAGCTGCTCGACGTCGAAGACCTGTGCCGCGCCATCGAGCTGTGTGCGAGCGCGCCACGCGAGCGTGTCGATGACACGTTCAACGTCGGCGCGCAGCAGTTCGGCACCATGCGTGAGAATTTTCAGGCGGTGCTCGATCGCGCCGGGCGCGGCGCGCACGTGCTGTCGCTGCCCGCCAGGCCGGCCATCCTGCTGCTGCGCCTCGCAGAAGCGCTGCACCTCTCGCCCCTCTACCGCTGGATTTACGCAACCGCATCCCAGGAGAGCTTCGTCTCGGTCGCAAAGATCGAGAGCCAGCTGGGATTCAGCCCGCGCTATTCCAATCGCGACGCCCTGATCCGCAACTACGACTGGTACGTCGCCCATCGACAGGAGCTCGGCACGCAGACTGGCACCACGCACCGCGTGCCCTGGAAAAAGGGAGTACTCCGCCTTGTCGAACATTTCTTCTGAGCTGCGCGAGCGCCGCGGCGCCGGCCTCCTCGGGGCGGCACTCGAGAGCCTGCGCCCCTACCAGTGGCTGAAGAACGCACTGGTCTTCGTGCCGCTCGCCGCCGCGCATCGCCTCGGGGAGCCGCTGCTGCTCGGGCGCGCGGCGCAGGCGTTCGTCGCCTTCAGCCTGTGCGCGTCCGCCGTATATCTCCTCAATGACCTGTGGGACGCAGCGGCAGACCGGACGCACCCGCACAAGCGTCTGCGGCCAATCGCCTCGGGGCGCCTGCCGCGCTCCGTGGCGCTGGTGCTGGCGGCCGTTCTGCTCGCCGTCACGGTAGCTGCCGCCTGGCCACTCGGCGCCTCGGCCGGCGCTGCAATCGCTGCGTATCTGGCGCTCATGATCGCCTATACGCTGCGTCTCAAGGCGATCGTGCTCCTCGATGCGCTGATCCTGGCCGGCGGCTATGCGCTGCGGGTCCTGGGTGGCGGGCTGGCGGTCGCCATCATCCCTTCGGCGCGGCTGCTCGCCTTCTGCATATTCCTGTTCTTCAGCCTCGCGCTGGTGAAGCGTTATGCGGAGCTGGCGCTGCTGCGGCTGCGGGACGGCCCGGCCGCTCATGCCCGCGCATACCTCCTCGAGGACCAGGAGCTCATCGTCGCGCTCGGCACCTCCTGCGGCGCACTCTCGGTGCTGGTGCTCGCCCTCTACATGAGCAGCGAGACCGTCGAGCGGCTCTATTCGCGCGCGGGATTCATCTGGTTCACCTGCGTGCTGCTGCTCTACTGGATCAGCCACATGTGGCTGATGGCGCATCGCGGCCGCATGACCGACGATCCGCTGGTGTTCGCGCTCAAGAACCGCGTGAGCGCGGTCCTCATCGTACTGATGGGAGCCACGGCGTGGCTCGCGGTGTGAGCCGGCAGGACGGCGAGCCCGCGCAGCGCTCGCGGGCCGCCGCGGTCATCCGCGGCGGCGTTGCCGCGCTGCTGTTGCTGGTTTCCTGCTCGTTCGCCGGTGAGCCGAACCTGCCGTCGGCCGCCACCCTCGCCGCACAGCGCGCCGAGTACGAGGCGGACTCGCCCAAGACCATCCTCGAGCTGCAGCCGTTCCGCAGCGAGACGCACGCCGCCGTCACGCGCGCCGATGGCACGCCGGGCACCGCTACCCTCACCAATCTCAATCCCTATGTGAATTCCTGGTACCTGCTCGCGATCGAGTGGCCGGATGCCGCTGGCGGGTCTGCGACCTACCATCTGCAGAATCCTTATCCGCTGCTGCAGGTACTGCGGCTGCACGCCGCGGATCCGCACTCGGTGAGCCTCGCCAATGACACAGGTGTGCTCTGTACGCTCTGGGCGAGTGACGGCCGCGGCGCGCTCGCCGCAGCGGCGGCCTCGGGCCTGCCCTACGCGCCGCTCTGCAGCGGCGCGCTCTGGCTGCGTAATCCGGTCGCCGGACATCACACGTCGCTCGAGCGCATCACGGATTTTCTGCGCGACCACGTCTGGGGTGGAGAGCGCGTGGTGAGCTTCGTCAAGCAGGAGTTTTACCGCGATGCTTTCCTGGAGAAAGGCGCACTCGGCTCCGCTCCCGCCCTGGCGCCGGTCACACCAGGGCCGCTGCCGGCGGCGCTCGCACCGGAGTACCTGGGCCGCGCGGCGGTCACCACGGGTCTGGCACTCGATCTTGGCAGCGCCGCCCACGAACTGCAGTTGGGCCAATGGTATGCGGTGCCGGGGCTGCCAGGGGTCTTCGTCAGCACTATCGCGCCGCAGTACATCGACGCGCGCTTTCTCGCGCCCGAGGCCCACGTCAATCCGCTCGACCGCGTCGAGTCGGGCGCACTCGCCTACCTCGTCGCGTTCGATCCGCGGCTCCTCGAGCTGCATTTCGTTCTCGGCACCGACCACCCGCGGCTCGATTGGTCGGAGCGGCCGCCGCCCTCATCGTGGGATCCGCGTCTTCCGGGGCCGGACGGCGTGGCGAGCGCGGCGCCACTGGTCACCAACGGTATGGTGAACCCCGCGGACGCAGCGCGCACGGTCGCGGCCTTCGCCGGCGGGTTCAAACGCTCGCACGGCGCTTTTGCCCTCGGGCCGCTGGCGGCGCGCAATCACGGCAGCCATTACGGCTTCATCGAGCAGGGAGTCGTCTTCAGCAAGCTGCAACCCGGCCTGTCGACCGTTCTGGTCAGGGACGACGGCGCGGCCGACGTGCGCACCTGGACCGCGACGGATGATGCGCTGCTGCCACGGATCCGCGACGCCCGGCAGAACGGCGTGCCGCTCGTCGAGTACGATGCACGTGAGCAGCGCGCGGTGCCTGGTGAGCTCGTCAATCTCTGGGGACCGGGAAACTGGTCCGGCTCGGCCGAAGAGGTGCTGCGCACGCTGCGCGCGGGCCTGTGCCTGCAGGACACCGGGACGCAGCGCTTTCTCATTTACGGCTACTTCTCTGCGGCCACGCCCTCCGCCATGACGCGGGTGTTTCAGGCTTATCAATGCCGCTATGCCATGCATCTCGACATGAATGCGCTGGAGCACACGTACCTCGCGCTCTACGTGAGCCGCGGCGGACGGCGTCTGGTCGAGCATCTCATCGAAGGCATGGAGCAGGTCGACCGCACCGCCGGCCAGGAGTTCGTGCCGCGCTTCCTGGCGTTCCCGGATGATCGCGATTTCTTCTACCTGACACGACGCGCGGTGGAGCCGTGAGGAGCGCGGGCGCGACGGGCGTGCTGCTGGCGGTGTTGCTGCTGGCATCGGGACCGGCGGCTGCACAGGCGACCCTGGCTGAGCGCAACGCGCTGTTGCTGCGCCAGCTGCAGGAAGTGCATGGCTTGAGCGATGCGCAGATGACGCGCATCCGTGAAATCTTCGCGCATTCGGCGATCATCGGTCAGGGTAATCCCGCGATCACGCGCCATCCGGTGACACCCGAGCAGTGCCTGGCCCAGCTCCAGCAACGGGGCATCAGCTACGCCAATGCGCGGTTCGCACGGATCTGCGGCGCCCCCTACATGGCACCGCTTTACGATCCCGCGAAGTCCAGACCCGAGGACGCCAGCGCGTGCATCGA
>Ga0187778_10003401_pt1 | contig 10700 bp, 9 predicted proteins | sample 1015_Q2_SP5_20_M_FD_132418 | JGI IMG/M metagenome (GOLD analysis project Ga0187778, IMG submission 132418) | Tropical peat soil microbial communities from peatlands in Department of Meta, Colombia - 1015_Q2_SP5_20_MG | ecosystem: Environmental > Terrestrial > Soil > Wetlands > Peat | place...
CGGAGTTCAAGGCGGCGCGCGACGCCTACACCTATCGCCAGACGATCAAGGTAGAGACACCCGACGATGGCGGCACGTTTGAACAGACTTGGGATGTGCTGTTCGACGATCAGGGACGCCGCGTCGAGAATGTAATCTTCGCCCCGCAGTCCTCGCTCCAGCTCGTCTCCATGTCGCGGGAAGATTTCGAAGACATCCGCAACGTGCTGCCCTTCGTGCTGACCAGTGCCGAGATTCCGCTGTACGACGTCAGCTATGTCGGCCGGCAACAGGAAGATGAACTCACGACCTATGTGTTCGACATTCACCCCAAGCAGATCCAGCCCGGCAAACGCTACTTCGACGGCCGCATCTGGGTTGACGACCACGATTTCCAGATCGTCAAGACTAAAGGCCGCACCGTACCCGAGTTTCGCGCCGGCGGCGGCAAAAACACCAAGAAGGTCAAGGCCGGACAGGAAAACCTGTTTCCTGCTTTTACCACATGGCGCGAGCAGATTGACGGACAGTACTGGTTCCCCACCTACACGCGCGCCGACGACACCTTACACTTCGCGAGCGGCGACGTCCGTATTCGCGAGACCATAAGGTACGAAAAGTATAAGCGCTTCGGCTCCAAGGTGCGCATCACCTACGAAGGGCAGGAGATTCCGTCAGCGCCGCCGAAGGACAGAGACGGGCAGGGCGGCAGCCAGCCGCAACCACCAAAATAGCTTGCCTGCCGTCACGCCTCAGTGCGCCTGCTGAGAGCGCTTTCGCGCCGGCCCGAATTCGTCATCCGGAAGCCAGTCGATGTGCAACGCAGGCTGCGCTGCGCGCCACCCGAGTGCGAATGCGACTTGGGCGATGCGCGCATTGGCGCGAAAGTCCATCTCCGGGCGGTATTCGTCGCTGGGTTGATGATAGCGGTGCGCCACGTAGTCCTTGGCTTGCATCTCTCCCCAGGAGTCATCGTGCCCGGCGAACTTGTTTCCACATGCCACCGAAAAAGCGGGCACCCCGACGCGCGCCAGGCTGAAGTGGTCCGAGCGGTAGTAGTAGCCGGCTTCGGGGAAGGACTCGGGCTTGATAGACATGCCAAAAGCGTGCGCGATTTGCTCGACCTCCGAGTAGAACGTGGTGCGCTCGGCGCCGGAAACCTGCAGCTCCTCGGGCACGCCGACGGGCATGATGAACAGTCCCTCGAAGTTCAGATTGAGCACGATGTCGCGCGCCGGGAGCGGCGGATGCTCGCCCAAATACTGGGATCCGAGCAGACCCTGCTCTTCGGCGTCCACGGTGGCAAAGATGACGCTGCGCGCCGGAGGCGTATCGGCAAACACGCTCGCCAACTCCAGCAACATCGCAACACCGGTGGCATTGTCGATCGCTCCATTGAAGATATTGTCGCCGGCCTTGCCGGTCACGATCCCGAAATGATCGTGGTGAGCGGTATAAAGCACTGCCTCACGTCTCCGCGCTGGGTCGCTGCCTTCGAGACGTGCGATCACGTTCTGTCCATCGAACTGACGCACGCTGCTCGCGATGTGGGCCTTCAGCGTGGCGCCCAGCGGCAGCGAACGAAAGTTCCGCTGGCGCATCTGCTGCATTACTTTGTCGATGTCAAGTCCGGACGATGCCAACAGCCTGCGCGCAACTTCAAGAGTGATCCACGACCTCACTTGCAGCTTCGGGTTGGGATCATCCCGCAGAAATGCCTGCTCCGCGCCCCAACCGCGGCTGAGCACGGTCCAGGGATAGCTTGCCATTTGTGTCTGGTGGATCAGGATGGCGCCCACCGCTCCCTGCCGCGCCGCCTCTTCATATTTGTAGGTCCAGCGCCCGTAGTAGGTGAGCGCCTTGCCTTTGAAGAACGAATCGTCGGTGGCCGGCAGCGGCGAAGGCGGCTCGTTGACGAACATCAGCACCACTTTGCCCTTCACGTCCGCACCAGCGTAATCGTTCCAGTTGTACTCGGGCGCGTTGATGCCGTAGCCCACGAACACAATCGGCGCCTCCACGTCGGCTTCCGGCGTAAGCGTCGGGTTGGTGGCGACGAAATCCTCACCGCCGCGGAGCGTTTGCGTATCGCCGTTCTTCGCGGTAAGCAAGAACGTCGTTTGCGGAAGCGTGCGGATGTTGACCATCGGCACGGTCTGGAAATAGCTGCCGTTTTCGCCGAAGGGCTTGAGGCCATAAAGCGCGAATTCCGTGGCGACGTATTCAGCGGCGAGCCTGCCGCCGCGCTGGCCAGGACCGCGTCCTTCCAGCAGATCGCTGGCGAGGAAGCGCACATGCGCGCGGATCTTTTCAGGATCGATTGCCCGCAGGGATCTTTCCGCGGCAGGCGTCATCCCCGGCACTTTCGGGGCGGGCGGCATCGCAGCGCTCGGCGGCTGCTGCGCATTTAGGCCGAGTACCACAGTGACGAGCACGGTTACGAGCAAGCGCATGGCGCTCTCCCTTTAGACGAAGTCAGTTGCTGAGGGTTAGTAGAACAGATACTTCCGCCACTTGGCGTCGGAGCGGCCGATCAGGCGCATGATGTGGCGGCTGGTGTGGAGATTGAAGGCGCGCGGCTCGCGCATCAGCTTCATGCCGGCTTCGAGCGGCATGCGGTCGCCCTTCTGCCGGTTGCAACTATGGCAGCAGGCAACCAGATTCTCCCAGGTGGAAAGGCCTCCGCGCGATCGCGGCGCCACATGGTCGAGCGTCAAATCGCTCGAGGGCAGCACCTCGCCGCAGTACTGGCACGTATTGCGGTCGCGCAGCAGGATGTTCTTTCGGGAGAGCGCGCGCGTCTGGTGCGGAATGCGGCGGTATTCCAGCAGGCGGATCACTGAGGGCACACGGATGTTCAGCCGCGCCGAGTGCAGGTAGTGTCCGTTTTCTTCCTCGGCCATGGCCACGCCCTTGAGCACCAGCACGATGGCGCGCCGCGCCGCGCAGACGTTGATGGGCTCGTAGGAAGCGTTCAGCACCAGCACAGGCGCGTGCATCGGGTTGTGGCCGTTCGTGCCCTCGTGCAGGGCTACCGGCTGCAACCCGCCCATGCGTCCCGGATTAGTTTCGTGCCTATGCATACGCCTTCAAGACCCTGGGTTCCTCGATTTGGTCAGGAGCCGCCCACGCCGCCTCGGCTTTGAGCACTCTTGCGACCGTTGCTACAAAGACGCGGTCAGTGCCATGGCGGCGCAGCACCCGCGCGCACTCGCTGGCCGTCGCACCGGTGGTGAACACGTCATCGACCAGCAGCACGTCTCGATCCTTGATCGGCTCCGGCGACGTCACCAGGAACGCGCCCCGAACATTTTCCTGGCGCTGATGATCGGTGAGTCCGGTCTGGCTCTCGGTCGCGCGCTTGCGCTCGAGGACGCCGGCCGCCAGCGTCAACCCGCTGCGGTTCAGGTTCTTCAACGCCGCGCCCGCGATCTCTTCTGCCTGATTGAAGCCACGCTGGCGCAGCTTGCTCTTGTGCAGCGGAACGGGAACCACCACCGCAGACGTGAACTCGCTACCGAAATTCTGAATCACCTCTGCGAGCATGCGCCCAAGCACGCCAGCAGCAGGCCGCACGCGGCCATACTTCAGCAGGTGGATCAGCTCGCGCAGGCCGCCGTCATAGCTGCCGTAGGCGACCGCCCGCACGAACGGCGGCGCGGCCATGCGGCACTCCCCGCAGAGGGCTTCGCCGCAGGGAGTGAACACGCGCTCACCACATACCGCGCACAGCCGTCCACCGATCGGTCCCATACGGTTGAGGCATTCGTCACAAACTGGAAGCCGAGAGATACGGGTCAGGGGTGCCTGGCAGAGACGACAGTCAGAGGGTAACAGGGTGGCAAACAGACTCTGCGCCGCGGCATGCATCAGCCCCACTCTGCGCGCATTCCCGGTGGATACCGGGCCCCTGGCTTGGCTTAGGTTGCTACTGCTGAAGACCGCCCTCCACGGATGGCGCTTCCGGTCGGAAATACCGGAAATCCATCAGAAAGACCTTGTTAAGTATAGCGAGGTATGAACCCGGGGTGCAATGCGGCTGCAGGCGCTGTTGACGCCTGAAATTCGCCCTCGTACTGCCGTTATCTCCTAAACCAACCCGTAACCACCAGATTTCCTTGTAAAATCACGGTGCTGCTGCTGCTGTCCCTGGCACGCATCCTACGATTTGCAGCACGAGGAGTTCATGAGCCCTCAAACCACGGCTCCCCCACAAGAGGCGCCCCGGAAATTCCAGCCGTTCGTCCCTCCGCAGATGCAGATGAAGGAATTCACCCTGCGGGCGGTGCTGATCGGCCTGCCGCTCACGGCCATTCTCGGTTTTGCCAACGCCTACCTCGGATTGAAAGCCGGCATGACCATCGCCGCTACCTACCCGGCGGCGGTGATTGGCATGTCGCTCTTGCGCCTGTTCAAGGGCTCGATCCTGGAAGAAAACATCACACGAACAATTGGGTCGATCGGCGAGTCGGTGGCGGCGGGCGCCGTATTCACGATTCCGGCGTTCGTGCTGGCTGGGGTGTGGCCGGTGTTCGACATGGAGCATGCCTACTGGCCTTCGGTAGCGCTGATGGCCGTGGGCGGAACGCTGGGCATCCTGTTCGTCACGCTGCTTCGCCGCGTGATGGTCGAGGACCCGGAGCTGCCTTATCCCGAATCCGTGGCAGCGTCTGAGATCCACAAGGCCGGCCAGCAGGGCGCTCGCGCCGCCAAGATCCTGTTCGCCAACATGGGATTCGGCGCCGTCATGTACTTCCTCTCGCAGATCAACCTGTTCTGGTACACGCGCACCGTGCTGGTAAAGATACCGGCGATGCTGAACGGGCTGCGCGTCGGCCGCAGCGCCAGCTCGCCCATGGTCGCAACCGGCGGCCTGACCACGTTCACTTCGCCAGCGATCAGCCCCGCTTATCTCGGCGTTGGCTACATCATCGGACCGCGCCTGGCCGCTCTCAACTTCGCCGGCGGCGTGCTGGCGTGGGGACTGCTGGTACCGCTTTTGGTTTACTTCCTTGGACCCGGGATCCAGGCCAACCTCCCGCCCGGAACCACCATGAACTGGGCGCAGCTCGCCTTCAGCATGTGGTATTCGATCGTGCGGCCCATCGCCGTGGGCGGAATGCTGGTGGGCGCGGGATTCACCCTGTTTCGCATGCGCACCCAGCTCGGCGTCGGCATGAAGCGCGCCATCCACGACCTGAAGAAGTCCGCCACCGCGCACCAGGCGGTCACTGATCGCACCGAGCATGACCTCAACGCCAAGGTCGTCTTCGCCGGCGTCGCCGCCGTCTTCCTCTGCATGATCGCGCTCTATTTCTATTTTGCGGGCACGCTGCCGGGCGCGGTGGTAGCGGCCATCGTCATGATCATCCTCGGGTTCTTCTTCGCCGCCGTTTCCGGCAACCTGTGCGGGATGATCGGCTCCTCGAACAATCCGGTGTCCGGCCTCACTCTATGCACGCTGGTGGTGGCCGCGCTGCTGATGGTGGCGCTCGGCGTCAAGGGAGCGAGCGGCGTGGCCGCGGTGCTGGGAGTGGCGGCGGTGGTGTGCGTCTCCTCCGCCGTCGCCGGCGAGATGCTACAGGACCTGAAAGTCGGACACATCCTTGGCGGCACGCCTTCGAAGATGCAGATCGGCGACCTGCTCGGCATCGTCGTAGCCAGCGCAGTGTTGTTTTTCCCGCTCATGATGCTGCACAGGGCGTACACCTTCGGCAGCGCTGCGCTCTCGGCGCCGCAGGCCGGGCTGATGGCCATGCTGGCGCAAGGCATCGTCGGCGGCAACATGGCGTGGCCGCTGGTGGTGGTCGGCATCTTCCTGGGATTCGCCGCCATCCTGGTGCAGGTGCGCAGTCCCATGCTGTTTGCCGTCGGCATGTATCTGCCGCTGGAGACGACGTTCGCCATCTTCGTCGGCGGCGTGGTGCGCTGGCTTACCGACGTGCTGCGCGACCGCCGCGGCCTGAACGACGCCCAGAAAGCTCGCGTGGATAACACCGGGGTGCTCACCGCTTCCGGCCTGATCGCCGGCGAAGCGCTGTGCGGCATCGTGATCGCCGCCATCATCGCGCAAAAGCTGTCGCACGGCGGCGCCGCGCAGTTATTCCAGCTTTCATCCGGCAACGCCTGGATCTCCGGCCTGATCGGGCTGGCGGTGCTGATCGCGGTGATGATCAAGCTGCCGCTCGCTAACGCCGGCAGCCCGGACGAGCCCGCGCCGCCGACGGCCATTATGTGACCGCGCCTTCCGCGGCGTCTGAGCCGCGGGCGGTCATCCTGAGCGAAGCGAAGGATCTGCCACGGATTTTCACGGACAAGCACGGATCAAAAGCTTTTCATTTGTTTTGACGTATCCGTGTTCATCCGTGTAAATCCGTGGCGTTTTCCCCGTGTCTATCGCCGACAATCTCGCCCGCGTGCGCCAGCGTATCGCCGAGGCTGCGCACCGCGCCGGCCGGCGGCCGGAAGACGTCGTCCTGATGGCGGTGACAAAAACTTTTCCGCCTGAAATCATCCGCGAAGCCTACGCTGCCGGACAGCGCCTGTTCGGCGAGAACCGCGTGCAGGAGTTCGCGGAGAAAGCGCCGTCGCTGGCCGAGCTGCCGGGAATCGAATTCCGCCTCATCGGCCATTTGCAGTCAAACAAGGCCACCAAAGCTGCGCAGATATTCTCCGGCATCGATTCTGTCGACTCGCTCCATTTGGCGGAAAAACTCGATGCCGCGGCCGAGAAGGCCGGCAAGCGCCTGCAGGTGCTGATCGAGATCAACGTCGGCGGCGAAGCGGCGAAGAGCGGGATTGCACCCGATTCGCCTGATTTGGAAGCTCTGCTCAGCGCCGCGCCGCGCTTGCCGAATCTCGAATTTCGCGGCCTGATGAGCATTCCGCCGTTCACAGAAGATCTGCAAGCGGCGCGGCCTTATTTCCGCCAGTTGCGCGAGTTGCGTGACCAGATCGCCAGCCGCAATTTGCCCGCCGTTCGCATGGATACTCTCTCCATGGGCATGTCGCACGATTTCGAGGTTGCCATCGAAGAAGGCTCGACCTGCGTGCGCGTCGGCACCGCTATCTTCGGTGCAAGGCCGCTGAAGTGATCACCATTCGCGAGGGTGCCCCACATCTGCCCGCCTCTGGCAGATGTGGGTGATTAAGTTCGGTTATGTGCCTAGCACGACGATGATCACAATCCGCGATACGCCGCACGGCGCGACGTTTGCCGTGCGCGTGCAGCCGCGTGCCCGCAAGAACGCCATCATGGGCGAAATTGGCGACGCGCTCAAGATCGCGCTCACGGCGCCTCCGGTTGAAGGCCGTGCCAACGAAGCTTGTGTCGACTTTCTGGCCGAGTTTTTGAAAGTCCCGCGCTCCTCCGTTACCATAGCCGCGGGTGAGACCAGCCGAAATAAAGTGATTCGCATCGCAGGGCTGTGAGCCGATGAAGTGCGCCGTCGAATCACACACTCCGGCTCTGGGTACTGAGTACCGAGTACTGAGTACTAAAAATGAATCTCTACATCATCGTTCTCGCCATCATTGTGACGGCGCTCCTGGCGGTCAGTCTGAGCCGCATGCGGAGGGTCAAGACCAAGACTGACTTTCTGGTCGCCGGACGCTCGCTCCCGGCCGTGGTCTTGATTTTCACCCTGCTCTCCTCGTGGATTGGCGCTGGCTCGCTCTTCGCGGGCGCGGAGAACGCCTTCAAGAACGGCTTTGCCGCGCTGTGGCAGCCGGCGGGCGGCTGGGCGGGCCTGCTGATCATTTATTTTGTCGCGCCGCGCGCCCGCAAGTTCGCGCAGTTCACGATCCCCGACCTGCTTGAGACGCGCTATCACACGGCTGCGCGCGTGCTCGGTACCATTGCCATCCTCTTCGCCTATACCGCCATCACCTCCTATCAGTTCAAGGGCGGCGGCGACATTCTGCACCTCATCTTTCCCGGCCTCGACCAGGTGGCCGTGCAAACCCTCGGCTTCGCGCCGCAGAACGCGCACGCGCTGGGAATGATCATCATCGCCAGCTTCGTCATCGTTTTCACCGCGCTGGCCGGCATGGCTTCAGTCGCCTACATGGACCTGGTCATCGGACTGCTGATCACGGTCACCTCCTGCATCGCAGTTCCGGTGCTGCTCCATCGCGTCGGCGGATCGGCAGGACTGCACGCGGCGCTCCCGCCGGAATACTTCCAGTGGTTCGGGCGCTTCGGCTTCATCAACGGCGTGAACCAGGGCACGACCGTGGCCTTCACAAAAGCCTGGGACTACTTCCTGCCAACCTTCCTGCTCATGCTCGGCAACCAGAGCATGTACCAGAAATTTTTCTCGGCCAAGACTCCGAAGGACGCCCGCACCGCCGTGGTCGGATGGATCATCGGTACATTTGTTCTCGAGACCCTGATCGTCGCCATCGCCGTCTTCGGCGCGGCGCTTTTTCTGCACAATCCGGAACTGGCGAGCCGCCCGCGCGAAACCATCCCGTTCACCGCGCGCCACGGCTTGCCCTCGTTTGTCGGCGCACTGCTGATGGGCGCGGTTTTCGCCAAGGTGATCTCCACCGGCAACAACTACCTGTTCTCGCCGGCCACCAACCTCGTCAACGACGTCTACACCCGCTTCATCAACAAGGACGCTTCGCACCGCAGTGTGCTGCTGGTCTCGCGCATCATCATCGTTCTGCTTGGGACTTTCGCGCTGCTGCAAGGCGCGGTGTGGACTTCCATCCTGGCGATGGCTCTCTACGCTTACACGATCTATTCGGCGGCCATCACGCCGGTGGTGATGGGAGCATTTTTTTCCAAGCGCGTGACCGCGGCGGGGGCGGTCGTCTCCATCATCCTCGGCACTGCGGTCACCATTTTCTGGAATGTGCAGCAACTGATCGCCGATCGCGGAGGCTCGCCGATGTTGCCGGCGAGCTGGCTGGCGCACGACGCCATCTTCCCGGCCGTCATCATTTCGCTGCTGGCGCTGGTGCTAGTCAGCGCGGTAACGCCAGCGCCGCGCCGCGAGCAGTGGGCGCCATTCTTCGCGGAGGAAGAGTCGCCGCGCTCGAACTGACAGGCATTGGCCCGTTTTCTTGCGAGTCGGCTTTGAAGGGGCACGGCTTTAGCCGTGCCGTTGAGGACAAAGGGAAAAGGGCTTTAGCCCCTGAGGGTACAACATCGCCCGCAGCGGCTAAAGCCGGTGGGTCTAGGCTCGTTTCGGCGCGGGTGAGTTCCGGTTGTTCGAGAGCTGGCTCGATCGCGTCAGCAGTTGGGCGGACCACGACGGGCTGGTGCACTACCTGATCGGCCCGATGGTCGCCGCCGACCATCGCCGCACGGCTCGCGCCCTGCGCTGGGCCAAGTCGAAGAATCGCTGGCGCCGGCGCGCGGCCGCCGTGTCGCTCATCCGCGCCGTGCGACAAAAGATGTTCTTTCCCGAGATCGTCCGCGTTTCCGAAGCAATGCTTGCCGACCAGGACGACATGGTCCAGAAAGGCCTGGGCTGGCTGCTGCGCGAAGCCGCCAAAGCTGACCCGAAGACGACCGTGCCCTATCTGCTCCGCATCCGCGATCGCGCGCCGCGACTGGTCCTGCGAACTGCCTGCGAGACGCTGGCGCCGACGACCAAGTCGCGCGCGCTTTCCCGAATGTCATCCTTCGCGAGCTTGAGGCGTTTAGCGGGCGTCTGAGCCCGCTGCCGAAATCCTGAGCGAAGCGAAGGACCTGGCGAGCGGAGGATCTGACGAAATAGCGCACACCACCCGTACCGGTAGCGCGACCGTAACCGTCAGATTCTCCTGTCTCGCTCCGCTCGACGGAAGAATGACACTCAGAAGCCCAAAGTCTCGTCCGCCGATGGCCCGTAGATCGAGGGCACCGGCTTTTCATTCAATCGCAGGTAGACGCCGAGCTGCGCGCGGTGGTGCACAAGGTGGTTGATGAACATCTGCCGGTAGGCGAGGAAGCGCGTGCCTTCAAAGATGGTCTTGCCGCCGAACGACAACTTCCAGTTCTGGTTCCACGCCTCGTCCGGCGTAGACGCAAGCGCGCTGCGGACCTTGGCTGCGCCTTCGTCGAAGAAGCTGACCAGTTCCTCTGCCGTCTTTGGCTGCGGCGGCCGGTAGCTGCCCTGAGCAAAATCCAGCCCCGGCGAAGTCAAAATGGTCAGGCCGAAGCCGGCGAGTTGCGCAATGTGCGGCGCCAGCTTACCCAGCGGCATGGATTTGGGGTGAGGCGCGAAGTCGGGCTTGTCGAGGGGAACGCGCTCGAGCGTCTTCCGCGTCTTTTTCATCTCTTCGTCAAACTCGGGCAACAGCAGATCTCTGACGGGCATGAGTCCTCCAATTGGTGAGCGGCCATTATCGCATCAACAGTGGCCGCAAGACGGCTAAACCCCCTCTGTGATTAAATAGACTCCTTACGCATGAATCTCCAGGACATCCAATCAGCCCTGCGCGAACAGCGGTTCGACGCCTGGCTTTTCTACGACCACCATCATCGCGATCCCATCGCCTATCGCGTGCTCGGCCTGCCCGAGAGCCTGTTTGTTACGCGGCGGTGGTATTACCTGATCCCGGTGCAGGGCGAGCCGGTGAAGCTGGTGCACCGCATCGAAGCCGGGCACCTCGATTCTCTCCCAGGGCGCAAGCTCGAATATTCCTCCTGGCAGGAGCAGCAGGACGGCCTGCGCTCCATGGTCGCGCCCTATCGCACCATCGCCATGGAGTACTCGCCCAACAAC
>Ga0187778_10003402_pt1 | contig 10700 bp, 8 predicted proteins | sample 1015_Q2_SP5_20_M_FD_132418 | JGI IMG/M metagenome (GOLD analysis project Ga0187778, IMG submission 132418) | Tropical peat soil microbial communities from peatlands in Department of Meta, Colombia - 1015_Q2_SP5_20_MG | ecosystem: Environmental > Terrestrial > Soil > Wetlands > Peat | place...
CCACCGGCACGCCGTGCGGTGATGACGCGGTCATGGGCGTCTCCCGCCGGTCGCGGCAAGGATCGTGGGAACTCACGAGGAAGGGGAATCCCATGCAGCCGATCCCGAAACGGGTGCCCTGGCCCGACGGCACGCAGATGCCGGTCGTCCTCATGTTCGACATGGACGCCGAGTCCTTGTTCATTTCGGTGGATCCGGAGCTGGTCCCAAAGAAGCCGGTCGTCATCTCTCAAGGCGAGTATGGGCCGCGGGTGGGGGTGCCCCGTATCCTCCGCCTCCTGGACGAATACGATATCAAGGCGTCGTTCTACATCCCGGGTGTCTGCGTGGAGAAGTATCCCGACACCGTCGAGGCGATCCTCGCCAAGGGGCACGAGATCTCCCATCACATGTACACCCACAAGCGGAACGACGAGATGACCCCGGACGAGGAGGAGGAAGGGATCGCCAAGGCGCTGGACATCCTGGAAAAGGCGACGGGGGAGCGACCCCGGGGCTGGAAGTCCACGGCCTGGGAGTACAGCCCGGTGACCCTGCGGCTGGTGCGCAAGTATGGCTTTGCGTACGACTGTAGCGCCATGGGGAACGACATCCCGTACTACATCCCCGTGGATGGCCGGCCGACGGACCTCGTCGAGATCCCGATCCACTGGATCCTGGACGATGCCCCCTTCTTCTGGTTCAACGTGCAGCCCCTGGTCAACTTCGGCAGCCCCATGGCCCAGCCCTCCAAGGTCCTGGAAATCTGGAGCGAGGAGTTCGAGGGGCTCTACCACGAAGGGGCGCTCTATTCCCTGACGATGCATCCCTTTATCATCGGCCGCCCCCACCGCATGCGTATGCTCGAAAAGCTGATCAAGACGATGCGTGAAAAGCCCGGCGTGAGGTTCATGCGAGCCCGGGACGTCGTCGAGCTGTACAAGAAGCTGGTTCCGCCGCCCCGGGGATGACGCCATGCAGTTGACGGGAAAGGTCGCACTGGTGACGGGCGGCTCACGGGGGATGGGGCGGGCCGTCTGCCTCGGCCTTGCCCGCGAGGGGGCCAGGGTGGCCGTCGGCTACGTTCAGCGGGCCGACGCCGCCCAAGAAGTCGTCGCACGGATCCGGGCGTCCGCGGGGGAGGCAATCGCGGTCCACGGGGACGTGTCGCGACGGCGGGACGCCGAGGCGCTGGTGGCGGGCGTTGTGGACGCGTACGGCAGCCTCGATATTCTGGTGAACGTGGCGGGGGTCGCCGTGTTCGGCGACTTCTTTGCCGCGACCGAGGAGGACTGGGACCGGCAGATGGATGTGAACGCCAAGGGCGTATTCCTCGCCGGACAGGCGGCGGCCCGCCGGATGCGCGACGCGGGGGGCGGCAGGATCGTCATCGTCGGTTCCATCTCCGGCGACCGGGCCGATGCGGCCCTCGTCCCGTACTGCGCCTCCAAGGGGGCGGCCAACATGCTGACCAAGGCCATGGCCGTCGCCTTGGCCCCCTACAACATCAGGGTCAATGCCGTGCTTCCCGGGACCGTGGAGACCGATATGAACGCCGCCAATCTGGCCCGGCCGGAGGTCCGGCGGGCGATCCTGGCCAGCACTCCCCTAAGGCGCCTGGGCCGCCCCGAGGATGTGGTGGGAGCGGTCCTCTACCTGTGTTCCGACGAGGCGGCCTGGGTCACCGGCTCCTCGATCGTGGTGGACGGGGGCTTCATGGCGTGACGCACCCCATACTGCCGACCGAGAATGGGATCGCATGAGGGAGGAGCTGGTGAAATCGTCTTGAGCGGCCCAATCGGGCAGAGTCCCGCCCCGGCCGATCTGCCGGGGCTCGGAGGACCGCGGCGGAGGAGCGACCATGGCCAAGCGATCGCCGGATCTTCGCGTCTCGAGGGAACGGATCAAGGGAAAAGAGAGCGTCATCAAGGTTGCCGCGATCCAGATGGAGCCCCGCGTGGGGGACAAGGCCGGCAACGTCCGGCAGCAACTGGCCTCCATCGCCGAGGCCGCCACCCAGGGGGCGCGCCTGATGGTCCTCCCCGAACTGGGCAACACGGGCTACATCTTTAACACACGCGAAGAGGTGGCCGACTTGGCCGAGGAGGTGCCCGGCGGCGCTACCTGCGCGGCGTGGATCAAGGCGTGCCGCCAGCACAAGGTCTACCTCTGCGCGGGCATCACGGAACGGGACGGCGGGCGGTTCTTCAACACGGCCGCCCTCATTGGCCCCGAGGGATTCATCGGGAAGTATCGCAAGATCCACCTCTGGGACGAGGAGAAGCTCTTCTTCGAGCCCGGCGACCTGGGGATCCCGGTGTTTCACCTTCCGTTCGGCCGGGTTGGCGTGATGATCTGCTACGACGGGTGGCACCCCGAGGTGGCCCGCATCCTCACCCTCCAGGGCGCCGACATCATCTGCGACCCCACCTGCTGGGTCCTGGTGCCAGGGATCGTGACGGCCGAGAACCCCATCAGCGCATACGTACACCTGGCTTCGGCCCACGTCAACGGCGTCTTCATGATCTGCGCGGACCGCTGCGGGATCGAGCGCGGCTGCACCTTCCTGGGCAATTCCTGTATCGTGGGACCCGCCGGGTTCGTGGCAGGGCCGGCCTCCTTCGAGAAGGCCGAGATCGTGGCGGCGGAGGTTAACCTGGTCCAGGCGCGCTACAAGCACTGGACGGATATGGCCGACCCCTTCGCCGACCGTCGTACCGACCTCTACGACCGGCTCCTCGGCTACCGTCCGCCCCAGCGCTAGGCGGCGGCGGGCGCGCCGACGAACCAGGACGAGTGCCCTCGACGCATGGCGTGGGGCGCCGGCTCTCCGGCCAGTCCTCTTTCCTTTCGGATCGGCGGTGCGGCAACACGCTTGACAGCGGCTTCGCCCAGAAGTAGGCTGCCCCCCGCTCGCACGAGGAAGCCATCCAGCCTCTAGGCGAGGGCCTATGCCTCCGGCGCGGGATGCTAGGGGAAGGAACGCCCTCGCTGGCCATCGCGGTGGCCGGCGGGGGTGCCCTCCGAGTCTTGGTGAGGGCGCCCTCGGGGTTTCGTCATCCTTCCCCGGTTTCCCCTCGTCCCTCCTTCGCTGTCTTCCGGAGGTCCGCCCATCTGTGGGGCATGGGCTCCGTGACCTTCCGCGCGGTCCGGGCCACCGCCGCGCACCCCTCTGTGGCCGCCGTCGAGCTCGCGGCCGTTGCTGACCCGGTGCGCCGCCCCACCGATCCGGGGATGGCGAGCCTCTCCTTTATCCGGGGCCATCCCTGCGCCGGCGCCACCGCTTGCGTGAAGCGGGCCTTCCGATGGGAGGGACGCGGGGGTCCCGGCCGCATACCGATGCAGGTCGCTTCGTACCTCATATCGAGGGTGGCCCGCGGTGCGGCGGGCCACCGACGGAGAGGAGACATGGACAAAGAGACCCCCATGTCCTTCGAGTATCCGCGGATCCCGGACTATCGGGGCCGGGAGGGGACCGGCACGCAGGCCGTCGACTGGGAGGAGCGGATCAACATGGAGCGGCTTCGCGCCTACCGCCTGCGCCGGACCAAGGACGAGATGGTCCGGCGGCAGGTGGGCGCCCTCCTGCTCCTGAACGAGTGGAACATTCGGTACGCCACGAGCACCTGGACGGCCTACTGGACGGCCCACTCGTCGGGCCTCCGCTACGCCCTCCTTCCCGCTAGCCTCGACGCCCCCATCCTGTACGAGCAGGGCGAGATCGGCTATCACACGCGGCAGATCGCGCCGTGGGTGGCCAAGGTCAAGGTGGCTATCGGCGGAGCCGGGTGGATCGGCCGGACCATGGGGGTCGAGGCGCATGCCATGCAGCGCAACAAGATGGTTCAGCAGATCGCGGATGATGTGCGGGACGCGGGAATGGGGAAGGAACTCCTGGCCGTGGATACCTGGGACCTGGGCCTCGTCGAGGGGCTGCAGCGCGAGGGCCTGCGGGTGAGCCCCATCGGCTCCGACGTGATGCTGGAGGCGCGCAAGATCAAGAATCCCGACGAGGTCGAGTGCCTCCGGATCTGCACGTCCATCGGGGATGCCATCTTCGGCGAGGTGGCTCGGGCCATCCGGCCGGGTGTGAAGGAGAGCGAGCTGGCGGGTCTCGCCCACCACGTGGCCTACAAACTCGGCGCGCGCGTGTACTCGGGGATCGGCTCCGTGGCCTCCGGGGCGTTCGCCTGGCCCAACCCCCGGGACGAGAGCGACCGCATGATCCGGCCCCGCGACCTGGTGTACATGGACGTGTACAACGTGGATTATCTGGGCTACAAGATCTGTTACTACCGGACCTTCAGTTGCGGAAAGGCCTCCCAGCAGGCCAAGGACGACTACCGCCGGGCCCTGGACTGGCTCTACGGGGCAATGCAGATCGTCCGTCCGGGGGTCACCACGCGGGAGGTCGCCGAGAAGTGGCCGCCGGGCCCGCAGATCTGGGGCGACATCCTGGTCCGGCACGAAGACCAGACGGCCGGAAGCAACTGGGGCCACGGCATCGGCCTCACCCTCTACGAACCGCCCATCATCTGGCGGGCCGTCTCCCTCGAGCATCCCATGGTCATCGAGGAAGGGATGACTTTCGCGCTGGAGACGCAGCACGGATCGCCCGGATCCCACGGCGTGCGCATCGAGGAGATGCTGCACGTCACCAAGACCGGCGTCGAGATCCTCAGCAAGTGGCCCATCGACGAGATCACCGAGGTCCCCCTGGTGTAGCGGAGGGCGGCCTCGGGGTCCGGCGTTATCCGAAGGAGACGCGTGAGATGTCCTATTCCGGCCTGGTGGGCGTGGATTGGGAGGAGCGCATCAACTTCCCGCGCATGCGGCAGGAACGGTTGGCGCGGGCACAGGAGGCCATGCGGCGGAACGATGTCGACGTCTTGCTCCTCTTCCGGTGGGAGAACACCCGGTACACCACCGGGCTCCGATATGTTCCCGTTCCGAATTCTCCCTTCGAGCATTGCGCGTCCTATGTTGCTGTGAAGCGTGACGGCGAACCCATCGTGTTCACCATGGACATTGAGGACACGAAGCTTCGGGCGCCGTGGATCCCGGAGCGGAACCTGCAGCCACACCAGTACGTCCAGACCGAGTTCGGGGCGAAGGCCTTGGCCCAGGCGCTCAAGGAGCTCAGCCTGGCGGGGGGGCGCCTCGGCGTGGATCTGTGGGAGCCCACGACGCTCGACGTGCTGCGGGAAGGACTCCAGACGACAAGGCTCGTCAATGGTCAGCGGGTGATGATGGATGCGAGGATGGTCAAGACCCGGGACGAGATCGAGTGTCTGAAGGCCGCCTATTCCATCGGCGAGGCGGCCTTGCAGGCCGGGCTGGAGTGTTTGAAGCCGGGCACTCGGGAGTGCGAGGTCCAGGCGGCGATCTGGCAGCGCGCCGTCTCGCTCGGCGCGGAATGGTTCCAGAGCCCCGCCATCGTGACGTCCAAGACGAAACCGTACCGGCGCTTCACGTCGGATAACATCATCTTGGAAGGGGACTGCGTCATCATCGACATCGGGCCGGTGTTCAACGGCTATTTCGCCGACTTCACCCGGACCTGGTATTGCGGGATCCATTCCCGGCCCGGCGAGAGGCGGAAGAAGGCGTTTCGGAGCGCCTGGACGGTCCTCCGAAGGGTCATCGACGCCATGGTGCCGGGGGCGACGACGGGCGATGTCTTCAAGGCCGCGGGGGAATGGGTCTTGGGCAAGATGCTCGGGCACGGCATCGGCCTCGCCGGGCAGGAACCGCCCTTCATCACCGAACAGGAGATCGTCTCGGGCCGACGGCTCGAGCCCGGCATGGTGTTCTCGGTCGAACCCTACGTCGTCATCGCCGACGCGGATGTGGGATTCCGGCTGGAGGAGCATGTCCTCATCACGAAAGACGGCCCGGAGGTCTACAGCACCTTCCCCCACGGCCCGCTGGCCGAGGCGTGAAGCCGGGGGTGGACGGATCGCGTTGGCGCGCGGGAATTTGTGGGTGGGATGACGGCGGTCGCGGAGCGGGCCGGCGCCGGACCGATGGGTGGCGGAGAGGAGCCTGTGGGATGCGACTCGCAACGTTCGTTCCCCGCGGGGGGTGGGAATGCCGGATCGGCGGGCTGGACCGGCGTCTCGGCACCGACCAGGTTCTGGACCTCAACGCGGCGTGCACGCACTATCTGGGCGAAGTGAAGGGGCGGTACCGGCCGGTGGAATTGGCCTCGGCCATGATGCCCGCCGACATGTTGGGGTTCCTCGACGGGGGTCCGGATACCATCGGGCTGGCATCCGAGCTCCTCGACTATTATGGGCCGGGTGGGCAGGCGGGCTCGGCGTCGACCCTCAAGGACAGGGTCGGACGACCCGTGGGCTACGACCTGGCGGAGATTCGCCTTCGGCCCCCGATCCCGCGGCCCAGGGGCATGGGGATCGGGTATTTCAACTCGCGAGGGATCATCGAAGAGGCCTCCCGGGCGGAGAAGAAGTCGCACCCGGACGAGGGGATCAAGACGGCCATGGAATACCCGAAGCAGGCGACGGTGTCGTGGGCCAACGTCTCCAGCGTCATTGGGCCCGACGATCCCATCGTGTTTCCGAAAACCGTCGGGCAACTCTACACCTCCATCGAACTCGGCCTGGTGATCGGACGCCATGCCTATCGAGTCTCGCGGGCGGAGGCCGAACGCTGCATCGTGGGGTACACCGTCACCGATGACGTGACCGCTTTCGACCTGGTCCAGAAGGAGAGTTTCGTATACACCGTGACGCGGTGCAAGAGCATGCCGACCTTCTGGCCGACGGGACCGTGGATCACCCTCGCGGAGGACGTGGGCGACCCGATGCGTCTCAGCTATGGGGTGCGGGTGAACGGGAGAAGCGTGATGAAGGGCTCCACCGCCGAGTATGTGTTCAGCCCGGTAGATTATGTCGTGGATGTCTCGGAGTACATGGCCCTGGAGCCCGGGATGATCATCGCCATGGGGGCGTTCACCGAGACGACCAACACGTTTCTCGCGGTCGGCGACGTCGTCGAGAACGAGATCGAAAGGGTCGGTGTGCTGAGGAATCCCGTGATCACGGAGGCGTGAGGCTGCGTTCGGGCGGCGCGCGGACCCGGCCTCGGGTCTTTCGGGGCGCCCAGGAGGGGAGGCCATGCGGAAACATCGCACCCAAGCCGGTCGCATTTGGGCCCTGATCGGATCGTTGCTGGCGGGGCTGACGCTGCTGGGGAGCGGGGGGCGGCCGGCCTGGGGGGCGCAGCCCATCAAGATCGGCTTCGGCATGGCGCTCACCGGCGGCCTCGCCGTCAACGGGAAGGCCGCCCTGCTCGCCATGGAGATCTGGCGGGATGATGTGAACCGGGCGGGCGGCCTGCTGGGCCGTCCGGTCGAGTTCGTCTATTACGACGACCAGAGCAAGCCGGCCAACGTGCCCGGGCTCTACTCCAAGCTCCTCGACGTCGACAAGGTGGATTTCGTGGTCGCGCCGTATGCGACCAACCAGATCGCGCCGGTCCTCCCCCTGGCGAAGGAACGCGGCCTCGTCCTGATGTCCCTGGCGGGCATGGGGAACAACGAAACGCTCCGCTATCCGTATTACTTCTCGATGCATCCGGCCGGCCCGAACACTCTTGTGGACTACTCCCGCGGGTTCTTCGAGCTGGCGGCCAAGCAGACGCCGAAGCCGACCACCGTGGGCTTGGTGGGTGCCGACGCCGAGTACCCCCACAACGCCCTGGCCGGGGCGCGCGAGAACGTCAAACGGCTCGGATTCACCGTCGTCTATGACAAGACGTATCCGCCGGCCACGGTGGACTTCTCCCCCGTCGTCCGGGCGATCAAGGCGGCGAATCCAGACGTGCTGTACGTGGCATCATATCCGCCCGATACGTCGGGCATGATCCTGGCGGCGCAGGAGGTTGGGCTGGAGCCGAAGCTCTTCGGGGGCGGCATGGTGGGGCCGCAGTCGGCCGCGTTCATGACGAAGCTCGGTTCGAAGCTCAACGGCATCGTGAACTACGACTTCTGGGTTCCGGAGCCCACCATGAACTTCCCCGGGATGGGCCCGTTCCTGAAGAAATACCAGGGCCAGGCCGAGAAGGCCGGGGTGGACCTCCTGGGTCACTACCTTCCCCCGCTCGCCTACGCCTACGTTCAGGTCCTGGGGCTGGCGATAGAAGCCACCAAGAGCCTGGACCAGAAGAAGGTGGGGGAATACATCCGCGCGACCGAGTTCGACACGCTCATCGGCAAGCTCAAGTTCGCCCCCCAGAATGGTGAGTGGGCGCGGTCCCGGCTCCTCATGGTGCAGTTCCAGAACGTCGAGGGCACCGACCTGAAGCAATTCTACGGACCCGGGAAGCGGGTGATCCTCGCCCCCGAGGAGTACAGGTCCGGGAGCTTCATCTATCCCTACGCGAAGGCTAGGAAGTAGGCCGGCTCGCCCCGGGGGGCTGTGGGGCGGCGTCGTTCGTCTTGTCCTTCTCCATGCATCGGGATCGGGATAGTATCCCTCGCACACAGTCAGGGGGGAAGGGTCTTGCGCCGGTGACATCGGCCCTCCCCGCGGGGACGCCTGGGCGAGGAAGAGGGGGGTACCCCCCCGTGTGAGGGGGGTCCATGGGGCCGTGGGGAAGGGGCCGGCGGCACTCGCTGTGCCGGGGAGGTGGACCATGAGTCGTGATCGGAAGCATCCCGTCCGTGTCTGGATCCCGATCGGATGGTTGGTAGCGGGCTTAACCCTCCTAGGGGGGTGGGGGAGCGGGGCCTGGGCGGCACAGCCCATCAAGATCGGCTTCGGCATGGCGCTTACCGGCGGCCTCGCCGTCAATGGGAAGGCCGCCCTGCTGTCCATGGAGATCTGGCGGGAGGAGGTCAACGCCAAGGGCGGTCTCCTCGGCCGGCCCGTGGAGTTCGTCTACTACGACGACCAGACCAAGCCGGCGACCGTTCCGGGGATCTACGCCAAGCTCCTGGATGTGGACAAGGTGGACTTCATCGTCTCCCCGTACGCGACCAACATGATCGCCCCGGTCATCCCCATCGCCATGGAACGCGGCCTGGTCCTGATGGGCCTGCTGGGGACGGCGAACAACGAGAAGTTCCAGTACGCCAACTATTTTTCCATGAACCCGGCGGGGCCGTATCCCCTCATCGACTTTTCCCGCGGGTTCTTCGAGGTGGCGGCCAGGCAGTCGCCGAAGCCGGAGACGGTGGCCATCGTGGGCGCGGACGCCGAGTTCCCCCACAACGCCATGTCGGGTGCCCGGGACAACGCCAAGAGGCTCGGATTTAAAATCGTATACGACAACACCTACCCGCCCACCACTGTCGACCTCACGCCGGTCGTCCGAGCCATCAAGGCCCTCAATCCTGATATCGTGTACGTGGCGTCCTACCCGCCGGACTCGGTCGCCATGGTCATGGCGGCCAATGAGGTGGGGCTGCAGCCCAAGCAATTCGGCGGCGGGATGGTGGGCCTCCAGTCCGCCGCCCTGATGACGAAGCTCGGCGCCAAGCTCAACGGGATCGTGAACTACGACTATTGGGTGCCCGAGCCCACCACGAACTTCCCCGGGATCCACGACTTCCTCAAGAAGTATCAGCCTCGAGCCGAGAAGGAGGGTGTCGATCCGCTGGGCCACTACATGCCCCCCTACGCCTATGCCGAGGTGCAGGTCCTGGGGTTGGCCATCGAAGGCACCAAGAGCCTGGACCAGAAGAAGGTGGCCGAGTATATACGGACCCACGAATTCAACACCATCGTCGGGAAGGTCCGGTTCGGCCGCAACGGGGAGTGGGCGACGACCCGGATGCTCACGGTCCAGTTCCAGAATATCGAGGGGACCGATTTGGGTCAGTTCAAGGGACCGGGAAAGCGGGTGATCATCTACCCCGATTCGTACGTCTCAGGCACGTATATTTATCCCTACAGCAGGGTCAAGAAATAGCTTGGCCGTTGTGCGAGCGGCCCGGGGGGCCCCACGGGATGTCGCTCCCCGGGCCGGTGGCCGGAGACGCTCTGTGTTTTCCTATGACTTGCTGGCAAATGCGCTGGTGGCGGGGATCCTCCTGGGCGGCTTCTACACCGCCATGAGCCTGGGGATCTCGCTGAGCTTCGGGCTGCTGGATGTGGTGAACATCGCTCACCCCGTCTTCGTCATCCTCGGCTCCTATGCGGCGTATGCCACGAACTCCACTTTCGGGCTCGACCCGATCCTCAGCGGGCTGCTCTTCACGCCCGTTTTCTATCTCCTCGGGGTTGCCGTCTATCGGATCTATTACGGGAGTTTCGAGAAGACGGGGGAGGAGTCGCTCAGGGGTCTGGTCTTCTTCTTCGGCCTGATGTTCATCGTTGAGGTCTCGCTGCTGCTGACGTTCGGCGTGGATTACCGTCTCGTTGAGGCGCCCTACATCGGGGCATCCTTTCAGATCGGACCCATCGGCATCGCTCTCCGCTTGCTCGTGCCCTGCCTCGTGGGCCTACTGATGACGGGTGCCCTGTACCTCTTCCTGGGGAAGTCGTTTTACGGCAAGGCCGTGAAGGGGGTCTCCCAGGACAGTCTGGCCCTCCGGCTGATGGGGGCAAACCCCGTGAAGATCAAGACCATCGGCTTCGGGCTGGCCATCGCCACGGCAAGCCTGGCCGGGGCACTCCTCATCTTGATCGCCCCCGTGGAGCCGTCCATGGGGCGGGAGTATATCGGCCGGGTCTTCGCCATCGCCGTGCTGGGGG